>Ga0315282_10001079_pt1 | contig 52465 bp, 32 predicted proteins | sample YL17G07_20_MG_FD_203693 | JGI IMG/M metagenome (GOLD analysis project Ga0315282, IMG submission 203693) | Sediment microbial communities from Yellowstone Lake, YNP, Wyoming, USA - YL17G07_20 | ecosystem: Environmental > Aquatic > Freshwater > Lake > Sediment | place: USA: Wyoming | collected...
TCCGACCTTTATCTCGGGATTTATTGCTATGACCGAGAACCAGCCAGAATTGCGGCCAATTCCTTAGCTCACGACCAGACAGGGAAAAGCCAGGGAATGTACGGAGGTGGCCACGAGCAGGCAAGTACCACCGATGATGTGGTCCGGATTCTCCTCGACCCATTTCTTAATAAAAGAACAGCCTATGTTTTTTATATTAATGCCAAGGGAGCCAGAAGCGAAGGTCTGGTAACAGGGGGCGATGCCAGTCTTAACTGGGATGGGATCTGGGAAGCTAAGGCTAAAATCCTGCCTGATGGCTGGTCAGCTGAAATTAAAATTCCGTTTAAAACTATCTCCTTTAAACCCGCCTTGCCGGCCTGGGGATTAAATGTCGAGCGATATATTGCCCGCAAATTGGAGATTGATCGGGTTTCGGGAATTTCCCGGGACGCCAACTTCAATAACCCGATGCTGGCGGCAGAACTTGAAGGCATTTCTGATATCAAACAGGGGCTGGGAATTACTGTTCGTCCCTATGGTCTGGTCGCTGTCCAGAATGACCGCCTGATTGAAAATAATTATTCCTGGAAAACCCAGGGTGGTGTCGATATTTACAAAAATATTACTCCCAACTTAGTCGGAGCTTTAACTTACAACACTGACTTTGCTGAAACCGAAGTTGATGAAAGAAGAATCAATCTGACTCGATTTCCTCTTTTCTTTCCTGAGAAGCGAATGTTTTTCTTAGAAGGCTCAGAAACCTTCAATTTCAGCTCCAGCGTCAGCTTCATTCCGTTCTTCAGCCGTAAAATCGGCCTTTATCAGGGGCAGCAGGTGCCGATAGATTTTGGCACCAAACTTTATGGAAAAATTGGCAAGTTCAATCTATCCATGATGGACATGGAAATGGGGGCTTTTGGCCCATTGCCTCGAACCAACCTCTTTGCCGGCCGGGTTACTTATGACCTTTTCTCTGAAAGTAAGATGGGGATAATTTTTACTAACGGCAGTCCAACCGGTACCAGAAACAGTCTTCTGGGTTTTGACTTCAATTATGCTACTTCTCGCTTTGCTGGCAGCAAAAATCTCTGGCTGGCGGCTTGGGCTGCTTATAACTGGAATGATGAGCCAGGTCGGCATCATGGCTTTGGCTTCCGGGCCAATTATCCCAATGACCTGGTGAAGGTAGAATCCACCTATGCCTATTACGGCGAAGCTCTTGACCCGGGCCTTGGCTATATGATGAGGCCAGCGATTCAAACCTTCTATTTACAGATAGGCTATAATCCGCGGCCTAACCGGGGCTGGCTGGACAGGGTGGTCAGGCAATTCTTCTTTGAAGGCAGTGGCGATTTTTACTGGAAACTTGATGGCACCTTAGAAACCAACCGATTAACCTTTGTGCCTTTGAGTTTTAGAACTGAAAGCGGGGAAAAATTCAGTGTCAATGTGGTAGTCAACCGCGATGTCCTGCCCTATGATTTTGAGGTGGCTGAAGATGTGGTGCTTCCGGCCGGTCCTTATGATTTTACCAACTGGCGGTTCAGTCTGAATACTGCCTCTTACCGACCGCTGTCATTTGATTTGAGCTACACTGTTGGCGGTTTCTATTCCGGACGCTACGGTGATTTCAGCGCTGGACTGACCTATCATTATCGCGGCAATGTCGACCTATCTTTTAACACCGAAGTCGTTCGCGGCACCCTTCCTCAGGGTAAAATCAATGAAAACGTTTATCAGCTCAAGCTGGATTTTTATTTCTCACCTGACCTTGGTTTTATGAATTACCTCCAGTATGACAGCGTGTCCAAACTTCTGGGCTGGAGTGCCCGTTTCCGCTGGGAAGTTAGGCCTGGCAATTTCATCTATCTGATTTATAACTCCAACTGGGAAAGGAGATGGGATCCGGTGAGCCGTTTTTATGCGGCCGGTGACCGCGGCGTTTTCAAAATTACCCTGTCGATCCGCCCATGAAAATGGGGAGAAGATACTGTGTCTCCCATGTGGATGTCCGTAATTTTATGAATAATCCATTATATTGAATAGATAAAGTAATTTATTGAAAATAAATAAACAGTAGGTATCCAAATAAATGGATTGTATCCAAAAAAATGATGCGTCATTTATTGAAATTAATATAACTTATTGATTATAAATAAAATAAGGTCTTAACAAATTTGGCACAAAACTTGCTTATTAGCTTTAGAAAATCTTAGAAAATTGATGAAGGGAGGTGAGAATAAAAATATCAGGAGAAGAGGCGTTCTATAATTTGAGGGTCTTAAGGGTTAAAGGTCAAAGCAAAAAAGTAAAAAGAATGAAAAGGAGGATTAAGTGACGAAAAAAATTTTTGCTATTATTTCTACCCTTTTATTTTTCTGTGTCGGGCTGACAATTGCCCAGGTAGTTCAAACCGGAAACATCCTTGGTACGGTCCGCACAGCAGAGGGTGAATCCCTTCCTGGGGTCACCGTCACCATTAGCTCGTCCGCTATGATCATTTCTAAAGCTGCTACTGTTACCAATCAACATGGCATGTATCGATTCATGGCCTTGCCACCTGGTGAATATGAGATAAGTTTTGAATTAGAAGGATTTCAGACTGTAGTACGCAAAGGTATCATTGTTAGCGTTGCTCAGACCGCCACAATCGATATCACCATGCAGCCAAAAGCTCTTGAAGAATCTGTAACGGTAGTGGGGCAAAGTCCTACTGTCGACAAACAAAAAATAACACGTCCGGCTAACTTAGATTCAATATATCTAACCTCGCTTCCTGCTGCTCGCAACTTAGCCACCTATTTCAATATGACGCCTGGTGTGACTGGAGATACGGCTCACGGTGGCTCGACAATGGATAATACCTACAATCTTGATGGAATTAATATGGTTGATCCGGCTACTGGTGTTCCTAATGTGAACTTTGGCATGGACATAATGGAGGAAATTTCGGTTCAAAGTGGTGGTTTGCCGGCAGAATACGGCAGTGTGCGTGGTGCTGTGGTTAATGTCGTTACCAAATCCGGTGGAAACAAGTTCAGCGGTCAGGCTCAATTCTTCTTAGATCATGAAAAATTAAAAGGCGACAACACGGCAGGTACTCCCTTTGAAGGTAGTAAAAGCGGAGCCAAATACCAGATCGAGCCAGTTTTAACCGTCGGCGGTCCTATCATCAAAGAAAAAGCCTGGTTCTTCACCAACCTGAGCTTCAACCAATCTGAATCTTTTGTTGCCGGTTATCCGTGGGGAAGTGAGCCTGGTAAGGAAAAACCAATTAAGACTACCTTGCCCTATCCCTTCATTAAACTCAGTTTTCAACCCAACAAAGACAATAAATTCTCTTTGACTTACAACTACTCAGATCGCCGTACAAATGATAGAGGCGCGAGCCTTTACGCTGATGAGACATATACGATAAAACAGGTAACCCCCACGCAAGTTTTGAGTACGCAGTGGACAAGATCTTTCGGTTCAAATCTGTTCACCAACGTTAGATTCGGGATGGTTCTCTTTAAGATGAACCTTGATGCCAAGGGTAATGATCCTACCTATGATATTTGGAATGAGACTCCTATAGAGCTTTATACCGGAAATTATTGGCGGAATAAAGACCATTATACTCGAAACCGTTTCCAGTTTAATGCCGATGCCACCTATTTTGTCGATGATTTCTTTGGAACTCACGAACTTAAAGCTGGGGTCGAAGCTCAGCTTGGTTTTACCACCTGGATGATCTATGGGGTTGGCGATTGGACAAGCACCGATGGAAAAAAGCAGGGCGCCTGGTACGATATGTGGCGTGAAGATGACGGAAGTCTCTCCTATATAGATTGCCTGGTCCTGGTTAATAACGGGTTTAATCGCAAAGATGTGATGAAAGATTATCATGGATTTATTCAGGATACCTGGTCCATAAATTCTCATTTGAATCTGAGCCTGGGACTTCGGGCTGAATACAACAGCGTTGTCTATCCAAAGCAGAATACCGAAGAAGGTCCGATCAACTTTATGGGAAAAACCTATGATCGAAGCATTCCAGAAAGCATGAAGATGTACAGCTGGTTTAATCTGGCCCCTCGTCTTGGAATAATTTATGACTTAGCTGGTGATGGGAAGACTTTGTTTAAAGCCAGTTTCGGTAGATATATTCTCCCTAATCAGATTGGCTTTGTTAATCTGGCTCATCCCAATGGCTGGTTCGGTTATATCCAGTATTTAAACCCTGACGGAAGCATTATGTTAGATAATGGTAACCCGGTGATGGATCCCTGGGCAATGCCAGGCGGGTTTAAGAACGGTGGAGCAGTAATTGGATACACCAATGCCGAAGGTAAAGAGTATAAACTGAAAGCTGGTTATACTGATGAACTGTTAATTAGTTTTGAAAGAGAACTTGCTCCAGACTGGTCTCTGGGAATTCGTTACATCAAGAAATGGGATAGAAATCAGCCGAACCTGGTTGATGCTGCTCAGCTCGATATTGATAAGCTGCTTGAGACAGGGGAGCTTGATTGGTCGAAGAACTGGACTCCTGTTACCTGTAAGGATCCCTACAGTAAGAAGTCCATCGTCATCTGGGATAAAACCACCCTGGGCACTACAGATTTACATGTTGTCAATCCTCCTGGAGCGGACAGAGATTATGATGGTATTGAAGTAACCTTAAACAAAAGATTTTCCAAGAATTATTCTTTTAACATCTCTTATGTCTGGCAATACTCGAGAGGCTTGATCACGACGGCCAGAGCTGATGAATCCCTCGGTGGAGCTCCTGGTGGCTTTTTCGGCGATCCCAATGCCCATACCAATGCTCTGGGAAGATTCCCACTCGAAAGACGGAATCAATTGAAGGTCCAGGGTGTTGTCAGGTTGCCCTTTGGTGTTAATTTGAGTGGTTATTTCCGGGCTCTTTCCGGAACCAGAAGTACTAGGCTGATAAGCACATCGTATAAGAATGTTTACGTGTGGGGAACTACAACCGCATTCCGTCCTCATCAGGGCGATATATCTATCTATGCAGATAAAAGAGGTTCAACTGGATTGCCGGATAACTGGCTACTTGACCTCAGGTTGGAAAAGATGTTCAGGATTAAAGGAACCTACTTCAGTGTCTTTGCTGATTGCTTCAATGTTTTCAACGAAATGATTATCACTGGCTACTATATGACTTCCAACAGCACCAGCACACCGTATTTACGTCAGACCGGGATCAACGACCCAAGAATTTTCCGACTTGGGGCTAGATTTGGATTCTGATTTAGCTTGAGTAAAAAAGGGGGGCAAACTGCCCCCCTTTTCTTTTTATAGCATTTACCAAAATACTAATATTATTTTATTTATTCTGTTCAAAAAACAAATTTGGTATAATAAATACTTAAAGAGTTTCTTTGGCTGAGTAAAAAAATGAAAAGAATATTTTTATTATCTTATCTAAGCCTTTCAATTATTTTCCTATTTGTTTTGGAACTATACTCTCAGGAAGGCAGAGGTCAGGGCCGATTATCAGGATTTATAGTGGATGAGGCTGGCAACCCAGTTGAGGGAGCTAAGGTTACAGTTCAATACATCAATTATTCTTACCGGCTCGAAACTACCACCAATAAAAAAGGTCAGTGGGCTCTGTTTGGCTTAGGAAAGGGAGAGGTGGACATAACTGTTGAAAAAGAAGGAATCTCTGGGCATCTTAGAATACCCGTCAGCGGAGTCAGCAAAAATCCGGCCATAAAAATAGTATTAAAAAAGGGGGGAACTGAGCCTTCACCGGGAGAGTCAACCGAAGGTTTGAGGAATGCTTTGGTTCAAGGGAATGAGCTCTTCGAACAGAAAAAGTATGCTGAGGCTCTGGTTATTTATCAGGAGTTGGTCAAGAACAATCCCCGGTTATATTTAGTCAGATTAAATGTAGGCAATTGCTATATGGAGCTTCAAGAATATGACAAAGCTATTTCTGAATATCTTAAGCTGTTAGATGATCTCAGCCTCCAGGATCAGGAGAAGAAAGATAATAAATTAATCGCCCAGGTCTATGCCGCTATTGGTGATGCTTATTTGAGACAAGACAAGTTTGAGGAAGCGCAGGATTATTTTTTGAAATCAATCAACATTGACCAATCTGATCCGGCTATTCCCTTTAATATTGCTGAAATAATGATGAATGTCGGAAAGACAGATGAGGCAATTAAATACTACGAAATATCAATAAAAGTGGCTCCGGACAGAGCAAAACCGTATCTTAAATTAGGATATGCCTGGTTGAATAAAGGGGATATAAAAAAGGCTGTTGATTATTTTAAAAAAGTGGTTGAATTGGCAGCTCCTGACGATCCTGATTCTGTATTGGCCAAAGAGTTGATAAAAAATCTTTCTGAAATTAAGTAAATAAAAACAAGCATATTAAGTAAGATGGGAACACCAGAAGGTGGGTCCATCTTTTAGGGCTTCAGGTTTTCAGCTAAAAAGATTTTCGGTGGGATAAGGTAGTCCTTCAGGCTGGTTGTAATAAATTTCTTCCAGACCGAGCATCCTCATCGCTGCAAATAACGTTTTCCAGGCCTGCTTAAAGCCTACAGCCGTATGATGCGGAAATCTCTTTTCAATCAACACATGGCGGTAGAAACGGCCCATCTCCTTAATGGCAAATACCCCGATACTGCCAAAAGATTTCGGCTCAATGTCCAAGACTTCACCCTGAGCCAGGTAGGAGCGTAACTTAGTGTCAGCTGTTCCCTGAAGCCGGAAAATGGTGACTTCGCCCGGACGAATTCTGCCTTCCAGAGTGCCACGGGTGATTTCTGGTTCTTTTCCGGGTTCCAGCAGCCGGTGCATAATTAACTGATATTTGATCGCAGGTTGCAGGAGACAGCAGGAAGCCGTATTACCACAGTGAAAGCCCATAAACAGATCTGTCGGTTTGTAGCTTCCAATTTTCTTTTTATTTTCTTCATACATATCATAAGGCACGGTGTTGTTGATATCGAGAAGAGTAGCCGGAAGTTCGGTGGCACAGGTCAGAAGATATTCGCTCAGAGCACCGTAAATATCCACCTCGCAGGCCACGGGAATTCCCCGGCTGGCCAATCTGGAGTTGACATAACAGGGAACGAATCCGAAATAAGGCTCAAAGGCCGGCCAGCATTTATTGGCAAAAACTCCAAATTTAGAAGAGCCCAGATCTTTCTCCATGAAATTGACTAAAGCCACTTCATACTGAGCCAGCTTTTGGAGAAGTTCAGGATAGGTATTACCGATTCCAAGCTCTTTGGCCATGTCAGCGGCCACAGCCTTAATTTCAGATGAACCAGCAGCTTTGAGAAAAATATCATAAAGGTCAAGCTCAGAATTCTCCATCACTTCCACACCCAGGTCAAAAAGCGGTTTGATCGGAGCATTACAGGCGTAGAAATCTTGAGGCCGCGGTCCAAAAGCAAAGATTTTGAGGTTCTTTAAACCCAGCCAGATCCGGGCTACCGGCAGAAATTCCTGAATCATTCTGGCCACTTCAGGAGCTGTACCCACCGGATATTCTGGTATATAAACTTTCAATTGACGCAGCCCGATGTTATAAGAAGCGTTGAGCAGACCACAATAAGCATCTCCGCGGCCGTTGTATAGATCAGTGCCGGTTTCTTCAGCCGCTGCGGCCAACATCACTGGTCCTGAAAACTTTTGAGCCAGAATAGTTGTTGGTCCTTCCGGTCCGAAGTTCCCCAGAAAGATGGCCAGGGCATTGACGCCTTTTTCTCTAATTTCCTCAAGAGCCCTCAGACTGTCATTTTCATTCTCGATGATCGTTTGAAGCTCAACAACGGGAAGGTTAAGCTTCTGGCACTCAGCGGCCACAGCCTGGCGTCTTTTTCTGGAAAGCTCGATGGGAAAACAATCGCGGCTGACCGCGATTAGTCCGATTTTGACCTTAGGTATGTTGGTTAGATTGTTCATATTATTTCTCCTTTCTCTGTCCGTAATAGGCTTTTGGCCCGTGTTTTCGTTCAAAATGTTTTTTAATTAAGTAATCTTTTAAGCTTTCAGCCCCGGGATTAATGGAAAGAGTAATGGCGGCCATTCTGGCAATTTTTTCTAAAGCTAAAAGATTGTCCACCGCTTCCCGGGCTGATTTTCCCCAGGCAAAAGGTCCATGGCCCGAAACCAAGCAGGCAGGAAAGTGGAAAGGGTCAAGCTGGTTGAATCTTTCCACGATGACTTTGCCTGTATTGAGTTCGTAATCGCCGGCCACCTCTTCTTCCTTCAGCACTCTGGTGATGGGAACCGGGCCGGGAAAATGGTCAGCCTGAGTTGTACCCAGACAGGGAATTTCTAAACCGGCCTGAGCAAAAGCCGTGGCTAGATCGCTGTGGGCATGAGCGATTCCGCCGATGCCGACAAATGAATTGTAAAGATAAAGATGGGTTGGGGTGTCTGAAGATGGCCTTAAATTTCCATCAACCTGTCGTCCATTCAGGTCAAGAACAACGATGTCTTCGGGTGTCATTTTTTCATATTCCACTCCGCTCGGCTTGATGGCCATCACCCCGTTTTCCCGGTCCACCTCACTGACATTGCCAAAAGTCAGAACCACCAGCCCATATTCAACCAGCTTGAGGTTGGCCTCAAAAACTCTCTTCTTTAGTTCTTCATACATTTTTTAATCCTTTAAGTTTTTTGAATATTTTTTTATTTCTTCTTTATTCTTTTCTTCTGTTATCTGTCTTAATTAAGCTTCAGTTTTATTTGCTTCTTTTGTTATTTTTTGGCATTTTTTGTTTCCTTCTTCTCCTCCCGGCTGTCAACCGTCTGACTTTTTCTAATTGTTGGTCGCGGACATTAAGCAGATCTTTCATTAGGTGATAAAGATTCCCAGACCACTGTTTTGTCCCGAAAGCGTCGTGCAGTTCCCGGTAAAGGCGATAAAGTTCCTGATAGACCTGATGATATTCTGGTCTGGGCTTGAAGGTTTTTGGCTTCATCCCGCACATGGCCGCCTGAGCCTCTTCAAACCGGTCGTAGCCGCCAGCAGCTTTTCCGGCGACCACCGCCCCGGCCATAACTGCCCCAAGGGCGCAGGTTTGAGAAGACCGGGCAATTTTCATTTCCAGCCCGAAAACGTCAGCATAAATCTGCATGACCAATGGATTCTTTTCAGCAATCCCGCCGCAATTTATGACTTCATTTATTTCCACTCCATATTCCTGAAACCGCCTGATGATAGTCAGGGCACCGAAGGCTGTGCTTTCAATCAAGGCTAAGTAAATTTCTTCAGGCCTGGTATGAAGGGTCTGGCCGAGCAGAAGACCGGTAAGCCTCTGGTCTACCAGAATGGTCCGGTTGCCGTTGTTCCAGTCCAGAGCCATAAGGCCGGACTCACCTGGAAAGAGCGCCGCGGCCTTTTCGGTCAGTTCTTCATGACTGCCTTTCTTCGGTCCGCCCGGCTGGATGTAATTCACAAACCAGTTGAAGATGTCGCCGACCGCTGATTGCCCAGCCTCGAGACCAAAATATCCAGGGAGAACCGAGCCGTCAACAATGCCGCAGAGTCCCGGAATGTCAGTCAGCGGTTTATCATTCGGCCAGACGCAGATATCGCAGGTGCTTGTCCCAATGATTTTCACCAACTTTCCAGGAGCCACACCCGCGCCAACCGCTCCAAGATGAGCGTCAAAAGCACCCACGGCCACCGGAATTCCGGGTTTAAGGCCGAGCATTTTTGCCCAGGATTTGGTTAAATAACCGGCAACTTGGTCAGAAGTATAAGGCTTGTCATAAAGCCTGTCCCGGAGTTCACTCAATTTCGGGTCGAGCTGGCTTAAAAAATCCTTAGCCGGCAGGCCACCCCACTCCTCGTTAAACATAGCTTTATGGCCAGCCGCGCATCGGCTCCGTTTGATTTTGTCCGGAGAGAGAGTTCCAGTAATCAGAGCCGGGATAAAATCAGCGCACTCGACCCAGGTATAAGCAGCCTCGAAAACTTTCGGGTCAACTCTTAAGCAATGGAGAATTTTGCTGAAAAACCATTCTGAAGAATACACCCCGCCGCATTTGGCCAGATATTCGGGATGTTCCTTGGCCGCCAGTTCGGTTATTTCCTGAGCTTCGGCAAAGGCGGTGTGGTCTTTCCATAGCCAAGCCTGGGCGTTAAGATTTTTCTTAAATTCATCATGAAAAGCCAGAGGCAGACCGTTCTTATCAACAGGCAGAGGAGTTGAACCAGTAGTATCGACACCGATGCCAATAATCTGGTCAGCTTTAAAGCTTTTCTTAGCCTTTCTAGCTTTGTTTACAGCCTGGCGGATGACTTTTACCATAGACTCAACATAATCAGCCGGATTCTGCCGGGCTAAATTGGGGTCTTTAAGGTCAAGTAAGATACCAGCATCGCCCGAAGGATAATTGACCACAGCGGTGCTGATTTCTTCGCCGGTAGCAGTATCCACAATTAAAGCCCGGACTGAATTTGTCCCGAAATCCAGGCCGAGACTGTAAGCTTTTGGTTTTGGACTCATTTTTCCTCCTTTGGTTGAAGTTGGGGTAGATGTTTTTCCAGAAGGGCTTTTTTAATCGCCAGAAGAAAGTTGCCCGACTCTTTTTCCAGAGTCAATCCGTTGAAAGCCTTAAGGTGCATCTGCTTTTTTCTGTCGCTATAGTACACCAGCCAGATAGGATAATAAACGGTCAGGCCATCAAAATCGGGAACGATTTCGACTCTCTTGTAACCAAAGCCGCCAGCCAGTCGGAAAAAATCATATTTGAAAATTTTTCTGGCTGAATTAACTGCTTCTTTCGGCCGGAGAATGGGGGGTAACAGGCTGTTTTCTGGGAGTTCCTGCTTTATCAGTTTCAATCTTTGCTTTATTTTATTATTTTTTTGAATTTCAGTAATACTTGGCAGGACTGGAAAATCTTGAGTGAGCTCCGGCGAAGCCTCAATAAAAGTCTGGCGGTTGATAGAAGTGGGTTCTCCGCCAACCAGGTCAACCAGCATTATATTATGAAAGGTGTTCAAGCGACCCAGAAGCGATAGAGTTTTAACTTTATAAATGAAAAGATAAAAAGGAAGATAAACCAGCTCAACTGCCTGGGGTGTTTGAAAAGACCGGGTAACAAACTTATGAATAACTGGCTCCGGTTTATCAAATAGTGGCTGAAAACAAACAGTTGACATTCTTGGCCCGCCCATTACGTTTTATTAATTTCCAGTTTTACCTTTCTGTACTTAACCAGACCGCCGATGGTGAAAGCCAGACCAACCAGAATTATACTTAGATCACTCAGCCAGGACATTTTTCTCATGAAAGGCTCCATCTGGCTCAAAGGACTTAGCCAAAAGACAGTAAGGCCAAGAATTACCAGGACGAGGCCGATCAAAAGCATCTGCACGGCCAGAAGAAGTTTAGGATTTGCTCCCTTGGGATTGTCCATTTTTCTCTCCTCTAGGTTATTCGTTTATTTTATTCATTTTTCTCAACCAAAATAAAGAAGAAGCACCAGCTGAACGAGAAGAATGGCGGTGGCCCAGTATTTAAGATTGAGATACCAGGCAGGCTTGACGATCACTCTGGTCTGGGATTGAACTTCTTCGACTTTCAGGGCGATTTTCTCAGCCCTGTCCTCGGCAATCTGGCCAACGAGTTTCTCGAAATTGCTTTCCCAGGTGATACCTTCTGTTTTCTCAGGGGCCGGCGGGGAAGTCAGAAGTGAAACGGCAATGGTTACCACAAGGCTGACCACAAATGACCACCAGCTGATCTGGAAAAAGATGTTGACGTGGAAAACTTGCTGGAGCAATACGGCAAAAATACCTCCTGTCAAAAAGCCGGCTAAACTGCCAGGAGTATTGGCCCTTTTCCAGAAAATTGCCAGAATTAAAACCGCCATAAACGGACCGAGAACCATGGCCAGAAGGGTTTGTTCCAGCCACATAATTAAATAAACTTTAAGAACTACCGGAACAAGCAAAAGGGAGGCGAGAATCACGAGCAGAGTGGCCACCCGACCGGCGATAAAATAATGATGGTCCGCTTTACCTTTGACTAAGAATTTTTCATAAAAATCTTTGATCAGCATGGTGGAGGCTGAATTAAGAACACTGCCAATGCTGGAAAGACCGGCTGACAGCAGCCCGGCAATAAACAATCCTAACATTCCAGCCGGAAGCAGATTGGTGATCAATTTGCCATAGGCGGCATCTGATTTTTCCACGAAAATGCCAAAGCGAGAAAAGATGATCGGAGCGGCAATCATCGGCACGATGTAAAGAAAGGCTCCGAGAGTCTTGGGAATGGCCGCGACCACATAACCGAGTTTGGCATCATAGAGCGACCGTGCTCCGAGATTTCTCTGAACCATGGATTGATGTCCGGCACACCAACCGATGGTGATTACCAAACACTGCCCGAGAATAATCCAGGGACCAGGCCCGTAGGGATGATGAATATCCGGGAGAACGGTGAAATATTGAGGGCTGACGCCCCATTGATTGATCAGCACCTGTTTGATCCCGCTGAATCCGCCGACCATGTTCAACAGGATAAAGAGCAAAGGCATGGTCCCGAGCATCATGATGACGAATTGAACGAATTCCATCATTATGGCCGCCCCCAGACCGCCGAGCAGCATATAAGTCCCAACGACAAAAGTCAGAATGAAGACCGAAGGCCAGAACGGCAGATGAATGATATTCTTGAGAAACATACCCCCGAGATAGAGTTCAGCGGCGATGGTCACGATGAAGATGATGATCCAGGCCAGAGAATAAATCGTCCGCAGCGTTGAACCATAACGACGTTCGAGAAATTGAGGAACAGTGTAAATTCCTGCCCGCCAGTAAAAAGCGATAAAAAAGATTCCGGTCAGGATATAGCCGAAAGGCCCCTGAAACCATTCAAAATTAGCCTGAATCAGGCCCCACTCATAGGCCGCGCCGCCGTGAGCCAGATAGCCATGGAGGAAGCCGATGTTGGTAGCCCAGACTGCTCCCATAATCCAGTACCAGGGAACTGACCGGCCGGTCAGAAAATAGTCTGAAGTATTTTTGATGTTGCGGCTGAAAAGAATTCCCGCAGCGAACATCAGCCCGAGATAGATAAAGGTTATGAGCAGATTGGAAATCATGGTTTACTCCTGGAAACAAAAGTGGCTCGGGGAAAACGCCGATAATAAGAGCGTCTTAAATACCAGCCGAACCAGATGGCGAAGATACAGAATCCCAGACCGATGGATAAAGCGAAAACCCAATCCCAGACAGTGTAGCGAGGCGGGAGAACATCAAAGCCTCGGGGATGATGGCTGATAGCCCAGATGGTGGCGTTGACCAGATTGACAACACTTTCAGTATTTCCGGATTGGACTGATTCAGATATTTTTTTCAGACTGCCTTCCACCTCTGGCAGGCGATTGTAATATTCCTGAAATTGTGAATCTTTTTTAAGGCCTTCGACAATTAACGGTCTGACTTCTATACTCCAGGTGCTCAGGGCTTCAGCCAGGATGGCTCTGGCCTTTTCCCAGTTTCTGGCTTCAGCCTGAACCTTGACTTTGCTCAGCTCATTGGCCATCCTCTGACGGACGTCGATGAATTTTTCCTGTGCCTGGAGAGAATTGAAAAGGAGAATAATTGCTAAAAACAGAACCAGGAAAAGAATAATTCTTTTTATCTTCATGGCTTCGACATCCTCATTCGTAAAGATATTCATCTGGAACTAACCAGATAAAGATCAAAGTGCCAAGCATCACCAGCATGTAGGCCACAGCATAAGGATTTTGCCAGCCTGTCCAGTTAAGCATTTCACACCTCCTTTAAATAATTCGGGACGATCTCAGGATATCTTGAAAAAATAAAAAAAGGGTTTCTTTTAAAAATATTCAGCGAGCCAGAGGTAAATATTTTTTGAATTTTAGAGCCGGATAATTTAAGGAAAAAGGAGGAAAGCTGAGGAATATATAACTCAAAAAAAGTGCTTGACATCATCTTCTTTAGTATTATATAAAAATAATGTGTTAACGTTAACAAGAAATTTAAAAATAATTTTTTTCAGAAAAAGCGTTATCGTTAACACCCCGATTTCCATGAGCTATGATAGAAAGCGGGCCACCATCATTAACCAAAAATATTTAACAGCCATTCGTGACAGCCGGCCGATCAGCAGGCTTTTTTCCAAAGAATATCTATCTTTATTTTTATCAGTCATCCCTTATCAGAAAATTGACTTAATTCTATAAAAGGAGGATTTTCATGCGTAAAGGGAAGAGTTTTCTCTTTCTCAGTCTTATCCTGTTTCTTTCCTTTACTGTCCTCCAGGCTCAGATTACCCGTCAGACCGGAATGGTCAGGGGAATGATCAAGGATGCAGATGATAATCCCCTTCCCGGAGTGAACATCACTCTCTCCGGTCCTAATATGATGGGTAAGGCGACAGATGTCAGCCGGGAGGATGGTACTTTTCGTCTGCCGGCCATTCCGCCGGGAACTTACACTCTGACAGCTGAGCTTCAGGGTTTTAAAGCCTTAACTCTGACAGAAGTAATCGTTCGGGTTGGTTTAACCGTTACCCTGGAACTCAAGATGGAACAGGCTGCGGTCGAAGAACAGGTCACAGTTGTGGCTAGGGCTCCAGAAATCGATGTTCAGAAAACCAAGATTACCACTGCCGTTACCTCTGAACAGATTGCCAAATTGCCCCTTAACAGAAGTTTGACTAACGTTCTGAATCTTATTCCAGCGACAGTTGGCACCATTGCTACTTATTCCGGTAGCATCCACGGGACAGATTGGAACGGAGTTACCTATGAGGTGGATGGAATCAATGCCAATTGTCCAACAACCGGAGGCGCCTTCGGTACCCCTCAGTTCGATGCGATTGAAGAAATCGAAGTCGTCACCGGAGCTTTACCGGCGCAGGTCGGGACAACCGGTGGAACTTTTGTCAACATCGTCACCAAGTCTGGGGGAAACAATTTTTCAGGGCAGGTCCAGACTTATTACACCAACAAAAACCTGGCTCAGGTTCTTTTCCCTGATGAGCAGTTGAAGGCTATGCGCATCGGTAAGCCATCTTTCAGCCTTTATGATGTCGATAGCTCTGGTATCTTTGGTGGGCCCATCATCAAGGATAAGCTGTGGTTTTTCACCGATGTTGCCTACACCAAATCCAGCGCCTGGAGTCCCTTCCGGCCGACCACCATCCTCGAAAATTACTATGATCAATACAAGGTGCCCAGTGCTTATTTTAGAGGAAATATAAAACTAACAACTGAGTTCTCAAAGAAATTGAGATTCTTCACCTATTTTTCTTATACGGGTAGAGATAGGATGTATGGGGGCTGGTCATCAAATGAAACAGAATCAACTCAGTTCTGGAGCAAATCGAAGCAATATGTTGGCACGGCCAACCTGACCTGGATACCCACTTCCAGTTCTTTCATCGATTTTAGAATTAATGTTGATCACCTTGACTATCCAATTCAAGCCCGTCCTGGTTCAAATACAGTAAGTTATGAGGATGGGTACACAGGTTATATCTGGGGTGGTATTCATTCCTGGGAAAGCTACATCACCCGTCATACCAGTCAGGCTTCGGCGCGGATGACTCATTTCCAGGATAATTTGTTGGGTGGCGACCACGAAATGGGAGCTGGGGTCGAATTTCAATTTGGCTGGGATAGATATGCTTTTGCCAGAAAAGAACCTATGAACTGGTTCTACTGGAATGCTAATCCCTACTACTGGCGTGGTTATTATGGTGTTGATGAGCCCACTGAGTTCGGTGATGGCCTCTTATCTTTTACCAACTGTGGAGGCGGGAAAAGCGACAGCTGGAAGGACCTTTTTGAGTACAGAATTGGAGCCTATTTGCAGGATAACTGGTCGATCAAGAATCGGTTAACCATCAATTTGGGATTGAGACTTGACTCTTACAATGGCTGGGGTGGCAAAGCCAGCTCTACCGGCACCAGCGGGTTGGCTTATGAGATTGGTCAGACTCTGGAACCACAACTCGGTTTTAATCCTTTCGGTCCCTTCACCGTTCCGTCGATTAAAGACGTTCTAGTGTTTACCTCTATCTCTCCCCGCATCGGTTTGAGCTATGACCTTTTCGGCAATGGCCGGACAGCTATCAAGGTTTCATATGCTCGTTACTCGGAGCAGGTTCCGGTGATGTGGTTTTCTGAAGTATCACCGGCAGTCATGGGGCAATATCAATTCAACTGGTGGGATGATAACGGCAACGGTCAGCCTGATACCCCTGGAATCGACCATTATGAATACCGCTGGAGCCTTGGCGATTTCAAACTTCCTGATCCAGATTACCTGCGCAGCCTAGTAGATAAAAATCTGGTAGCTCCGATCCACAATGAAATCACCGTCGGAATCGAGCATCAGCTGTTCAAAGATTTTGCTGTTAAAATGGACTATGTTCACAAAAAGAAAAGCAAGATGTTCGGCTGGGCCAAATATGACCCGATTACCCAGAAGTACTGGTACAATCTTGACCAGGCGCCTGATTGGTATGTGCCTTTTACCACCACCGTCCCGGCTTATGGAGCTTTCCCGGCTCAACAAGTAACTGTTTATTTTATGAGTGCTGATTCTCCGTATGATAGAATGGTTTACATAAAGACAAACATTCAGGAACAGTTTGTAAAATATGATGGCCTGGAGCTTCAGTTCGATAAGAGATTCTCTCATGGCTGGTCACTGGGCGGCTCGGCCGTCTTTTCCAGAACAACTTCCTTTTCCTGCGGCGATAGCCCCAATGATTTTGTGAACACTCCCGGAAGGGATGGCTACGATGTTCCCTTCCAATTGAAACTTTATGGCACCTTTAACCTCCCCTATGGTTTTGTAACTTCTTTCTTCCTCAGATATCAGATGGGCGGTCCCTGGGGTCGTAGTGTTGTCATTGTTCCGCCTGATGATTGGGCTCAAGCTCATAACATTGTCCCCTGGCCGGTCTGGGTGATGCTGGAACCAAATGGGACCAGAAGAGACCAGGATTCTACCAATGTGGATTTCCACTTAGAGAAGGAATTCAAGCTACCTTATGGCGTCATCGGAGCATTCGTCGATATTTATAACCTCCTTGGCAACAAGTATGTTTACTACGGTCTTAATCCGATTAGCACCTGGTTTCCTTCAGCCGAAAGCACCAACGATGGTTCTTACACTCTCGACTACAATTATGGAAGAGTGACCGGTATTTCGGCTACCAGAGTGTTCAAGTTCTCGATCAGGTATAAATTCTAAGGGAGGTATCAGCTGAGAATATAACGAGAGGTTAAATGAGGGGGGAGAGCAGCGACTCTTCCCCCTTTTTTATTTCCTGCGGACGGTATTCTTGTTATTGAGGCGATAGGTTTGGTTATATTAATATTGACCGAGGCATTTTTCTGCCCAGGGATTTAGATTTACGCGGGAGTCAAAGATGCTGTCAGTCAGGTACCAGAACTTCAAAGAAAAAGCTTTCTTTTGTTACTGAAAAAACTCAGGACTTCAGGTATTTTCTTCTGAAATCAGAGGACAGAAAATCTAATCAGGGAGGAAAATTCGGTTTTTGTAGTTATGAGAAGTGGAACCGGGAGACCGAAGAATAATAGTGAAAATGAATAAGTCTGATTTAAAAGGCTGAAGTTAGAATAAAAAAAGTAAAATTGGAATTAAAAAATAAAACTGATTATATAAAAATAAAAAAAATAGGAAAAAAAGTGCTGGAGGTTATAAAATAAGGAACTGATGGCTTTGAAATAACTGATAATGATCGAAGAAAAGGCGCGAAAAGAAGGAGGGATTAAATGGTCAAGAAAATAAAAAAAGCCGTTAAATCAGAAAATGTTAGATGGCTGCTGACCTGTGCTATGTTTATTTATTTTAATCTTATTCTGCCTGGCAGCCTGCAGGCCATTGTTCAGCAGAAAGCAGTGGTCGAGCCGGCATTAAATCAGGTTATTTTAAAACCGTTTGTTTTCAGAAATTTTGGACCTTTCCGGGCCGGCTCCTGGATAACCTGCTTGGCTGTTCCCGATTCACCACCTGAAGCTCATCTTTACACCTTTTATGCTGGCACCAGAAACGGCGGAGTCTGGAAGACTACCAACAATGGCACGACCTTTGAGCCGGTGTTTGATTCGCAGAGCAGTCTCTCCATTGGCGCTCTGGCTCTTTCCTCATTCAACCCGGAGATTATCTGGGTGGGAACCGGTGAAGCTTATTGTACCCGGAGTTCCCACAGTGGCGATGGTGTTTATAAGTCGACTGATGGCGGCAAAACCTGGCAGAATATGGGACTTCGGGATTCGCATCATATCCCGCGAATAATAGTTCATCCCACCAATCCGGATATCGTCTATGTGGCTTCGATGGGTCACCTTTTTACTCCCAACGCTGAGCGTGGGGTTTTCAAGACAACTGACGGCGGAAAAACCTGGGAGAAGGTTCTTTATATCAACGATAGAATCGGTGTGATTGACCTGGTTATGGACCCCTCCAACCCTGAAGTTCTCTATGCGGCTACCTATGACAAGGTGAGACTTCCCTGGCACTATGAAGCCGGTGGTCCAGGAAGCGGGATTTATAAGACTACCGACGGCGGCCGGACCTGGAAAAGATTGGCTGGTGGCCTGCCCTCTGGAAACATAGGTCGGATAGGAATCGATGTCTATCGCCGAAATCCGAAAATTTTTTATGCTGTGGTGGAAAATCTGAATCGGCGCCAGCCAACAGCCGAGGAAATAGAAATGGCTAAGAAGGTCGGCCAAACTGCCCGGCCCGTTCCTATCGGTGGCGAAGTCTATCGCACCGACGATGGCGGAGAAACCTGGGTGAAAGTCAATACGGGCAAAGAGCCCTTGGCCACCAAAGCCCCTTATTCCTTCAACCAGCTCTTCATTGACCCCAACAACGACCAGGTGCTTTACATCACTGGCGTGACCTTAGCCAGCTCGGTTGATGGCGGTAAAACCTGGCGCGATGCTGACTGGCCGAACACTGCCCTCTTCCGCTCGGCCTTCGGTGATGTCAGGACGTTCTGGATTGACCCGAAGAATTCTAAGCGAATGCTTTTTGGAAGCGACGGCGGAGTTTATATCACTTATGACGGCGGCCAGACCTGCCAGCATCTTTATAACCTACCGCTCGGGGAAATTTATGCTGTGGGTGTGGATATGGAAGAGCCTTATAACATCTATGTTGGGCTGCAAGACCACGATTCCTGGAAAGGACCGTCAAATTCTTGGTCTGGAGCAGTCAATCTGAGTGACTGGGTGACAGTTGGTGGTGGCGATGGTATGTATAACGTGGTCGACCCGACTGACAGCCGCTGGGTTTATAATTGTCGGGAGTTTGGTGGATTTGGCCGGCTTGACCAGAAGACCGGAATTCGGCAGAGCATTCAGCCTAGGAGAGAAACGGGCAAAGAACCTTATCGCTTTAACTGGACATCACCGATACATCTTTCGCCGCCCAACAGCTCAATTGTGTATATCGGGGCTCAGTGTTTACTCAGGTCTTTGGACCGCGGTGACCACTGGGAAGAAATCAGCCCGGACCTGACCACTAACGATAAGAGCAAACAGGGTGGTGCTGGTAACATCACTTTCTGTACCATCACCACGATTTCCGAATCGCCGGTTAAGCCCGGGGTGATCTGGGTTGGGACAGATGACGGAAAGGTTCAGGTAACAACCAACGGCGGTGCCACCTGGACAGATTGTACTCAATCTATAGCCCGAGCTGGCGGTCCGGCTGAAATCTGGGTCAGCCGGGTTTTCGCTTCCCCACACGATGCCGGGACAGCCTTTGTGGCCAAAAGTGGGTTCCGCAATGACGATTTTAAGCCGTACCTTTTTAAGACCACGGATTATGGCCGAACCTGGGTTTCTGGTTCATCCAACCTTCCGGATTATCCCATTAACGTGATAATTCAGGATAGAAAAAATCCTGACCTGCTATTTGCAGGCACAGATCACGGACTTTTTGTTTCCTTTGAGGGCGGGAAGAACTGGCTGTCATTTCAGAGCAATATGCCGAAAGTTAAGGTAACTGACCTGGTTATTCATCCGAGGGAAAATGACCTGGTGGTGGCCACTTATGGACGGGGAATCTGGGTAACCAACATCTGGCCGCTGCAGGAACTAAAGTCTGAGGTCTTCAACCAGCTGGTTTATCTATTTTCCATAAGACCGGCGGTGCAGAAACAGTATCCGGTGTTCGGCAATTATGAACTGCTTGGTGACAGTCATTTACTGACTCCGAATGAGCCGGATGAAGTGTCCATCTTCTATTATCTCAATAGTGAGCTTTCGGAGAAAATAAAAATAAAGATCTATGATCAGCAGGGCAGTTTGCTCAGACAGCTTGAAGGCGAGAAAGAAGCTGGTCTGCATCGGGTGGCCTGGGATATGAGGAAAGCTGGCGACGAGAGAAGATACAACCCCCAGGTTGAACCTGGAGCTTATAAGGTAGTTTTAGAAGCTGGCCGACAGAAATTTGAACGGGAGGCAATCATCAGCAAGCGCACAAGCTGGTCGCTGGGACCCCGGCCGGTTGTTTTGAAAAGTATTAACTGCGGAGTTAATAATTGAAATCAATCAGGCACTTCTGGCTGGAAAACAAAAAGTTTGAGCTTAAAGAAAGAGAAATTAAAGGGGGCACCCTGCTTCGGGTGCCCTTTCTGTTCAGGGGGGTTTTGAGGGGAAAGAGGTTTATGATTGAGGGAGGGTTAATGTCCTTCCAGGTAACCTTAAAAGTTCATCTTTTTTCATCGAAGGCTGCGAGGAAAATAGCATAATTTTATTGAAATGTCAAATAAGATATATTAGATTTTTAATATTAATAAACTAAAGGAGGAGAAAATGCGGTTTATCAAAAGAGCTGGGATGGCTTTATGTCTGGTTACCGCAGTGATTTCTTTTCTGCTTATGACAAGCTGCGGGGAAAAGACCAGAGATTATTCGATAAAACCTGCCAAACTAACGGCGGTGGAGTTTAAAGACAATTTCTGGAGTTCCCGGCTCAAGACTAACCGGAAGATCACCATTCCTCATGCTTTTAAGCAGTGTGAAGAAACCGGCCGCCTAAAGAATTTTGAAATTGCTGGTGGTCTGGCTCAGGGTGATTTTTGCTCCCACTATCCCTTTGATGATTCAGATGTTTATAAAGTAATTGAGGGAGCTTCCTATCAGCTGATGCTCCAGTATGACCCCGAGCTTGATAAATATTTAGATTCGCTGATTGCTAGGATTACTGCCGCCCAGGAAAAAGATGGCTATCTTTATACTGCCAGGACAATAAAAAATAAGGGCGGGAAAATTCCCTTAGAAGAATGGGTTTCGGGTGAAAGATGGCAGAATGAGGAATTTGCTCACGAGCTTTACAACCTCGGCCATCTATACGAGGCGGCCGTGGCTCATTATCAGGCGACAGGCAAAAAGACCCTTTTGAATGTGGCTTTAAAAAGCGCTGACCTGGTGTTGAAAGATTTTGGTCCCGGGAAGGTGATGCTTCCGCCAGGACACCAGGAAATTGAAATCGGTCTGGTCAAATTATATCGACTGACTGGAGAGAAAAAATACTTGGATTTAGCCAAATTTTTCTTAGACCAGAGAGGCAATTCCCAAGGACACAAACTATACGGCTTTTATTCACAGGATCACCTGCCTGTGACTCAGCAAACAGAAGCTGTCGGGCATGCTGTGCGGGCGGCTTATATGTATTCAGCCATGGCCGATGTGGCGGCTCTCACTGGAGATCAGGCCTACGTCCAGGCGCTCGATAAACTCTGGGAAGATGTGGTTTTCAGGAAGATATATCTTACCGGCGGTATTGGGGCCACCGGTGCCTGGGAAGGCTTTGGCCCGGCCTATCATCTCCCCAACGCTTCTGCCTATGCCGAAACCTGTGCTTCTATCGCTAATGCTTTCTGGAATTATCGGATGTTCCTGCTTCATGGCGAGGCTAAATACTTAGATGTCTTTGAACGCATTATCTATAACGGCGTGCTTTCTGGAGTTTCGCTTTCAGGCGACAAATTCTTTTATGCCAATCCCCTGGCCTCTTTCGGTCAGCATGAAAGAAGTCCCTGGTTTGGTTGTGCCTGCTGTCCGCCGAACATCGCTCGCTTCATTCCCCAGATCGGCCAGTATGTCTATGCCACCTCCGGCGACCGGCTTTATGTTAACCTCTATGCCCAGAGCAAAGGTCAGGTGGAGATGACTGATTTAAAGGTACAGCTCGAGCAGGAAACCGAATATCCCTGGAAAGGCGAGATAAAAATTAAAGTCAAGCCAGAAAAAGAAGACGATTTTTCCCTCTATCTGAGAATTCCGGGCTGGGCGCTCGGACAGCCGATGCCTGGAGATCTTTACTATTTTGCGGATAAAGTAGAGACCAGACCGGTGGTTAAAGTTAACGGTCAGGAAGTTCCGCTTAACCTGGAAAATGGTTTTCTGCCCATCACTCGGAAATGGAAAGCCGGTGACACCATCGAAATCAGTCTGCCGATGGAACCTCACCGGGTGCTGGCCAATGAAAAGGTGAAAGATGATCAGGGCTTGATGGCTGTCCAGAGAGGGCCGATTGTTTATTGTGCTGAATGGCCTGATAGCAATGGTCGGGTAAGTATTTTGTTGCTCCCGGATGGAGCCACTTTGACCACTGAATACCGGCCTGAGCTTCTGGGCGGGGTGATGTTGGTTAAGGCTTCTGGCCAAGCCTATAAGATAGAAAAAGGTGAGGTTATCAGCCAGCCGCAGGAGATTACTCTTATTCCGTATTATGCCTGGGCTCATCGCGGCCGCGGAGAAATGGCTGTCTGGCTGGCTAAGGATGAAGCTAAGGTCAGGCCGAAGCCTGAGCCGTCACTGGCTTCAAAGGCTAAGGTTGAAGCTTCTGAGGGAGCTAAAGGGGCTAAATTCATCAACGATCAGTATGAACCAGAAAACTCTAACGACCATTCGATTGGCTACCTCCACTGGTGGCCTAAGAAAGGAACGACAGAATGGGTCAGCTATGAATTTCCGGTTCCAGTTAAAGTATCCGAAGCGGCTGTTTACTGGTTTGATGATATCGGCGAAGGGGAATGCCGGGTGCCTGAGTCCTGGAAACTTTATTACCGGCAGGGCAATCAGTGGGCAGAAGTGAAAACAAAAGATAGCTATGGAGTGGAAAAAGATAATTATAACGTCGTCAGATTTTCGCCGGTTGTTACCACAGGATTGAAAATAGAACTCAAGCTTCAGAAAGATTTTTCAGCCGGTATTCAGGAATGGAAACTGAAATGATTTGATGATGTGGCTAAAGAGGTAAAAAAGGTCGGCTGATTAGAGATATTAAAGTTGGTCGGATTCTTTGAGGAGTAAAGAGATAAAAAGAGTTGATGAAATAAGAAAAGAAAAAGACAGTTTCGGAACGTTTTTAGGAATAAACGTGTGCCCGCGAGGGAGGTGAAAAATTGTTTTGCGCCATGGAGGTTAAGATGATAAATTCAAACATTTTGCCTGAGAAAAAATGTCAGAAAAAGCAAAGACCAATCATGAAAAGAATTGAACTTGTTTCTTTCTTTATTATTTTTCTGCTTTTTTTGTTTATCTGGTTGCCAGCCGCAACCAGAACTGAGAAGCAGGTAATTCAAAATCCGTCGTTCGAAGAAACAAAAGATAACCAACCGGTGGGCTGGTGGCCTGTGACCTATCAGAAAGAAGCAGTGTTTGCAGTTGATAAAGTGGCCAGGACGGGGAATAACAGCGTTAAAGTCAGCTCAAAAACTGGGGCAGATGCTTCCTGGTCGACAGTAGTCAAAGTTCGACCATTTTCTAAATATCGTTTAACTGGCTGGATAAAGACCAAAGACCTCAGGTCAATCGGGGGAAAAGGAGTGCTGCTGAACATTCATGGAATGGAAAAATTGCAGACTAAGGCTCTCACTGGAACTAATGACTGGACTAAAGTTGAACTGGTTTTTGAGACCGAACTCAACGATGCTCTTCAGGTCAACTGCCTTTTCGGCGGCTGGGGAAAAGTTACCGGTGAAGCCTGGTTTGATGATGTGACCTTAGAATTTTTAGCTGGCCGATCTTTAAACCCGCAGGCTACTATCCACACTGACCAGAAAATGGCCCCTGTATCTAAGTACATCTACGGTCAGTTTATTGAGCATTTAGGCCACTGTATCTATCAGGGAATCTGGGCTGAGATGCCGGAAGACAGGAAATATTATTATCCCGTGGGTACGGCTGAATCGCCCTGGAAGATCTCAGGCAAGCCTCATTCGGTGCACATGAACCCGCTTCTGATTTATGCTGGCGTCCCAGTGCCGGAGATAAGACTAAAAGGCGATGGCCAGTCGGCTGGGCTTTATCAGGAAGGACTGGCTCTTCAGACTGGCCGAAAATACAACGGGAGAATTGTTTTAGCGGGAGATCCCGGTGTGGTGCCAGTGGAAGTGAGGCTGGTCTGGGGGGATGGCGAAAATGACCGTCAGGTTTTTACCATAGAGAAGATTAAGCCTGATTATGAAAAGTATTATTTTTCTTTTACTGCCGGTAAAGCTACCGACAAGGGCCGGCTGGAAATTGTCAGTCGTGGGAGCGAAGCTTTCCGGGTAGCGGCAGTTTCGTTGATGCCGGCTGATAATCTGGAAGGCTTCAGGCCTGAAGTGATTAAGCTTCTTCGTGAACTGAATTCGCCGATCTATCGCTGGCCGGGCGGAAATTTTGCTTCCGGTTATAATTGGAAAGATGGAATCGGTGACCCTGACCGCCGGCCGCCACGCAAGAATCCAGCCTGGGAAGGCATAGAACTCAACGATGTTGGCATCCATGAGTTTATGACTTTTTGCCGTTTGGTTGGAGCTGAACCATATATTACCGTAAATAGCGGTCAGGGGAATGAAACCTTGGCGGCTGAAGAAGTGGAATATGTGAGTGGCTCAGCCGAAACGCCAATGGGGAGATGGCGGGCGCAAAACGGTCATCCCGAACCGTTCGGCTGTCGCTTCTGGTCCATCGGCAATGAAATGTACGGAGACTGGCAGCTTGGCCACATGCCGCTTAAAGATTATGTCAAACGCCACAACCGGTTTGCTGAAGTGATGAAGGCCAAAGACCCAAAAATAAAGCTCATTGGCGTTGGTGCGGTCGGAGAATGGAGCGAGGGAATGCTCAAGAATTGTTCTGAGTATATGGATTTCATCAGCGAACATTTTTATGTGGGCGAACAGCCTGGTCTTCTTAGCCATGTTTATCAGGTGCCAAAAGCCATAAGAAGAATAGCCGAGGCTCACCGGCAGTACCGAAAAATAATTCCCGAACTGAAAGGTAAAAATATCAGAATTGCTCTGGATGAGTGGAATTACTGGTACGGGCCATATCTATACGGAGAGCTTGGCACTCAATATTTCTTGAAAGATGCCCTGGGTATTGCTGCCGGTCTTCATGAATATTATCGCCAGGCGGATATCATCTACATCTCCAATTATGCTCAGACGGTAAACGTCATCGGGGCCATCAAAACTTCCAAAATTGAAGCAGTTTTTGACACTACCGGGCTGGTGCTCAAGCTCTATCGAAATGAATTTGGCACGGTACCGGTGAAAATCACCGGGCAGCCCGAGCCGCTGGATGTCATGGCCGCCTGGAAAGAAGACGGAAGGACGTTAACTGTGGCCGTAGTTAATCCCACCAGCGAAACTCAGAAGCTTTCTTTGAGCCTCAAGGATTTTCACCCGGCTAAAGCAGAAAAGATTTTCCGGATTACCGGTTCCAGTGAAAAAGCCTGTAACGTTCCCGGCCAGGAACCAGGGGTCAGGATTGAAACTGTCTCGCGGGAGTTCAAGCCAGGTTTTGTGCAGGTTCCTCTGCTGAGTATCACCATCTACCAGTTAAAAAGCCGTTAAGACGATGAACGGCTCAGGCGCAATCTGTTATTAACAGGAGTGACCACCTGGTAAGATGCTGTTGTGGAATGAAGTAGTGGGGATCTAATAAGGATTCCTGGCTTAAGGAGTTTTTAGGGCTATTAAAGGATTTTGAGTTGAATTAATATGACATAATTTCGCCTGACTGAGGCCATAATTTAGTATAATGATAATAAAGGAATAAAAAGTCCAGGAGAGGAAAAGTGGGCCACAGGAATAGAATCATGGTCAGACTAATTATTTTGATAATTAGTCTCGGGCTGGCAGGAATTCTGCCACTTATGAGTGCGGATGAAAAGAGCAAGACCAACCGGTCACCAGACTATCCGATAAAGCCGGTGAATTTCTGGGAAGTTAAGGTTACGGATGAATTCTGGGCTCCAAGGATGGAAACCAACCGGAAAGTAACTATCCCTTACCTTTTCCGGATGAATGAGGAAACCGGCCGAGTTGATAATTTCCGGATTGCCGCTGGCCTTAAAAGCGGAAAACATACCGGGAAAAGATATAACGATTCTGATGTTTATAAAGCCATCGAAGCCGCCTGTCTCTCGTTAAAAGCTTATCCTGACCCTGACCTCAAAAAACAGGTTGATGAACTTATTACCATCATCGGTAAAGCCCAGGAACAGGATGGTTATCTGTACACCGCCAGGACTATTGACCCGAAAAACCCGGCTCCGGGCGCTGGCCAAGAACGCTGGTCAAATCTGCGGGTCAGTCATGAGCTTTACAATCTCGGGCATCTTTATGAAGCGGCTGTGGCTCATTATCAGGCAACTGGCGAAAAGAGTCTTCTGAATATTGCTCTGAAAAGTGCTGACCTGCTGGTCAGCACTTTTGGTCCGAATAAGCTTCGGGCTTTTCCTGGCCATCAGGAAGTGGAACTGGGGCTGGTCAAGCTTTACCGGGTTACTGGCAATGAGAATTATTTAAAGCTGGCCAGGTTTTTCCTTGATGAGCGAGGCCATTATCACGGCGGGAAGGTTTATTCAAGAACTTCCCCTTTTTATATTTATAACTCGGAAGAGTATCTTCAGAACCATAAACCGGTTCTGGAACAGACTGAAGCAGTGGGACATGCGGTCAGGGCAACTTATATGTATAGTGCCATGCTGGACGTAGCGGCTCTTGGCGGCTGGACTGAATACGGCCGGGCCAGCCAGAGACTCTGGGAAAATGTGGTTAATAAGAAGCTTTATCTTACCGGCGGAATTGGTGCGACTGGTGAATATGAAGCTTTTGGAGCTGATTATGATCTACCCAACGAAAGAGCTTATGCCGAGACCTGTGCCGCTGTAGGTAACGCTTTCTGGAATCAGCGACTTTTTCAGCTGGAAGGGGACGGTAAATACCTAGATGTTCTGGAGAGAATTATTTACAACGGGCTTATTTCTGGAGTGGGGCTTTCCGCTGATAAGTTTTTCTATCAGAATCCCTTAGCTTCGCCGGGAAAATATGAAAGGAGCAGCTGGTTTGAAGTGGCTTGCTGTCCGGCCAATGCTGCTCGTTTTCTGGCTACTTTTTCCGGGTATATTTATGCTCATTCAGATGAAGAAATTTTCATTAATCTTTTCGTTAACTCCAGCGCTAATTTTGAATTTAAAAATAGGCGGCTGGAAATAATTCAGGAGACCAGGTATCCCTGGCTGGGCCAGGTTAAAATCGGAATCAATCCTTCCCGGGTCAGAGATTTCACCCTGGGTGTCAGAATACCGGGTTGGGCTCAGGGCCAAGCTGTTCCAGGCAGCCTCTATCGTTACCTTGATGGCGGGGCCGGGCAGATTATAGTCAGGTTGAACAGAAAGCTTATCCCGGTCAAGGTCGACCGTGGCTATCTCCGGCTTAAGAGGAAATGGAGAAAAGGCGATGTCATAGAAATCCTCTTTCCGTTGCCAGTTCGCCGGGTTATGGCCCATGAGAATGTGGTCGAAGATAAAGGCCGGGTGGCTGTTGAACGCGGTCCGATTGTCTTCTGTGCTGAAGGGCTGGACAATGGCGGAACAGCCCTGAATTTAGCTCTGCCTGATTCCAGTAAACTCCAGCAGTGGTATCGAAACGACCTTTTGGGCGGAGTGGGGGTGATTACCGGAAGCGGTCTGGTGGTTGATGAGAAAGGCAATGAAATACGAAAGCAGAATCTTTTTTTGATTCCTTACTGTACCTGGGCCAATCGCGGGGCCTGGGAAATGGCTGTCTGGTTAATCAGGAAACCCTGAAAAATTTTTTATTTTTTCGGATAGCCTACGGTCTGAGCTAAGATGATATGCTGCTCGGGCCTCAGTTTCATGGCTTTAGCTAACTCCTCCCGGTTAATCGAAGCTCTGACCACGGTGGCCAGCCCTTCTGAAGCGCAAAAGAGATAGACATTCTGAGAGATAAAGCCGGTGTGGGCGGCGGAATAAAAACGCTTATCTTCATCAGTTCCGCGGGGAATTTTGGCATAGTCACCAACGTAGATTAAATTCAGCGGCGTGGTCTTGACAAAATCCTGGGTCCCGCACAGGGCCCGGATGTCTTCTTTGAGAATCTGGACGAGGGCCTGTTCTTTAGCGTCATAGAGGAAAAGACCATCGGCGGTGGCCACATAAAGGTCAATATTCTGCCAGTTAACGGCTGATGGTGCTGTCCTTTTTCCCGACTCGGGCCGGTTAATCCCATAAGCAGCCCACAGCAGGTTAGAGAGAGTTTGAAGTGGCAGTTTCTCCGGGCTGAATTCCCGGCTGCTCTGCCTGGCTTTAAGACATTGCATCAAGGGCTTGCCCCCGTCTGTCTGGGGTGCCGGCAGCTTAATGACCTGAGTTTCCTGAACCGCAGCAAGCAGGACTCCAGTAGTCATGAATAGAATCAAAATAAAACTTAAAATTGAGAAAAAGCTCTGAGTGACTTTCATTCTGGTCCTCCTGACCTTGCTTGATTTTATCATCAATTAGAACTTTTTTAAAACAAAGATTATCGAATTTGCAACCTGGTAATCAATGTTCATCTGACCGGAGGCAGAGCTCCTTTTGACAAAAGTCTGGCTGTGTGTTATTAGAGAAATCCCTGAAACTTTATTTACAGGAAGGCCAAAATGCCCACAGCTGTAGAAAAATGGGTGGAAAAACAGGCTGAGCTCCTTCAGCCGAAAAATATCTACTGGTGCGATGGCTCAGAAGGAGAAGCCCGCCGCATCATGGAAATGGGGATGAGAGAAGAGAAGATAGAAGAGCATGATGTTTTTCTGGAGCTAAACCAGAAACTCTGGCCCAAAGCTTATCTCCATCGAAGCCATCCAACTGATGTGGCCAGGACTGAACAACTGACTTATGTCTGCCATTCAGATAAAGAAACCACCGGTCCGAACAACAACTGGATGCCTCCAGATGAAGCCAAAAAGCTATTGACCAGGCTTTCGCGTGGAGCTATGCGCGGCCGGACGATGTATGTCCTACCCTATATGATGGGACATCCGGATTCGCCCTATGCTAAAGCCTGCGTTCAGATTACTGATGTTTCTTACGTGGCGGTCAGCATGCGGATTATGACCAGACTGGGGAAGAGAATTCTGGATAAAATCGGCAACTCCAATAATTTTTTTAAAGGCATTCATACAGTCGGCAATTTTGACCCGTCCAAGCGCTATATCATGCATTTTCCTGAAGAAGATCTGGTTTGGAGTATTGGTTCCGGTTACGGCGGTAATGCTTTGCTCGGCAAGAAATGTTTTTCTCTGCGCATTGCTTCCTGGCTCGGTAGAAAATATGGCTGGTTAGCCGAGCATATGATGATCATTGGAGTTGAAGACATTCACGGCAATATAACTTATATTACCGGCGCTTTCCCTTCAGCCTGCGGCAAAACTAACTTCGCCATGTTAGAGTCAGCTCTGCCCGAGTATAAAGTCTGGACGATTGGCGATGACATCGCCTGGTTAAACATTGGTCCAGATGGTCGCCTTTACGCTATCAACCCTGAGTTCGGGTTTTTTGGGGTGGCTCCAGGAACTTCAATGAAAACCAATCCTAACATGATGCGGACCATACATAATTCCAATTTCTATCCCACCCTTTTCACCAATGTCGGACTTGATCTGGACAATATGGCCCCCTGGTGGGAAGGGCTCGAGGGTCTTGTTCCTCAGAATATGGTTGACTGGCAGGGTAGATCCTGGAAGCCCGGCCAGGGCACCCCGGCAGCTCATCCCAATTCCCGGTTCACTGTTTCTGTTTATAATTGTCCGACGCTCTCAAAGGAATACGATAACCCGATGGGAGTCCCGATTTCAGCCATAATTTTCGGGGGACGTCGGAGTAAACTGATTCCGCTCATCAGCGAAGCTTTCACCTGGGAGCACGGGATTTTTATGGGCGCCAGGGTGGGTTCAGAAACCACAGCGGCTGCTGCCGGAAAAGTGGGCGTCAGGCGCCGCGACCCGATGGCTATGCTGCCTTTCTGTGGCTATAATATGGGTGATTATTTCCGGCACTGGATAAACATGGGGCATCTGCTAACCAAACCACCGAAGATTTTCTCCATCAATGCCTTCCGCCGCAGCGAAGAGGGAGAATTTCTCTGGCCTGGCTTTGGCCAAAACATCCGGATTCTTAAATGGATCATTGACCGGGTCAATGGCCGGGTTGGTGCTCGAGAAACCCCCCTCGGTCTTATTCCGGATAAAAAGGATTTAAACCTTGATGGTTTGAACCTGCCTGAAGAAAATCTGGAAGAACTTTTCCGGATTGAACCGAAAGAATGGGAAGAAGAGCTGGCCGATATCAAAAAATTTCTGGACAAGTTCGGTCGTCATACTCCTTATGAAATCTGGCAGGAGGATGAACGTCTGAAAAAGAACCTTGGCTACTGAACCGACAAGCTGGAGTTGTCGAGATCATAGAATTTTATTAATTTTATACAAGTTTTGTTTCTGACTCAGCCCGATCAGCTTGATCAAAAATTTCTGTTCTTATCTTAATGGATTGAGGACAGGAGAAACTCTATGTTTACGTTAACATTAAAAGCTGACGAATATCTTATAAAAAACTAAAAATTTTGCTAAAAATATTGTATTTCTCTGCAGAATTTGATAAGAAGTTTTCTTGAGAAAATTTCGGGTAAGAGGGCAGATCATCGTCACCATAAAAGATATCGCTAAAAAAGCCAGAGTCTCTATCGGGACAATTGATCGGGTTCTTCATAATCGCGGTCGGGTCCATCCCGAGACCGAAAAGCGAGTGCTGCAGGTAATCAAGGAACTTGATTACCGGACCAACATCTTTGCCAAGAATCTTAAACTGAGGAAGGTCTTCAATTTCGGTGTGCTCATGCCCCGACCTGAGCAGGATAGTCATTACTGGACGTTGCCACTTCGGGGAATTGAAAAAGCTCAGCGGGAACTCGTTTCTCACAAAGTTCAGGTCAGTTTCTTCTTTTTCGACCGCTACCAGGAAAAATCTGTGGTTTTAGCTGGCAAAAAGATGATCAGAGAGAAGCTGGATGGGCTTTTGGCAGCACCAGTTTTGCCCAAGAGTTTCGGTCAGGTTTTACAGGAACTGCCCGAAAACCTGCCGGTGGTGTTTTTCGATTCATATGTTCCGGGCATTAAACCCTTATCTTTCATCGGACAGGATGCTTTTCAGAGTGGAATCTTAGCTTCCTGCTTGATGAGACAGATCGTTCACCAACGTGAAGGCAAGATTGTGGTGGTCAAGGTGTTACCTGAAGATTATCATATTGCCGAAAGAATAGAAGGGTTTCTTAAGGGCAGCTGTGCCTGGCAGGGGTTTGGCTCTCTGGTGGTGGAAATCGATGGCTACTGGTCAGCAGCCAGGATAAAAACTCATCTGGAGTTCCTTTCCCGAAGACAGAGGGACCTGGCGGGAATCTTTGTCACCAATGCCATGACTCATAAAGTGGCTGAGTGGTGGAAGGGTAATTCCAGCAGACCTAAGATTGTTTTGATTGGCTATGACCCGATTCCCCGCAACGTTAAACTGCTCAAAGAAAAAGCCATAGATTTTCTGATCAGCCAGCAGTCGGAGCGTCAGGGCTATGAAGGGATTTATGCTCTGTTTAGATCGGTGGTTCTCGGAGAAAAGGTTAAAGAAAAGATAATGATGCAGATTGATATTATCACCGCCGAGAATGTCGATTATTATCGGAGTTAAAATAAAATTACGGAGGTAAGATAAGACCCATGAACGAAAAACCCGTCCTCAACGTTAAATCCTTAAAAGAACAGGTTTATGATTTTCTCCGTGAACAGATGCGCCGGGGAGAGATTCTGCCCGGTGCAGTCATTGATATGGAAGAAACTTCTAAAAAGCTCGGAGTAAGCCGTACACCTCTCCGTGATGCGCTGCTCCAGCTGGAAAGTGAAGACTTCGTTACCATTCTGCCGAGACGCAAAGTGGTAGTCAATGTTCTGACTGTTAGGGACATAAAAAATTATTACGAGATAATTGGAGCCCTCGAAAGCATTGCCATCATTAAAGCCTTTGAGCGTCTGGGCAGGAAAGAAATAGATTTTATGGAACAGATGAATCAGGAAATGAAACAAGCCATTGAGGCTGATAACTTTGACCTTTATTATGAGAAAAACTTGAATTTTCACAATACGTATTTAAGCCGGTGTGGTAATGAGAAATTGATGAGGATTGTCAATAATCTGAAAAAACGGCTTTATGATTTTCCCCGGCCGCAGGGTTTTGTCAAAGAATGGGAAGAGGCTTCAATCGGAGAGCATGCTCAGCTTATAAAATATTTGGGCGAAGAGAAAAAAGAAGACGCGGCTAAATTTATCCGGGAAATCCACTGGTCATACGAAGTGCAGGAAAAATACATTGTAAAATACTACCCGCATATCACCGCCTCGAAATAACCACCGTTGATTTTCTTCTTTTATTTTTTGAAAATAAAAAAGCCAGCCAGAATAATGAAGAAAAAGCCTACCAGATAATTCCAGCGAAAATCTTCTTTAAGATAGAGGATAGAAAAAAAAGAAAAAACCGTCAGGGTGACTATTTCCTGGATAGTTTTGAGTTGAGCCGCAGTTAATTGGCCATAACCAAGGCGATTGGCCGGCACCTGAAAACAGTACTCTAAAAAAGCAATCAGCCAGCTGAAAATGATGGCTTTCCACAGAGGTAGACTTTTAAACTTTAAATGGCCATACCAGGCAAAAGTCATAAAGATGTTGGAAATGACCAGCAAGGCTACTGTTATCCAGGGCATTTAGGTTTAATCTCATTATTAGCAAAAATTTAGCCATATATCATAGCCCTGATCCGGTGTTTGTCAAGGGGAATAAAAATTGAAGAATCAAAGGTTCAGGCGGTAAGTCAGCTTGATCAAAAAGACGTTATCACCGGGGGCAGTAAATAAGTCTCCCAGGTCCCGACCAAGAGAAAAATCTCCGGGATGCGAATAATCAGCCCGGTTCTGGGTCCAGACAAGATAAAGCAATGAACCTAACCGGTATTCCCAGCGAAGCACAATGGTACCCCGGAGCGACTTGTAGTTGAAATCGGGATTATAGATAGAGAAAAACGCGGCCGGGCCACTGCCGTCCGGGTCTAGGAGATAGTAGCCGTTCTGGTAAGAAATGGTTGATGGTGACTGGCCAAAGATCAGATAATCATAGGACCTGGGCCTGTTTAATTGCTTGAGACGGTCGTATTTGCCGACAGCCATATAAGGCTGAAGGTAAAGCTGAAGGCTGAGCCTGGGGGTAAAAATCCAGTTAAGTCTGATTTCACTGGCCACTAAGGTTTGATTAATCCGGCCAAAAATATAACGCCGGCCATAGGTTTCGGTCATCAATGGGTCAGAAATAGAAGTTAGCCACTGGGTTTCGTTGATATTTTTGCCGACCTCAGGACCGATGGACAGATTGAAATTGGGTCGGGGCTTCCAGCGAAGTCCCAGACTGATATCCCACTCATTTTGTTTATCTTTAGTCCAGGTGTAATCAGTCGAGCCATAGAAGACAAATTTTTTTCTGGTGTCTGAATCGAGCGTGAGGTAGCCTGAATGGCCCTCGGGAATAAGGGCTAATGGTCCTCCTCTGGTCAGGGTGTTGCTGTAGCATTTTGGGTAGTAGGTGACCATGGCGTTGCTTGACCACCAGTTCTTGAATACTCCCTGGAAATTGGCTATCCAGGTGTCAAAGGTCTTATTCCCGCCAAAATCATCCACCCGTTCAAAGCCACCAATCAGGAGCGACTGCCGGAAGACTTTTCCGGGTTTGGTCCACTGGTAGCCGTAAAGTACCTGGAGGTCAATTTTATCAGAGACGCTTCTCTGATAGCCGGCGTCGTTAGGGTCGAAACCGGGGGAGAGAGCTCCGGCTGAAATGAGGACTAAAGAATGCCCCTGTTGTTTAGCCAGATTCAGTTTGGCTCCCCAGCCAGAAAGACTGGTGGCTTCCGGGTCCAGGCTAACGTGAGTGACGTCTGGTCTTTGAAAATAATGGATGGAAGACCTCTGGAGTTGGTAGATGGCTGCCTTGTTTCCGTGGATAAAAGTCCCGCCGGCCCAGCCACTGAGGACCCAGTTGCGCTTTTTATCAAGAAATGACCAGCCATCCACAGCCAGACTGAAAGCTTCATCGGCCAGAAGAGATTCTAAGCTTTCTACTCGCAGGTCTCTGACCACGGTGGTAAACATAAAACCCAGGCCCTGTTGACCTTTGTTGAATTCTTTGAGCGCCCGAAGAATTCCATAGTAGGTCAGCGGAGCCACTTCTTCCCGGTAACGGTTGGTCAGGTCATCCACCGTGGCATATTCCCGGGCGGTCAGGGCGTTGATAAACCCGATGTTCCAGCCGGAGCCCACCTTTCCAGTAAGCTTAAAGGCACCCAGGATAGTTGAGCGATCAGGAAAATCAACATAGCCTTCATGGGTCAGGTGTCCCTGAGGCTCACGACCAATTCTCCGGCTGTAAAAGAGACTGGGGTTGGGCCAGTTGAGGTTAGCGCTGATATAAACTCCACCCCGGCCAAAATTATTAAAAATAGAAGAGCCTTCAATGAAAAAGGGTCTTTTCTCTTCGTAGTAAGTTTCATAAGCTGTAAGATTGATCACAGCCGGGTCAACTTCCACCTGGCCAAAATCAGGATTAATTGTTAAGTCAAGGTTGAGGTTGCTTTTCAGTCCGGCTTTGAGGTCAAAACCGACATTGCCTTTATACCTGTGACCGGTTTCGAAAGGATTGCCCGGTTCAGATGGTCTGAACTGAGCCTGGCCCACAGAATAGGGAAAAGCTTCCACCCGACGGCCGGGTCTAATATTCTCGATTCCTTCCAGCCGGGCGAAGCGGGAGACGAAAGCATTATCTTCTTTGGGCACCCAGGCAAAGGAAACCTTTTCGTTTTTTCTTTTGATAATTCTCTGAAAGTTTACACCCCAGATATAGGTGTCTTTCTTAGAAAATCTGAGTTGGTTAAAGGGAATTCTGATTTCCACTGACCAGCCCTGGTCTGTGACCTGAGTCCGGGCTTCCCAGATACCATCCCAGCTTTTATCTTCGCTGATATCGTTATAGAGAGCCTTGTCTATCATCGAACCGGAAGGATTTACCCAGAAAGAATAACCGCTCCAGCGGTCGAAGTAGGGGTCAACAGAAAAAATAAACCAATCAGAGTCAACCAGATAGTCTCTTCGTCCAAGCTGACCGATTATCCCTTTAGGGTCTGAATCATAACAGAAGGCAGCGATGTAGAGGTTAGAGCTGTCATAAGCTACCCAGACTCTGGTTTTCTCAGAAGCTTTTTCCCCATCAACCGGGTCGGTCTGAATAAAGTCTTCAGCGGCCGGATTCTGATAAATGTTTTCTTTAAGCAGACCGTCGAGTTCTAAGGGCTCGGTTAGCCGGTAAGCCTGAACAACTTTTAGCTCCTGAGCTTTCTTCAGACCTTCTTTATCGATGTCAACCGGAGTGTTTTTATTTTGCGAAAATGAGAAGAAATTAAAGATCAAAAGCTCAATGATGGTGATGAAAGAAATTACCAAAATATTTCTGCCCCTGGTCATTGCTATCTTTCTCCCAAAATAAACTTATACTTCCCACCATTATATTTTAGTCGAAAATAGAAGCACGGAGTTGAAAAAATTTTTCTTGACGATCCGGGGAAATTTTTTTCCTGGCTCTAAAAAGAAGCCTGCCAGGGAGAGCCTGACAGGCTTTTATCGTATCCATAAAACTCCACAGAATCTTTTATTTTATCAGGTTGCCGTCGCCATCAATATATAAAATGTCGTTTATCCCAAGGTCATGCAAGGATTTTTCCACCTTGGCCCGGTCTCCGACCACTACCCAGATCAGGCTTTGAGGGTGAAGTACGCTTCTGGCCGCTTGGCTCAGTTCCTCAATTTTCAGCTGGTTGATCTTAACTGGGTATTTCTGGAAGTAATCATCAGGCAGATTGAAATTGACCAGTTCCACTAAGGAGTCCTCAACTGCAGCCATAGTTTCCCAGATACCGGGCAGCTGGTTTATCTTGCTGCTTTTGGCGTTGCGATATTCATCCTGAGTTACTGGCTTTTTGCTTAGAATCCCTTCGATTTCTCCCTCAATTTCTTGAACGGTTTCTTTAGTTTTATCAGCCTGAACCGGAGCGACAATGATAAATGGCCTCTGGCCACGGGCATCAATCAGCACTGAAAAGGCTCCATAGCTCCAGTGCTTATTTTCTCTGAGGTTCATATTAATTCGGCTGACGAAATCGCCACCCAGGATAAAGTTCATCAGGTCTATGGCCAGAGCTTCGGGGTCTGAGGAAGAAGGGGCAGGACTGCCGGCCATGACCAAGGATTGAGGGGCGTCAGGTTTATCTATTAGATAGATAGCCGGCTTGGCTCTCAAAGCAACCTTCTGGATGTTCTTTTTCGGAACATCGCCTGGTTGCCAGTTCTTGAAGATTTTTTCCAGCTTGGGTTTAATTTCAGTCAGGGTAACATCTCCCACCACCAGCAGGGTCGAATGATTCGGTTTGAACCATGTCCTGTGAAATTTAACCAGGTCTTCTCTTTTGATTTTACGGACGGTGGTCTCATACCCGGAGCCGGTCAGGGGATTGCTGTAGGCATGATTTTCGCCATAAATCAATTTTGGCAGCACTCTGACCGCCAGGCCTGTAGGCGAGAATTTTTCCTGTTGAATCCGGGCTAACTGAATTTTCTGGAGTCTCTGAAAATCGGCTTCAGGAAAAGACGGATTAAGAATGACATCGGAGTAGATATCGAGGGCGGGGTCGAGTTTATCCTTGAGCACTCCCAGACTGACAAATGACAGATCAAGCCTAGAGCCAGCATTCAGTTCGGCTCCGAGCATCGCCAGTTCTTCACTGATCTCAAGGGAACTTCTTTTGGCTGTTCCTTCATCCAGCATCTGCATGGCTAAGGAGGCGGTGCCGGGCAGAGCAAACTGGTCAGCAGCATAGCCGGCATCTATCAGCAGGCTCATGCGGACATAAGGGATGTTATGTCTTTCCGTTAGGATAATCTTCAAGCCATTACTCAGCGTTGATTTCTGGATTTCAGGAAATTTGGCCAGAGGTGGAGTGCCGGGCTCTGGCATTTTGCTCCGGTCCACATCGGTTTTTCCGGCTGAAAACTGTGGATAAGGATGGACTTCTAAGACATAAACACCATCAGATAGCCATTGGTTGACCGTATCTTTAATATTTTGAACAGTGGCTTCCCTGACATGCTTCAGGTTTTCCTTATAATAATCAGGACTGCCGGCAAAGGTCTGACAGCGAGCTAAGATATCAGATTTACCGCCAAAACCACCGATTCTTTCAATTCCCTTGATAAAGTTGGTGAGATAGGTGGTCTTAACCCTTTCCAGTTCTTTTGGCTCGGGCCCATCTTTCAAAAATCTGGCCAGTTCTTCATTAATAGCTTTTTCCACTTTTGATAGTTCGACTCCGGGCCTGGCATCGGCCATAAGGTAGAAGAGGCCGGCAATTTCCCTGGGGTCGAGGAAAGCCGAGACTGAAGAAGCTATCTGTTCGTCATAAACGAGACGCTTATATAGCCGAGAATTTTTACCTTCTCCTAAAATACTGCTGGCTAAATCCAGATAATCGGCCTCGGCTGTTCCCCATTGAGGAATATTCCAGATTTTATAGATACGGGATTGAGAGACTCTATCCTGAACCTGCTGCCGGTGTTCTCCGGTTCGTTTGGCTACCCAGGCTGAGTGCCTGGCGACAGGTGGCGAAGGCGGGATGCTGCCGAAATATTTTTTAACTTTTTCCAGGACTTCCTCCGGGTTGATATCGCCGGCAATGACCACCACGGCGTTGTTGGGCCCATAGTAAGTGGAAAACCAATTATGAATATCTTTAACTGTGGCTGTATCCAAATCCTCAATGGAGCCACCAACTGTCCAGGAGTAGGGATGTCCGGGCGGGAAGGTCCCCTTAGCAATTAATTCTTCAGTGATTCCAAAGGGCTCGTTGAGATACTGCCGCAATTCGTTCTGGACCACTCCCCGCTGCTCATCCAGTTTAGCCTGATCGAGAGCTCCTTTCAGGTAGCCCATACGGTCTGATTCCAGCCAGAGGACTAAGTCCAGAGCTGAGACCGGCACATTTTCAAAATAGTTGGTTCGGTCTTCATTGGTGGTGCCGTTAAGGTCAGTGGCTCCGACTTTTTGCAGCGGTTTAAAAAAGTCATCATTGTAATGTTCACTGCCATTGAACATCAGGTGCTCAAAAAGATGGGCAAAACCTGTCTTACCCTGTTTTTCATTCTTGGAGCCGACGTGATACCAGATGTTAAAAGCCACAATCGGAGCCTTATGGTCTTCATGCAGGATAACGGTCAGACCGTTGGGCAGGGTATGTTTTTCATAGGGGATATTAATTTCCTCTCTGGTCTGAGCTGTAAGATTAAAGCTAAAAACTGAAAACATAAGGGTTGAAACAAAGAATATAAAAAGAAAAAATGAAGTGGTAATTGAAAAAAGATGAAATTTTTTCATAAGAAACCTCCTTCTCTCTTATATTACGAAGCTGGCCGCTAAAGGTTCAGGCAGAGGTCGATTAGAACCCGGCTAAAATTGTTCAAGAGACTATTTCCTGACCGAGCTTAAAGGCTTCTTCCAGGAGTGCCGGGTCTTTTTTGACTTCACCTTTTTCTGAAGCCGAGGTATAAACCAGACCGACAATTTCTGCTCCTAAGTAATTGAAGATATCCTGATAAGCTCTGAGAGCATTGATTGCACCCGAGGTGAAAACATCGCGGTCAGCATAGGTGAGGATCAGACCAACTTTTTTGCCTTTAAAACAGGCATAATCATCGCCGCCAAAAGCGTACCACCTGTCAATTAAAAGTTTGGTCTGAGCATTGATGGTGAACCAGTAAACGGGGTGAGCCAGAATGATAGCTCCGGCTTCTTTAACTTTTGGATAAATTTCTCTCATATCGTCTTTCTGACAGCACTGGCCGGGACCTTTTGCCCGGCAGCTATCACAGGCTAAACAGGGATTGAGGCGAAGCTGGCTGAGGTTGATTATTTCCACAGAAGCTCCGGCCCTCTGAGCTGCCCGGGCCGCTTCAATGGCCAGAATGGCGCTGTTGCTGTCTTTTCTTGGACTCCCGAGAAAAATAAGAAGGCGTTTCTTCATTTTCCCACCTTCTGTTTTTTATTCTGGCTTTTAATAATAGTGAAAAAAGCAATTCCAATCCAGATAGAATTTACTCCAACGGATGGATAGGCTCCAAAGTGATAAGCGTTAGTCAGGAGGCAGGCACTGCCCAGGAGATTCAGCGCCTGATAGATGAAGGAATCTCCGGCCAGTTTTCCGGTGGAAACCAAAATGTAAGCTAAAAGCAGCATAAGAGCTCCCAGCCAGCCAATGATATTGATTAACAGGCTGCTATTCATAAGCCGAACTCCTTTAGAATTGAAAATGAATTATACAGTAAAGTCTATCTTTCCAGAAGCTGAGTAAAAAATTAGGCCTGGAGCGTCTCTAAAGGCAGAAAGGAGGAAAAAATGGCTGAGCGCAACCTTAATCTGAGCAAAAAAGAAAAGCTATCAGTGGAAGAATTTGTCCATCTGGCGATTAAGAGTTTAAGAGTCGATGATTTTAAGGGAATTCATTCGGTTTATAGTGGTTTCAATGAGGCTTTTAAAAAGTATTTTGGGCAGGATCCGGTTCAGGCCACTAACAGACTGGCTGAAGAAAAGAAAATCGAGATGAGACCCATAAAAGGGGGAGTCCTGCTCTACCTGCCAGGGGAAGCTCCTTCTCTGTCCCGTGGAGATGAAGCCCTGAAGAAGATGGGTTTAAACCGAGATAGAGAAAAAATATAATCACTGACAATCAGGAGAAAATATTTTCAGTCTCAAGCCGAAGGTCTATCAGAAAAAGACTTCAGCTTATCGCGGAGCGCCGATTCTGCCAGCTTACGCAAAGCTTTAGTCTCTATCTGGCGGACTCTTTCTCTGGTGACCTTGAGCTTTTGACCGATTTCTTCCAGGGTATGCTCCTGTCCGTCGCCAATACCGAATCTCATTTTGATCACCGTAGCTTCTCTTTCAGTCAGAGTATTGAGGGCTTTAGTAATCTGTTCTTTAAGGTTAGCCCTGATGACGATGTCAGCCGGTGAGGGGTTGTAGATGTCCTGGACAAAATCTCGCAGGAAGCTTTCTTCATCTTCCCCGATAGGCGAATCAAGCGACAGGAGTTCCTGGCTATCCTGGAGAATTTTAGTTACTTTCTGTACGGGTATCTTGACGGCCTCAGCAATTTCCTGGACAGTTGGCTCGCGGCCGGTTCTCTGAACGAGCTCCTGATGAACTTTTTTAAGGCGATTGATGGTTTCAACCATATGGACGGGTATTCTGATCGTCCTGGCTTGATCAGCAATCGCCCGGCTGATTGATTGCTTGATCCACCAGGTAGCATAGGTGGAGAACTTAAAGCCCCGGTGATAATCGAATTTCTGAACTGCTCGCATTAGACCGAGGTTTCCTTCCTGGATTAAGTCAGACAGGCTCAGGCCACGGTTAACATAGTTCTTGGCGATGGAAACCACCAATCTCAGGTTAGCTTCAATCAGGTTGTTTTCAGCGTGTTTCTGGATTTTTTCCCCCCGGCTAACATCTCTTAAAACTTTGCGCAGGTCCCTGGCAGGCAGTCCGGTTTCCTGACGATAAATTTTTTCTTCAGCCCGATATTTGTTGAGTTTTTGTTTCAGGGTTTCGGCGTTCTGCTTGACCTTAGTCTTTTCTAAGCCGAGATGGACTTCTTCTTTCTTTTCTTCAAGTTCATTTATGATATGGAGAATTTCTCGTAATCGACTGATGGTAGTGGCCATTTTTTCGGGAGAAAGATGGAGTTCCTCCAGAATTTGGTACATTTTCATTATCAGACGACTACGGCCGAAAGCATTTTTGGCTGTGGGTTTAAGGGCATTGTACTGTTCAGACAGCCGGTAGAATTTGTCGAGAATTTGTCTGAATGTTTTGACTTTTTTTCTGGCCGCATCGTCCTCAAAATCTTCAGTTTCATCAAAAAACCTAAGAAAACGCTCAGGCTCGGTATCAGCTATGTCTCTGAGCGAAACTATGTCTTTTATAGCCAGTCTGGTTTTCAGCAGAGCTCGCAACTGGATTTTCTTTCCCTTTTCCATCTGGCGAGCCAGGTCGATTTCGTCCTGCTGGGATAGAAGAGAGATTTTTCCCATCTCCCGAAAATAGATTTTTATGGGATCATGGTCAGATTCAATCACTTCAGAAGAAGCGGTTGATTCTGCCTGTGGGGGCTTAGGTAAGATATCCTGGAGTTCGAATTCATCGAAATCATCAGATAAACTTTTCATCTTGTTAGGTCCGGATAATTCTGGTTCCAGACTCTTGTTCAGGAAGAGCGGATCCAGGCTTTCGCCAAAAATTTCCGGAGAAATAGTTTGCTCGGCTGTCATGAATTCAGACTTTTCCGCCTTAGACTTCTCCGTCTTTTTTTTAGAAATAGTCTTTTCTTTCTGGCTCTTTTTGATCATTAGGCCCCTCTACTTCTCGACCCTTAGTTTATAACTGAGGGAGAGATGATATGAATCTTTAAAATTCCGTATAATAAATAAGCCAGCCGGTTTATTTTGTCAAGCTGTTTTTCCTGCCGCAAAACTTGATATCAATAACACTATATTATAATATAAAAAGGTGGATAGATTATGAGAAAAAATGGGAACAGACATAAATGTATTATTTGCTCTTGGCGGATGTTATTATAACACTGGAGATAAAGAATAAAGCCTTTAGGCCTGAGCCAAGTCTTTACAACTGGAACTGAATCAGGAGAAAATAAAGGTCCAGGTTAAGGCCTTAAAAGAAAAGAGAAGAAGAAAAGAAGTTATTTTCACGGAAAAGAATAAAAAATGGAGGTAATTATGGCCAAAAAAACCATCCGGAGTCTTGTCTTCCTGGCAATAATATTTTTTTTGACGCAGACCTTGTTGTTATCTCAGGCTGGAAGAGGAGTAGCCCGACTTGGTGGGCTGGTGGTCGATGAGCAGGATAAACCTCTAGTTGGAGCTAAAATTGTCCTGACTTTTATGCAGGATACCGGGGGCGGCTTGAAGCTTGAAGCGACTACCAACAAAAAAGGTGAATGGTCTTTCATCGGGCTCGGTACAGGTAAATGGTCGTTATCAGCTTCGGCTGAAGGATATACTACGGTCGCTCAAGAGGTCACGATCAGCCAGCTGGAGAAAAATCCGAGGATCACCATTAAACTGAAAAAAGCCAGCGGGGGCAATTCCATAATTCAGGACCAGGCTTCCTTAGAGCTTCTGGACCAAGGAAATGCCTTTTTCAGGGAAGAGAAATTTGATACAGCTCTGGCTATGTATGAGCAGTTTTATGAAAAAAACCCTAATGCTTATCAGGTCCTTTTAAACATAGGTGATTGCTACAGAGAAAAAGGTGAACTGGAAAAAGCTATGGAAACTTACAACAAGGTTCTGGAGCTAGCCAAGACCGACCAGGCTTTGGGCGTGACCATGACTGCCAAAACCTTAGCGGCTATCGGTCTGGTCTACCTCAAACAGAATAATCTGGAGGAAGCTACCAAATATTTCAAACAATCAGTAGATACCGCCCCTCAGGATGAAATTTTGGCTTATAATGTCGGTGAAGTCTACTGGAACAGTCAGCAACTGGATGAAGCCCAGAAATATTATGAACTGGCTTCGAGTCTAAAACCGGAGTGGCCTGAGCCTTATCTTAAGCTCGGTTATGTTTTCTTAAACAAAAATGATATTCCCAAGGCAGTGGAGTATTTTGAAAAATTCTTAAAGATGGAGCCCCAGGATTCCCCAAGAATAGCTATGGTTCAACAGATTTTGCAAGCTATCAAAAAGTAGATGATAGTAACCCTTTATAGTCTTTTGCTGTTATAAGCCTTAATTAAGTGCTGAGGTCAGGACTCAGGGGGTCATTTGGCAGAAAGATAAGCCTCAGCTAAAATCCAGGTATCATTCTTGTTTTATGGGAATCGCCAATGAGTATTCTGGAGGCATTTTTGGGGAAAATACAATTTATTGAATTTTATCCAAAAGTTTGAATTTAAATATCTAAACTGAAATTCTAAGTTATTGAAATAACTGAAATTATAAATCTGTAAATTTGGCACGATAATTGCACACTAAGTTTTGTATGCTTATTAAGAAATTTCCCAAGAAAGGAGGTGTGAATCACACCAACATAAGCTATTGAATCAGTTTAGTGTTGGAGTGGAATAATAATTTCTACTCCAGGGCGAAGGAATTCTCGCTTTTAAGAAAGTGAGAGATTTTTTCCCTTGATCGGGAGAAAGGAGAATTAAGGAGTAATGACGAAGAAAACAATCTTTATAATCGGCTTTCTTTTTGTGCTTGTCAGCTCGCTGGCTCTGGCTCAAGCCCCGCCAAATGGCAGGTTTGAAGGAAAAGTTATGGATGACCAGGGGAATCCTCTTCCTGGTGTCGCCGTCGAAGCCACGAGCCCCAAGCTGGTGGGCAAAGCAACTACCGTTACTGATGCCCAGGGCGTATTTCGGTTGTTCGCCCTTCCTTCCGGAACATACGAATTAACCTTCACTCTTCCGGGATTCAAAACTCTGCTCCGAAAAGATGTCGTCCTGCAGTTGGGTCAGACCCTCATCCTTAACATTACCATGGAACCGAGTGCCATCGAAGAACAGGTTACAGTTGTCGGTCAGAGCCCGCTGGTCGATGTCAAAAGCACAGTCAAGGGTATTACCTTAACAAAAGAGACCTTCGAAGCACTGCCCAAGGGACGTAACTTCGATTCACTGGTCACCACCATTCCCGGTGTTTCCAATGAGTACATGCTGGGCGGAACCTCGGTCGATGGTGCTTCCGGTCTGGAAAATATGTATTATGTGGATGGAGCAGATATTACTGACATAGTCAACGGCAACAACGCTCAGAGAGTTGCCTTCGACTTCGTTGACGAAGTCCAGGTGAGAGCCTCAGGTTACCAAGCTGAGTTCGGAGGTTCACTGGGTGGTGTCGTCAGTGTCATAACCCGCTCAGGCGGCAATCAGTTCCAGGGAGAGTTGTTAGGTTATTACAATGGTTATAAGCTACGGGACAGCTATCGTGATCTTCTGCTCTTGAACCTTTCTAACACCTCCATTGCTACTTACTACCCCTACAACTCTATCTACGGCAACAACAAGGATAATAACTTTGAGTTCGGCGGCAGCCTTGGCGGCTATTTAATAAAAGACAGACTCTGGTTCTTCGGATCATTTATGCCCGTTCTCTATCGCAACAACAGAACAGTTACCTATTATTCATCTGGAACCGTCAAGACCTGGAGAAGGGATGAAAGACAGTGGAACTTTTCCGCCAAGCTTACCTCCCAGGTCTTCCAAAAACTGCGGGTGAGCGCTTCGGTCGTCAATAATTTCTATAAATACAAAGGCGACCTTTCAGATACTTTCGGCAACCCGAATCCCACCGTTTCCTACAACGACTACGGCTTCAGCTATCCTAATTTTTCGGCTGCTTTCACGGCTGACCTGACGTTAAGCAACAATTTGCTGTTCTCCATCCGTGGCGGCTACTTCATGTCCAATAGAAACGGTCAGCTCGTCAAGCCTCCTGATGAGCCCTGCTTTCAGTTCTTAACAGAAGCCCCCGGGGGATATTTCCGGACAACCAACGAGAACCTTGATATTCCCGATGCGTACAAGAGACCGACCGGCTACTATAACTATTCTCGGGCCAATGCTATGGTCGTCAACAAGAACAAAAACGAGAAATATAGCGTAGCGGGTGACCTTAACTACTTTCTCAGCGCCGCGGGTGAACATTCCATAAAGCTCGGAGCTCAGTGGGTCCGTCAGGGCCAGGATTATGATGCCACCGCCAAGAACCCAGTCCTATTTTTTGCCTGGGACCGCGATTTCATCGCTTATGGCGTCAATTACGGCCGTGGCACTTACGGCTACTACGGTGTCCGCGGGAATAGCGTTACAGGCCCTTATGGCGACTTTTATAAAGCTTACAGCAACCGCTGGGCGCTGTATATCCAGGATTCGTGGACCATTAAGAACCGCCTGACCATCAACTTCGGCCTCCGGACCGAATCTGAATATATTCCTTCCTATTCCACCGGGGTTCCGGAGTATGAAAGCTTGAAGCCTATTAAGTTCAACTTTGGCGATAAACTGGCTCCGCGGTTCGGCATTGTTTACGATGTCTTTGGTGACTCCAGTCTTAAGCTCTTCGGTTCCTTGGGGTGGTTTTACGACGTCATGAAGCTTGAGATGGCAGTGGGATCCTACGGCGGATTCAAGTGGAAAAGCACCTACTACACGCTCGACACCTATGAGTGGGATAAGATCGGTGTCAACGGTTATTTCCCCGGCAATCTCTTGCTGCCGGGGCCCTACTACTACTTCGATTTCCGGGCACCTTCATTTGACAGCACTGACCCTGATTTAAAACCGATGAGCCAGAGAGAGATCAGCTTTGGAGCTGAGAAGAAGCTCAGTGAGGACGTGGCTCTGTCAGTGCGCGCGGTCAACAAACACCTTCTGTGGGCTATCGAGGACATCGGCGTCCTGCTCGCTGACGGTGAACACTACTACACAGCAAATCCCGGCGGCGATTTCATAGAGAAGAAATATGCCCAAGCCCGTGCAGATGGTGCTATTCCCGCAACGGCCCCTGACTGTCCGAAGGCCAAACGTGAATACTGGGGTGTCAATATCGCTGTTGACAAGCGCTTCTCTAACAACTGGCTGGGCGGCTTCTCCTATACCTGGAGCAGTTTAAGAGGGAACTACAACGGTCTGGCTTCTGGCGACGAATACGGCCGCACCGATCCCAATGTAGAGAGATACTTCGATCTCTGGTACCTGGCCTTTGATTCCCATATGAAACTGATCGATGGTCCTCTCCCCGGCGACCGCACCCATTACTTCAAGCTTTACGGCTCCTACGTCTTCCCCTTTGGATTGACTATGGGCGTGGTAGTCAATGCCATGAGCGGAATTCCGACCTCGACCGAGTGGGCTATGGACGTCCAGGGTTACCTGCCTTACAACCGTAATGACCTGGGCCGTTCGCCATTTCTCTGGTTCGCTAACGCCTACGTTGCCTACAATTTCAAGCTGGGTGAGAAAACCAAGATGGAAATAAATCTTAATATTGACAACCTGTTCAACGTTGATACAGCACGCCGTATATATCAGATATATAACCAGGGCTCAGTTTCGGTGCCGGATAGTGTCATTGTTCAGGGTGGTTGGAACATCGACGACTACGATCCTGTTCTCGACCCGCGCTTCAAAAAGGGAACGGATTTTTATCCCCCGATTACTGCTCGCCTGGGATTCAGAATTATGTTTTAGTTCCGTTCTGAAGCAGACATAGAAGTTCAGCCCGTCCCCGCTGTGGCGGGGGCGGGTTTTTTTATATTTGAAAAGAATCTGATGCCTGTTGGCTGGGGTGACAGCAAGCTTTTTTCATAATCAGCCAGCGGAAAAGAGGACTCGAACGTGAATCAGGGAGATCGAAGAGCAAGTTTTATTGATCATTAGCTCTCCAAATTGGGCTTGAAGAGGATTAAGAGAGCCCATCTGGAGAGCTTCCCTTCCCAAGAGATGCTTTTCAGCTTGACAATTCCGGGGGGTGAACTTATCATAAAATTATGAGAAAGAGATTACTGGGCTCTTCCCTGATTTTATTATTGATTTTAGCCCTGGTCTCACCGATTTCAGCTCAGACGAGAAAAAAGGTGTCGTCGACGAAAGACCTTCCCTTCCAGTACAAAAAATGGCTGGAAGAAGAAGTAGTTTATATCATTACCAAAAAGGAGCGCGAAGTTTTTCTTAATTTGCAGACTGATCGGGAAAGGGATATCTTCATAGAAGCCTTCTGGAAGCATCGCGACCCTACGCCGAACACTCCCGAGAACGAGTTCAAAACCGAACACTACCGGAGGATTAAGTATGCCAACGAGCACTTCGGGAGGGAATCGGCCCAGCCTGGCTGGAAAACCGAAATGGGACGCATCTATATAACTCTTGGCGAACCTAAACAAATCGAACGTTATGAAAACGAGACCGAGCTGTATCCGATCCAGGTCTGGTTTTATGAAGGTCTGGAAGAGTACGGGCTCCCAAATTCTTTCTACGTCGTGTTTTTCAAGAAATATAACGCCGGAGATTATATTCTCTACTCACCCATACGGGACGGCTCGCAGAGCCTGATGGTCAATTACTCTGGTGACCAAGCAGATTACCAGGCTGCTTTCAATGCTCTCGCCCAGATCAATCCAGGTCTGGCTGAAATCTCCGTGAGCCTGATTCCGGGCGAAGTAACAATAGGCATCACGCCCACCATGGCCTCCGATCTGCTTATCTCATCCAAGATTCCCAGCGCCCCGACCTATAAGGTCAAAGATTCGTATGCCGAAAAGCTGCTGGCTTACAAGGACATTGTCGAGGTTGACTATAGTGCCAACTACATAGAAAGCGATTTTCTGGCTGGAATATTCCTCGATTCAAGGGACACTGCCTTTGTTCATTATCTTATAGAACCCAGCCGCCTTTCCTTTGAGCAATACCAGAACAAGTTCACCGCCAGTCTTGAGGTTAACGGCAATATGGTCGACGATAAGGGTAACTTCGTTTATCAGTTTGAAAGAAGGATTCCCATCGAGATGAACTCCAGGCAGATCGCTTCCATCCAGAGCAAGCTCTTCAGCTATCAGGATATCTTACCGGTTGTTCCGGGGCGATATAAACTCAGTGTCATAGTCAAGAACACGGTATCGAAGGAATTCACTACCATTGAGACGAATCTCACGGTGCCTGAGCCGGGAAAGCTCTGGATGAGCCAGCCACTGCTGGCTAATAATACCGATAGAAACTCAAAGGACGGCCCTCAGCTAAAGCCTTTCCTTTTCAACGGGGTCCAGCTCCGGCCGTCCCCCAGGAACGATTTCCTCCAGACTGACACGATGACGGTTTACTTAGGGCTCCGCGGTCTTAGCCAAGAACTAAGAGCGGGCGCTTCGTTGCAGTTTTCCTTCATCAAAGAAAATGAAAAGTTTCAGACTATCACCAGGAAATTGAGCGACTACGCCGATCCGGCTAACATCATTGAAGAATTTCCCCTGACCACCTTTCCTCCCGCTTACTACAGTTTGGAAGCGACCCTTCTCGACTCTTCTAATACACCCCTGCTTTCTCAGAAAGCCCAATTTTATATAACGCCCATGGGATCATTGGCCAGACCATGGGTTCTCTCTATGCCTTATACCTCGGCCAACAACCCTGAAATCGCTCACATTCTTGGTGTCCAATTGTTCAACAAAAAAGACCTGGCCCGCGCTCTGCCGCTGCTTGAATCGGCCTACAGCCGGCAGGACTCTGACCCTAAATTCGCTCTCGACTTGGCCAGGGCGCTTTTCCAGAATAAAGATTTCAGCCGGGCCAAAGAAGTGGCCGGTAGATTTCGTGATAACCGCCAAGAACCTTCATTTCTCCTTCTCCTGGGACAATGTTCTCAAGCTCTCGAGCAGTACGGGGAGGCAATTTCGTTTTTCAAGGCCTACCTGACGAGGTTTGGAACGAACATTAGCGTCCTCAATTCCATAGGCGATTGCTATCTGGCTCTGGGCCAGAAGGAAGAAGCGTTGATCGCTTTCGAAAGATCACTGCAGCTCGAGCCTAACCAGGAAAAGATCAGGGTACTGGTCAAGTCCCTGAAAGAGAAAAAATGAAAAACATTTTTATCGTCTGCTCCTGGCTTCTATTGGCTCTGGTGATGGGCTCATGCGCCAGCTTCAGGGGCAGTAGGAATCTTGACCCGGAGAGCAAGGAGTTTTTCTCCAAGGTGCGCTATATCATTACTAAGGAAGAAAAAAAAGCTTTTATTTCGATACCACCAGCGAAACGATCTCAATACATCAAGGAATTCTGGGCGCGAAGGGATCCCACTCCAGGAACGGAAGTTAACGAATTCAAGGATCGATACTTCCGGCTGATCGAAGAAGCTAATCGCCTTTTCCGGGAGGGCACCACGCCGGGCTGGCTTCAGGACAGGGGACGAATTTATATTGCTTTTGGTCCGCCGGACAGCAGGGAAACTTATCCCCGGGGGATTGATTTTTATGGAAAACCGACAGAAATCTGGTGGTACGGGTTTTTCCCGATTGTCTTCACCGATGAAAACTGGTCCGGTAACTATACCCTGACTCCCTTAAGCTCTTATCAGATTTCAGAAGTAGCCCGTGGCCAGGCTGCTGCTAAGGAAAGAAATGCTGGTTGGGGTCCTGAAAGAGTCCCGACCATTGAATTCGCGATCAGATCTGAGCCAAAAGACGGCCAAGTTGAGTTTCTTCTTGATATTCCCTACAAAGTAATCTGGTTTAAATCCATAAGCAACAACTTTGTGACGACGCTCGACATTACTCTTAAAGTCAGTGATAAAGAAGGCAGAACAATCTGGGAGCGGCAACAGAGCTCTGAAATATCCGTTCCTCGTGAAGAGGGGTTGAAGCTTTTCGAGCAGAATTATAGCCTCCGTTTCGAGGCTGAGCTTAAGCCGGGCGAATACCAGCTCGAGGTTGAAGTCTCGAACCAGACTGGCGGCGGGAAAAGCAAAAGAAAGCTTGCCTTCAGCTTATAATCATCTCAATAATTCAAAGGTGGGTTAGCCCGCAGACACCGGCAAAGCTCCTCTATTTCCTCTGGATAACCAGAGGGGCCATCCCTGGCCGCGGCTCTTTTCATTTTCCTCCCGCTCTTCGATGACTGCAGCTTCCAGGGTTACATTGATGACCAGAGTCTGAGACAGGTCGAGGATGATGTCTTTTCTGATTAAGGTTATGAAAACAGGAAGAGAAAAAGTGATGCCTAAGCGCCGGACGGAAGGGCCATTAAACAGAAGGTAGGAGAAGCATCGGTAACAGTAAAAAGTGGTGGGCGATAGAGGATTTGAACCTCTGACTTCTACCGTGTGAAGGTAGCACTCTGCCCCTGAGTTAATCGCCCGCTCTTCAATAATCTATTTTAATTAAAATCGGCAGGGTGTCAACCAGGAAAAATTTAATTGACACCGCTCTCTTTTAGTTTTATAAATAAAGCAGCGATTAAGATTATGGGTATTAAACGCTGCCCTTACTGTCGGGCTTTAATCAGCGAGGAGGACCAGTATTGCAAAAATTGTGGGACTCAACTACTTTTTCCAGAAGATGAAGAAATAGAAGAAGAAATCCCAGGAGATAAAATCATCGAAGACGATCGTCAAGGGGACATGACTGAAAAACTGACTGAAGAAGATTTTAAAAAATGCTTAGATGAAGCCCAGGAAGAAAAAAAAGAAATAGCTGAAACCACTGCAGAAGAACTGGAAGAATTTGAAGAAAGCCAGGAGGCTTCTAGGGGCGGAGAAGCTGAAAAAGAGGAAGAAGTAATTGTGGTTGAAGAAGAAACCCCGGAGCCAGAAATGAAGAAAGAAACCTCTGAGGCTGAGACTTTTTCCGGCACCACAACCAAAACATCTACTCCAGAAGAAATCCTTTTTGCCTTTAAAGAAGAAAAATTGCCTTTTCCCCAGGAAAAAGAAGCCGGGAAGCCCGAAACTAGCTCTGTTTTGATAGAAACAGAAGATGAAGCTCTGATAGAGAAGATAGAAAAGGAGGTTCTTGGGGAACAATCAGCACAGGCTCTGGCCAAGGAAGAGCTCTCGGCCGGGGGGAAAAAGCTCGGTCTGGTGACTCAAATTGTCGAAGAGCTTAAAAGTCAGCCAGAAGCAGAAGAGGTAAATTCAGAAGAAGAGGGAAATAAGCCCGGTTTGGTAACCCAGTTAGCCCAGGAGCTGGGAATTGAAGGGGCGAGTGAAGAGAAAAAGAAAGTAGAGGAAAAAACTGGAGAGTCTGCCATTACTTCTGAGAGAAAAACTTCTGATTCTGAAGAGGAAACAATTCCGCCGACCTTTAAAACAGAAGAGCTGGAGCAAATTGGACCAACAGTAGAGGTGGGGAAAAGGCAGGTCGAGGATTTCTTTAAGATATTAGAAGAAAAGGAAAAGCAACGATTAAAAGAAAAAGTCAGTCAGCTGGAAAAGAGTGAGACGGAAGAAACTGGTGAAGTGCCTTCTTGGATAAAGGAAGTTAGAACCTCCGACCTCAAAACAGGTTCCAGGGAACTGATAAAACCGACCACAGAATCACCAGAATCAGAAGAATCCGGAATGATAGAGACCGGAACCGGGGAAGAATGGCTGGAAGAAGAAACTGCTTCTGAACCGACCATGGGCTTTCCCGAAAAGGTGACCCGAAGTCAGCTTGAGATAGAAAAAGAAGAAGAATATCTCGGAGAAGATGAAATGGAGCTCGAAGAACAAATAGGTGAAAAAGAAAAAACTGAAAAAGAATATCTTTACCCGGAGAGTGCAGAAAAGGCAGCTATTGATCGAAGAGAAGTTGGCCGGAGAGAACTTGGAGAAGAGAAAGCTCTGCCACCGCTGGGGTTTAAGAATTTTGTCAAAGCCAAAATTTTTGATCTATTGTTCATCATTCTGTTCTGGCTGGTCTCAATCTGGCTGGCAGCCAGGTCGATGAATGTGACCATCTTCAAACTGCTGGGCAGGGCGACCAGCGGTCTTTTAATTTTTCTTCTGATTCTAACAGTTTTTTATTTCTTCCTGTTTTATTTCTTTATCGGCGAAACTCTTGGAGATAGACTCTTCCGGGAAGGCGAAGAAGAGCATTTTTGAGTTTAGAGCTTAAGACTTGCGTTTCATAAAAAATTCCAGCTTTTTCCGTTAAAAAAACAACATCAAAATGAAGAAAATCATCAGTGCTTCCAGAAGGACAGATTTAGTCGCTTTCTACTCTAAATGGCTGGCTGAAGCTCTGGCTAAGGAAGAAGTCAGATTTATTCCACCAGGGGGAAAAATATCACTGCGGGTGGACCTCAGTCCGGCTCAGGTGCACACGATTGTCCTCTGGTCCAAAAATTTTCAACCGTTGCTGGACAATCGTTATGGTCTGAAAGATTTAATCAAAAAATATGACCAGGGATATTTCCACTTGACTATAACCGGACTTGGCGGGACCT
>Ga0315282_10001080_pt1 | contig 52460 bp, 40 predicted proteins | sample YL17G07_20_MG_FD_203693 | JGI IMG/M metagenome (GOLD analysis project Ga0315282, IMG submission 203693) | Sediment microbial communities from Yellowstone Lake, YNP, Wyoming, USA - YL17G07_20 | ecosystem: Environmental > Aquatic > Freshwater > Lake > Sediment | place: USA: Wyoming | collected...
GGCCCATGGTGGTCTTTACCAATGTCCAGAGCGTCGACCGGATCATCTATGCCATCTTCCACCGCTTTAATGAAGACTGGCGCACCCGCACCCTCGAACTTTTTACACAAAGAACTTGACGCCACCCAGTGCACGTTGCGGTTCCTTGTGCTAAATTTCCAGCGCCAGCCAAATTGCCGCGCTAACGACAGTTTGTCAAAGGGGGGCACACCGTGGAAATCCGCAAGCAGGACGCGCTCGACTATCACCGCCAGGGACGGCGCGGCAAGATCGAGGTGGTTCCCACCAAACCTTGCCGGACGCAATGGGACCTGAGTCTGGCCTATACGCCGGGGGTGGCGGAGCCCTGCCTCGAAATCAAACGCGATCCCTCGCTGGCCTTTGAGTACACGGCGCGGGGCAATCTGGTGGCCGTGGTCACCAACGGCACGCGCGTCCTCGGCCTGGGCAATATCGGGCCGCTTGCCGGCAAGCCGGTGATGGAAGGCAAAGCGATCCTGTTCAAGCGCCTCGCCGACATTGATGTGTTCGACCTTGAGATCAACGCTCAGAGCGCCGAGGAAGTCGTCAAGTTTTGTCAGATGGTCGAGCCTACCGTTGGCGCCATCAATCTCGAAGACATCAAAGCGCCCGATTGTTTCTACATCGAGGAGACGCTGGGGCAGACGCTCTCGATTCCCGCTTTTCACGACGACCAGCACGGCACAGCGATCATCACTGGCGCCGCGCTGCTCAATGGCCTGGAGGTCGTCGGCAAACGGATCGAGGACGTCCGGATCGCCTTCAGCGGCGCGGGCGCGGCGGGCCTGGCCACAGCCAACCATTTCCTCCGCCTGGGCGCACGGCGCGAGAACATCGTGATGTGCGATATCTACGGCGTCGTGTACGAGGGCCGCGAAGAAGGCATGAACGCCTATACGTCGCGCTTCGCCGTCAAGACCAGCCTGCGCACACTCGCGGAAGCCCTGAAGGGCGCGGACGTCTTTGTGGGACTCTCCACCGGCGGCTGCGTCACCCCCCAAATGGTGAAGAGCATGGCCGCGCGGCCACTCATTTTCGCGCTGGCGAATCCCGACCCGGAAATTTCCTACCCCGCGGCGCGCGCCGCCCGGCCCGACGCGGTCATCGCCACCGGCCGCTCCGATTACCCCAACCAGGTGAACAATGTCCTGGGATTTCCCTTCATCTTTCGCGGGGCACTCGACGTGCGCGCTCGGGCCATCAATGAGGAGATGACAGCGGCCGCTACGCGCGCCCTCGCCGCGCTGGCCAAAGAGGACGTTCCCGACTCCGTGATCCGCGCTTACGGCGGCGCGCGGATGCAGTTCGGGCCGGAATACATCATCCCCAAACCGTTCGACCCCCGCGTACTGATCTGGGAATCCTCAGCCGTGGCGGAAGCGGCGATGAAGACCGGCGTGGCCCAGGTCGAGATCGACTTGGAGGACTATCGCGATCAACTGGCGCGGCTACTGGGCCGCACTTACGAAGTGATGCAGAGCGTGCGGCACAAAGCCAAGGCCGCGCCGCGGCGCATCGTCTTTTCGGAAGGCGAGCACGCGAAAATTCTTCGCGCCAGCTGCCGCATGGTGGAAGAGAAGATCGGCCAGCCGATTCTGCTGGGGCGGAAGGCGGTCATCGAGGAGAAGCTGAAAGAGTTGAACCTCGGCAAGCTGCCGGCGGAGATTATCGAGCCGGCGCGCTCGCCCCGCCTCGACGACTATGTGGAAGAGTTCTTCCGCATCCGCCAGCGACGCGGCGTGACGCGCAGCGAAGCGCGCGACCTGATGGTCAACAACAACTATTATGGCGCCATGATGGTGCGCATGGGCGATGCCGACGGATTCATCGCCGGCGTGGCGCAGCACTACCCCGACACGATCCGTCCCGCCCTGCAGGTCATCGGCATGCGCGAGGGCGTGCATCGCGTCTCGGGCCTCTACGTGCTGGCCACCAAGAAGGAGGTTTATTTCTTCGCCGACACGACGGTGAATATCGATCCCACGGCGGAGGTGCTGGCGGAAATCGCCCTGCTCGCCGCCAACGAAGCGCGGGAATTTGACGTCGAGCCGCGCGTCGCGATGCTGTCGTTTTCAAACTTCGGCAGCACCCAGCATCCGCTCACGGAGAAGGTGCGCCGCGCCGCCGAAATCGTGCGGCAGAAAGCTCCCGGCCTGATGGTGGACGGCGAGATGCAGGCCGACACGGCCGTGGTCCCAGAAATTATCGAGCAGGACTATCCTTTCTCAGTGCTGCGCGGAGGAGCGAACGTCCTCGTTTTCCCCGATCTCGAAGCCGGCAACATCGCCTACAAGTTGATGATGCGGATTGGCGGCGCGGAAGCGCTCGGCCCGATTCTGCTGGGGATGGCGCGGCCCGTTCACGTCCTGCAGCGCGGCGCGGAGGTCGAGGATATCGTCAACATGGCCGCTATCGCCGTCATGCACGCACAGACCTGCGAAGCCCAGCTCACGCTGCGCATCTGAGGGCGCGCCAATCCGTCGCTGGGGCGGTTCGCGAACCGCCCCTACGACCGCCGTGCCCACAGCCAATTCAGAGCAGCGCACGCAGCGGTCACACCCACGATGATCAGTTCGCTTTCGCCCATGCGCGTGACGAGCACGAGTGAGAAGGCGATTCCCAAGCCGGGAATCAGCATGCCGCCGGGAATTCTGAAGGCCGCGCCGCCCGGCTGCTTGCGCCGCAGCGCGGGCACCGCCGCGCAGGTCAGGACAAACGTGGAGAGCCGGGCGACGGCCGAGAGCGTGACATTCCACTTGAAGCTTCCCGCCGCGGCGAGCGCCCAGACCAGCAGCGCGAAAACGACCACCGAAATGTGCGGCGTGCGGAAGCGCGGGTGAACCGTCGCGAAGGCTTGCGGGAAGTCTTTCCTCTCGGCCAAGGCGTAGGTCAGACGCGGCGCATTGAGGATTTGCGCGCTGAGGTAGCCATAGACCGAGACCAGCGCCGCCACGCTCATCAGGGCCGCGCCCGGCGGACCCAGCCATTGTGCCGCGGCGGCGGCCAGGGGGCGCTCGACCGTCTCGGGCGAAGCGAGCGCGCCCAGCACGGCCACCTGGATTGAGGTGTAGAGCGCCGCCGTGACCGCCAGCGCCACGAAAAGCGCGAAGGGCGTGTCGCGCTGGGGATCCTTTGCTTCGCTCATGGGGAACAGCGCGCCTTCAAAGCCGCCATAGGCAAACACCAGCACCAGCACGGCGTCCAGCCATCCGCCCGCCGACGCGAAGGTCGGAGCGGCCACCGGATTCGCGCGCAGCAGCAGGAGTCCCACCAGGGCGAACAGGCCGAGCGGGACGAGCTTCGACACGATGAAGACGTTGCTCATCCGCGCTCCGGCGCGCACGCCGCGATAATTCACGTAAGCCAATACGCCAATGAGCAGCGAGAGCGCCAGCAGCCTGGGTATGGGCTGCGCGACCGCAGGCCAGAACCCGGCGAGGTAAATCACAAACAGGTTGGCATTGGCCGCCGCAGCCGTTACGCGCACCAGCCAGGAAATCCAGGCCATCTGGATTCCCGCGAACCGCCCGAAGGCCTCGCGCGCGTAAAGATAGATTCCGCCCGCCTCGCGGAAGCGTGACGCGACCTCGGCAAAGCATCCCATGACCACGCCCACGCCCGCTGCGGCCACAAGATAGGCCCACGGGCTGGCTTTGCCGAGAGACGCCGCCACCACCGACGGCAGCCCGAAGATGCCGCTGCCGATGATGGAATTGAGCATGAGGCCGGCGAGCGTCCAGCGCCCGATGGCGCGTACCAATCCGGATTGTTTTGCGTTGCTCATTCCATCAGCAAGGTGGTGAAGCAGCATAGTCGTACTGGTGACGTGTTTCAACGGCTATGCTGTCGTGCCCTGCGGGCCTGCACTGGTTTGCGCTAGAATGCTGGGCTGAGAAATCGCGAAGTTAGCCGAAGTCGGGAGCTTTATCCATGCGACGCACCATCTACCTGGCAGTTCTTTTGTTTGTACTCTTCGCCGCGCCGACGCTTCTTGCGCAATCTAAACCCCGCGCCCGCGACCTGGGAATTCCCTTTGATGGAACACCTGGGCCGCTCAACGCCATCACCGACGTCCAGGGCGTCGAGGTGGGATTCACAACCCTGATCTCCGGCAGCGGCAAGCTGCAGGTTGGCAAGGGACCCGTGCGCACCGGCGTCACGGCAATTCTCCCCCAGGGAGAAACTTCGGCGCGCGAGCCGGTTTTCGCCGGATGGTTTTCGCAGAACGGCAACGGCGAGATGACGGGAACGATCTGGGTGGAGGAAGGGGGCTTTCTGGAAGGTCCGGTGATGATTACCAACACGCACAGCGTCGGCGTGGTGCGCGACGCGGTGATCGACTGGCGCGTGAAGCACGGCGCGGCGGATGAGCGGGGCTATTGGTGGTCAACGCCCGTCGTCGCCGAGACCTGGGACGGTCTCCTCAACGACGTCAACGGATTCCACGTCAAGCCCGAGCACGCGAAGCAGGCACTCGACGCGGCGCGGCCAGGACCCGTTGCCGAAGGCAACGTGGGCGGCGGCACGGGGATGGTTTGCTACGAATTCAAAGGTGGAACCGGAACGGCTTCACGCCGGCTGGACGAGAAATCCGGTGGCTTCACGGTGGGCGTGCTCGTGCAGTGCAACTGCGGCGCGCGGGAGCAGCTCACCATCGCCGGCGTTCCCGTAGGCCGCGAGATTCCGGAGCACCCCGCCTGTGGCGACACGGGCTCCATCATCATCGTGGTCGCCACCGACGCGCCGCTGCTGCCTCATCAATTGAAGCGCCTGGCGCGCCGCGCCACCATGGGGCTGGCGCGCACGGGCAGCACTTCGGGCAACGGCTCGGGCGATATCTTCGTCGCTTTTTCCACCGCCAACCCGGGCACCGCGAAAACCCAAGGCACGATCAATCTCCAAATGCTCCCCAACGATCAAATGGACCCTCTCTTCGACGCCACGGTGCAGGCGACCGAAGAGGCCATCGTCAACGCCCTGGTCGCCGCCGAAACCATGACCGGCGCGGATAATCACACCGCCATCGCCCTGCCGCACGACCGGCTGCAACAGCTCATGAAGGAGTACCATCGGGGCGTCCATGTGGCGTGACTTAGTAGATTGGAGCACTCGGGCGCAAAATGACCTAGTGGATTGGAGCACGGGGGGAAGAGACACGCCTAGGGAAGCGTGGCAGGCCCTATTCCAGCCTGAAGCTACCCTTCAAAAAGATGTACGCGTCGCGCGCTTAGGCGCGCGTTGCTGGCTGCCGGACCACTGTGTATGCAACCAGGTTCACGTCCCTCTCGGTGACGGCCTGGGAAACGTCCCTGACCAGCTCATCGATCCCCGCCTGACCGCCATAGATACGATCCGGGTGCAGCTCGCCTTCTTGCGGGTCCATGCTCACGCGCGGCTGGACGCAAACTTCGCAGAGTATCCGCCAGTAGAATTCGGCGAGCGCTTGGGCCTTTTCTTCCCCGGTCAGGCCCTCAAGGTCTTCCGGCGCGGGATTCGAGAACCGGAATTTGAGCCCCGGCGCGCGCACGCGAAACGTCTTGCCGGAAGGGAGGCGTAACTCGGCTTCCTGCGCGCTGAGGTAGTCTTGCGCCGATGCGATACCATTGCTGCTCATTGGAAACCTCACTTTCGATTCGTTGCCCGGCGAGCTGGGCCTGAGCACAGGCTATGCCAGACCCCTCAGGCCCAGCCCTTTTCACGCGCGATTAGCCCGGAGCATGAGGCCTCGCGCAAGCTTTTTGGAGCACCTCGATCTTGCCTGGGATTGAATCTGCGAAGGCCTTAAGGGCCGCCAGCTCCAGTTCCGCTGCCGCAAGGTTTTGGAGTGTGTTTTTCCAGTGCATCCAAACCTCTCCGCTGCCCTCACAGACCACCTCAACTTGGCGCGCGGCCAGTTCCCTCAACTCGGAGATTTCTTTTTCCTGCCGTGCTATCCACCCCTTGCAGGCTTCCTGCTTGCGCTGGAGGCTAACAAGCTCCCGCTGCTTACGTTCCCTCTCTTCCCGCTGCCGCTTTTGCTCCCCCTCGATTACGCGGATCTTTTCTGAGGCACAGGCAAGCGCCGCCTGGTGCTTCAGGGCCTCGCGCTGTAATGCGGCCAGGTCCTCATTTGCCATGATGCCCTCCCTCAGAATTTAACGCCCATAACTTCGCAGCGATACTCATGGGCCAGAAGGGGCTTCTCGCGCGCGACTGCAACGAGCGCTTCGCTTAGCCGAACGCCTTCGCGCGCGGCCTTCGCTTTTGCCAACCGCATCAGTTCGGCTGCCACAGGCCCCGGATTACACGCTTCTTCCACCGGCACCCCGAAGGATATCGTCGGCGGCGATTTCAGAGCCGCTTCGCGATGCGCATTCACGAGCGCCGGATGTTCGCGGCCAATTCGGCAAAGAGCTTCTGCAAAGGAAACTCCATCATCCCTTGCCCTGCCTCGTGCGAGCGCTATCAATTCGGTTGTTGCTGACATGGTTGCTCCTGTGCCAACTCTCGCCCCCGAGCCTTCACTTCCGATTTCCGAAAGCTTGATGGGCGGCAAGTCCTCAAGAAACGGCCGGTTGGTAAGCGCGAGCGACGTGAGCGTGGTTCCCTGGTCATCGCCCGTGGTTTTGTCTTTGACGCCCCAAGCAATCGCCGGAGAGACGAAGCGGTACTCGCGGTTCTTGATGAGTTCGAGCGCGCGCGCCGTGAATTCGATACCGGCATAGAGCGCGCCATTCGAGCGCAGTTTGAGGATCCGCCCGGCGCTCGGAACGGGGCCGCCGCGCGCCACTTCCGGCATCTCGCTGGCGTGATCGTAGTCCACGTTGATCTCGCCGTTTTTGCGCCGCTTGAAATTCGCGGCCATGCGCGCCAAGTCCTCTTTGGTAATCGAGAATTCAGCCTCGCCGCGCTTCCACGCTCCCGTTATAGCGATTGGTATCTCGATGAGGCCGTCCGCGCCCGCCGCTGGCATGGTGTCGAGCAGGATCGAAGGGATCGGTTGCGCGAGGTAAATCGAGTTAGCCATTATTCTCTCCCGGATCGACGGTGCGGGCCTCCAAGAAATCTTCGAGATCGCGGCCTCGATATAAAACCAAGTGCGCGTGAACCTTGACGTAGGGCGGCCCACGTCGCCGGTTCCGACTGCGCCAGTCCTTGAGAGTGGCCATAGGAATCCGAGTAAACTCGCTGGCCTCCGCAGTTGTGAGCAGCTCATGGGCGAAGGGATTGCCCAGCCGCCCCGGACGGCCGCGCAAGGCAACTTGGCGCCGCTGGATTCGAGCCCCGAATTTGACAGGCGTTCTCATTTCACGTTGGCCTCATCGTTTTTGAGACGCCGGCGCCATCCAAGCACCCGCCCGAGAATCCGGCAGCCTTCAAAGGTCTTCATCTCTTGGCGTGCCCATTTCCGCCACCCCTTGAGTTCGGAAAACGTGAGGGCCTCAAGTGAACCTGGTTCGAATGCACCTAAGCTATAAGAGCCAATGCAAACCTCTGAATGTCCGACCTCCCAGGTGACCATCTCTGGGATAATTCGGTAAACCTTCGAAGGCGCAGCGGTATCAAGAATCCCCAAAAAAACGTTGGGTGAATCTCGGACTACCTTGGTTATGAGCCGCCCGACCCAGAATTTGTTTTGTGGCCATGCACGCCATTGCAGGTTCGGCTCCTCTCGGTCTTGAGTCGAAGGAGTGAATTCGACAAGGACGACCGCATCCCAGAAGGGTTGGAGCTCTCGCGAATCTTTCGCCGAAAACTCGACCGTGATGACCTCGCCGTCCGCGAACATGCCTCCATAATCTTGCGCGCTTACGACAAGGTTTTTGACACTGCCAGGTCCGATGCTTTGCAGGATTACCTCAGTGAGTCGAGAAGAGGCGGCCAACAATAGCTCCGGGCCGATGCCTGCTAGGCTCAAGAATTGGATTGCGAGGTCAACGTCGTGGGCCAGACCTGTCATCTTAACGAAGGCTTTTGGAGAAGGAGGACGTCGCTTGTCACCCCGAAGCCAAGAGGAAATGGTTGACTCGGAGAATTGTAATAATTCGGCGAACTTCGCCTGGCTCGGGTCCCGCAGTTCCTTTTGCAGGAGATGGATGGCCTTTAAGTAAGCCGGAGTTTCTTCGTCCTTACCCTTGCCCATCTTTCCCTTCTCTCAATCCGTGCCCAGCTTAGCATAGCATGGGGACAAGAAAATACTTGACAATGGTAGATAAATGAGACTACCATTGCAATGTCCGATTGCGGACATTGGAGGAGCGATGGCAGAAAGCAGTCCGGCCGAACTCGATAAGAAAATTCGCGCTCTATTGAGGCGTGCCCTGGCCCAGAGTCCCCTCAACCGCGCGAACCTCTGCGATGAGCTCGCAAAGACCGTGGGTCACAAGGTTCCGCCCGCGATGCTCGACGCCTGGTGTGCCGACACTAAAACACGGTGGCACCTTCCGGCCTATCTCATCCCGAAAATCTGCGAACTCACACGGGATGATGGCATCCAGAGGGAACTCCTCTCCTTCAATATGCTTGTTCACCTCAGGGTTGGGGAGTTCATCTTCGAGCACACTTCGCTTCTACAGCATTTTGAAAGAGAAGTCCAAAGGGCCGTTTTCACCAAGTTTTACGGAAAGAAAGAAGGACTCCGCTGGTTCTGGGCGGCTCGACAAATGTTCGGCCCGGCGCGACGGCAGAAACACTCTTCGCAGGAAGCTCTAAAGCGTTCCTGAAGGTATGGCGTGGGCAGGTCCGAACACATCCCGATTCGTGAAGCGGCGGAGCTTGAAGGCGTGAGCTACGCCCGATATATAAAGCACCTGAGCCGCTAAAAGATTTTCCTCTCGCGCGATCCCACTGACGCCCGCCGAAAACTCCTTCGCATCGCCGATCTCTCCGAGGCCGCGCGCGAAAAGTGGCAGAGCGAGCAACTTCAACCACCGGCCCCGCAGGCTGAAGACACGCGAGTGTCGGCTCCCCTCCAGGGCACTCTAACCCTTGCTCCAGACCTGTCTGAGGCCGCTTCCCTGGGCATCCCTCCGAAGCACCTGGCCCTTGTGAACCGCAGACTTCGCGTGGTTCGCCAACTGCTCTTTCGGGAATGGGCGAAGGATCACAGCTCAGAGCGCCAATTCATCCAGGCGGTAGCCGCCCAGGAGGGAAAAGGTTTTGGTCCCTCCGGGATATACGGGTGGAAACGAATCGCACTGCAGGTTCTTAGAGACCTAACAATTGCCCAGGATGAACGCTGGCGCGAGATTGCTCGCCGCCTGACCCCCAGGCCCCACCCCGGCAAAAGCGGGTTTGACTATTTCTCTGGACTGGGCGCCCCGCTTCTCGACGATCTGAAAAGAATTTTTCGACGGGAGGGAGGCCTATCCGCAACGCGCACGGGCGCGATATTTCGCGCCAAGTTCTTCCCGGAGGGCGGAGGGCCGACAGACAAACAAGTCCGCACAGCGGTTTCCAAACTACTTCTGACGGACACCGTGCGCGGCCACGAAGCTGTGAAGGTGGCGGCCGGATTCATCGACAGACACTACAACGACGAACTGGCAGGCGACGCCTGGTGCCTCGACGAATGGGAGCTTGACGGCGTTTTTTACAACGAAGAGAATCGCGCGCAGGTCATCAACTACGGGGAGGGGCGTCCCATCGCCCACATCCTCTCCGTGATCGATGAACGGACGACTTGCATTCTGGCCTACGCCGTAACCTGGAAAACTTCGCTTGAGGAAGCCGCGCTTGACCTGGCGGAATATTGCCTGCGGACTTACTGGGCGCCCCTGCGTCTGGTCACGGACCGGGCGGGGCGATTCCGCCGCCTGTCGCGCGGGCGGGTTGTCGTGGGGTCTGACGGTGAATTGATTGAGGTGCTGGCGGGACCGCTCGGCGAACTCGGCGTAACGCCGCGCTTAACGAAAGAGGCCAACCCCAGGGCTAACAGAATCGAGCGAGCCCTCCATCGTGAGTACGCACGAAGAGCCAAAGAGTTCGGCATCTCCTGGCGCGGCGCAAATGTCCAAGAGCGGAAGCTCACCGATATTGATGCTCGCGTGGCCCGGCACCTGAAGGAACACTGCAAACTTGGAGTCTGCGGCCCGCAACTGCTTTCAATCCAGGAAGCGGAGAGGATCATCGCGACTTGGGTTAATGACCTGAACACCTGCGCGACCAAGGCAAAAGGCTGTAACGGCATGACCCGGTTGGCAGCCTTCAACTGGTTCAGGCCGGGCGAGGAAGAGATCGCTCGAAGAAAATACAGTGAGACCCAGATTGACCTTGTGTTTGCCGAGCACGATCAACGGACGATTCAAGACGGCGGCGTAATTCAACTCTCAGACGGCAAACGCTACGGCTGGCCTGGCGAACTCTCAGCCTGGACAGGAAGGAGGGTCGCGGTCACGCGGCGTCGGCGCGACCATTCGTTCATAGAAGTCGCTGTGCCGGGCCAGGAAGCGCCGGTAGTCGCGCATCGGCGCAAAGAGGTTGGCGTGAGTGAGCCCGAGGTTTTGTCAGAGGAAATAGCGCGCCTTGAACACGCGCGCAAAATGATCGAAAAGCCTCTTCAGGTACAAGGCCCAGGCCCACGGCCCGACCAGGAGCTTTCCAGCGTCGAGTATCTGATGAGCCGCCGAAAGGCTCACATCGAGCGCCGCGCAGTGACGTTCAACGACGATGCGGCGGGGGCGGTTTTGGCCGCAATGAAGGAGGAAGAAGATGCCCGCAAGCCTGCCTGACCAGGCGCGCGCGGAATTGCGGAATTATTGCGGCCGCACGGGACTTTCCCTCGGCACGCTCGCCTCGCGCATGGGCTACACGCGCCAGACCCTCATCCAGTTTTCCTCCGGCCACTACCCGGCGGGCAACGGCGAAGTGATCGCGCGCGCGATTCTCGGTTACATCCCGGCGCATCCGGTCAAGCGCCCCAAGCCGCCCGGCCGGCTGTATTCCACGGCAAACGTGCGCCTGATTGATGAGCTGCTCGGCCTTTCGATGGAAGGCGCGGTTTCGCTCGCCTACGGTCCGCCCGGAACGCAAAAGACCTTTGTCTGTCGTTCGCGCCTGGCTGAGGCGTGGGAGCGTTCGAGCGATCCCGATCTGGTTTACGTCTATGCCGCCGCCAACATGGCGCCGCTTCACATTCTGAAGGAAATCGGGCGCGGGTTGGGCACGTCAGTCTACGGCGACCGCTATACAGTGTTGAACAACATTTTCCATAGGCTGGAAGAGCGCCAGCGCCCGGCGGGGATCATCATTGACGAGGCGCATCACTTGGGCAAGCGCGTCGATACTTTGGAAGTTCTGCGTGAGATTGTGGACCGCGCGGGCGTGGGCATGATTCTCGCCGGCCACGACAACCTGGAAGATATTTTCATGGCCAAGCGTGGCGGCCCGCTTGAACAGTGGTTCAGCCGCATAGACTACCACAAGCGCCTGCCGGGCCTCTCTTCGTCGGAAGTCGAGCGGATCGTGCGCGGCGAGTTAGGCGACGTGTCGGAAGCCGGTATCCGCGCGATTATCGAGGGGGCGCGGGTCAAAGACTACAGGGAAGGCTCGACTTACATCTCGGCGCGGCGGGTGTTCAAGATAACCGCCCAGGTTGAGCGCTCGAAGCGGGTTTCAACGAGCGCGCTTGAAGCTGCGGCGGCGGCGGTGAAGGCAAATTGATTTTTGTAAGGCGGGACTGGCCAGCGCTAGGGCGCTGGTCAGTCCCTAACTCTCACACTGGAGGAGACCCAGCATGAAAGCTGAAACAAAAATAGCACACGAAGGCAAGCGGCTGAAGGCGCTGCTTGCGCCACTTGATGAAGAAACCGAAAGAAGCCTCCTACCCTTCCAGCGTCTGGCAGTCGCTGTCGGTGAGGCCCGAATCGAGCTGACGGGGGGCCCGACGCCTGTCGTAGATGTGGTTAGCTTGTTGCTCGACCGGGGCATCAGCCTTTGCACGGTGCTCACGGAAATGGTCGAGAATTATGAAAGCGAGCACGAGTTCCCGCGTGAGAGCGCGGCGGGGGCTCTGGATATTCTTAGGGAGGACCTTGAGGTCCTACGTTGGATCGCAAGGAGGCAATCTGCCCCTGGGGCTTGATTCCGATCCTTCCCCTCTCCTCCGGCGCGCGGATGTCAGTCCGCGCGCCATTTTTTGTTTTTTTCGCTTTCTTCGCTTTCTCTTCAAAAAGTGGATTCTGCCATGATTTCCTTGCCGCCTTGTCATGAGGTTTTTTCGGCTGCCGCTCCATACTCCATATTAGCTTGATTTCTCGCGGTCTTTTGTGTCCGCGAAAATGAGGTTCCGAAGGAAACATCAATCGCAATTCGCTGCTCGCCGCTCATTCCAGTATCAGTGTGCGCGTTCCACATATGCGCGATGGCGGCCGCTTCCCGCGCGGTCTTTTGTTGTGTCCACGAATTTTCTGCCCCATTCTTGTGCATGTCCACGAATTTCCTCTTTGCTTTCAGGTAGTTAGATCAAGTAACCAAATGTCCACGATTTCCGCATAGTTGTAGCCCCGGCCTCTTTCTAAGTTATTGAATCTTGAAGGCCCTCCTACCGGCCGTCTGCGCGGCTGGTCTAACTACTCGGTCCTGCCTCTTTTGACCCCTTTAATATGCCATTATAGAATCAACGACTTACGAGCCACACCAATCCACACTCACCCACACCAACCTATCGTTTCTCGGTCTTCCCATAGTCCATTAGTTCTCAGCTCCACCGCAGTGGTATAATCCGGCTATGAAAAAGCGCGCGAAGCCGCAGCGTGTTCGGCAGTTGACGGTGCTGATCGAGCAGGACGAAGACGGTTACTTTGTGGGGACCGTTCCGGCTCTGAAAAGCTGCTACACGCAGGCGCGGACGCTGGAAGAGCTCACACCGCGCATCCGTGAAGTCATCGAGCTTTGCCTCGCCGAACAAAAGGTTCCCCGCCTCAAATTTGTGGCGTTGCAAAGGGTCGAGGTCCCGGCTTGAGTCGGCTTCATCCAGTCCGGGCACGGCAGCTCATTCGCTACCTTGAATACCTTGGCTTGGTTCAGGTTCGCCAGCAAGGCAGCCACAGGTTCTTTCGCCACCCCGCCGGACGCACAGCTACAGTTCCGGAGCACGCGGGAGAAGATCTGGGCCGCGGTATTCTGGCGAAGATTCTTCGTGACGTGGATTCTTCGCCGGAGGAGTTCCTGACCTGGCTGTCGCGTTAGGCGCGTTTCGGGCCGCGCATCAGAAGAACGACGCGCGGCGGTGCAGCACGGGTCTGCCTACTTATGGACTCTGGACTCTGCCGCGCTTTCGCCCTATGCTGACTGCGATAAGGAGGAGATCATAGAGTGAGAACTGTTGTCACGAAGAAGCGTGCGAAAAAGGCGAGCCGCACGGGGGAGGGCGCTCTTCCCCTGGCGAATCGGATGTCCCGGCTGGGGACGGAAAGCGCCTTCGACGTTCTGGTGCGCGCCCGAGCGCTGGAAGCGAGCGGCCAGCACGTGATTCACCTGGAAATCGGCGAGCCGGACTTCCCCACCGCGCCGCACATCATCGAGGCCGCCGCCCAGGCGATGCGTGACGGCTTCACGCACTACGGCCCGCCTGCCGGGTTCCCGCAACTGCGTGAAGCCATCGCCGAGGACGCGGGGCGCCGCCGTGGGGTTCGCTTCGATCCCGCCCAGGTGGTCGTGACGCCGGGCGCCAAACCCATCATGTTCTACACTATCCTAGCGCTGGTGAACCGAGGCGACGAAGTCCTTTACCCCAATCCGGGCTTTCCCATCTACGAATCGATGATCAACTTCGTGGGGGGACGGGGCGTGCCCTATGCCCTCGCCGAGGATCGCGACTTCGACGTCGACGTGGAGGAGATCCTCGACAAGCTCTCCGACCGCACGCGCCTTGTCATCCTCAATTCCCCGCACAATCCGACGGGCGGGGTAATGAGCGGCGCGCAGGTTCGAGCCCTGGCGGAAGGATTGTTGCGGCGCGACGTGATGGTGCTTTCCGACGAGGTTTACAACCAGCTCATCTTCGAAGGCGAGCACGCGAGTCTCGTGCAGTTTCCCGGCATGCAGAAGAAGACCATCCTCCTCGACGGGTTCTCGAAAACCTACGCGATGACCGGCTGGCGGCTCGGCTACGGCATCATGCGGAACGACCTGGCTCAGCAGGTGGCGCGCTTGATGACCAATTCGAACTCCTGCACGGCCAGCTTCTCCCAGATGGCCGCCCTCGCGGCCCTGCGCGGCGACCAGTCGGGCGTCGCCGCCATGCGCGCGGAATTCCTGCGGCGGCGGGCGGTGATGGTGGATGGCTTGAACCAGATTCCGGGCTTCCGCTGCCGCACGCCGCACGGGGCCTTCTATGTCTTCCCCAATATCACTCGGACCGGAAAAGGTTCCAAGGCGCTCGCCGATGCGATTCTGAACGAGGCCGGCGTCGCGTGCCTCTCCGGCACTGCCTTCGGCGACTGGGGGGAAGGCTACCTGCGGTTTTCCTACGCGAATTCCGTGGAGAACATCCGCGAGGCGCTGGACCGGATCGAGGATTGGGTGCAGAAGAATACCGGATGATGAATTGACAATTCGCGCTTCCTCCCTGCCTCCATTCACAAACCATGAACCAATCTCAGAACACGGCCCGATTCCGCGTGTTTGTCGCCTGCAACATCGGTGACGCGGCGCATGACTGCCTCATCGAGGTCGAACCGCGCCCCGCCGAATCAGCGCTGCGCGGTCCGGCTATCGAGAACCGCGTGCGGCTGTTCAGCCACTTCGCCAGCGCCAGGCGCGTGACCCGCCTCTCCACCGACCCCAACAAAGGCATGGCCGGCCGCTGCGTCCAGGGACTGATCGATGTCTTGGAAAGCAACTACGGCGGCAATCCCGCCAACATACCCTATGTGGTTAACAGAGAAGCGGTTAGCTAGAAACGCCCCCGCGGGGCGTCTCTAGATCATCCCGGAAGAGAAGCCAATAAAGGTCCAATTCTGAGACGGCCCACCGGGCCGTTCCTACGCGGCCGGGGCGATTTTGCTCTGCTGTCCGCGTCGCGCGTGCAGGTGCAGGACGCGCTCGGCGATGTGTTCGGCGCAGAGTCCGAACTCGCGCATCAAATCCCAGGGCTTCCCAGAAAGACCGAAGCGGTCGTTGACCCCCACCATGTCGAGGAGCAGCGGACGTTCCGGGTTCCGCCGCTCGCGAAGAATGGCGCCGGCGATGATATTTCCAAAGCCTCCGACCTGATGCTCTTCGGCAGTCACCATCAGGCCCGTCTCGTCGGCGGCGTGCGCCAAAGCAATCACATCGAGCGGCTTCACTGTGTGCACGTTAAGGACGCGCGTCTCGAGCCCATGCTCCTCTTTGAGCAGCCAGGCGGCGCGCATGGCTTCCGGCACCATGGGACCGCAGGCTGCGATGGACAGGTCCTCACCTTCTCCGGCATAGTCGCTCGCCAGAAAAGTCTCAAAGGCGTCCACGAATCGCGGCTTCTCGCCCCGATAGCGAATGATGTTTGCCACGCCGAACTGGAAGGGAGTCGTTTTCGCCGTCACCACCGGCGTAGCCTCGCGCGCAAAGCGAATGTAGGTAGGTCCAACCACATCGAGCAGGCCAACCAGCGTGGCACGCTCAGTTTCCACCGAATCGCAGGGCACGAGAAGGTGCATGTTGGGGAGAATGTTCATCAACGAGATTTCTTCCAGCGCCTGGTGTGTCGCGCCGTCCGCTCCGACGGAGATACCGCCGTGCGCGCCGGCGATCTTGACGTTCAGGTTCGAGTAGCAGATCGTGGTACGAATCTGGTCCCAGCAGCGCCCGGAGGCAAAAACGCCGTAAGTGCCGGTGACAGGAATCAGGCCCTCCTTGGCCAGCCCCGCCGCCACCACCATCATGTTCTGCTCGGCGATGCCCACGCTGAAGACGCGGTTCTTGCGCTCGGGGTGTTTGGCCTCGAAATCCGTGATGCGAATGGAACCCGAAATATCGGCGTGAATCGTCACCACGCGCTCATCGGCGCCGGCGGTTTCCAGGCCGCGCCCGAAGCCCATGCGCGTGGGGTCCATCTCGACCTTCATGCTTTCACCGGCGTTCCACCAGTAGTCGCGGCGAAACTTGGGCAGCGCCTCCCGAGTCTCTCGTTCCACGGCCTGAGCATTCTCAGCGGCTTTGGCGAGCATGGCCTGCACCCGCTCCGGCGGCACCGCGGGCGTGGCCAGATCCACCATCGCCTTCTCAAACTGCTCGCGGTTGGGCGCGATGCCGTGCCACCCCGCCTGGCTTTCCATGAGGGAAACACCCTTGCCCTTGGTGGTGTGCGCGATGATTACTGTGGGCCGCGCGGGCGTGGCGCGCGCGCGCTCGAAGGCGCCGAGAATCTGTTTCATGTCATGGCCATCGATTTCCAGGACGTTCCAGTTGAAGGCGGCGTACTTCTCGCCGATGGGGTCGATATTCATCACATCACGAACCCGGCCGTCGATCTGCAGATCGTTTTTGTCCACGATGCCGCAGAGGTTGTCGAGCCCGTAGTGTCCGGCGGCCATGGCAGCTTCCCAGACGCTTCCCTCCTGCTGCTCACCATCACCCATGATGCAGTAGACGCGATAGGGCTGGGCCTGGAGCTTCCCGGCCAGCGCGTTGCCCACGGCAATCCCCAGCCCCTGGCCGAGCGACCCGCTGGAGACTTCAATTCCGGGCAGTTTGAGCCAGTTGGGATGGCCCTCAAATCCCGTACCGAGCTGGCGGAGGAAGACCGTCTCATCAAGGGGGAAGTAGCCGGATTTCCCCAAGGCCACGTAAAGCGCTGGGGCTTTATGTCCGGCGGACCAGAAAACCCGATCGCGTTGCCGCCAATTGGGGTGGGCTGGATCGTGATTGAGCACCCGAAGGTAGAGCGCCGCGGCGACGTCCATGATCGAGAGCGTCCCGCCGGGGTGGCCGGAGCCGGCAGCAAAAATGTCGATGAGGTTGATGGCGCGCATCTCTGCCGCCGCTCGGTGCAATTCCTCGACGCTCAATCTGGGGCCTCGTTGCTCACGACTCGAACTCATAGTTCCGACCTCCTCCGAAGCATGAATGGGGCGGAAACGCCCAGTGGTGCGGAGATTCGCGAGCCTACGACAAGAAGCCCGAAACAACATCAGAAGGCTCGGCGGGAAAGCCGACGTGGAGACTATCGCCTTTATTATGAAGGTGATAGCATGGGCACGCCGGCCTTATATTCGAGCCTGTGCTAGCGCCGGAAAGGCCGCCAGTCAACCACGCCTCTCGCACTCGTCAATTTCCCCCTGCAGGAGAGCCGCCGAGGATGGCGCTGGGCAGCTAAGAATCGGCTGCACGTGCCAGCGTTTTCGGGGAACATCGTGGGTCGGGAGCTGCGTAATATCATTAGAAGTCCACCAAAAACGTTCTACGTATGTCATGCTGAGCGAAGTGAAGCATCCCAGCATTCGCGAAATCAAACAGATACCGAGATCCTTTGTCGTCTGTCCGCTGACGGACTCCTCAGGGGGGGACGGTATGAACGTGAGGAAGCCCTTGTTGTGGGCAGTGTTGGCAGTCGCGGTCGTCGCCGCGAGTTGCGATTACGACGGCGATTTCGCGGGCGGCCCGCTACAGACGGAATCGCGCACAGTTCAAGTCGGCGACGCCAAGTCGGTGCGGGTTGAGGTCAAGATGGGCGCTGGCGACCTGAAACTGGCGGGGGGCGCCAAGGAACTGCTCGATGCCGACTTCTCCTTCCAGAATCCGCGCTTGAGACCCGAAGTGCACTACGACGTGGGGGGCGGCCGCGGCACCCTGGTCATCCGCCAACCCGAGGGCACGAGCGGCCCGCGCAAGGGCGGGCAATATACCTGGGAGCTCCGCCTGAACGACAAGGTTCCGATGGAGATGCGCGTGGAGTTGGGCGCGGGCAAGTCGGAGATGCACCTCGGCACGCTATCCCTCTCCGATCTGGAACTCAACATGGGGGTCGGCGAAACTATCGTAGACCTGAGGGGGGAATGGAAGAAAGACTTCCGGGCCAGAATCCACGGCGGCATCGGCGAGGCCACTGTGCGATTCCCCCGCGACGTCGGTGTGCGCGTCCAGGCGCGAGGGGGGATCGGCGAGATCCGCGCCCACGAGTTCACTAAAGATGGCGATACTTATACGAACGACGCCTACGGAAAGTCCCCAGTGACGCTCTCGGTCGAGGTGGAAGGCGGCATCGGACAGATCAACCTGGAGTTCGGCGATACGCCGAAAGTGATGTGAACCTCCCTTCAACTCATAATCTTTCTGGGACGGCGGTGAATATTCACACCGGCGGGACAAGACCGGCTTGTCCCGCCTGCCGGGGTAGCGCTACGCCAAGACCCCCGCCACCGCTTGAATTCGCCAGCGCATTGTGCTATACAGGCATGGTCGGAACAGGGCTCAGCTAACGAAAATCCAATCAGGGAGGAATGGGCATGAAGAGCAACATTCGTGTCGGGGCGAGGACTATTCTGGCGGGCCTCGCGCTCGTCAGTTTGACCGCATCCGGAGGTTCCCCCGCCGCGGGGACGAAGCACCCGTTTAACGTTGCCGGAACGTTCCTGGACAGCTGCAGTTGCGAACTGCTCTGCCCATGCGTGACCGGCCGCGAGATGCATATGTGCCAGGGAGTGGGCGGGATGGCCATCACCTCGGGCAAGTACATGGACGTGGACCTGGCGGGTGCCAAGTTCGCTTACGCCACGGCGCTGGGCGGCTGGCTGCGCCTATACGTGGACGCGAAGGATGCCAAGCAGCAGGAAGCGCTCACCGCCTTCACTAAGGCCGCCTTCGGCCCCTTCGGGAAGATTGAGGAAGTGAAGAAGGCGAAGGTCGACCTCAGAGGTTCGGCCGGCAAGTACACGCTGACCGTGGATGGCGGCAAAATCATGACGGCGACCACCGAACCGGTGCTCGGCGCCGACAAGAAAACCCCCTTCTCGCTGACCAACACCTTGATTCCCGTCAGCCCCACGCTGATGCAGGGAAGAACTGTGAAGGGCAGCTTCAACGACGGCGGGCACTCGTTCACGCTCGCGGACAGCAACTCCTATTTCAATCACACCGCGCACAACAGCGGTACGCTCTAGCGCGGAGAGACGTTCCAGTAGAGCGTCGCAGCCCGGAACAGTACCGGGATGTTCCCATGGTTGCGGAGGCGGCCCAGGGGGCCGTCTCCGCTTCCCGAGGAAGAAGCTAGAAGTCCTTCCGCCTTACTGGATCTTTTCGATGACGCCGCAGGCGATGCGATTGCCGGCGTTGCCGGCGGGGTCGCTCATGTTGTCGTCGGCCTTTTCGTGGATCACCAGCGACGTCCCGCCCTCGTGGAAGAGCGAATTCTCGCCCTCGCCGAGGGTCACGTGGGTGTTCACAACCGTCGCTTTGCCCTTGCCGTTCGCCGCCACGGTGATGTTGGGCATGTCGCCGGCGTGCGAGCCTTCCGGATTCTGCAGCCCATGCTTCTTGTGTTCGGGATTGAAGTGCCCGCCCGCCGTTTTGAAGTCGGGCGCCTCGCACTTGCCCACGGCGTGGATATGGAACGCGTGCACGCCCGCCGGCAATCCGCTCGTCACCAACGAGATCCGCACGCCGTTCTTCACTTGCTTCAGTTTCGCCGTGCCAACGTTCTTCCCCTGTGCATCTTTCAGTTCGGCGCGCGCCGCCTTCGGCCCTGTCGCCGCCGCGAGCGTCCCGCACGCCAGCAGCATCGCCAGCACTAGAATCGTGTGCTTCATGAGTTGCACTCTCCTTTGTGGTTAGTGGCCTGAACGATCTATGGTAGCACAGCCCAGCGCTGTGCATGATTTTGGATTTTAGACTTTGGATTCGTAGTCCAGACTCCGCATGAATCGCGGGGCTTGTGCGCACCCCTCACGAGGTTGTCATGCCCGCGAACGCGGGCATCCCGAGTGGACCCCCGCGTGCGCGGGAGTGACCAAGCAGGGGGGTCTGGACCGCCCGGCGCTAGTGCAGTTCTCCAATCACTCCATCGCTAAATCACCTAATCACTCAATAAATCGAAAATCTCATTTCTGCCCACGTTATGGTAAATTGGGCGCGTATGTGGAAGCAGCTTCTGGGAGCGGGTCCTGACCCGCCTTCCGACGCGCACTCGACGCAGCAAATGGCGGCGCACTCGCCTCGCCTGGCGAAGCGGTTGTTGATTTGGGGCTTGGTGACGACGGCGCTGGGGCTTCCGCCGCTGGGCACCATCCTGCGCAAGCGTCAGATGGCGGAGAACCTGCTGGCGCACGAATCGCAGCTCGCCGTCGCTGAGATCGAAACCCTCAACGAGCACCGCCTCATCCACAGCGAAGAGTCAGTCCCGGAGCGCGCCACCATCGGCGAGTTCCTGGAGCGTGCGGGGCTGGACGCGCCGACGACCGAAGCGATCCTCCGTGCGGCGCGCCCCGTCTACAACCTGGCGCGCATCCGCGCCGGGAATCACATCGACGTGATCCGTTCCGGCAAGGGCGACCTGCGCGCCATAAGCTACGAGATTGACCGCGACCGCATCCTCTGGATCACGCCCCAGGAGTCGGGTTTCCGCGCCGAGATCAAACCGGTTCCTTATGAAATCACCGTGGCGGGCGTGGCGGGGTCGGTGCGCGAATCGCTCTTCCAGGCTGTCGCCGACCAGGGCGAAGGGGACTGGCTGACGCTGGAGATCGCCGACGTCTTTGGCTGGGACGTGGACTTCAGCACCGACACCCAGCCCGGCGACACGTTCGAGGTGCTGGTCGAAAAGAAGATGCTCTACGGCCAGCGCTGGGGCTACGGACGCATCCTCGCCGCCGAATACCGCAACGCCGGCCAGCTTCATCAGGCCATCCTCTTCCGCGATCCGGCAGGGCGCCCCGCCTATTACGGCCCCAGCGGGAAATCGCTCCAGAAAGCCTTCCTGCGCTCGCCACTCAAGTTTGGCGCCCCGGTCACTTCCGGCTTCAGCCGCGCGCGCTTTCATCCCATCCTGAAGCGCGTCCGGCCGCACCTGGGCGTGGATTACGGAGTGCCGGTGGGCAGCGCCGTGCAGTCGATTGGCGACGGGCGCGTGGTCTCTGCCGGCTGGAGCGGCCAGGGCGGCAAGATGCTTCACCTGCGCCACACGATGGGATACGACACCTATTACATGCACCTTTCGAGCATTCTGGTGCGATCGGGCCAGGCGGTCCGGCAGGGCCAGATCGTCGCCCGCAGCGGCCAGACCGGCCTCGCCACCGGCCCGCACCTCGATTTCCGCGTCAGCCGCCACGGACAATTCCTAAATTTCCTGCGCCTCAAGCTGCCGCCCGCCGAGTCGGTGGCGAGCAAAGACATGAGCGAATTCGCCGCCCTGAAGACTCAGTTGCTCGACCGCCTCGCGCAGTTGCGCCCGCAACCTGCCGCCACGTCAGCCCAGGCGCGCCCGCCAGCCCCAACGCCCTCCCGCTAGGTGAACCCACCGAACGATTTGGGATTTCTGATTTTGGACTTTTGATTTTGGAGTCAGGACCCGGGTTCGGGGCTTGTGCGTACCACGCACCCATCACAGTCATTCCCGCGTAAGCGGGAATCCAGCCCAAGCCAGTGGACCCCCGCGTGGGCGGGGGTGACCCGCCATAGAGTCATTCCCGCGAAAGCGGGACCCCCCCGCGTGCGCGGGGGTGACAAAGAAGCGCCGCGCCTGCGCCGCCCGGCGCTGTGCGCGCCGCCAGCTTTCGAACCGCACACACGCAAGAAACGCGTCTGCGCACCACCCGCCAAGTTTCTGAATGGTGCCTGCCTGCCGATCCAGTGTAGAATGTGACGCGGTCCCGGGAACATCGCAGAGGCTCGAACTTCAAGCCCCTGTCGAAACTGATTTCTTGCCGTCCAGTGTAGTGTTTTAGATCTCGCCCATGACGAGCACTAGCCAAGGGTCGATTCGTCTTTTCCGCTTCGCCGGGATTGATCTGTTCTTGCACTGGTCCTGGTTTCTGGTGGCGCTTTTTGAAATCAGCGACCGGCAGAAAAGGTATTCATCCCTTAGCTGGAACGTGCTGGAGTATCTGGCGCTTTTTCTGATTGTGATGCTCCACGAGTACGGCCATGCGCTGGCCTGCCGTCAGGTGGGAGGACAGGCAAACCGGATCGTGCTCTGGCCTCTTGGGGGCGTGGCGTACGTAAATCCGCCGCAACGGCCCGGGGCCACGCTCTGGAGCATCGCGGCCGGGCCGCTCGTCAACGTCGCGCTCCTTCCGGTCCTGACTTTGCTCTTGTTCTTAAGCCGGTCAATGGGATGGGCCCAATCGATTCCCAACGCCCACGCGTGGTTGCGGGCGGTCTGGTACATCAACGTCGGCCTGTTCATTTTCAATATGCTGCCCATCTACCCGCTGGATGGCGGTCAGATTCTGCGCTCGTTGCTGTGGTTTGTGTTGGGACGCGCCCGCAGCCTGATGGCGGCTACCATCATCGGCTTCGTCGGCGTGGCCGGACTCATCGCCCTGGCCATTTGGGCAGGCTCCGCCTGGTTTGGCATTCTTTCCTTCTTCATCCTCATGAATTGCTGGAGTGGGCTGCGGCAGGCACAAGCGCTGGCGCGGATCGCCAAGCTGCCACGGCACGAAGGGTTTTCCTGCCCGTCGTGCAAGGTATCTCCGCCAGTGGGAAACTACTGGCGGTGCAGCCAGTGCCAGCAGGCTTTCGACACCTTCCAGACGCGAGCCGTCTGCCCGCATTGCTCTGCGCAGTTTACCGTGACCAAGTGCGTGGATTGCGGCGCCGCCAACCCCATGCGCGAATGGATGGCTCCGGCTTTCGCCTCCCCGAAGTTGTGAGTAGCTATTTGAGCTGTATCGGCAACACGTTGGGTTGTAGCGAGTAGCCCAAACCTCTTTGGGAGATCTGCAGCTCGTCCCCAATTGGCAACGAGAAGCCGCCTACCTCCAAAGCAGGTCCGCGCTGCCTGCTCAGGCATTACAGTCATTCCCCCGCAAGGTTGTCGCCCCCGCGTGCGCGGGGGTGACCAAGACCCACAGGGGCTGTGCCACACGCGATTTCCCGTCCGAGGTTCATCCCTGCTCGTCCGCCGACGGGCCGTAGAGACCCGGCAACGGCACGTTGTTGAGGCGCAGATAGACGCCAAGCTGCGCCCGGTGGTGAATCATGTGGTTCATGATCATGGTACGCAGAACGGCGAGGCGCGGCATGGTGAACATGATGTGTTCGCCGCTGCGCAGCGTCCAGGGCGCGAGAAGCTGGGCGTCCTGCGCGGCGGCGAGGGCGGCGCGGAAGGCTCCCAGGTTGCGGTCGAAGATTTCGAGCAGCTCTTTCCGCGAACCGGCTGGGGGCGGCGGCATGGTGGCGCCGGGCGCGGCGAGATCAAATGAGTCGCCTTCCAGCGTGAATGTTCCCCAACCCGGGATCATCGCGACGTGGGTGGCGAGCGCGCCCAGGGTGAATGACTTGGGGTGGGGCTTCCACGTCAGCTTGTCCTCGGGAACGCGCTCCAGAATCTTGCGCGTGCCCGCCACCTCCTGATCAAGTTCGGGTAGCAACGACTGATTTAGATTCATGGTTTCCTCTGATGGATTTGAAATCAGAAACTGGAAATTTGAAACTGGAAACTGGAAACTAGAAATTGGCATCGCGTTCACGCGTCAGGTATCTACTCTACCTTGTCCGCGGTCAGCGACCAATTGCCGCCAGCGGCGGGGGCGCAGCGGTCAACAATCGTGAGACCTGAGAAACCTCCTCCGGGCCGGTGTTCCCTTCTGCCTTCTGCGCTCTGTCTCCTGCCTCCTGACTCCCAACTTCTGCCTTCCCCAATCCAAAATCCAAAATCGCAAATCCAAAATCAGCAGCCCCTCTGCGCCGCAGCGCCGGCTCGAAACGGAAACGCCAATTGCGGGTGCCAGGGAGCGGGCTGATCGTCGCGCTGCCCCTCGAGGCCGTAGCGCGTGCGCAGCGCGGCGACGAGCTGCTTGATTTCTTCCTTGTACTCGCCGTTCAAATACGCCGAGCGGGCGTAGAGCTTGCGATAGCGTTTGACCAGGCGCGGATACTCGCGCTCGAGGAACGGCATGAACTGCTTCATGGCGCTGGGCATCAGGAAGAGTACGTCGGCATAGAGGAAACGCGCGCCCGATTCCGCCGCAGCGCGCGCCACCGTTTCGAGCGAACACGGCGAATCCGTCAGGCCGGGGAGAACCGGCATCAGCATGACGCCAGTGGGGACGCCCACTTGCGAGAGCGCGCCGACGGCTTCGAGACGTTTGGCGGGCGGCGGCGCATTGGGCTCCAGCCGGCGCGCCAGGCCCTCGTCCGTCGTGGAGATGGTGATGGCCACGCTCAGCCGGTGGCGCTCGGCGTTGCGGCGCAGCACGTCGAGATCGCGCAGGACTAGCGTGCTCTTGGTGGTAATCGAAAATTCCAGGCCACGGAATTCCGCAAAAACTTCCAGCAGGCGCCGGGTAATTTCAAATTGCTTCTCGGCCGGCTGATAAGGGTCCGTCGCCGTGCCCAGGGCAATCGATTGGCCGCGGTCGCGCGCGGCGCGGAGTTCTGCGCGCAGCAGCTCTGGGGCGTTCACCTTAGCGTAGATTTTGCGCTCGAAGTCGAGGCCGTCCCAGTGCTCCAGGAACTCGTGCGTGTAGCGAGCGTAACAGTAATGGCAGCCGAATTCGCAGCCGCGATAGGGATTGATCGTCCAGGCAAAGGGCATGCGGCCGCTGGATTCGCGGTTGAGGGTGGAACGCGCCGCCAGAGCGAAGAACTCCGTCTCGCCCCGATCGCGCACCTTGGGGCTCGCCTGGGCCATCCGGGCAAGGCCTGTAAGTCCTGAGAATTGTGTAGGTTGCATCGCGCTCGAGGTCGCCATTCGCAAACACCTCACAGCAAGGCGTGGCTACTTTCGCTTTTTCTTCGCCCATTGTCAAGTGTTATTTTGGGGTCCCCCGAAAGCCCCTTTTCCGGTAGAACCCGCTATCACGGAATTCCCTTCCACGATCCGTCGCGAGGAGTCACTGTCAAGGCGGTGGTGTGTGCTGGTAGAATGCTCGCGGGCTTAGTACTCAGTCTGCAGAGGGAGTATTCGATGAAGGTCGCTGCCGTGCAGATGGACATCAAGATTTTCCAGAAAGAGTTGAACCTCGCGCGCGTGTTGGAGAGGATGGAAGAAGCTGCGCGCGCCGGCGCGAAGATCATCGTCTTCCCCGAGTGCGCGCTCACCGGTTACTGCTTCACGAGCCGCGAGGAGGCGCAGCCGCTGGCGGAGATCGTGCCCGGCCCGTCAACGAAGAAGCTCGCTGCCGCGGCGAAGTCGCTCGGCTGCACCGCGATTGTCGGCCTGCTGGAGATTGCAGGCACGACGATGTACAACTCTGCCGCGGTCATCGATCCCACGGGCGTCGTCGGCTCCTATCGCAAGATGCACCTGCCCTGCCTCGGCATCGACTGGTTCAACGCCGTGGGCGACCAGCCGTTTCCGGTTTTTGCCACGAAGCACGGCCGCATCGGCGTCAACATCTGCTACGACTGCAGCATTCCGGAGGCGGCGCGCGTGCTCAAGCTGCAGGGCGCGCAGTTGCTCACGATTCCCACCAACTGGCCGATGGGCTCGGATTCCTGGGCGCACACTCCCAAGGTACGTGCCACCGAAAACCATTTTCACGTCATCGCCTCCGACCGCGTGGGCGAGGAGCGCGGCTTCCGCTTCTGCGGGCATTCACAGATTGTGGATTTCATGGGGAACGTCCACGGCGAGGCGGGAGAAACCGAAGAGACGATCATTTACGCCGATCTTGATCTAGCTGCCGCGGACCAGAATCGCGTCGTGCGCGTGCCGGGCACCTGGGAATTCGATCGCATTGCTTCCCGGCGGCCGGAGATGTACAAGCCTTTGACGGAATCCCAACAACGCTGAGCACGCTATCCTAGACCATCACCTGCAACGCCGAGGGGAGGACATCCAGAGTCTCACAATGAAGCGTGAGCACCTCCCCGTCCACCATGACATCGACGGGGCCGTCGAGGGCGAAGTCCACGCGCCGGATGGCACGCCGCGAAGCAAGCGGGTGCCGCACGTGGGAACCATCGTAGAGCGTGCGAAGGTTCGCGATGAGGCCGATTCGCCCGATGGGACCCCAGCGGACGTATTCGATCAGCCCATCGGACGTGTCGGCGTTGGGCGCGATCATCATCGTGCGGCCCGTAAACTTACTGTTGTTGAAGGTGAGGAAAAGGCAGGGCCGGCGGTCCCACTCCGGCTCGCTATCCAGGCGGTGAGGAAAGGGCCGGCGATCCAATTTCACCAAGCATGTAAACACACCAAGCAGATATCCCAAGTGCCCCCAGCGTTTGTACTTGCGGTTGGTGACCGCCGCGGCGTCCGCCGCGAAGCCCACGCTGAGCAGATTGATGTAGTGGATGATGCCATCGCGATGCTTCAAGCGCAGGACGTCACACGGCCGCGAGCGGCCCTCGCCAATGGCGCGTGTGGCGTACTCCGCTTCTCGTTCGGTGGTGAAGTCGCGGAGGAAGGAATTCCCCGTCCCCAGGGGCAGAACTGCCAGGGTCGGACGCTCGCCGGCTTCAGCGCCCGGGAAAAGCCCATTGACAATTTCATAAGAAATTCCATCGCCGCCCACGCCGAGGAAGCGACGGAAGCCGTTTCGATACGCCTCCCTCACCAATGCGCTTCCGTGGCCCGCGTGCTGCGTCTCAACCACCTCCAACCGCACTCCGGCGGAGCGCAAGCCGTCGAGTGCGGCGCCCGCCTCGCGGCGGCAACGGCCGTGGCCCGCCACAGGATTGATAACGGTGAAAAAGGTTTCGTTCAAAGTTCTGTTACCGCGGTCTGTCGATCGAGTTTGGAGCGCAGTGCTTCTGCCAGCACATTACGTTTGATCTTCATGGATGCGGTGCGCGGAAACTCCTCGTCCCAGCGAACCCAGCCACGGACGCGCTTAAAATCCGGCAGGCGCCGGTTGCGGGCATTCAAGTCAGCGAGCAGGTCCGCCTGAATCTCCTGGCCTGACTCCGCGTGCAGCACAACAATCAACTCCTCGCCACCGAGCGTTCGTTGCGGCCAGACGTAGTTCGCCGCAAAGACACAGAGTTCTTTCACGTTCAAACCGTCGAAAGCATTTTCAATATCCTCGGGATAGACGTTTTTGCCCCCCTCGGTGACGATCATGTTCTTGGCGCGCCCGAAAAGTTGCAGATGGCCGGACGGATCGACGCGGCCCAGGTCGCCCGTCATCAGCCAGCCATCAACAATTGCTTCGCTCGTCAGCTCCGGATCGTCAAGGTAATGTGACATGACCGTCTTTGAGCGCACGGCAACCTGGCCGACCCCGTCGGCGGCGGGATTCACAATCTTGACTTCCATGCCCGGCAGCGGTCTGCCCACGGTGTCGGCGCGAAAGGGATTGAAATCGTTGACGGTCACCGCCGTCCCCGCTTCCGTCAACCCGTAGGCATTGGCAACCGGGATGCCCAAATCGAAAAAGAACTGCAGCGTGGCGGGATCCATAAAGGCACCGCCCACAAAGACCGCCCGCAGTTCCCCCCCGAACGCCCGGTGGATCTGCCGCAAAAGGATCCGGCTGAGCCACAATCTGGGCCGCTGGCGCGCGAAGAAGCGGTTAATACCGATCAATCCATTCAGAAATTTGCGATGACCCGCCGGCAGCGCTTCGAATCTCGCGCGCAGTCCCTTCTCGAGATTCTTCAGAATCAGCGGGACCAGAGTCACATAAGTGATCTTGTAGCGCGGAAAGGCATCGCGCACAAACTCCGGCCGCAGGCTGCGGAGATGGACGACCGTCGCGCCGCAAACGAAGGGCCCGATGAAGCCCACCATGAAATCGATGGCGTGATTGGTCGGCAGGATGCTCAGGTAGCGCACGCCTGGCCAGAAGGGAAACCAGGCGGTGAGTGAGACGCATTGCTCAAGATAGTTTTCGTGAGTCAACACGCAGCCCTTGGGCCGTCCACCCGTGCCCGAGGAATAGACGATGCAGGCCCAGTCGCTCCGAGCGCGCGTGATGAATTCGGGCTCACCGCTGTCCTTGCACTCCTCCCAACGCTTCGCGTCGGCGAGGCCGGCATCGGCCGGCACCTCGGTGACTAGGACGGTCCGGGCGGGGAGATCACGGAAGTTTCCGGACTGCTGGATCGCCCGCCACAAGTGGTGTTCCGTGATCAACACCTGAGCCTGGCTGTGGGCCAACAGTTCGATGTGCTCGCGTGCGCTGAGCTTGTAGTCGAGCGGAACCAGAACGCCGCCGCAATAGAAGATGGCGTAAGCCGAAACCAGCCACTTTGACTGGTTGGTCATGATGATGGCGGCACGGTCGCCCGGCATGAAACCATTCGCCTGCAGCCATCGCGCCAGCGGCAGCGCGGCCTCTTTGAATCGGCGATAGGTCAGCCGGCCGTTCTCCCGCTCGCGGTCGGCCTCGATGAGGCAGGTCTCGTCCCGCCAGCGCTCCAACGCATCGCGCAGGGCGGCTCCTAATGAGTTGTATTGGCTCAGGTCAAGCATATTGCTGGCAGGGAGCTGGCTGGTTCAATCACCCAATCGCCCGATCACCCAATCACTCAATTCGGCCGTGTCTCTGTGGCTAGAGTCTCGCCTGGATGCGCTCGGCGAGCGTGCGAAAGTCCGTCACGCCCTGCATTTCGTAGTCGGGCAACTCCACACCGAAATGACATTCCAATCGCGTCAGGAGCTCCAACGCCTGCAAGCTGTCGATCCGAAGCGTCTTGAAAAAGTCATCGTCCGGAGTGAGCCCCGCGCGAGGCACCTTGAAGTGCGCCGCGGCGAGAGTCAGGATTTCTTCCACCGTCTGATCGAGAGTCCTCATGATTCCTTCCTCGGCCACAGACGCACGGAGGCACAGAGAACAATTCACTGCCTCACTGACTCACTAACTCACTGCCCCACCGATTCAATTCCTCTGTGTCTCTGTGCCTCAGCGGCTTTTCCTACGGCAAGTACGGCAGTGCGTCGCTGCTTTCCACGAACTTGCGCAGCCCCTCCTCCACCGCCGGCCGCGCCAGCAACTGGCAGAAGAGCTCAATCTCCTGGCGAAGCTCGGCATAGGGGACCGGCTTGATGAACTTCTTCGCGGTGATGCGCGTCTCCCGATCGAACTTACGAATCTGCGCCGCCGTCGCGCGCGCCACCGCCAGCGCCTGCCCTTCCGCGACGACCTGGCTGACCAGCCCCACAGTCAGCGCTTTCGTGGCATTGATACTGCGTCCGGTCAGCAAGATGTCGCGGACAATGGCGTTGCCGAGATCGCGCTTCAGACGCGGAATTCCACCGAAGCCGGGAATCAGGCCCAGGCGCAGCTCGGGAAAACAGAACCGCGCCATCTTATCCGCGACGATGAGATCGCACACCAGCGCCAGCTCCAGCCCGCCGCCAAACGTCACGCCGTGAACGGCCGCAATCGTCGCAAGCGGCGACGCGTCCAGGGCGTTCAACACCGCGTGGATTCGCTCCAGAAACTCCCGTACGCCGGCGACTCGCTCTTCAACACTCGCCGCCCGCATCCCTGCATAGAGTTCGCGCAGATCGGCGCCGGCGCTGAACCCCGCCTTTTGCAGGCTGTGGATGATCACCACGTCCGAAGTCTGTTCAACCTCCGGCAGCGCCTCTGCAAAACGCTCCAGCTCTTGGAGCATCAGCAGGCCGATCTCGTTGCAGGGCTCGCGGTGCAGGGCCAGCTCGATCATGCCCTCGCGCAGTTGCCACGACAGTGTTTTGCCTTCGAAGTTGTGCATGGTCCGAATCTGCCACTGAGGCGCACAGGCACGGAGAAAACCACTCAAGGTCCTGACACTCTGTGCTTCGGCGCCTCCGCGACTTGCTCGTAAAGCGCTTCGATCTCTTCCCGGTACTTTGCGGCGATCAGCTCGCGCTTGAATTTTCCGTTGGCCGTCAGCAAGCCGTTTTCAATGGTAAACGGCTCGGAAGAAATATGAAAGCCGCGAACGCGCTTGTAGTGCGGCAGCTCCGAGTTCACCTGTTCCAGCGCGGCCTCCGCCTGCTCGCGGGTGACCGCTCCGGTAATGATGGCCGTCAGATAAGCGCGCCCGTTGCCGACCAGCATCACCTGTTTTGCGCCGGGAATAGATTTCAGAATCATGTCTTCAATCGGCTCCGGCGCAATATTGTGGCCGGAAGCCGGAATGATGAGGTTCTTGATCCGGCCGATGATCGACCAGTTGCCCTGCCCGTCCACTTCGCCCTGGTCGCCGGTTCGAAACCAGTCACCGGTGAAAGCCTCCGCCGTTTCCGCCGGGCGGTTCCAATAGCCGGGAAAGATGTTCGGGCCGCGCACCAGAACTTCGTCGTTTTCTCCCAGCCGCATTTCTGTGCCAGGAATCACCGGCCCGACCCGGCCCGGCACAACCTGGTGAGGATGGTCCATGGTGCAGATCGCCGTCGTCTCCGTCAGCCCGTAAACCTGCAGCACCGGCAGACCGAGCATCATGAAGAAGAGCTGGGTTTCTTTGGCGAGCGGCGCCGACCCGCAGATCAACGCGCGAAGATTCGGTCCGACCTTGGAGCGAATGGCGCGAAACAACAGCCGCCGGGCCAGCGCCAGAACCACGGCGTCTGAGAAACTCCATCCCTGCCCTGCCTGGCGGCGGAGCCAGGCTTCCCTGCCGCGATTGAAAAGCGTTTGGACGAAGCCGCCGCGCTTCGCGATCTGCTCCTCGATACCGGCGCGAATCCGCTCCAACAGCACCGGAACGTTGAGCATGTAGTCAGGCGGCGCGAGCTTCAGTTCGTCGGCGAGTTTCGTCAGGTCCGTCGAGAGCGTCAGGACGCTCCCGCGCGCGAGGCAGCTCAGCAAAAGAATCCACGAGCCCGCGAAGCAGGTCGGCAAATAATGAAATACGCGGTCGGGAACGTCTCGCGGGCCCATCAGCAGGTCGAGCCGCGCGTTTGTGCAGCCCAGCATGTAGGTCACGTTCCCGGCGCTGAGGATAACTCCTTTCGGCTCGCCCGACGTTCCCGAGGTGTAGATGATCGTGACGACGTCGCTCTCCGCGAGCGCCGGGGGCGGATCAACTACGGCCTCCGCGCTCGCAGCGGCAAACATCTCGTCCAGCAGCACCGCGCGGGGCGCCTCCCGCCAATTCGTGAACACGCTCGCGCGCAGACTCTCATCGCCGCAGATAACGAGCGCCGGCGAGCAATCCTTTATCATACCAATGAGCTCACTGGGGGCTTGGCGCGGATAGAGCGGCACAGCAATGCCGCCTTCGGCCATGATGGTGAGATCCGCGGCTGTCCAGCGGATACTGTTGGGTGCCAGCAGCACGCAGCGGTCGCCGCGCTTCAGCCCAGCCCGGCGGAGGAATCCGCGCGCCTGCGCGACCAGCCTCTGGAACTCTTCCCTTGTGACGGAAACGATTCGCCCGTCGCGCGCCTCCTGGAGGACAACCCGCGCGGGAGACAGCTTCAAGCGCTCGAAGATGTTTTCGAGAAAGTCCATGATCGAAGCCACAGAGGCACGAAGGCACCGAGGAAACGAATCATCGGCTCATCAGCCCATCGCGAAAACGTGCATGATCCCACCCGCCCCCCAACGGTCAACCTCTTTCTTACGCTCTGTGTCTCTGGGCCTCGGTGGGCACTTCGTACTTCTCCAGCAGACGGCGCAGAGTTGGGCTGAGGGGCGGCAGGTAGTCCTCCCAGGAATACACGCCGCTGCGCACCGGGAACTCCGGATAGCGCCGCTGCAAATGGCGCTCGAAGAAGACTCCCATACGCGCCATCACTTTCAGATTGCGGGTGACGGTGCGGCCGATCCCTTCGCGTACCGCATCCCCATCGCGGCGCAAGGTTTCCAGGATTTCAAGCAGCTTCGTCTCCAGCTCGGGCTCGTCCACTTCGAGGAGAAGAAGCTGGTGGCCGCGCTCGCGCATCAGATTGCGGATGCGCTCGTCCATGGTCACTCCGGCGGAAGGCACGAGCGCCGGCATCGCCGTCACAATGCCGTGATAGCGCGAGGACACCATGTAGTGACAGACACGGAGAATGCTCACCAGTTGATACATGTCGTAGTCGTCGGATGCGAACACCGGCGCTCCGCCCAACCGCTCGGCGAGGTGGTGGCAGGCCTTTGCGTCGAGACGTTCCATCGCCACCAGAACCACTTTCACGCCGTGCCGCTGGCGGAAAGCGTCCACGGCGCGCGCCATCGAGCCAAGGTAGTGCTCGTAGGCGGCGGCTTCCTTCGCTCCCCAGGTATGGAAATAGACCGTACGGTATTGCGTATCTTTGTAGGCGCCAGTCAGGGTTCGCGCCGCAAGTTTGAACATTGATGCCTTGACGGGCCACCAAAAGGGATTGATGGGACAAAGGACCAACACCGGTGTCGAGCCGTCCCATCCCGTCTCGCGCAGAATCTTCTGACCGTATTCCTGCCCCAGCGGCTCGAACGTCCAGGCGGTATCGGTTCCGAGCTCGGTCGAGACGCCGAGCTTGCGGAGCACGTCCATCGATTCTTCATTGCGCGTGATGATGAGTGAGTCCCGGCAGAACTGCCGCACCATGCTCTGCAGCATCGGGTCCATGTTGCCGGCCTCGGCGCCATAACCCACCGAGAGCTTGTTCATCGCCGCCGCGGTCCCCAGCGAGCCGATCATCATGGTGGTCAGCGCGTTGGCGAACTTGCTCTTGAACATCGAGCCTTCGCACGCCACGACGCCGTCGTGGAGAGGAATTTCGCGCGCGAGGAATGGTGGAAAGAGATCCGGCAGCTTGACCTGACGTGTTCCAGCGAAATAGCCCCGCGTGCGAGCAAAGTTCTGGGACATCACGCTGAACTCAACCCGGTCGGCCCCGAGGAGGTAACGGAGCTGCCGCAGCATCTCCTCGACGCGGACATCCGCGCCCGTGTTGCGCGTGCCGTTGTAACCGGCAAAGAGCAGTTTAAGTCTTTCTCCGGGCTGCCAGGGCTTGCCGCCGCCCAGGATCCACTTCAACTTCGCCAGTTCAATCGAGCCGCCGACCCAGGCTTCCAGAACCAGGTCCATCATGGCGCGAGACTCCGATAAGGCCACAGAGACATGGAGAAAGTGAGTCATTGACTCATTGAATCAATCTCGCTGTGCCTCTGCAGCTAAGCCTCCGGCCAGGCCTTGTATGGATAAACAAAATGGTGCTCCCGGCTGAACTTGAACAGCGGATAGCAGTATTTCGAAAACGGCACCGGCGCCTGGCCCGTTTCCGAGAGCACCCGCGTGTTGTCGAACACCGTATTGTAGGTGAGGTATGGCAAAAAAACGTTCATCAACGACGCGCCATGCCCGATAGCATTCCCGCGCCAGCCGGCCAGCCAATTGACGATGGCACGGAAGGGGCCTTCCATTCCGGGCACAAAGAGTGGCCGCAAAGCGCGGCGCGCCGCAGCCAGCACGCCCGTCAGCTCATGATAGGTCTGCGAGCCTTCGCCCGACGATAAATGGTATGTGTCATGGGCCGGCTTTTCTTTTTGGTGCAGCATGACAATTGCATTGGCGACGAAGTCCACATTCACGATGTCGAGCCGGTCCTCCCGCCGAAACGGCAGGATGGGAAGCTGCGCGAGAAACACAAACGCCCGGACCATGTCAAATTGCGTCGTCTCGCCATGCCGGCTGTCGCCCAGAATGATGCTGGGCCGGAAGACGGTGTAAGGGACATCCGGCAGCAGCTCGCGCAGCATGTACTCGCTGAATTTCTTGGTGCGCGCGTAGGGATCGTAATCGGACCGATTCCAATCGATCGCCGCGTCTTCCTGCACCACCTCATCCTGCCGCCGGCCGGCCACCGCCACGGTACTGACGTGACTGAAGCGACGCAGGCCGTGATCCACCTGAGCGCGGCGCGCCAGGTTGATGACTTCCAGCGTCCCGCGCAGATTCACGTTGAGGCACGTCTTCTCCGAGCGGCGATTGAGCGAAGCGGCACAATGAATGATCGAGTCGGTGGAGTGCATCAGACGGCGGTAGTCCTCTTCGCCGAGCCCAAATCGCGGCTCCGTCAGGTCGCCTCGGAAAACTGCGATGCGCGTCTTGAGGAAAGGACGGAACCGTTCAAAGTTCAGATGAAGCTGGAGGGCGTTCCAAAGGCGGATTTCAGCATCGTGCGAATCCTTCGCGCGCACCAGGAGGTTTAGCGGGTCGGGGCACTCCGTCAGCAGATTCGCCGCGACATGCGCCCCCAGATATCCTGTAGAACCCGTGATGAAGATGGCCATACGCTAGCGCGGTATTCTATCGTGAAGGACGCGCGAACGATGAATGGTTTTTTCCGAAAGGGAACTCCGAATCGCCGCGCCTTCGGCACGTCCTGCCTTCATTGGGCCGGGCCGTGACCGTCCGGGAGCGCCTGTCGGTGACGGTCGATCCAATAGCCCCAAGGCACCAGGACCCACATGGTGAGGCTTCCCCACTGTACTGCCTGAACGCTCGGGGGCGGAGGTGCGAGAATATTGGCGAGATAGGCCACGGCGAGAAACCCAATCAACCCAGCCAATGCGAATCGGCCAACTCGGTCACGCGCCGCCGTCGAGCACAGGTAAATCCAAACTCCCAACGCGAACATTCCCGCTTCGACCGCGACGGTCGCGCCCACCGACCCCCAAAGTCCCAGTCCGATCAGCACCGACCCACCCGGAAAGAGCGGCAGGTCCGGCCGGTGCACCACCGCGTCGAGGAGCCAGTGGCTCAGGACGCATACTCCCACCACCGCAGCACCGCGAAAGTTTCGCCGAACACCGAAGTAGATTCCGCCCAGAGCAACGGACCAGCCCAGCACCGTTGCCAGGCTGTGGCTGATGGGGTAATCGTAGAAATCCAGCGGCGTGACGGCAGTGTTGCCGGGAGAAATGCGGACGTGTTCGATGCCCAGGATGAGCAGGACAGGCCAGAGAAGGTCGAGAAACTGGCTGGCAAGGAAAAGGGTGCCCAGCGAAGTTCTCGGAGAAGCCTTCTTCGCCGCGAAGCCGACTGCGAAATGCCCGATGAACATTGCGTTGCGAAAGGAAATCCGGCACTTAATCCGCCGCCGACGGATTCTGGCTGGCCAGCAGGAACACGTGGTGCGGCTTCCCGGAGAGGTCCAGCTTCACCGCCTGGCACAAGCAATTAAAATTCTTCCCGTCCTTGGTGCGTGCTGAAAACTCACCCCGCCACTGACCGTGCTGGTTCAGTTCCTCCATGGCCTGCTCGACCAGCGTTTCGCCGTCCTCGCGCGGCGCATTGTGGAGAATGGAGAGGTGCCGGCCGATCAGTCCGCCCTGGGGATAACTGAACAGACTGTCCTGAGCGGGATTGGTCAGGTTGATAAGCCCGTGCTCATCCACCAAGCAGACGCCGAAGGGCAACGTCTCGAAGATGCGCGTGTGGATGCGCCGTTCCACTCCCTTAAAGGTGCGACGGGAGGAATCGCGGTAAAGGAGCAGCGCCGCCACCAGCACCATCCAGATGCTCAGTATGGCCGCGAACGGCGTCAACATTTCCACCTTATTGACGGCGGCATGGGCCGTCGCGTAGAAGCCCGGGAGGTGGTCCGATTCGTACTTCTTCATTTCCGCGAGGAGGGGCTGAATCACGTCGACCTGCTTCTCGACCTGTCCGTCGTATTCGATCTGTTTCTCCGGCTTGGAGCCTTCCTTGGTGTGGAGATCGACCGCCTGCTGCAAAATCTCCAGCGTCTTGGTCACCGCGGGCTCGAGCTTTCCGACGCGGGCCGCCTCCGCCGCGTCCTCATGGGCCAGGCTCACCAAGCGCTGCGTCGACTTCCTCATTTTGCCCACGGCTTCTTGATAGGCAGCCAGGGTCGCGCCCGGCCGGTCGGCCACAAATCCGCCCACGGCGGTTCGAGCCTCTTGGAGTGCCGAAGACAGAGCCTCGGCTTCGCGCACGATCTCGCCGGCCGCCGACACTCGGCGATGGCTACTGACAACTCCCTGCACTGCCATGAAGTGAAGCGAGTCCGCCACGACAAGCACCGGCACCACCATGATGTAAGCAATTACGAGTTTTTTCAGCGTCGCTGGGTTCATAGTACCTCGGGCTCAGCATACGAGATGACGGCCCGTCTCCTCCCCACTGGCCGAAACCGTCAGAAGGCGCGCGCCGCGTGTCCCGTTAAGATAGCAGGCGAGAAGCCCAAAAAAAAGACGTTCCATACGGAACGTCTTTGAGGCTTACAGATTATAACCTGGCGACTGATAATGGAAGCGCGACGTATTGGTTATTGGCGCCGCCGCGCTCCCTCGGTTAACCCGTCCGGTTGCCCCGAATAGGCTCAATATTCGAAGCAACTCCCGCGCGTCAAAAGATCCGCTTACAGATCGAAACCTTCGATTCCCGCTCCCAGTAACAGACATTGCTCTTGAATCTCGCGACACTCCGGACAGTCCGGATTGAACTTGATCCAACCGCACTTTACGCACGGTGCAACAACTGCTTCCTGGACATCAGGGGCCTCGATCATCGGAGTCTTCCTTCCCGCAGGTTCGACGCTTCTCGATCCCTCCACGGTCAACTTTCGAGGGGGATTCTGCGCTTCCTCGCGCCTCCCCACAATGACGCGCTGGTACCAGTACCGAGGTACTGGGCGCATGCATACTGGCTCGGAAAGGCTCCGAACGAGGCGTTGGACCGCGCTAGGACGCTTGGGCGAAGGCCTCAGCCTTCCACTTCGAGCGTCACGGGGATCATGTTCAACCCGTACAATCGTCCTTCGATCGAGAAATCAAACATCCAGAAGCTTCGCCCGTCGCTCTGGAGCGGATGCGAGAAGGCAGCGACGATTGAGCGGGATGGTTTCTTCGTGCGAAGGGATTCCCCGGCCGGGGTTGGGGTCCGTCAACCCTTTCGCGCTTCCGCACCGGGCATGTCCAGTCGGAACTCCCGGCGCGGGCGCTCTTCCAGCGGCCGGCCTTCGATGAGCGGGTAGGTCCACTTCCTCAGGGCCGGAACGTGCACATTGATCCAGTAATCCCACCAGTCGATGAAGTGGGCGTCGTAACTGAAGACCGCCTTCTCCGTGGCCGGGAGCGAGGCCGAAAGGATTTCGATATTCCCCGCCTCAAAGGCGTGTTCGTTGTGGAGTATGAAGGGCTCGTAGAGCTCGATGAGCTTCTCCAGCCGCTCCAGGTCCCGTTCCTTGCGGACCAGCGACGAGTAGGCGACCGGAATCGGTAAAGTCAGGCGCCGCAGCGCCCGCACCATCACACGTTGTCCGGGGGCGGAGAAGCGGCGGTAACGGTCTTTGGAGACAGGAATCGTGTCGAAACGCGCCCGCAATGACGGCTCGAATCCAATCTGGGCGCGATAGAACTTGCGATGCGCGAGGCAGGTGAGTTCGATCGATCGCCGCATGTCGCACGGGTTGCAGCCCGAGGTCGCCAGATGATAGAGCGGCGTGTGACGCCGCTCGACGAGCGCCGCAGCGATCAGCATCATGCCACGCGTGACCAGATCCACGGGAATCAGATCCAGAAACTTGCGTGCGTTGGAGGGCAACTGGCGGAAGTAAGTACCTAGCAGATAGGAAAGCGGGGCGGAAGTGTTCACTCCCTCGTTCCAGCCGCGAAAGGGCTGATGCGTCGAGGTCTCGGTAATCGAGGGACGGACGATGGCGATGGGAAGATCCGCGCCGAATTTTGCGATCAGCGACTCCCCCAGGCTTTTCGTAAAACAATACGTGTTTGGCCAGCCCAGCTCCTGGGCGCGCAGCATGCCCTTCTCAGTCACCTGGTTGCGTACCCAGCGCAGTCGGTACTTGCGGACGTGGCTCTCCACGGCGGACTCGGGCAATCGCGCGCCCTTCTCGCGCGCCTGCTGGCGCAGTTCCTCTGTCACCTCGGGGCTTTCCGCCCGGCGCTCAACCTCGCTGGTCAACGCGTGGAGCCGCTGCCGCTCCTCGTCAGCATCAAAATCCGGAAGGGATTTTGGCGTGTAGTTCGGCCGCAATTCCTCGTCGATCCGACCGTTCCGGAAGCCCACCACAAAGCACGTCGAGAGATGAAGCAGCGCGGCGCGCGCGCACCGCCGCTGGAATTCGAGCAAGTGAACGACGCCATCCACATTGATAGCGAGCGCGTCGCGCAAGTCAGGATTGAAGTCTGTCAGCCCCGCGCTGTTGATAATCAGATCGAGTTCACCGGCCAGGCGCGCCTGGGTCTCCTCGTCCAGACCAAGCCCGGGCCGCGTGATGTCGCCGTCGAGGACTTCGACCCGCTCGCCGATGAAAGCCGCGAGTCCGTCCCCGAGCTTCTCGTGGAAAGATTCAAAGAGCGGCGACTCTTCGACGATCTTTTCAAAGCGCCGCAGGGCGGTTGTGGTGCGCCTGCGGCGAATCAGCAGATAGATTTTGCCGATTTCGGGCAGGTCGGAGAGGGTGTTGGCAAGCCAAACCTTCCCGATGAAACCTGTCGCGCCGATGAGAAGAATCTTTTTCCCGGCCAGTGCCTTCCGCACCGACAACGGCTCCGGCGCGCGTGAGCTGTCGAACCGTACGACCGCATGCACGGGCGGTGCGATAGTCCGTTCCGCCGGCATGATCGCGCGGTCCAACGTTGCGGAACCTTCCGGGAGATCCAGCCGCTTCGCGAGTTGTTTCGCCGTGAGAAGCGGCAGCTTGCCCACGGAAAGGAAACTGGCGAGCCGTCTCCAGAGCCCGGGCGGCGGAATTAGCGGCGCGAGCAGTCGTCCGGTCGCGATGCCGTCGCGGAACTCCAGCCGGTTGGCGACCAGGCGCGCAATCCCCAGGTGCTGAGCCAAGGGCCGGACGATGTGTTCGAGGCTGTCACTGAGCAGCACCATCTGCGGGTTGGCGCGCGCCTGCTCTGCAAGCTGCTCCGCTGCCGCCGGGTTCAGCCACGGCTTCAGAACGTACTGGAAAAACTCCTCCCCCAGGAGGTCGAGGCGATCCCGGCTGACGCCGCGCAGGAATGCGTGGAGGATCCGCAGGGCAAATTGGGGGCTGAACAGGGAGATCGCGGGTAGCAGAGTCGCGGCAAAGGCCAGTGCCAGCGGGCGCGTCCAGCGGCCCGTAAAACTCTGCGCGTTCCAGGTGAAGAATGCCACGGCACGAAAGGGCCGCAGCGAGACCAACCGCTGGTCCACGTGCAGGAATATTGCGCTGTGATCAGGATCACTCACTTTGATTCGGTGCGCCCCTCACGCCAAGGAACTCCCTCGACTCAGGCATCTTCAGGGATTCCCAAGATGATAAGTCACCGGCCGAAATCCTTCAAGGTGCACGGCGCTTCGAGGCCCGCCGCACCTCGGCGCGGGCTCATCATTCCTGTTGCGACAAACAGAATAATGTGGTTGCATTCATGCCGACCTTATAACGCGGCGCAGAGAATGGAGTAAGCGCCCGTGGCGTGAATGAACATGACCGAAACCGGACTCCAAAGCAGTCAAATCCACGAGAACTCCCGGCAGGCGCTCCGGGACACACACCTTCAGGAGGCCTATCGATCGTCAACGTTGCGGCTCTACTCGCATCGCCTGCAAGCGGTTAGTGAAGTGCCCGGCTTTCAGGCGCTGCGCGAGCGCGCCCAAGCTCTCAAACGCGAGGTGATCGAGCACCTCGATTTCTACCTTGGGCAGTTCGCTGACAGGATCGAGCACCGCGGGGGGAAAGTGCACTGGGCGGCAACGGCGGAGGAGGCTTGCCGAACCGTCATCGCTATCGCCCAACAGGCCGGCGCGCGCGAAATCGTCAAGGCCAAAACGATGGTCAGCGAGGAGATTGAGCTGAACCACGCGCTCGAAGCGGCGGGGATCCAGCCCTTTGAGACCGACCTGGGCGAGTTCATCGTTCAACTCTCCGGTGACCGGCCGGCCCACATCGTCGCCCCGGCCATCCACAAGACCCGTTACGACGTTTCCGATCTCTTCACTGCTCGCCTGCACTCCGCGCCCACTGACGTTCCCGAGGAACTAACCGCCATCGCGCGCAAAGCCCTGCGAGAGAAATTCGCCAGCGCTCCCCTGGGCCTGAGCGGCGCCAATTTCGCTGTGGCGGAAACGGGCACTGTGGTGCTCATTGAAAATGAAGGCAACATCCGCTTCTCGACTACCGCCCCGCGCGTGCATGTGGCGTTGGTGGGAATCGAGAAGTTGATTCCTCGGGTCGCCGACTTGGCGGTCTTCCTGCGCCTGCTGGGCCGCTCGGGGACGGGCCAGAAACTAACCGTCTACACTTCTCTGCTCACCGGCCCGCGGCGCGCGGGCGAGGACGGGCCGGAGGAGTTCCACGTGGTGCTCGTGGATAACGGCCGCATTGCCACCCTCGCCGACCCCAAGATGCGCGAGGTACTCTATTGCATCCGCTGCGGCGCCTGCCTGAATACCTGCCCTGTCTATCGCAAGATCGGCGGGCATGCCTACGGCGGGGTTTACAGCGGTCCGATCGGCGCGTTGGTCACGCCGCAACTGGCGGGACTGGAGAATGCCCGCGAACTGCCCTTTGCCTCTTCGCTCTGCGCCGCCTGCCGCGATGTCTGCCCGGTCAAGATTAACATCCCTGATTTGCTTCTGCATTTGCGCGCCGAGGCGCAAGAAAAGGTCCCGGTGCGGCAGCCCTCGCCACTCGCCGAGCGCACAGGCATGCGCCTCTGGGCGTGGGCAATGCGCCGCCCGTGGGCCTACGCGCTGGGTACGCGCCTGGCGCGGCTGGGGCAGAAGGTTCTGGCGCGCGCCGGCTGGATTCGAAAAATCCCCGCCTACCCAGCCTCGCAATGGACGGACGGGCGTGATATGCCGGCCTTGGCGCGGGAGAGCTTCCACCAGCGATGGAAAAAGATCAGTGACCAGTAACAAGATCATCCGGCGACCAGCAGAACCACCTGCTTCATCTCCAGCTCTCTGGAGGATTGGGAGGTCCATCATGCGATTCAAAGCACCTTACGCGGTATCCTTCATACTGACTCTTGCGGTCTGGGCCTCAGGGCCCCTGCGGCAGAGCTACGGTGCCGAGGGCCCCGGTCAGCCAGTCTCCCTCAAGTGCGAATACCTCGTGAACCCGCTAGGCATTGACGTTCGCCAGCCGCGCCTCTCCTGGATGCTCGAGCACTCGCAGCGCGGCCAGATGCAGACGGCGTATCAGGTCCAGGTAGCCACGTCCCCCGCCCTTCTCGATCAAGGCAAGGGCGATTTGTGGGACAGCGGCAAGGTGGCGTCCGAGGATTCCACCCAGGTCGTCTATGGCGGCAAGGCACTTGAAAGCGGCCGTACCGCCTACTGGCGCGTGCGCTACTGGGACAAGGGAGGCAACGTCAGCCCTTACAGTGCTGTGGCAATGTTTGAGATGGGCCTGCTCGCCCCTAGCGATTGGAAAGCGCAATGGATTGGCGGGAACAACCTTCTGCGCAAGGAGTGGGCGATTGCGGGCAAGATCGCGCGCGCTCGCGCCTACGTCACGGCCCTTGGGTATTACGAACTGCGCATCAATGGGAAGAAGGTCGGTCGGAACGTCCTCGACCCCGGCTGGACGACTTTCGAGAAGCGCAACCTTTACACCACCTACGACGTTGCTGCGCAGCTCCGCCAAGGGGCGAACGCCATTGGCGCAATGCTTGGCAACGGCTGGGCGGTAATGGACAAGCGCTTTGGCCCACCCATTGTCACGCCCTACGCCTCGCCTGCTCTGCTGCTGCAAATCCAGGTCGAACTCGAAGATGGCAAGCGCCTGACGCTCGCGAGCGACACTTCCTGGAAGACGGCGAGCGGTCCCATTGTGCGTAACAGCATCTATGACGGCGAAACCTACGACGCGCGGCTGGAAATTCCTGGCTGGGACCAGTCGGGATTCAGCGACGCTGCCTGGCCGCCCGCACAAGCGGTGAAATCATCCGGAGGCGCCCTCACTGCGCAGATGATGCCGCCCATTCGTGTCATCGACACCCTCGTTCCCGTGAAGATGATGAATCCTCAGCCCGGCGTCTATGTTTACGACCTGGGGCAGAATATCAGCGGCTGGGCGCGGCTCAAGGTGCACGGCCCGCGCGGCACGGCGGTCCGAATGCGCTTCGCCGAGCTCGCCTATGACAGTGGCATGATCAATCGCGAAAATATCCGGCGCGCCCGGGCGGAAGACACCTACATCCTGCGCGGCGGCGAGGCGGAAACTTGGGAGCCACGCTTCACCTATCATGGCTTCCGGTACATTGAAGTGACGGGCTATGCCGGCACGCCCAGCCTCGACTCGATCCGTGGCCGCCTGGTTCACACCGCAGTCGAACCGGTGGGGAGTTTCGTGTCTTCCAACCCCACGTTGAACGCCATACAGAAGATTGTCCGCTGGGGCCAGCGCACGAACCTTCACAGCGTGCAGACCGATTGCGACCAGCGCGACGAACGCATGGGCTGGATGGGCGACCTGCAAGCCACCGGCGAAGAGGCCATACTGAACTTCGACATGGCCGCCTTCTACACCAACACGATGCGGAATATTCGTGACATCCAGGGCGACGACGGCACAGTGACCGACACCGTCCCGCACAAGTACGGCAGCCGCCCGGCCGACCCCGCCTGGGGGACGGCGTTCCCTCAGCTCGCTTGGTATATGTACGAACAGTACGGCGACCGGCGAATCCTGGAAGAGAATTACGAAGGAATCAAAAAGTACGTGGAGTTCCTGGGCAGCCGCGCCCCGGACCATATCCTGCGCTACAGCTACTACGGCGACTGGGTCGCCATTCAGCGGACGCCGGGTGAGTTCGTTTCCGCGCTGTACTACTACTACGACGTCGAAATCCAGCGGCGCATGGCGGAGGTGCTGGGCAAGACCGCCGACGCGCAGGCCTGCGCACAACTCGCCGCGCAAATCAAGGAGGCCATCAACCGCGAGTTTCTGGACCAGAAGAAAGGCGTTTATGCCAACGGCACGCAGGCCGCCAACGCCATGGCGCTCTTCCTGGACCTTCCGCCCGAGCATGGCAGCGGCCCGTATGGCACGAAGGACGCTGTGCAGTTCAACCTGACCCACGACATCCTCTACGAGCACGACTCCCACCTGACGACGGGGTTCATCGGGACCAAGTTCGTCCTTCCGGTGCTGACGCGCATGGGACGGTCCGACCTCGCCTACGACGTCGCGACGCAGACGACCTTCCCGAGTTGGGGATTCATGATCGCCAATGGCGCCACGACTCTCTGGGAACTGTGGCAGAACAAAGTGGGTCCTTCGATGAATTCCCACAACCATCCCATGTTCGGAAGCGTTAGCGCCTGGTTTTATCAGGCGCTGGCAGGCATCAATGTGGGTCCGCAAGGTGCGGGCTATCGCCGCATTCTCATCCAGCCGCAAATCGTACGCGACCTCGCCTCAGCAAGCGGCACCGTGGAGACAGTCCGCGGGCCGGTGTCCGTTTCATGGACCCATGTGCCCGGAACCATCACCGTCGAGGTCACCGTCCCCGTCAACAGCGAGGCGCGTGTGATTCTTCCCAAGGAAGATCAGATGGGCGAGGTGGTCGTGCGCGAGGGCGATCGCATCGTGTGGGATAAAGGGAAGTTCGTTGCCGGGACCCCCGGCGTCACGGCCGGCGCGGCGGGCAAGGAAGAAGCTGCGTTCCTCGCCCCAGAAAGCGACACGATTGGCTTCGACATCGGGTCGGGTCATTACGTTTTCAAGCTGACGGCGGAGTAGGCGGCGTTCCTTCGGGAGGGCCGCTCGATGAGCGGCATGGAGGCGGTGGCAGGTCGTCGCTAGGGATTTGGCTGAGTCCGGCAGAGATAGCGATGGACGCCTTCGGCGGCGTGGCGGCCTTCGGAGATCGCCCAGACCACTAGCGACTGGCCGCGGCGCATGTCGCCCGCGGCAAAGACGCCGGGCACCGAACTCATATAGTTCCCATCCGTCTCCACGTTGCCGCGCATATCGAGCTTCACGCCCAGTTGCTCGATCATTCCCGCGCGCACCGGCCCCGTGAATCCCATCGCCAGCAGCACGAGATCGGCGTCGAGCGTGAACTCGGTGCCCGCGATGGGCTCGAACTTGGGCGGCGGCCCGACGCGCGTCAGGTGTAACTGCTTCACGTTGCCCCTCGCGTCGCCCGCGAAGCGCGTGGTGGAAACGGCGAACTCGCGGGTGCCGCCCTCCTCGTGCGAGCTTTCGGTGCGCAGCATGAGCGGCCAGAGCGGCCAGGGAGTGCTCGGCGAACGCTCCCCCGACGGCTGGGGCATGATTTCGAGCTGATGGACCGACGCCGCCCGCTGGCGGTGGGCCGTCCCCAGGCAGTCGGCGCCTGTGTCGCCGGCCCCAATGATAACCACACGCTTGCCTGTGCCGAGGATCTGGTTCGGCACGCTGTCGCCCGCCCCGCGCCGGTTCTGCTGTGGCAGGAATTCCATGGCAAAGTGAATGCCCCGCAGCTCGCGCCCCGGTACCTGCAAATCGCGCGGCGCCTCGGCGCCCCCGGCGAGCAGAATCGCGTCAAATTCCCGGCGCAGGCCTTCCACCGGCACATCGACCCCCACATGCGCGGAGGTGCGAAACTCAACGCCCTCGGCTTCCATCTGGCGCAGCCGCCGGTCGAGGACCTGCTTTTCCAACTTGAAATCAGGAATGCCGTAACGCAGCAGGCCGCCAATGCGGTCCGTCTTCTCAAACACCATCACCCCATGTCCGGCACGGTTGAGTTGCTGGGCGGCAGCCAGGCCCGCCGGCCCCGAGCCCACCACGGCCACACGCTTGCCGCTCCTCTGGCGGGGAGGCTCGGGGACGATCCAGCCCTCCTCGAAGGCGCGCTCGACAATCGTCTTCTCAATCTGCTTGATGGTGACGGGCGGCTCGTTGATGCCGAGGACGCAGGCCGCCTCGCACGGCGCGGGGCAGATGCGGCCCGTGATCTCCGGGAAATTGTTCGTCGCGTGCAGGACGCGAATCGCGTCCTTCCACCGGTCTCGATAGACGAGGTCGTTCCAATCCGGAATGATGTTGCTGACCGGACAGCCGGTGTTGCAGAACGGCACGCCGCAATCCATGCAGCGCGCCGCCTGATTACGCAGTTTCTCTTCCGGGAAAGGCTGATAGATCTCGAAGTAGTCGCCGACGCGCTCCGCGACGGGACGCCGCGCGGGCAGCTCGCGCGTGAATTCCTTGAAGCCGGTGGCCTTACCCATGCACCACCGCCTTGCTGGGCTGCGATTCGACGGCCACTGGAACGGCCAGCGCGGCAGCGCGGGGCACGCCCAGCACGCGCTTGAACTCGTGCGGGAAGACTTTGACGAATTTCGCGAGCATCGCGTCCCAGTTGGCCAGAATCCACTTCGCCTGCGGGCTGCCGGTATATTCTCCGTGGCGCGCGATCAGCCGCCGCAGCGTATCAACGTCTTCCGCGCTCGCGACCGGTTCGAGGTCTACGGAGGCGCGATTGCACTGCGCGCGCGCGAAGTCGCCGGTGGCGTCGAGCACGTAGGCGAGACCGCCGGTCATGCCGGCGGCAAAATTGCGACCCGCCTTGCCCAGCACCACCACCAGCCCCTTGGTCATGTATTCGCAGCCATGGTCGCCCACGCCTTCGACCACCGCCGTGGCGCCGGAGTTGCGCACCGCGAAGCGCTCGCCGCCCATGCCGTTGAAGTACACCTCGCCGCTCGTCGCGCCGTAAAGCACCACGTTGCCGACCAGGATATTTTCTTCCGGCAGGAAGGGAGCGTTGCGCGGCGGATAAATGATTAGCTTGCCGCCCGAAAGGCCCTTGCCGACGTAGTCGTTGGCGTCGCCTTCGAGCGTCAGGGTGATGCCCTTGGCGAGGAAGGCGCCGAAGCTTTGGCCGGCCGTGCCAGTGAATTTGAAGCGGATGGTGTCATCCGGTAGACCTTCCGAACCGTAGCGCCTCGCCACCTGGCCGCTCAGCATTGTGCCCACGGTGCGATGAACGTTGCGGATTTGCAGCTTGTGCGAAACCGGCGTGCGGCTTTCGAGCGCCGGCCCCGCCTGCTCGATCAGCTTGTGGTCGAGCGCCTTGGCAAGACCGTGGTCCTGCGCAATCTGCCGGCGGCGACCCACCTGGCTCGGCACCGGTGGGTTGTAGAGAAGCTCCGAGAAATCGATGCCCTGCGCCTTCCAGTGGTCGGAAACATCCCGCTTCTTCAGGCAATCCACGCGGCCAATCATCTCCTCCATCTTGCGGAAGCCCAGCTGCGCCATGACGCCGCGCAACTCCTCCGCCAGATAGAAGAAGAACCGGATGACGTTTTCGGGCTGACCGCGGAATTTCTTGCGCAGCTCGGGGTCTTGGGTGGCAATGCCCACCGGGCATGTATTCAGGTGGCACTTGCGCATCATGATGCAGCCGAGGGTGATGAGGGGCATCGTGGAGAAGCCGAATTCCTCGGCGCCGAGCAGCGCGGCAATGGCGACGTCGCGCCCGGTGGCAAGTTTCCCGTCCACCTGCAAGCGCACGCGGTTGCGCAAATCGTTCATCACCAGCACCTGCTGGGCTTCGGCGAGGCCCAGTTCCCAGGGAATGCCCGCGTGGCGCATGGAGCTGATGGGCGAAGCGCCGGTCCCGCCGTCGTAGCCGCTGATGAGGATGACGTCAGCGTGCGCCTTGGCCACGCCCGCCGCAACCGTTCCCACGCCCACCTCCGCCACCAGCTTCACCGAAACGCGCGCTTCGGGATTGGCGTTCTTGAGGTCGTAGATCAGTTGCGCCAGGTCTTCGATCGAGTAGATGTCGTGGTGGGGGGGCGGAGAAATGAGCGTCACGCCGGGAATCGCGTAGCGCACGCGCGCGATGATCTCGTCCACCTTGTGGCCAGGTAACTGGCCGCCTTCGCCTGGCTTAGCGCCCTGCGCGATCTTGATTTGCAGCTCGTCGGCGTTGACGAGATAGTTCGTGGTGACGCCGAAGCGCCCGGAAGCGACTTGCTTCACGGAGCTGCGGCGCAAATCGCCATTGGCGTCGGGCTGGAAGCGCGCCTCGTCTTCACCGCCCTCCCCGGTGTTGGAGCGCCCGCCCATGCGGTTCATGGCGATGGCCAGCGTCTCGTGCGTCTCCTTGCTGATCGAGCCGAAAGACATTGCGCCGGTGGCGAACCGCTTGACGATATCGGCCGCCGGCTCGACGTCGTCGAGCGGCGGCGGCTCGCCCGCCGGCTGAAATTCCAGCATTCCGCGCAGTGTCATCAGGGCGCGGCTCTGATCGTCGATGAGCTGCGTGAACTCGCGGAAGGTGGCAGGATTCTGGCCGTGCACAGCGTGCTGCAGCTTGCTGATGGTCTCCGGGTTCAGCAGGTGGCGCTCGCCCTGCACGCGATACTGGTACGCCCCGCCCACGTCCAGTTCGGTTTCGAAAGCCGCGGGCGGCCGGAGCGCGCGCTCGTGTTTCATCACCGCTTCCCGCGCCAGCACATCCATTCCCACACCTTCGATACGTGAGGCGGTGCCGGTGAAATAGCGGCTGACGAGGGATTTGTTGAGTCCGATGGCCTCGAAGATCTGCGCGCCGCAGTAGCTCTGCAGGGTAGAAATTCCCATCTTCGAGAAAACCTTGAGCAGGCCTTTGTCCACCGCCTTGAGGAAGTTCTTCAGCACGCGGTCGAAATCGTAATCCTGGGGAAAGTAGCCGCGGGCGAAGAGGTCTTCCAGCGTCTCGACAGCAAGATAAGGATTGACGGCGCTCGCTCCGTACCCGAGCAGCAGGGCGAAGTGCATCACCTCACGCGGCTCACCCGACTCGACGATCAGTGCCACCTGATTGCGCGTCTTCTCGCGTACGAGATGGTTGTGCACCGCCGAGAGGGCCAGCAGACTGGGAAGGGGCGCAACTTCGCCGTCGATTCCCCGGTCGGAAAGGATGAGCAGCGTATAGCCCGATTTCACCGCTCGCGAAGCGCTGCGGCAGAGGTCGTCGAGGGCGCGCTCCATCTCCGCGCCGCCGTCCACGCGGAACAGGGTAGGCAGCGTCGTCGCCAGGAAATCGCCCCAGCTGACACGCCGGATCTTTTCCAGATCGCGGTTGGTCAAAATCGGGTGGGGGAGCTTCAGAGTGTGGCAATGGCGCGGCGTCTCGTCCAGGATGTTGCCCTCGGAACCGATGTAGCCGTTGAGCGACATCACCAGGGACTCGCGAATGGAGTCGATGGGGGGATTGGTGACCTGCGCGAAAAGCTGCTTGAAATAGCTGAAGAGCAATTGCGGTTTATCGGAAAGACAGGCGAGTGGCGTGTCGGTGCCCATCGAGCCCACAGGTTCCTCGCCCGTCGTGGCCATGGGCATCAGGATGGTGCGCAGGTCTTCGTCGCTGTAACCGAAGGCCCGCTGGCGCATCAGGATTGTTTCGTGATCGGTGGCCTGAACGCGCGTGGGCGCGGGAAGTTGCGAGAGCGTGATCTGGTTCTCCGCCAGCCACTGCGCGTAGGGGCGGCGCGCCGCCAGTTCCTTCTTGATCTCCTCGTCGTGGATCAGCCGGCCGCGCTCGGTGTCAACCAGGAGCATCCGCCCGGGCGCCAGCCGCCCCTTGGCGCGAACATCTTCCGGCCGCACCGGGAGCACACCCGCTTCCGAGGCCATGATCACCATGCCGTCCGCTGTCACCACGTAGCGGCTGGGGCGCAGCCCGTTGCGGTCCAGTTTCGCGCCCACCACGCGCCCGTCGGTGAAGGCGAGCGCCGCCGGACCGTCCCAGGGCTCCATCAATGACGCGTGATACTCGTAAAATGCCTTCACATCGTCCGGCATGCCGGTATCGCTGTCCCAGGCCGCCGGCACCAGCATCTCGACGACGTGCGGCAGGCTGCGCCCCGCGAGCGCCAGCAGTTCGACGGCGTTATCGAGGTTTGCCGAGTCGCTGCCGCCGGGCTGGATGATGGGCATGAGCTTCTTGATGTCCTCGCCGAAGAGAGGCGAAGCCAGCACCGATTGCCGTGCGTGCATCCAGTTGACGTTGCCACGCAGAGTGTTGATCTCTCCGTTGTGGCACAGATAGCGGTAGGGGTGGGCCAGTTGCCAGGTGGGAAAGGTGTTGGTCGAGAAGCGCTGGTGCACGAGGCAGATCGCGCTCACCACTTCGGGGTCGGAAAGTTCGCCGTAGAAGTGAGTGATCTGCGGGGCCAGCAACAGACCCTTGTACACAATCGTCCGCGAGGAGAGCGACGGGAGGTAGAACGTTCCCTTGTTCTTGAGGTCCGCCTGCGCGACTTCCGCCTCCGCGCGCTTGCGCACCACGTAGAGTTTGCGCTCCAGCGCCTCCTGGTCCATGCCCGCAGGAGCGCGAACGAAAACCTGTTCGATGTAGGGCTGCGTGCCTCGCGCCACGCGGCCGATACCGCTCGCATCCACGGGCGTATCCCGCCAGCCCAGGAGCGCCAGGCCTTCTTCGCGGATGATCCGCTCGAGAATGCCGGCGCAGAGGATTCGCTCATGGCGCTCTACCGGCAGAAAGACCATTCCCACGCCGTATTTCCCCGGCGCCGGCAGCGCGAAGCCCAGGCGCGCCGCTTCGCGCGCGAAGAACGCATGGGGAATCTGAATCAGAATGCCCGCGCCGTCCCCCGTTTCCGGATCACAGCCGCACGCACCGCGGTGAGTGAGGTTGATGAGAACTTGGATGCCTTTGAGGATGATATCGTGGGACTTGCGACCATCGATGTTGACCACAAAGCCCAAACCACAAGCGCCCCGTTCCTCGGGCCGCTGCAGACCGGCAAATGCGTTCCTGTCCAATGACGCTGGCATTCCTGAACCCATACCGAGAGAGGCGGAAACACACGCCAGCCTCCCCCAAAGCGCCCCCAACCACGCCCATCGCGGTATGGGACCATTGTCGGCCACCGGGGCAGCGGGTGTTAAATCAATACTTTTTATGATTCCGATAGGTTTGGGGGGATGCCGCTGTAGCGCCGCTCTATGAGCGGCGGCGGCCAAAGACCGGCGCTACATCTGCGGCCGTCAATCGATTGGAACAAACCTCACGCAAACGGGGGAAGGCACAGAGAGAACCTGCCCGGTGGGTGTCAGGTGGCCGGTGCCAGGATCGACGCGGAAAATGACAACGTTATCGGTATCCTGGTTGGCGGCAAACAGATAAGTCCCGGTCGGATCGAGATTGAAGTTGCGCGGCGTCTTGCCCTGCGTGGAGGTGTGTCCGGCAGGTGTCAGCGTGCCCCGCTCAGGATCAATCGTATACAGCGCGATGCTGTCGGGGCCGCGATTGGAGCCGTAAAGGAACTTTCCGGAAGGGTGAACGCGAACCTCCGCGGCGTCGTTCTGCCCCGCAAAACCCTCGGGCAGGGTCGAGAGCGTCTGCAGTTCGCGCAGTGCGCCTCGAGCCGGGTCGTAGGCGAAGGCGGTCACCGTGGATTGCATTTCGCTGATCACATACGCGAACCGCCCGCTGGGGTGGAAGGCAAAGTGGCGCGGACCGGCGCCCGGATTGACCTTTGCGAAGGGAGGATTGGTCGCCTGCAGGGTTCCCCGCTCGGCATCGAAGCGATAGACGAGCAACTCATCTAGTCCCAGATCGGCAGCGATGGCAAAGCGGTTGTCGGCCGAGAGATTAATGGAATGGGCGTGGGGGCCTTCCTGCCGCGCGCGGTCCACGCTGGAACCGGAATGCTGAATGACGGAGGAAGCCGCTCCCAGATGGCCATCCTTCGCCAGGCGTATCACCGCCACGGTCCCACTTCCGTAGTTCGCAACCAGGACGTTCTGGCCTGTGCTGTCCACAACCAGGTAACAGGGATAGGCGCCGCGCGACGCGACACGGTTCAGGAAAGTCAATTTACCGGTCTTGGCATCGAGCGCGAAAGCGCTCACCGCCCCAGTGTGCCCGCCGGCAAAATCGTCCACTTCGTTAACCGCGTAAAGATACTTTCGCCTGGGATGGATGGCCAGGAACGAAGGATTCGCTGTCTCCCCAGCTACCCCGAGCGCAGTCACGCTGCCCGTCCGCGCATTGAAACGGTATGCGTAGATCCCCTTGCTCTTCTGCCCGGTGTAAGTGCCCACGTAAACCAGATATTCGCCTGCGGCGCCTTTCGCCACCGCGGCGCTGGGGGCAGAAACGAGGGTCATGAGAACAAAGCCGGATAGCAACATGGCGCGCCAACCTTTCTGAGGATCAATGGATAAATGTCAAGTTGGTTTGATCAGGAGTTTGGCTCCTCGGCCAGCGCTTCGATCCTGGAATTCGTCGGCTGACGAATTAACAGCCGGTCGGAAAGGTTTGGCTCCTCGGCCAGGACTCGAACCTGGAACCCTTCGGTTAACAGTTGTAAATGAGGGCTTTCCTAGTGTCAAGGTCAGACTTGCTATCTGTTACGACGACTTGCCACGAGTGCTCTGAAACCCGCATAAACAGAGGGTTTCGCCGGCCTGGATCAACCGCATGGAGGTTCCCCTGGACCCGGGAATTGCTATCAGTTGCCCGATCATGATCAGGCCGGTCATATACTCCGGTTTGTCACGGAGGAAGATGACCGCCACCCCGAACATGAGAATCGGCCCGATCACCCAATTCTGAATCAGCGACAGGGCCAGCACCTTCCGGTGCCCGAACACGCGGCCCCTCTCCTCATATTTCACCTTGGCCAGCGGTGGATACATCATCAGGATGAGGCCGATCGCGATGGGGACGGAGGTCGTCCCTACATTGAAGCGGTTCAGAAAGGGAACGATCCCCGGAAACAGGTAGCCGGACGCGACGCCCACAGCCATGGCCGTGAAGATCCACAGCGTCAGAAACTGGTCGAGAAAGGAAAGCTTGGAGGCACTTGGTTCGTTCATGAATCACTCCTCGGATCAATATTTCTGGCCTGCCGGGGCCAGTCTCGTTGCCGTGTAGCGCATGGGTCTCATGCCAGGCCACCCGCTGTCGGCCTGCGGGCCTTGTCTGCTGGAGGAACGGCACAGGCTCCCCGCGCGACGGAATCCCATAACTGCTTTACATCGCTCTCGAACGGGTCCTCTCCGCGGAGCGCGCCGCGAAGAAAGTCGCACAGGTTTTGCAGTACCGGTGCTTCTTCTTCCGTTAAACGGTAAAACACTCGCAACCCATCACGTCGGTCGGCAACCAGACCGGCATGCTTCGGGTAGTTTAGGTGCCGGGATGCACTAGGTTGCGTCAGGTTCAGGATGCACTGGATGTTGCACACGCAGAGGTCGCATTCGAGGAGAAGGTTCACAATTCTCAGGCGGCTCCCATCTGCCAGTCCTCTAAAGTAGTTCTCCAGGTTTTGCATGGTTTTCCTCACCATATTCGTCTATGAGCATATGCAATTCCACCAGACATGGCAAGCATAAAGTCCGTTCACTGGCTCGGATTCGGTCGTTTCGTCTGCTCGGTGGCACGGGGTAGGGGTTTCCCCGCATCGTCTCCAAAGGGAGACACGCCATTTTGGGTGACGTAAATTTGAGTGTGTAAAAAGCGAGAGGGTGTAGGTTTTGTTGTGTGAGCAACAAAATCTCCCGATGAAAGGAGCCTACACCCTTGACGAGAAGCGACTATAGCACGGAACAGTTT
>Ga0315282_10001081_pt1 | contig 52447 bp, 46 predicted proteins | sample YL17G07_20_MG_FD_203693 | JGI IMG/M metagenome (GOLD analysis project Ga0315282, IMG submission 203693) | Sediment microbial communities from Yellowstone Lake, YNP, Wyoming, USA - YL17G07_20 | ecosystem: Environmental > Aquatic > Freshwater > Lake > Sediment | place: USA: Wyoming | collected...
CGCTCTGGTGGCCTGCATGAGGAAGCTCCTATGCATCCTCAATGCCATGATGAAGCAACTCTCGCCATGGAAAACTCAACTCTCCATGCTCCCTTGACACCCAAGACAGTTACTACACGATACGTCTGGAAGTTTCGGTCCCGGCGAGTACGAGCTGTTCACTCCATCGGCGCGGTAGAAGCGCCGTACCGCAGGCTGCTATGGGGTATTACATCTCGACCTCCGGGGAAAGTTTCATCCTGTCGGTCTCGAATGAGCGCTCGCTCACGATTGCTCTGCCGGGAATCAAATCCTCCCGCCCCGCTGTTCTTGAAGGCAGGGACAGAAGAAGTGTGGTACGGCATTCGCACCGGGGAGCAGCGCACATGGCGACAGGAACATCCGCAGGACCGCACCGTCACAACGCCTCTCCGCATTCCGCCGCCGAGGGCCCTCTCCTCGTCGATCTCACGGTCACCGGCATGACGTGCGCCAGTTGCGTGACGCGGGTCGAACGAGGACTGAAGAACGTCGAGGGCGTGTCGGAGGCGGTTGTCAACCTCGCCACGGAAAGCGCGCACGTCGTCTTCGACCCGGCGAAGGCCACGCCGAGGGACCTCGTCGCAGCGGTCCGCGACAAAGGGTACGACGTAGCAACTCGCACGTTCACCGTCCGAGTTGCCGGGATGACGTGCGCCTCGTGCGTCGCACGCGTCGAACGTGCGCTCAAGAACGCGAATGGCGTTCTGGACGCGCAGGTGAACCTTGCCACCGAACGGGCGACGGTCACGTTCCTGCCCGACCCGAGCGTCCACGAGCGCATCGAGAACGCGGTCGCCGAGGCCGGGTACGAGGTGGTCGAAGAGGAACACACCGGAGCCCCGGCTGACGCCGAGCGTGAGCGTCGCGAGCGGGAGTATCGTCGGCTCGCGGCGAAGCTCGTTGTCTCGGTGGCCTTCGCGCTGCCGGTGTTGCTCCTGAGCATGGGATGGCTGCCGCTTCCGGAGCTGTGGCCGTTTCAGGCGAAGGCGGCGCTCCTGCTTGTCCTGACGATCCCCGTGCAGTTCTGGGGCGGTTGGCAGTTCTACGTCGGCGCGTGGAGGCAACTGCGGCACCTGAGCGCGGACATGAACACGCTCATCGCCACGGGCACATCGGCGGCGTTTTTGTACAGCCTCATCCTCACGATCTGGCCGCACGCATTCCATGCGACGGGAGCACATCAGGCGGTCTACTACGAGACGGCGGCGGTCATCATCACCCTCGTGCTGTTCGGGCGCACCCTGGAAGCACGGGCGAAGGGACGCACGTCCGAGGCGATTCGGGCGCTCATGGACCTAAAGCCCGCCGAAGCGCGCATCGAACGCGACGGCCAGACCGTCTCGCTGCACCCGGACCAGGTTCGCCCTGGCGATGTGATCGTCGTCCGGCCGGGCGAGCGGCTGCCAGTGGACGGGGTGATCGTCGACGGCCACTCGGCGGTTGACGAATCCATGCTCACCGGGGAGAGCATGCCCGTGGACAAGGGACCGGGAGACCCGGTCGTCGGCGGAACGCTCAACCGCTCCGGCAGCTTCCGGTATTACGCCACGAAGGTCGGATCGGAAACGGTCCTCGGGCAGATCATCCGGCTCGTCGAGCGTGCACAGACGTCGAAAGCACCCGTGCAGCGGCTCGTTGATAAGATCTCGGCGGTGTTTGTGCCCATCGTGATCGGCATCGCCGGGCTGACGTTCGTCATCTGGTGGATCTTCGGCCCTCAACCGGCTCTCACGTTCGCCGTGCTGAACAGTGTCGCCGTGCTCATCGTCACATGCCCGTGCGCGCTCGGACTGGCGACTCCAACGGCGATCATGGTCGGCACGGGGCGCGGTGCTGAACTCGGCATCCTCATCAAGGGTGGCGAGGTGCTCGAACGGGTAGGACATCTCACCACCGTCGTCTTTGACAAGACCGGCACGCTCACGAAGGGGGAACCGGCGGTGACGAAGATCATCTCGGCGAACGGCTGGTCCGACGGCGACGTGCTGCGCTACGCGGCATCGGCTGAGGAGCGCTCGGAACACCCGCTCGGCGAGGCGGTGGTGAGAGCGGCGAAGGACCGAGAGCTTTCGCTTATGCCGCCAGCGGGGTTCACGGCTGTGCCCGGGAGAGGACTGACGGCAGTCGTGCGCGGACATGGTGTCGCGGTGGGGAACCACCTCCTCATGGACGACTATTCCGTCGCCGTGGACGGGCTTGCGGTGCAGGCGGAAGCGCTACAGGCCGAAGGTGCAACCGTCTCGTACGTCGCCGTGGATGGGAAACTGGTCGGTCTCATCGCCATCGCCGACGAATTGAAGGAGCACGCCGCCGACGCGGTCGCTGATCTCAAGCAACGCGGCCTGCGCGTGGTGATGCTCACCGGGGATACGAGGCGCACGGCGGAAGCCATAGCCCGCGAAGCGGGCCTGGACGATGTGCTCGCCGAAGTGGAGCCGGGGGACAAGGCAGCCCAGATCGTGAAACTTCAGAACGCGGGACAGAAGGTGGCGATGGTCGGCGACGGGATCAACGATGCACCGGCGCTTGCGCAGGCGGACCTCGGCATCGCCATGGGCACCGGTACCGATGTGGCGATGGAGACGGCGGACATCACCCTCATACGCGGCGACGTGCGCGGCGTCGGCGAAGCGATTCGGCTCTCACAGGCGACGTTGAGGACGATCAAACAGAACCTGTTCTGGGCGTTCATCTACAACGTCATCGGCATCCCCATCGCGGCGGGCGTGCTCTATCCGTTCAACGGGACGCTCCTCGACCCGATGATCGCGGCGGGTGCGATGGCGATGTCGAGCGTGAGCGTGCTGGCGAACAGCCTCAGGCTGAGAAGGTGGAACGCAGAGCGGAGAGCTTCGTCAACTCACGTCGGCTGACTCGCCCGGCTTGAGGACGAGCACGTCGCACTCCACCCGCTTCGCGAATTCGTACGGGTCGGCCTGAATCAGCGGCCACGTGTTGTAGTGAATCGGCATCACGATGCGAGGATTGATGAACTCGACGGCCCGGACGGCATCCGGGATGTCCATGGTGAAGTTGCCGCCGATGGGCAGGCAAGCCAGATCGATCGTCTCGATCACCCCGTCGAGGAGCTTCATGTCCAGCGTCAGCCCGGTATCTCCCGCATAGTAGACGGTGGTCGGCTCGAAGTCGATGACGAAACCACAGGGCGGCCCGAGAGAACGTCCGTCGGGGGTCGTGTTGCCGTGGTGCGCCACCGTGAGCCGGACGCGCCCGAAGTCGAACCGGTGCTGCCCCCCGATGTGCATGGGGTGACCGTCCACTCCCTGCTCCTTGCAGTAGTTCACCACCTCGAACGTGCTGATGACCGGTATGTCCAGCCGCTTGGCAATGGCGATGGCGTCGCCGAGGTGGTCTCCGTGCGCGTGGGAAAGCAGGACCGCATCTACCTCGATGCCGTCCGCCCCGCAATCGGCGAGCGGATTGTCGGTGAAGAACGGATCAACGACGACCTTACCCGCTTCGCCCGCGAACTCGATGCAGTTGTGACCATGATATGTGACCACCACCATGTCAGTTCCCCTGAATCAACTCCTCACAGTACGTTGCGCGAACCGAGTCGCGTGGAAGTGCAAGCAAGTTACGGCGATGGCATGGCCTTGTCAAGCGCGCTCATCGGATTCTCTTCGCGTCGTCTGAACAGCTCACGCGTGTGCGATTCGTCCAGGCGTATCTGCTCGGCCAACTCATCGGAAGAGCGGAACGTCATATCCCCGCGCAGCCGTTCGAGCAGGTGAACGCGCACGCTCCTCCCGTACAGGTCAGCGCGCCAGTCGAGCAGGAACACCTCCACCATGCGCGGGCCATCGCCGAAGGTGGGACGCCTGCCGATATAGAGCATCCCCCTGAGCGTTCCGCCCGCCGTCTCAGCGGTTGCGGCATAGACGCCGTCGGCGGGGATGAGCTTGAAAGCTTCCTTGATGGAGAGATTCGCCGTGGGATAGCCGAGCGCCCGGCCACGGCGCTCGCCGTACACGACCTCACCGGTCAGGAAGTAGTGATAGCCGAGCAGGCGCGACGCCGTTCTCACATCGCCCGTGCGGAGCAACCTCCGTATCCACGTGCTGGACACCGACACCCGGTCCTCTCTGACCGGTGTCACTGACGCCACCTCGACGCCGACTCGTCGGGCGACTGCACGGATGTCCGTCACCCCGCGCAGTTGGTCCGCGCCAATGGCCTGATCGTGTCCCACGAGAAACAGGCGGCAGCCAAGCTGCTCCCGGAGCACCTCGCGCACGAACTGCTCCGCACGCATACTGGCAAGCCGCTCGGCAAACGGCAGGACAAGGACCGCCTCCACGCCCGTCGTTTCGAGCAGTTCAACCTTCTCGTCAAGCGCAGTCAGGAGAAACGGTTCGTGCTCCCGTCGGAAGAATATCCGGTGGTGGGGATGGAAGGTGATCAGGACCGGAGACAGTGCGCGGGCCCGCGCTTCGTCTCGGAGACGAGCGATCATGGCGCGGTGGCCGAGGTGGACTCCGTCGTATGAGCCTACTGTCCCGGCGGTGTCCGTCAGTGCCGGAATGTCGTCAAGGGACTTGAGGACGTACGTGGTCATGGCATGTTCAAAGCTACGGCGTGGTACGAGAGTGGCGCAAGACGCGGGGCGCGCCAATGCCAGAGCGTAGCGCTTCCACCGGGAGGAAGCGGCGCTGGAACGCCTCTCGCCGTGTGAACCCGGCCTCGCCACCGCTGCGCCAAGCAGCACACCGCCCCGTGGGGCGGCTTTTCCTTCTCACGTGGAGCCATCGCGGAAGCGGAGAGCAGCCTTGTGTACGATGCCGCGAGCGCAGCAAACGACGGGGCGATTTTGTTACCTTTCTAGGACGGGCGTACGCCGTCGCGGATCAGCTGCTCCCGCGCCGCTTGACGGTCCTCCAGGACCACGTTCCCGCGTGGGGACAGGCCGAGCCCCACCTCCTGCCAGCAGGAACATCCCCTGGCCGCCCGGCGAGAGTACCGCCTGCGGGCGTCGTGCGATGAACGAAGCGGCGCTGAGCGTGAAATCACGAGGAAGACGAGGTAGCTGCAATGGCACGGCTCATGTGGTTGGCGGTCACGACAGTCTCAGTGGTCGCTCCGCTCATCGCGACGGGGTGTACCCCAAGGCAAGTCCGACAGCCCGAAGAGGATCTGACCCCGTTCGAGCAACTCGTACGCCGGTGGACAAATGAATACCGGTTCCGGCGGACCATCGGTGGCGACGATCTCGTGAGCGAGCAGGCGTCGATCACCGAGCAGCCGACGCACGAAGAGGTCTTGTTCCTCGAGGCGACGCTCTTCTCCGATACCCTGGTTCACGCCGACATCCAACGGCTGTGCGAAGAAGATACCGCCGGTACGGCCTGCGACACGGTCACCGCACGCTACGAGCGGAAACACCAACTGGCAACGCTGTTCCGCGTCGAGATCTACGCCCTCGCCACCCTCTCGCAGCCATTCGAACTTGCGCCGTTGATGATGTACGTCACCGACCAAGATGGGATCGACTACGAGCCCCGGAGGAGCGTGTTCAGCAATCCGGTCAGCGCGGAACGGTCGTACCTGGACCGCGAGGTCAAGCGGTACGACCCGTACACCTCGTGGGAGTACCGCGTCTACAACTATCGCCAAGGCTACGAGTACCAGTCCACCGGGCACGCGACGCTCTACTTCGACCGGATCAATGTCATCGGGAACGACCTTCTCGGCCCCGGAGCGCGACTGACGCTCAGCTTCCGCAAGGGCCGCTCGGAGCTTGCGGCAATCTCGTGGGACCTGGACAAGATCCGCTCGAACACGGCGCTGAGGCGGTCGAGGTAAGGCCGTGTTCACGGGCGCACGCCCGGAAGTTGAGGCGCCGGGGAGATCACGGACGGCTTGAGCTGGCTCTCCCGTCCCCCAACGAAACTCTCCACGTCATATGGCTCGGACCTCGCGTGGATGTCGATCCATCTTCGCCCCCTCCTCGGGAGCATTGGGGGCGACCACATCGGTTCGCCTCTACGCCTCCACGAAGGGGAGTCCCGCGTAGGCCCGACACTCCTGTCGGGCCTACGGTGCGGGAGGCAACCGCCGGGGTCTCGTTGACCCCGCTGGTGGCAGTGCCTATCCTCTGCGGTGCTGTTGCGGAGAATCGGGGGAACCATCCTCGCCGAGGCCACCCATGATCTCGCTGAAGAGTGAGCGTATCGAACGGATCGACCCGCGCACGGGCATCCGGGTTATCCAATTGACGAGTTATCCTACTCCGAGCGCACACTTCACGTACGACTGGCCCTCCATCACACCGGATAACGAGCGAATCGTGATCTTCTGCCAGCGGTACGGCAGACGCGATGCGCCGTGGGACATCTTCCGGGTCGATGCCGACGGCCTCAACTTCGTCCAACTGACGAAGCACGGTGACCGGGCGGAACAGGGGGGCTACTACGGGCGACCGGCGGCAATCCTGACGCTCGACGGGAAGACGGTGTACGTGGTGTGGGATCGCACTCTGGCACAGGTGGACGTCGAAACAGGAAAGATCGAAGAGGTATGCTCCCTGACGCCGCACATGCCGGAAGGGACGGTAAGCGGCGGTATCTGCCTGACGTGGTCCGGCGAGCGCGCGTTCATCTGCACCCGCGGCAACCGATCGGTCAACATCCGCGTGGATTTGGGGACCGGAACGAGCGACGAGGTGGACCTCGGCGGGGTCATCTTCGGCGCGGTCCGGGGCGAAAATCGGATGGTCGTGCAGCGCGGTACGGTTGTCTGGGGCACGGTAGAGACGCAAGACGGCGGTCGGCGCATCATCAACGCGGGAGACGTGCTCTCGATCTGGACGTGCGACGAAGACGGCGGGGACGCGCAGCTTCTCTGCCCGCAGATGTTCGCCCACGCGACGCCCATCGCACCGGGAAGACGGATGCAGGGGTGCGGTTTGCCGCCGAACCGGTGCATCTGGATCGCCGAAGAAGGCAAGGACCCGGACAAGCTTGTCCAAGGCCCGTACTTCTGGCACTCCGCTGCCTCGTTCGACGGTGAGTGGATCGTCGCGGACACGAGCTGGCCGGACTGCGGGCTCCAGCTCGTCCACGTGCCGACGCGGCACTTCAGGATGCTCTGCCACCTCGGCGCGACGCGCGGCCACGTCGAGTACGGTCATCCCCACCCGACGATCAGCCAGGACGGCAGACTCGTCGCCTTCCGCTCGGACCGGACCGGCATGAGCCAGATGTACGTCGCTCACGTCACTGACGAGTTCCGCGCGAGCGTCAAGGCCGGAGTCCTCGACCGTCCCGAAGACAAGTGGATGTGACGAACGCCCTTCCCGCGCGCGGGTACCGACACCGGTGCAGCCGGCCCGACGGACGAGAACGGGCGACGCATCCAAGGGGGCCGCGGGAATGCCGGCCTCAGGAAGTGTGTATAGGATTTGTACGCCGCTCTCCGCGGGAGGCGTCGGAAGGTGAAGCGCTCTGCACTGAGCACGTGCGAGCCTTCTCATACGGGGCAACTGGCCGGTCGGCCCGACACGATGCCTCGCACCCCGAAGGAGTGGTGAGCGTGGCCGTTCGACATCCATGGTGGTTGGCTGCCGCTGTCGGTGGGATTGCGGGCGGAGTCCTCGGGTACGCCATTGGCGCACCGCACGCACAGCTCATCGGCAGGACGGTCTGGCATGGGCCGCGCAGCCGCAAGCAAGTTGCCCTTACGTTCGACAACGGTCCCTCGCCGCAGGGAACCGAGGTCATCCTGGACATCCTGCGGCATGAGCACGTGCGGGCGACCTTCTTCCTCTTAGGTGCGGCGGCTGAGAGGTATCCGGACCTTGCCCGGGCGATCGCTCAGGAGGGGCACACGATCGGGAACCATGGCTTCGCGCACCGCAGCCTGTCCTGGCTGGGGCCAGAGGCCACCGCGCGAGAAATCGACCGGGGATTCCATGCGATTGCCACCGTGTGCGATGTCGCGCCGACACTCTTTCGCCCACCGTACGGAATGCGGAACCTCTTCCTTCCGCGCTTGCTCGAACGGAGGGGCTGGCAGATGGTTCACTGGAGTCGTTCCGCTGGCGACTGGCGCCAGCACGGGGCTCGGAGGCTCGACGCGTGGGTGCATCGCGTGCGAGGTGGCGACATCCTGCTCTGGCACGACGGGACGCGCTACAACCGCATCTACCCCCGGACGGTGACGGCTGCCGCGCTCACTGAGGTCATACCGTACCTCCGCAGCAAGGGATTCGAGTTCGTCACGGTCGATCGGTTCGTTGACCTATCGTGAGCCGTTCGCTCGCCAGCCTGAGAGGCGACCGTGACGGGTCATCAGGAAGCAATGCAGCCCGCGCGCCCAACGTGCTGCGGCCCTGTGCCATACGATGTGACTCTTCTCCCATCACCCATGCGCAGGCATGACCCGCATGCGAGCGACCGTCGGAGCCTCGACGCAATGAAGCTCTTCGGCTGGCAGGGCATCACCTGCCTCATCCCCGAGGAGTGGGACCTCACCGGTGTGAGCGGAAGTGCCAGAGAGGGGTACTTCTCGTTCGACGACGAGCGGATGCGCCGCCTAGAGATTAAGTACGCTCGTGCCCGCCGTTGGGGGCGGCCCGCGCTGGAAAAGACGCTCACGAACTACTTCGACACGATCCGGAAGCGACTCAAGAAGGGCACGCGGTTCGACGTCGAAGAGGATGTAAGACTCATCGACATGGAGCGAATGCCGGGCGAGTACGACTGGAGAGTCTATGGCTGGACGAGCGATCTCGTGGCACGCGGAGTCATCTGGCACTGCCACGCCTGCCGCCGGGTCGTCATCGCGCAGTGTCTTGCCGCGCCGAACCGGGTGAACCTCCGGGAGATGTCCGACGTGCTCACCTCGATGCGCTGCCATGCCGAGGGGGGCCGCCAGACGTGGGCGGCATTCGACTTCGCCGTCGAAGTGCCGAAAGAGATGGAGCTGGAGACCCACCGGCTACAGGCGGGCCTGATCTCCCTCGGCTTCGTACATCGGGGTGGCCGCCTCGTTGTGGATCGGCTCGGCATGGCACACGCGGTGCTCAAACACAGGCCAATGGACCGGTACGTGAGAGAGGTCCACTACAAGAAGCTGCGCCGGCGGCGGCTGCGCTTCATCGCAGCCGAGTGGAACGGGCATCCCGGTTTCCGCTTGGAAGGAGAACGCTTCCGCCTCACCTACTTCCTGCCGTACATCGGCAACAAGCTCCGGCAGTGGCGCACGAGTGACCACGTCGCTGGACGCGTGTGGCACTGTGAAAGTGCTAATCGACTGTTCATCATCCGCGCGGAAGGGAAGAACGCTCAGCAGCTGGCGGATGACGTAGCTGCAAGCATCGAGTGTCACGAGGACTCGCCGTAGAGGACATGCGCCCGGCGTGTCCGCCGTACCGCCTGCGGATGCTGTCTTCCTCCCTGGCGAAAAGGGACCGCTGAGCAGGCTCTCACGCCGGGATACGACGAAGGGGACGAATGAATGCCCATTCGTCCCCTTTGCGGTCGATGGTACCCCCAGAAGGACTCGAACCTTCAACCAACGGATTAAGAGTCCGCTGCTCTACCAGTTGAGCTATGGAGGCGTATGTCGTCTGGGACCCCGTAGTGTACCAAACCGAAGTCGATCAGTCAACTGGCAAACCAACGCTGGCCATCCGGGTTTTCCATGTGGTTGGAGGCAGGTTGAGTGAGAGTTGAAAGCACTCGCGGACGCGTTGCGCTCGTCGTCTGGCGGCGGCAGCCAGGAGGGTGGCAACGGCCTGTGAGAGCAGGCACCGAGCGCACGAGCCGTTCCGGGAGGGTCACGAGGAACGACGCGGCGATCATCACCTCCTCCCGCAACCCCGGCTGGGAAAGGCTCCGCCGGGGCCGCTCCCGGGCGGAGAGAACCCCTCCCCAACCAGATATGACGTGAACTCCGAAAGCCGCCGTTGAGCCTCCACCGAAAGCCTGTTACCTTCCATCTTGGGAGCCTTTCCTCTCACATTGCTCGATCTCCCGTGACTTACCGAGACTCTCAAAGACACCGAAATGGCTCCCCTCTTCCTGCTGAACAGCCGCACTCAATATCGGTATTATCGACCTATTATGAATGCCACAACCCCGGGTTCCCAGGGATGGTGAGTGAACGTTCAGGTGGGAAACGCGCGATGCGTGCGAGGAGCTCATCGCAAGGGCCGTAACGCGGGAACCAAACGGAGCGTATTTTTGTGCAAGGAAGAGGCGGAGACCGTGTCGCGTCTCATCGTCTTCGGACAATGGCGGTCGCTTTGGCTCCGAGTTCCTCCATCGTGAGAAGTCGAATGCGCAACTCCATGAGCCGCTTCAGGGTTGGCCACGCGGTCCTTGCCACGTTGCTCGTGACCGCCTCGGCAAACGGTGCGACATGGTACGCCGGTGACTTCCTCGCGGTGGGCGTCGGACCGCGCGCCATCGGGATGGGTTCGGCCGTCGTCGCCCTTGCCGAGGGCGCTGATGCGCCCTACTGGAATCCGGCGGGGTTGGCGCGAACGGAGGACCATGCCGTTGCCTTCGAGCACGCCGAGCGGTTCGCCGGGATCGTTTCCCACGACGCGTTCGCCGCCTCGATGCCCCTCACTTCAGGTGCGCTCGGGTTTCTCATGTTTCGCAGCGCCATTGACGGGATCATCTACGCCGATTCCACCGTCCTGGCCGATCCCTCGGCACCGCTGAGCCGCGACAACATGCCCGACCCGGCGAAGGTCCGCACGTTCTCGAACGCCGACTACGTATTCCACGTCGCCTACGGACGCACCCTGTTCGGCAGGGTGCGCGTCGGCGCGGGCGTCAAACTCGTCAGACGGTCGATTGACCGCACCGGCGCGTTCGGCTATGGTCTCGACCTCGGCGTGCAATGGAGCCCCGCGCCGCACCTTGCTCTCGGAGTGACGGTTCGCGACGCATCCACCACCCGGGTCAGTTGGGATAATGGTCACACCGATGTCGTGTACCCATCGCTTCACGTCGGCTCGGCATACACGATGCTCTTTCCCGAACGGGACGTGCGGCTGACTCTCGCTGCCGGATCGGCCTTCGGCTCGCAGAAGGCGGGTTACGGTGGGTTCGCTCCATGGCGGGTCGGCAGTTCGCAGAATCCAGGAGTGCTCGGCGCTGAATTGTCGTGGCGAGAGACCATCATGGTCCGCGTCGGCTCGCAGGACGTACGCGGAGTGCTCGGCCCGGGGTCCGGGCAGCTCACCGCCGGGTTCGGCGTCCGGACCGCGCTGCCGTGGGTTCCGAACGTGCATCGTCTCGGCTTGGACCTGGCGTGGATGCGCCACACGCTCAATGATTCCTACCGCCTCGGGGGAATGGTGGAGTTCTAAGAGTGTGTGCGCAAAAGGTCTTAAGCTCGGACCCCATGCTTCGCTTCGCTCAACGTGACGCCCCGAAGAGCCTGTCACTCTGAGCGCCAGCGAAGAATCTCGTGCGGTCCCGTTCTTATGCACACACACTCCAGGCGACTTCCCCGTGCACTGGAACCGAAACTCGTACGCCCATCCGCGTCAACGCCAGAATGTGAGAGAGCAACGAGAGCGAAGGAATGCCACATGACTTACGAAGCAATCATCCATCGTCTCCACGAGATGAGAAGCCCGGAAAACGTCGCGGGCATGGCAAAGTTCGGCATCAACCCGACGAGTGCGCTCGGCATCTCCATCTACGTGCTGCGGAAGATGGCGAAAGAAATCAAGCCTGACCATGCGCTCGCCGAACGGCTCTGGGCATCGGGCATCCACGAGGCGCGCATCCTCGCCGCGCTCGTTGACGAGCCGAAGAAGCTCACCGAGGAGCAGATGGAGCGCTGGGTGCGGGAGTTCGACTCGTGGGACGTATGCGATCAGGTATGCAGCAACCTCTTCGATCAGGCGCCGTTCGCGTATCGGAAGGCGGCGGAGTGGAGCGAGCGCGAGGAGGAGTTCGTCAAGCGGGCGGGGTTCGTCCTGATGGCGGCGCTCTCGGTGCACGACGAGAAGGCCCCGGACGAGGCATTCTTCCCGTTCTTCCCCATCATCATCCGGGAGGCGACCGACGAACGCAACTTCGTGAAGAAGGCGGTGAACTGGGCGCTCAGACAGATCGGCAAGCGGAACGCGTCGCTCAACGGTCGAGCGATTGCCGTGGCCGAGGAAATCCGCGACATCCACTCGAAGACGGCGCGTTGGATCGCCTCCGACACGCTCCGTGAGCTCACGAGCGAGAAGGTGCGTGCGCGGTTCGAGAAACGACGCCGACGAGTCTGCACAACACCCGGTCAGCGCTCCCGCAAGCCCGTTTGAGTGCGCCGCGTTCGGGGGTATATTTGGTCACGCCTCGCGATCACCCCAGGAAACCCTCGTGCTCCTGATGCGGATTGCTCGCTGTCTGGGCAGAACACTTCCACGCGCACTGTCCCGCTTACCACGATCGTCTCTTCACGTAAGGAGTCCGTATGTCTGGACCAGTCACCATCGGTATGATCGGCTGCGGCGGCATGGCCGGAGCGCACGAGCGCGGCTTCAAAGAACTCTGGGAGAAGAACTTGAGGACCTTCGAGATCGTCGCCACGTGTGACCTCGATGAATCCCGTGCGGCGAAGATGGCCGACCAGATTGCCTCATGGCAGGGCAAGCGCCCCCGCGTGTATACCGATGTGGAGACGCTGCTCAGGAAAGAACGGGACATGATGGCGCTCGACATCGTCACCGTCCATCGTTCCCACCACGTCATCACCGCCCCCTGCTTCGCCGAGAAGAAGCACGTCACCATCGAAAAGCCGCTCGCCATCACCCTGCGCGCCGGGAAGAAGATGCTCGCCGACGCGAAGAAGGCCGGGACGGTGTTTCAGGTCGCGGAGAACTATCGTCGCTCCGAGGAAAACCGCGCCATCAAGTGGGCGATCGAGAGCGGGATCATCGGCAAGCTGCGGCAGATCTACTGGGTGGACGTGGAGGAGCGCCTCTGGTACTGGGCGTGGCGCGACCATCGGCGCGAGGCGGGTGGCGGCTGGGTGCTCGACGGGGGCGTGCACTTCGCCGACCTGTTCCGCTACAACATCGGCCACCCGGAGACGATCTATTGCTCCGTGCGCACGTTTAACCCGGTGCGGTACCAGGATACTGAGAACCTCACCGGCCCCATCGACGTGGACGTGGAGGACACGACACTCGGCGTCGTCAACTTCCCGAACGGCGTCGTCGGCAGCTGGACGTACACCCTCGCCGCGCCGGGTGACAAGTGGAACCATCACGCAGTCTACGGGGACCGAGGCTCACTCACGTGGGGCGTCGGGTTCAAGGGGCGCAAGACTTCGCTCACCATGCAGGAGCTCATCGCGGAACATCACAAGGCAATCGGGAAGGACGGCGTGGAGAAGCTCTTCCCACGCGGGATCACGGATACCGTCGCAACTGAACTCTACGAATTCACGCAGGCGGTACTGCACGGCAGCCCGGTCGAGATTGACGGCATGGAGGGGTACAAGGCCGAGGCGATCTCGATGGCGCTCTACGAGTCGAACGAGCTTGGTCGCTTGGTCTCGCTCGCCGACGTGGAATCACTCAAAGTCGAGACGTACCAGAGTCGGATCAACAGGGACCTTGAGGGGCTGAAGTAGGCTAAGCGGTTCTGTGGAAGTTCTGTCATCTTCGCGGGTCAGACGCTTCGCTGGCGTTCAGCATGACGTGTCTTCTTGTCCTCCCGAGCGGAACAGGCAAGGCCAAGACTTGTGCAGGACCGCCTAGCGACATACAGACGATCGGGCCACGAGAGTTCCTCGCGTCCTTCGGCTTCTCGGACTCCTTGCATATTGCATTCGGGTCTCTTCTCGACCGAAAAGCGTCGCCAGGGCTTGACAAACCTTGCACCGTGTAGGTGGTTCTATCATCTTCTCAGTGAATGAACGCTCGTGCGTTGTCCGGATCTCGGCGCCGCTCTCCGCAGGCGGCACGTACCATTTGCGCGCGGACGGAGTCTGCTGGAGTACATTCCCGAGATGCCATTTCAGGACAACCGGGTTTTCCGTTTCGCTCGGGATGACCGAGAGAACGTGATGTTGAACCGGGAACTCGCTGAAGCGTCTGTGAACGGTAGTCTGCAACTTCCTGGACATGCTTTGAGAACATCCGAACGCGCAGCCGACGGTGCAGGGCGTGTCTGCACGAGCGGACGGAAGGAGCCTGTGTGGACCCAAAGGCATGGTATCGGCTCTTCGCACATCTGGCGTCGCACGCGCAGCTCAGCACGGTTCTGAAAGGGTACGTCAGCCAAGAGGATGGGCAGGTGCATCTCATCCTCGACAACGCCCACGAGCAGGTGAACAGCACTCAGCTCAAGCAGGTCGTCAAGGCGCTCCTGAGTGATCCGGACACCGCGGAGCACCTTCGGAAGCTCCTTGAGGATGCCGATGGGGCGGGGTCTTCTCCCTATGTGGTGGCGATCATCGTGCACGCCCTGGTCTCTGAGGGTCAGTCAGAGTATCAGGATGAACCGCGAACACTGCGCGAATCGATTGACCGGGAATGGCCATGGTGAAAGGCCGGACTCCCGCAGGCTACGTCGAGAAGTATAGAACTGCGTGCGTGTTCGCGGTGTTAGGTATAGTGACTTTCTTGCTCGTCGGGGGGCGCATCCAGAAGCGTTCGCAGCATGTCTGCTATCCGTTTGCCTGATGTGTTCGTTCGGGATGCCAGCATCTGAGGTGCTCGCCGCCCATCCGGTGCGCGATGGAAGCTCATCGCCCCCGGTTTGTCATGAACCTCCCGACCGGCGATGCGCCTGAGAGCTTCTGGTTGCAGCTTGGTGGAGGACAGGGAATGGTGGCAGATCTGGACACGATTTGTCGTATCATCCGGTCGAAGAACCGTTTTGTCGTATCGGCACACATGCATTTTGACGGCGACGGAGGGGCCTCGCAGCTCGCAATCGCGCGCCTGCTGCGCCTCGGCGGGAAGCAGGCAATCGTGGTCAATGACGAGGAGACCCCGTTGCAGTTTCGGTTTCTCCCCGAGGTTAGCACCATCAAGAAGGAAGTGCCGCCCGACTATCGCCCCGACGCCGTAGTAATCATCGACACGCCGGTGCGCGAGCACATCAACTGCGGCGAGGTGCGCAGGCGCTACCAGAAACCCGTCAGCCCCGCCGAGGAAGCGGGGAGCATCGGCGGAACGCCGTGGAGCGATGTGGCAACGATCTTCATCGACCACCACGAACGCTCGGATACCATCGGTGACTACGTCTATGTGGACCCGAAGGCATCGGCTGCCGCGACCATCGTCAGCAGATTGCGCAGGCTCATGGACGTGCCGCCCGATCCGATGCTCGGGGTGATGATCATCTGCGGCATCATGTCCGACACGGGGCGCTTCAGCTTTGCGGGAACCAGCGCGGAATCGCTCCGCATCATTGCCGAGATGATGGACGCCGGGGCGAGCGTCAGCGACGTAGCGACGGAACTGTACTACCGCAACTCGTTCGAGAGCGTCAAAGTGACGGGACAGGCGCTTTCGACCATCGAGGTCTCGCCGAGCGGCAAGGTCTGCACCATGCTCCTCGAAAAGGAAGCGGTGAGCACAGACGGGACCGCGATTGAGACGGAAGATCTCCCGAACTATACGGTTTCCGTGCGCGGCGTCGAGATCGGTATGTTCCTGCGCCCGTCAGCGAACAGCGAGGTGCGAGTGAGCGTCCGGTCGGCGGGTGATGCGGATGTGAACAAGTTTGCCGCGCAGTTCGGAGGCGGCGGACACAAGAAGGCCGCCGGGTGTCGCCTCAAAGGCCCGATCCGCGACGCGCGGAAGCTCCTCGTCGAAGCGGCGGAGAAGTACATCGCCGAGATGGAGAAGCATAAGTAGGCTCACGAGTCGTGTACATGGGATTCCCCAGGCGTAGGGGCGAGGTCACCTCGCCCCTACCTGTCCAACGTTACGGTCTCTTCTAGGGGCACTGCTTGCCGCGTCCCTGCCACACATCGGCAAAGTTTGTAAGTCGAATCCGTACTACACCTCGCGCATGAACCGCTCGACCTCTCCCTTCCTCGGCAACGAGGGCTGCGCTCCTCGCTTCGTCACCGAGAGCGCGCCCGCGGCGTTCGGATGACGCAGTGCATCCTCGACGCTGTCTCCCCGCGCAAACGCGACGGCGAACGCCCCGTTGAACGCGTCGCCCGCCGCGACGGTGTCCCAGCACCTTCACCTTCGGCGCCGGGACGTGCAGCGCCATGCTGTGGGTTCTCCCATGGTACGCGGGACACTCCTGTCCCGCGCGGCGCTCGCGCCGCGATAGCCCGACAGGAGTGTCGGGCCTACCGCCACGCCAACCTCGACAATGCACGGTCTGCCATTGCGGTAGGGCTCGCCGTCGCGGATATCCAAGACCACTCGTGCGTCACAACACCGTCCCGTCGAATGGCAGCCCGACCCGCTCGTAGAGCTTCCTGCGCCCGGCCTTGTCGTTGTCCAGTTCCTGCCGGGCGTACTTGGCCACCTGCCGCGCGATCGTGTGTGGCACGACGAGTACCCCGTCGCCGTCGCCGACGACCACGTCGCCGGGCCTCACCAGGACGCCTCCGACGCTCACCGGCATGTCGCAGCCGTCGTACCGAATCCGTCCCTGCGTCATCTTCTGCGAGATGAGCTTCGACCAGACCGGGATCTTCTCGATGATCACCTCGTCGGTATCGCGTACCCCGCCGTTCGTCACGAAGCCCCGTATCCCCTTCGAGAACCCCCAGAGACAGTTGTTCGAACCGAGCAGCCCCGCATCGATGCCGTTCTGATCGATGACGGCGAAGTCGCCCTCCTCAGCGTCATCCATCCACGGATGGGTGCAGACCTCCTTGTACCACCACTTGACCCACACCGTGTATTCCTTCGGAGACATCGTCGGTATCGTCCCTTCCCAGGGTAGGTAGCGCGCCGTGCGGGCGATCCCATACGCCCGGATCCGCCACAGCGGGCGGATGTCGTACGACATGGAGCCGTAGTGGTGCATCATGTTCCAGTCCATGCCGTCGCGCACGTCCGCGACGCGCAGGCCCTCGAACAGCCCGAGGATCTCTTGCCGTTCATCCTTCGATATCCTCATCGTTCCAGCTCCCTCTCCGTGGGATCAGCCGCACTGTGTACTGACAGGTAAACCTTCCTGCGGAAATCCTGTGAATCTGTTGTTGGGGGGTTTCGTCATGGACGCAGAATGTTGAGTTATGAGGGGTTCAGGTCATGAACCGGCGGAAGTTTGGTCGTCCTTTTGGTCCAAGAATGCGCTCTCCGGATGCGCTCTGAGAGCATACGCACGGACACGGGTGCACGCAACACAGATCGGGGGGCAGAGACACCACGGTACGACCTACTGCGACGCGTCACCGGGACGGCTCCTCCCGAGGTCGGCTTGCCTTGCTCCGGAGGCCCGCGAGTTGACCGGCCTTGACCTGGTCGTATCTTCTACGGGAAACCCAGCTTAAAGAGGACGTACCGCTGTGAACACGCAGGCGCTCATCTCTACGTTCGCCGCATTCCTCCGACGGCGGGGACTCCGATTGACCGCCGAGCGGCGTCACATCCTCCAGCACATCTTTTCCGCGCACACGCACTTCGAGGCGGATGACCTACACATACGCCTGCGCGAGGCGGGGCACCGTATCTCGAAGGCGACCATCTACCGCACGGTATCGCTCCTCCAGGAATCCGGGATCCTGCGGCAGTCCCTCGCCCCATCCGGCGCTACGTCGGCCTACTACGAGCTCGTGCAGGAGGCGGGCGAACGCCACGAGCATCTTCAGTGTGAAGACTGCGGGCGCCTCTTCGAGGTGACCGACAACGCGCTTGTCGGTCATCTCCGGCAGATCGCCGTCGCCATGGGGTTCGATCTCACCGACTGTACCGTCAAGCTGAGCGGCAGGTGCGACGAATTCCGGCGCACCGGTAGGTGTTCCAAGTCGGGCCTCGTGCGAGATGGAAAGAGGTAAGCGTTCGACCGAAGGTTGCGGTCCCCAAGTCGTCTCGTTCCGGCTTTCGTGTTGGGCCCGGGCATCCCGCTCTCCGTTTGACGGAACTGGCTCGACCTCGTAAACTTCCTCCGGACGGTAGCACTGGTATTGCCCTTGTCCCGCCAGACCTCTGCGGCCCTCATCGGGGACGCATCTCCTTCCGGGGGCTCGGTAGGGTATGTGGAAGATCGCTCTGATCCTCTCCCTTCTCTCCACCCGGGTTACGAAGGGCACCGAAAGCTCCCCCCGCGACCTGGCCGAGCTGAGCATTGAAGAACTCATGGATGTCCGGGTCGAACTCGTCTCGCGGAAGCCCGAACGGCTCTGGGACGCCGCGGCGGCAATCTTCGTCATCACCGAGGAGGATATCAAGCGGAGCGGGGCACGTAGCCTGCCCGAGGCGCTACGCATGGTTCCCGGCATGTACGTCGCGCAGATCGACGCCAATACGTGGGTGGTGACTGCGCGCGGATTCGCCGGTCGGTTTGCGAACAAGCTCCTCGTGCAGATCGACGGGCGAACCATCTACACGCCGCTGTTCTCCGGGGTGTTCTGGCATCTCCACGACATCGTGATTGAGGACGTGGACCGGATCGAAGTGATACGCGGCCCCGGAGCTACGCTCTGGGGAGCCAAGAAACCGATCCGGAGCCGCCCCACCTCGTCGTGCCGGTGAGGACGCTCAACAAGTCCGACGGCATAGCCTACGGTGCCGAAGTCACCGCCGATTGGCAGATACGCCCGTGGTGGCGGACCCGGACGACCTACTCACACCTCAGCATAGATATGTGGGCGCACGAAGACACGAAAGACCTCTACGTGGAGACGCAGGAAAGGGACACGCCGCGCAACTATGTTCACGTTCGTTCGTCGTTCGATGTGGGAAGGAACGTGAACGCCGACGTCATGGTGAGCTGGGTTGACGACGCGCCGACACGCGAGGCGATGGCCCAGTTCACGCTCAACGTCCGGATCGGCTGGCTGCCCATGCGGAACCTCGAGGTCTCCCTCGTGGGTCAGCGCCTCATTGACAGCCCACGCATCGAGTACGGCGGCGAGTTGCTGCGCACCGTTCCCACCCGCGCCGAGCCGAGTGTCTACGGTGCTATCGCGTGGCGCTTCTGACGGCGTACCCGCAAAGTACCTCCACTCAGGATGACCGGACTCTCTTACTTCCCTGTTGTTCGTGGGCTCTCATGCGCGGTGGAGCGCCAGTGAAGTCGTCATCCGGGCCGCATCTACAGACACGTCCGGTCCTTCGACCTCAGATCGTCCACCGCCTCCCCGTTGTGGAGAGCCCCGTTGATGGCGAGGTCGCGGTAGGCGGCGGAGGCGTCGTAGAGTTGCTCGTTGGTGTTGACCGTGTTCACCATCACTCCGGGGCGGTGGAACCTGAGTGATGCGGCGATGACCCCGTCCGGTCTCACGAACACGCTCGGCCAGCTTCCGTAGTAGGCAGATGAATTCGTCGCGCTGATCCAGACGTAGTTGGTCGCGGCGCGGCACTGGAGCGACGGGCGCATGATGGTGGTATGGATGTTCGGTCCCTTCGCACGGGCATTGTAGAACGAATGGAAGATCATCTGTGCGCCCCGTTTCTTGTACTGACGGTAGAGTTCCGGGAAGCGCACGTCGTAGCAGATGAGCAGGCCGCATTTCACGCCGTTGATCGTCGCAAGGCTCAGATGATCGCCCGGCGAGTAGAAGTCGAGGTCGCCACTCGTGCAGAAGCTCTTGTCGTACCGTTCGACAATCGGGCCCTTCGGGCTTATCAGGTAGAGCGAGTTGTGTGGCTTGTGGTCGCCGGTTAGCGGGTGCGCGCTGCCGAGGACCACCCAGAGACGCAGGTTCTCCGCCAACTCCATCACCCGCAACGTCTCTTCCTTGAGCAGCGCCCAGCCGTAGCCGTTCCACGTCTTGAAATCCGCGTTCGCGTAACCCGAAAGCGCGCCTTCGGGAAAGTGCGCGACATCCGCGCCCAGTTCGCGGGCCGTCACCATCTGCCTGCGGATTGTCTTCCCGTTGCTCTGCACGTCCGCGCTCACGGCGAACTGGCAGGTTGCCGCCCTGAAAACACCTTTGCTCATCGCACATCCCCCGATCTCTGCTTCCGAAAAACCGATTATGCGGGCGCTTCACCCCATGATACCACGCGTCCTCTGCGAGGACAAGACGAGCACGTGCGCGCCCTTACCGAGGACGAGAGAGACTCTTCGCTTCACTCGGCATGACGTTGGTTGGCATCCACACGGGTTCTTACCTTATCTGTCCACGTGCCACAATGTTCGTTGAGTGCTCGCGGGCGTGGTCTTCTGAGTGTCTTGCCCTGCGAGGCTTTGAAAGGAGAGGTGTGTGATGCCGCGTCGTGACTGGTGGTTCGGACCGTTCAGGCGGATGGTGGTGATGGGCGAAAGCACGGTGGAGGGCGGCGGCTGGCTCGCTCATCAGTCGGAGCGCTGGGCGGACACATTGGCGAGCCTCATCAACGAGTGTCAGTCGGAGCCGGTGCACTATGTCAACAAGGGCATCGGCGCGAACGCGATCAGCCCGAGAAGTCCCGGATACGAGATGTCGCGCAAGCCGAGCGCACTGGAGCGATATCGGACGGACGTGATCGCCAACAAGCCGGATCTGTTCGTCCTGTGCTACGGTCTCAACGACATGCGCGCGGCAATGGCGATCAGTCAGTTCATCGAGGACCTGCGCACGATCATCACCGACGTAAGGAAGGCATGTAACCCGCTCACCGTGCTGACGACCGTGTACTACATGACCGGCTGGAAGAGTTACCCGCCGTACGACAGGGGTTCGAAGGCGCTCGCCCGGAAGTACAACCGCGCAATCAAAGACCTGGCGAAGCAAGAGGACTGTATCGTCGCAGACGTGTGGCAAGCCGAGGGCGAGGCCGATTGGCTCATCAATCCCGACGGCGTGCACGCGAACAGGGTGGGCAATCTCCTCATCGCCTATCGCGTCTTCGAGGCCACCGCCAACCACTGCAGCAGCCTCTCGAAGGCGACGTACGAGCGCGACCTGCCGACGAAGTGGACGCAGAACACCATGAAGATGCGCACCGAGGTCGGCGACCCGCACGACCCGTGGTGGAGAACCTGATCGAAGGTTCTTGTACGCGTTCCACGGAGAAGCTATTCGGTGGTAAGGGCTTGGTATCCCTCGCCGTTAGATCATGCTGAAACGTCCCATTTCCGGGCGGCTATTCACGAAGGCCTCGCCGGGTTCGTGTCGGTCAGCGCCTCGATCCGCCAGCCGAGTTCCTCGACGAAGTCCCCCACGTCGCTGTGGCCGAGCTGGCGGAAGCGGACTTTCCCCTGCGGGTCGATCAGGATGAGCGTTGGCAATCCTTCCACCTGAAACCCCGTATATACCTCTCGATCTCCGTGCGCGACTGGGAGCGTGTAGCCCCGTCGTTTGACGAACGGTTTGATGAGTTCCGGGCGCTGGTCGAGGCTGACTGCGAGGAAGGCGACATCGGGGCGGGAGCCGTACGCGGCGTACGCCTCTTCCATGAGGGGAAGCTGACGCTGGCAGGGGACACACCAGGTCGCCCAGAGGTAGAGCACGACCGTTTTCCCTCGCAGCGAGTCGAGGCGGATTTTCTCGCCGTCAAGGCCGTTGAGTGTGAAGTTGGGCGCCTGAGGAGCCGGGTCGGAGATTCGCTCGGTGAGGATCGTCTCTTTCCGGGCTGCGCGAGCGCGTTCGACGAGGGTGTGGAGGACCGACTCCACAGAGACCCATCGGTCTCGCCGCTCGGGATAGAGCCGTCCGATCGCCTCCCGCGCTTCCGCATCGTCGTACCGGAGCCTGACCACGTCCAGATAGACGCTGAGGGCGCTATCCGGCTCGCCCGCCTGTTCGTAGCCCTTCGCCACGTCGAAGAGGATGCTCGGCGAGTCCGGCACGCTGTCCCGCGCCGCCCGGAGGGCAGTTAGAGCGGTGCGCGGCTGCATGTTGAGCGCGTAGAGCTTCCCCCGGATGTGCTCGCACTCGCCGATCATCATGCGGCGCTGGGCCTGCCACTGGCTGTCCGTCATCGCCTCCGGTCGCTCCATCTCCTCTGCCTCGAGGAGCGCACGGTTGGCGTACCGCAGACCTTCGGCAGCATTGATTCCCCGGTCGGCGTAGACCGAGGCAACGTAATCGTAGGCCGCGCCGGAGGAATCGGTGGTGAGGAACCGCTCCGCGGCGCGGATAAGCGTCGCCGCGTCGCCGTTCAGTTCCACGTACGTTTTCAGGATCTGGTAGACCGCCACGCGCTCGATCATCCGATCCCCGGGGTACTTCGCGAGCAGCTCTTCAAGCGCCGTGATGCGCCCTTGGAGGTTCTCCTCGGTGTTCTCCAGCACGGTGGTGATCTCTTTCTGCCGGTCGATGGCCTTCTGCTGGGTCCAGTAGCGCCAGAGCAGCGTGCCCGCCGCGATGCCGACGAGCGCGATGAGGCCGATGAGCGTGGTGCGGTTCATGAGCTACGTCTCGGAAAACGGAATGCACAGTGCACGAGCATGACAGGTCGTGCCCCACGGGCGTTCGGGTGATCGCTCACTATCTGACGATAGGCGCGGCCCGCCGTCTCCGCAAGGACTTCGCCGCGCTTGACCGCCTCCGGGCGGATTCCTACCCTCAAGGAGTGGAATGCGGGGCGAGATACCGTCCTCCGAACGTCCCGGGAGGTCCCATGCGTGCAGCAGTGCTCGAACAACCGCGCATCATGACCGTCTGCGAACGCGCCGAGCCGAAGGTGGAACCCGGAGGTGTGGTGCTGCGCGTCGGTGCGTGTGCCATCTGCGGCACGGACCTGCGCATCTTCAACTACGGCCACCACCGTATCACGCTGCCCGCCGTCATCGGACACGAAATTGCCGGGACGGTAGCGGAAGTGGGAAGAGGCGTCGAAGGGTACAGGGTCGGCGAGCGGGTCGTCCTGTCGCCGCCGGGGTGGTCGTGCGGCACGTGTCGTGCCTGCAAACGCGGCAACGAGAACCTCTGCGAGGACCGAAAGGCGCTCTCCTACGAATTTCCCGGTGGGTTCGCCGAATACGTCGCCATCCCGCCACCCCTCGTCCGAAACGGGAGTCTGCACCGGATCCCCGATGGTGTAGACCTCGCGCACGTGGCGATAACCGAGCCACTGGCCTGTTGCGTGAACGGACAGGATCAGGTCCGATGGCGACCGGACGACCGGGTGCTCATTCTCGGTGGCGGTCCCATCGGGATGATGCACGCGGAACTCGTGCGGGCGCGCGGCGCGGAATCCCTCGCAATGGCGGACCTTTCCGACGAGCGTCTGCGCATGGTCCGCTCGCTTGAGGACGTGGTCGCCATAGACGGGCGCGACCCGGCGAGAGCCGAAGAGGAGGTTCGCTCGTGGTCTGATGGTTATGGGCCGGACGTGGTGATCGTCGCCGCGAGCGCGCCCGCAGCGTACCATCAGGGGTTCAATCTCGTCGGGCGCGGCGGTCAGGTGCTCCTGTTCGCCGGTCTCCACAAGGACAAGCAGGTGCTCGAAGTGAACATGAACCTCATTCACTACCGGCAGTTGGCGTGGTGCGGTTCGTTCGGTTCGACACCGGCGCACGGAAAGATGGCGCTCGACCTGCTGCTCTCTGGGAAGGTGAGTGCGGAGCGGCTGGTCACCCATCGGTTCACGCTCGGCAACGTCCCGGAGGCAGTCGCGGTCGCCGGGGCGCTCGTCGGACTGAAAGTGGTCGTGGAACCATAGGGGCGCTTGCGTGTGCTTTCTGTTCCGAGTCTGTTGGGCAGCGCGCCCTGTGGATGTCGTGTCAGACTACAGGCGAAGCATCTCGTCCCGGCATAGTGAGATTCTTCGCTTCACTCAGAGTGACGTTTCTGTCGCACGGAGAGACTGTCGGGCAATGGGACGCACATGAACGATGGCTTCGTGCTCGTCCTCGATCTGGGGACGCACAAGTGTCGCGCCGTGGCAATGGACGGCCACGGTGCGGTCGCCGCGCGGGCCACGTCGCCGCCGTACCCGACGCACCGCGATCATCCCGGCTGGGCGGAACAGGAACCCGAAGACTGGTGGACTGCGGCGGTCACGTGCATCCGCGAGCTGCTCCGAGAGGTCGATACCGGTCACCTGCTCGCCGTCATCCCGGTCGGGCACGGGCCGAGCCACCTCCCGCTCGACCGGGACGGAAAGCCGCTCGGGCGTTCCCTCATCTGGCAGGATACCCGCGCGCGGGACGAGGCGAACTGGATCTCCGAACACACCACCGTCGAGGAACGGTTCAAGGCGCTTGGCTTGCACCTTCCCATCGCCCCGGGGATGGGACCGGCGAAGCTCCTGTGGCTGCGCGACCGGGAGCCGGATCGCTACGCTCGCACCGGCGCGCTCGTCCAGCCGAAGGACTACCTCACCCTCAGACTCACCGGAGAGGTTGTCTCGGACCGGTACGGTCTCAAGGACCTCGTCCATGCGCACACGGGCCAGTTCGACCCATGGTACGCCGACGTGCTTGGCCTGCGCCGCTCGCTCATTCCCCGGATGCTTACCCCCTGGTCCCTCGTCGGCAAGACGACGGAGGAACAGGCGAGGGAGACCGGGCTACGCGCCGGTCTGCCGGTCGCCTGCGGGACGATTGATGCGTTTGCCGGTCTCATCGGCTCCGGCGGACAGAACCATGGGGAAATCTGCGACGTGAGCGGCACCTCGGAGATCATCGGCGTCGTCCGGGAAGCTCCCGCGCAGCCGTTCGAGGGATTCCTCTGCTATCCGCTCGTGCACGGCAGGTCGCTCGCCTTCGCCGTGACGCGAGCCGCCGGGGACTCTATCGACTGGTTCGTGCGGAAGATCGCCGGTGCAAGCGACTTCGGCACGTGGATTTCCGCGTTCGAGGAACGTGCGAAGAACGACCGGAGGTGCGGTGGCCCGGTCGTCTTTTGGCCGTATCTCGACGGCGAGCGCAGCCCGCTGTGGGATCCGGACATGCGGGGAATGTTCTGCGGTATCGACCTCGACACGGACACTGACGCCCTTGTCCGTTCCGTGCTTGAAGGCGTCGCGCTTTCGATCCGTCACAATCTCGAACTGTTGGAAGAACGAACCGGAACGAAGCCGGTGAGGATGTGGGTGGGTGGAGGTACCGCGCGGATCGCGCTCTTCAATCAGATCAAGGCGGACGTGACCGGGTTGGACGTGCTCGTGCCGGAAGAGCATGAGGCGACCGCGCGCGGCGCGGTGGCGATGGCGCACGTTGCACTCGGACGCACGCCGGATGTCCTGACCGCAACGAGAGCGCTTCTCGGAAGGCCCGTTCAGATCAGCCCGCGCGCGGAGTGGAAAGGATACTATGATCGTCTCGCCCCGATCTACACGAACCTCGCCACCATGATGCGACCAATCTACCGGGAGCTTGCGCAGGTGCGGAGGATCATGCCCGGTCCGAGCGAAGTGAGATGACCTGCTTTCCCCATCGGCGGATTTCCCTATCTTTGTCCAGAGTACGGTCGGGCGAAGGAAGCTATGCTCGCACATTTGTTTCTCAATAAGAGAGGGGAATCCCCGCTCATCTATTGACCACTGGCGGCAGCCTCCGGTACTTCCGCACGTCGGTTGCCACCGTGCGATGTGGTGATCATCGTCGTCCTGACGGCCGCGACGATCTCTGGGAACTGCCGACATCGGGTGAAGGAACCACGACCGATGCGAGAGATACGACTCATCGACACGGGACCGGCGTCCGCACTTCGGTCACATGCGCTGTACCATGGCCTGACTTCAGGGGTCAGCGGCGATCAGCCCGATACGCTCGTGCTTTCTGTGCCGACGCAGTATTACGTCTCGCTCGGCTGCTATGAGGAGTGTTTCCAACGACAAACATCGAGTATTGCCGCGAGAAGGGCATTCCCGTCCTTCGGCGTCAGATCGGCGGTGGTGCGCACGTGCTCGGCCCCGATCAGCTCCTCTTCCAGACCGTCTTATCACGCCCGGCGTTGCGCCAAGTCGGCCACGCGGATGTATCACGGAATCCTCCGCGTGGCGGTGGAGACCTATCGGGACTTCGGCGTGGACGCGCACTACCTGCCGTTCACCGACATCCGCGTCGGGAGATCCCGCATCAGCGCCGGGGCGCTCGGCAGGCTGAACGAGTCGGTCGTCCTGGCGAGCAGCCTCGCCTACGGGAACGATCCCGACATCGAACGAGCGGCGCTCACCAGCCATGCGCGGGTCGAGACAACGTCCATGCAGCGGGAGCTGGGGTCGCCGCCGGACCGGGAGGCGGTGAAGGCGCGGTTCCTCGAGAACTTCGTGCGCAACCTCGAAGCCAGGCTCGTGCCCGGCTTCCTCACCGAGGAGGAACGGGCGGAACTCGAACGACTTGAAGAGGTCCTCTCATCGCCGGAATGGCTCGGTCAGGCGGACGAACGGGTGCGACAGCTGAAAGAGTGGGATGCGTCGGACGAGGTCGTGAGGGTGGCCGAAGGTCAGCACGTTACCACCGACGGCGTCACGATCCGCGCCACGGTGCGCGTCAGCACGGGTACGGTTGACGATCTCGCGCTCACCGGGAACTTTCTCTTCTACAAAGACCACCTGAGCGAACTGGAGGACTCCTTCCGGGGCGCGACAGCCGAATGGGACGCCCTCATGACCGTCGCCGAGAACTTCTATCTCGTCCATCAGGTCGATTGCCCCGGCGTGACCCCCCACGACTGGGTGCGCGCCATCCACAACGCCCTCACCGGCTCATCGAGCGACGAACCGGTGGTCAGGTAGCGGGCGAGCAACCGCCTCACCGGGAAGCCCGCCCGTTCGTGAGTGTCCGTCGTCCTGCCATGAGGATCTTACCCTCTCACCCTCAGGCGATCCACCACCTCATACCTTCTCTGCCTAGGCGATGGGGTGCACTCCTGTCTGGACTGCACCCTTCAGGCTGGACAGAATTGGGGTGAGCGCGAGAGGCTGTCCGGAGATTGGGTGAAAGCCTGCTCGAACTGCGCGGGGCTTGAACGGGGTCGAGCGTCGTGCACCGGCTCGCCCCCCGCCTCGGCCTTGTGCTCCGCCATCCAGCCCATGTGTTTCATCTCGTCGATGGCGCGGTCCTCCAGCGCCTTCGAGAGCCACCCGTCCTTCACGACGAACGATTGGTGCAGGTAGCGGAGGATCGCCGCGTACTCGCCGGAGACATCCTCTTCGAGATAGCGGTAGAGGAGCTTCTCCTGCGGCGTCTGTGGCGCGCGATACTCGATGGGCGGCATCCCCTCGACCTTCGGGACCATCGCCCGGAACTTCTCTCCGTGGTGCTGTTCCTCGCTGATGATCCGGTCGAAGAGCTTCTTGATGTTCTCGTACGGGATCGCCTCCCGATGCTGGCGATACGTGGCAACCGCCCCGTCCTCCGCATTGCTGTTCGCCTGGATGAAGGCGACCGGGTCGTTCGTCCGCTCGACCGGCGCGCGCTCCGTCGTCGGATTGCCGCCAAGGGAGACGACGATCTGTGCGAACCACTTGAAATGGCGCATCTCGTCGCGCGCGATGCCCTCGATGGAACTTGCCAGCTCACCGCCGGTCCCCCCCACGCTAAGAGGAGGTACCGGACGATTGCCTGATGCTCCATCGTCATATCATGGTTGAGCAGGGCGACCACTTCTTGGTCCGTCATGGCTCCGCCTTTCGTCTATGGTTGCTCTTGGCGCGAAGTCACGCGAGGAGTTTCGTGTTCCGCTGCCGCCCAGTACCGCTGAAACGCCCGCACGAAGCGCGATTCGGGAGATTGCCGCCGTTCCGGGAGATACCGATCCGCAGCGAGCCGCGCCCGCGACGTGAGACACGCGCGCCGCGAGGCGTACCACATCCCGTACCGGATTGCCACCCCGTCACGATCCGGCAGAATTACCAACCAGAAGACCCGGTCGTATCCGGCGAGCGGCGCGAGGATCGCCCATCGGTAGACCTGTCGCCGCATCACGAGGTCTGAAAGACCGCCGTGCGCGAGGAGCGCCTCCGGGCCGATGAGACGGACGCGAACGTTGGCCTCGCTCCGCTCCGACGTTCCCTCCGACGCCCTATTCACAAGTCGTTCGAACTGCGCGAGGGCGACCTCGGGAGCCACCGTGACCATGTTTCCTCCCCATGGGACGGCGTATCCGGAGGACAGGACCGGCGCGGCGTTCCCTGAGGAGGCAAGGACGTGCGCGAGGAAGAGCGCGGCGATCATGGTACTGTGGTGGTTGGTTACGACGAACATGGCACTTCCGGATAGCACCGACTCTCGGCACACGGACGCCCTTCAAGACACGAAACTCCGCAAGGGATGCCATGGAGACGCGGAGGGCCAGCCACGGCCGTCGCATAGGGCAACATACTGCCGGTCGTCCTGCGCCCACGTCATGTGCCAGTTGTCGCGGGAACCGCCCGACCGTCGGGTCGTGTCATCGAGTCGCCGGATTCCCGTGATGCGCGGCAAGGGGGTTGCTCCTCTCTGACAAAGGGCGGTGGGGGCTCGTTGCGCGGTTCATGCTACCGGTACGTACCGTATTCCTTCGCCGCCTCGTACATCGCCACGACGTCTCCGTCGTGGAATTATCCTGAAGCGCGTGCGCCGGCGCGAGACAGTCGCCGCCGCCCTGATTTCCAGGTCCCCGTTAGCCCCACGCCTTCTTCGTCCACCTGCGGAAATCGAGTTCCACGCCGCGGCCCTCGTGCTCGACCCGGATAACGGCGCTGCCGAAATCGCTGTGGACGAAAGGACAGTCCATGAGCGGCCAGTCCGCGTGGTCGAGGTCAACGCCGTTGATCGTCGCAGTCGCTTTCGGCCGCTGTACAGCGTAGTGCAAGTGGGTCGTTATAACAGGTACGGTACCGTCGGACTGAAGATACGAAGGAGCATCCGGCGGCGGACCGGGGTTCTCAAGCCGTAGCACCGCCCCCGTCACCGTCGTGTACGTCACCGCGATCCGGTCACCATCCACGTGCGTCTTCCGTCCTCTCACAGACGTGACAAAGGCATCGAACGACGGCCAGTCGGCGGCACGCGCCGCCTCGACGATGACGCCGGTCCTCCGGCACGCGCTTGTGAGTTCCCAGTACTCGCGGGTCCGAGAGGTGCTCTGGCGCGTTAGCTCGGCGCCATAGGGCTTCCGGTCGAGGCGGAACGGGGCAAGCGGCCGGATCGCCACGAACGCCGGGCCGACGTGCAGGAACAGCCATTGCGGTTGGGATTCCCCGGAAAGCGTCTTCGGGGCGGGAAGCCAGCGCTCGGCCACGAGCGGGAGATGGCCACGCATCAGCGGGTGCGGGTCGCCGGCCGGGATGTGATAGGTGGCTAGGAGCACGCCCTCGTGTTGGAGCAGGTGCTCGTACTCGGACGCGCCGGTCCAGTAACCGGCCTTCGCGCTCTTGTTCGGCTGGTTCGTGAATATCGTGCCGTGCGGGTTGTCGGAGTTAACCTTGAGGCTCCACCGGTGCTGATGATCGGGCCACGAAGCGCCGTAGAGCGAACTCAGACAATAGGAGTCGGTCATCCACGTGTAGCGTCCGATGTCCACCGGCACGCTGTTTGACACCATCTCGGCGTGGCGCTCGTGCAGAGCGTAGGGTTGTCGCCGGTCCGTCGCTGTGGCGATGATGGCCGGGTGCGGCCGGTAGTCCGAGTCAGCCGTCGTCATGGCAAGCGCCAGGCCGACGTCGCCGTTGAGGACCGGCGAGCCGCAGAACAGGTACGACCACGCGTGAGAGAGGTGTGCGCGGGTCTCGACGGCGTACTGGTCGTAGAGCCGACTGTGACCGCCCGCGTATATCCCGTTCAGGTTGCTCGTCGCGTGTTCGATGGCTAGGTAGTCCACCATCATCTCCGCCATCCGGCGGACCTCTGGGTCCGTGGCACAATCACGAAGGATCATGAGCGGGGAGACGTACGTGAGCGCGTAAACCGGACTGTGAAACTCGACAAGCCCGTAGACCATTCGGCTTGCCGCCCATGCGCGCAACCAGTCGAGCGCCGCCTGATACGCGACGGACGCTCGCGTGCCCTCGATCCGGTCGCCGGGGAACGCCTGCGCCGTGAGTAGGCGCGCGACGGCAAGCATCACCTTATGGTTCTCGGTGTGCACGGAGTCATACAGGCCGCGATAGCTCATTTTTCGCGTGAGCGTCTCGCGGATCGCTTCGAACGTCGAGGAAGGTATCCCGTCGCGGTGGCGAGTGCAGACCCGCGCGTAGGCCGGAGCGGTGAACATGTCAATTACGTCTAGCCCGTCCTCGAGGAACCGTACCGCCGTCTCGCGGTCCGTGCCGAGCGCGAGACGTGCCAGCGCGTGGTAGACGAGCGCCACCGGCCGTGATGTTTCCGGTCTCTCGCGTGCAAGGATTTCGAGGATTTGGGCCTTGCGCTGGTCCATTGGATACGGTCTTTCCATCGGATTGGGAACGGTACTTCAGGGGGAGCGAGCGGTCAGGCGGCATCAACCCCTGTGGCCTGCGAACTCGCTGATGCGAGTTCGTTTCGCGTTCGTCGGCACGAACGCGCTCACGAATACCTGCCGTACTGCTGGGCTACCTCATACATCGCCACCACATTCTCCGTCGGGGAGCTGTCCTGAAGTTGGTGCGTCGGGGCAAGGCAATAGCCGCCGCCGGGCATCATGATCTCGAGGGTGGCATTCCCCTCCGCGTCCCGAATTGCTGCGCCGTACGGCAGCTCCCGATGCTCCCGTAGAGGGCCGGTCAGCACGCGAAAAGCACGACAGCGCAGCAGAGACTGATGCGTGCCCGAACCGACCTCATCCGTTGCCTCTGTCAATCGTGCCCATCGAGGCGTGTGCGCTTGAAATCCGCGTATACTCTGCGGCCCAGGTGGAGGTGGCTCCGGTAAGAGAGGTTGCTGACCAGGCTGATGAGCGGTCTGCGGCGCTGCCACAAGACACGGCTCATCCTGCCCAGAACACGCCGCAAGGAGTAGAAGTCCCGATTGCAGGCGACGTCCTCCTGGATAATGCCTTCCAGAGACAGATGCTTATACTTGGCCACCGGGAAGGTCAACGTGTAGTATTTCCAGTCTTCTGGAAACGTATCGAGGGCGATGCGGTCCTCTGACCTCATCTGGTCCCACAGACGCGTGCCGGGCAATGGCGTCAGGAACAGCAAGTTGAGAATGTCCACGCCGTAGTGACTGGCTGCATCGGCGATGCGTTTGCCGATGCCCGGTTCGTCTATGTCCAGGCCGACGATAAAGGAACCGGCGACGATCATGTTGTGCCGCTGTATGCGCCGCACGGATGCGCGGAAGTCCCCGCCCTTCCGAAGGTTGAATTTCTTGCCGACTTCCAGAAGTCCTTCCGGGGTGGGGGATTCAAAGCCGATGAAGACGCCGCTGCACCCCGCCTTCGCGGCCAACGCCAGGAGTTCGTCGTCATCGGCGAAGTTGATGGTGGCTTGGGCAATCCACTGCTTTCGCAGATCAGCCTTTGCTATGGCGCGGAACAGGTCCTTAGCGCGGGCGATGTGTTCAGGACGTGTACCGATAAGGTTGTCGTCCACCACCAGAACATGCTTCTCGCGAACCAACTGGAATTCCCGCACGACATCAGGAATGGGTCGCTGGCGGTAGTGGGGTCCATTGAACGCCGTCACACTGCAAAAGCTGCAGTTCAACGGACAGCCGCGCGTGGTCTGAATGGACCCGAACGCGTATCCTTGGGCCAACAGATCATGACGGGCGAACGGCACATCCTCTATCTTGGCTAAACCTCCGTCATATCGGCGCTTCAGGCTGCGGTGCCGGGCGTCATCGAGGACCTGTGGCCAGATGGTGTCGGCTTCCCCCGTGACAACCGAGTCCACACGCTGCATGACCTCGTCCAGGCACATGGTCGCGTGTATGCCGCCCATGACCACAGGCACGCCCTGACGCCGGAAGTAGGCCGCTACTTCGTAGGCGCGGTTCGCCTGCGAGGTGAACGCCGTAATCCCCACCAGGTCCGGTCGCGGCATGGCCGAATAGTCCGGTGCGCCGAGGTTCTCGTCCACGATTGAGATTTCCCACTCCGGCGGGGTCACTCCCGCGAGAACCATCAGGCCGAGTGGCTTCCACACGCGATAACGGCTCCAGCGGCTCTTGACCATGCTGACGATCGGGTTGGAGGGGTTGATGAGGTACAGACGCATAGGTTGTGCAGACTCCCCGGCGCGGGTAGGTTGGGTACGGCAGTCACGATTTGTTGCCGCACCGCATATTCAAGAACCGGTCTGCGACTCATTCATGCAAGCCCCCTTCTGAAGCTGCTGTCGTCTGTCAAGCCCAGATAGCACAAGAACTCCTCATCTCACCAGCATTTCCGTCTCTTGGCGCTTATACTTGACAGCGGGGATGCTCGTTCGGCTCAATACCGCCCGTACCGGTGCGCCACCTTGGACAAAGGGGCGAAGTGTTCCGCATACGTGCCGCTCTTGTGCCGTCGTCATCTCTCTGTTCCCCACAGCCACGAGGCGAGGTCACCAAGTGAGGACGCGTGCGCGGCTTCTGGATGCTCTTGGAAGAAGCCAAGAAACACATTGAATGGGTGTAGTAAACACAGGCACAAGAGTTTCCGAGCCTGAACGTTGTCCAGATGCAGAGGAGGTCGGTAGGCCCGCAGGAAAGCGCGAAGCAGTTCTCTGTTACCGAGAAAGGCGATCAACTCGAAGAGCGGGTCGCCAACCATCGCGTCGCCGAAGTCGATAAGGCCACTGGTTCTCCAGACGGAGCCGACTTTCCGAACGAGAATGTGATCGTGCGTCAGATCGCCGTGAAGGAGCACGGGCGGGCCGATCCGGGGAACCAGTTCCGTGATGGGCAGAACGAACGCTTCGATCTGGCTCACCATGTGGCCGGGAATGTCTCCCCATTGCTTGTGTCGTTCCTCGCAACCTGCTCTGCCGCTCTCCAACATACGCGTGTAATCTTCCCACGTCGGCCTGAGAACACCACCATCCGGCAGAGGAAGCGAATGGAGACGGCTCACGATGTGGCCGAGTTCCTCCGCAATGGAGATTATGTTCGATGGGGACACTCCGTCGCGCACGTGGCTGAGGCTGTCGTCCGGCAGAAACTCGAACACCAAGTATGGCCACGACCATTCGGCGATGTCGCCGTAGAGGGAGCCATGGGCCACGAGCGCCGGGGCGGGAACGTCCAGCCTTCCTGACACGATCCCGTTGGCTTCGAGTTCCGTGCGGAACACCGCCCCACCGTTGAAGAGCCGTCCAAAGAACTTGATGACCCACCGGCGGTCAACGATGAAAACCGGATAGGTCCCCGGAACCCGGACCTCCAGCGATATTTCGCCGTCGCTCAGACCGTGCCGGCTGCAGACTTCCGCGACGTATGGTCGCCAGTAGTCGGAATCTACGAACCGGCGGTTGTAGTCTTCCAGAGAGTCGAGTTCGGGTGGGTTCATTGGTCTCAGTATCGTCCATACCTCTTCGCCGCGTCATACATCGCTACGACGTTCTCCGTCGGGGAGTTGTCTTGCAGTTGGTGCGTCGGCGCAAGGCAGTAGCCGCCGCCGGGCATCATGATCTCCAGCATCTCCCGCACGTTCGCCACGACCTCGTCCACCGTGCCGTACGCCACCGACCCGGCGGTCGAGATGCACCCGTGGAAGGCGAGCCGCCCACCGAAGTGGTCCTTGAGATAGCGCGGTGACATGTTCGTCGCCTCCGGCTGGAGCGTATCCACGCCGGTGAACCCCATCTCGATGAAGTCCTCGTAGGCCCAACTCGATGACCCGCACGTGTGGATGACGACGGGAAGGCCGTGCACTTTGGCAAGGTTCACGAACTTCTGGTGGCGCGGGCGGATGTGCCGCTGGTAGAGGTCGAGGCTCATGATCGGGCTGATCTGCGAGCCGAGGTCCTCGCCCATCCACATGAGGTCGATCTTCCCCTTCGCCGCCTCGATGGTGCGCTGTGTCACCTCAAGGAGCACCAGAGCGCGACGGTCGATGTAGCGCAACCCCGCGGGGTCGTCGGTGATGAGGTCCACGAGCACCTGCTCCATCGTCCGGATCATGCCCGCGCTGTTGATGATGTCGCCAAGCCCCGCGCCGCCGACGAAGAGCGCGTATTCGGCGTATCGGTCGCACGTCTCCTCGACGCGGCTGTAGTCGAAATCGTCGGGGTTCGGCATCGGCCAGTTCTCGACCGTCTCAAGATCGGCGTCCCGGAGCGGGAAGTCGCAAAAGTCCCAGTAGCCGCCGCTCTCGTGCTCGATCCAGCGGGTGTGAATGCCCCATACGTCAACGCGGCGGCCCGGCACTTCCCGGTGAAGGGCGGGGCCGCCGTACGGGGCGCCGATGCCGCGAAAGTCAACGCCGAGGACCTTAATCAGCCCTTCCCCGTCGTCCGGCTTGAGGCCGTAGTGCGCCTTGAGTCGCCGGTCAATGCCGGGGTTGGCGGAGTAGTTGATGGGGACGCGATCCGGCTCCTGCTGCGCGAGAGTCGTTAGTACCCGTTCCTTCGAGGTCATGTGTCGTTTCATGAGTGTTCCCCGCTCGGTTCCCACGCCCCCACCGCGATGAGCCGCACGCTTCGCCCGGTCCGGGCGAGGGTGCGAGTCCGGTTCGTCATGACGGGCTTGCGGTGCTTTTCGATGTCGAAGCCGTAAGTCAGACGCCGGTGCGTCGGTATCTGAATGAAGACCGTCGAGAGCCAGATGACCGTGCGCAAGACGCGGATCGCCCGTTCCGGTGCCCATATGCAATATCGTTCACGGCACAGACCGTGCCATCCCACCTCGCTGGACGTGCCGCCTCGACGATGGGCGTTCGGTGAGGAGTTTACGCGGCGGTACACCGCGTCGATCCGCCGCTAAGAGGTTTTTCACATTGAACTTACAAGGCAGCATCCGGTCGGGAACGGTGGCTATGACACCAATCCCGCCGGGTTCGCCGGTTCGCAGGCGCAGGGCGTCGGCTGGACGCAGATGAAGCTCGGCTGGGATTGTCCGACCGACGAAGGGAAACTCTCCCTCGCCTATACAGGAAGCGTCTACTCGTTCGTGCCCGAATCAGACTGGACCGCCCACCAGCACACGGTGAGCGCGAGCTATTCCGACTACCGGGCGCACGATTTCCTTCTCGGCATGAGCGGCGAGGTCGGCGGCAACTGGAACCGTCCGGCCTATTCCGCCTATTCGTACTACGAACTCGGATGGAGCGGCTGGATGCGGTCGAGCACCGGCTCGTGGCCCGTCGAAGCGCGGATGGAGCTCGGGTCCCGCGCCTACCCGGAAAGCGGGGCGTTCGACTTCAGGAAGATCGCATTCGAGTTCTCCGCTCGCCACCAATGGCAGACCCGCACGACCCTCATGCTGAACGCCGGATACACGACGCGCTCCTATTCGAACACGACCATCGACGACCTCCTCGCCGGACGGACGCAGGGCAGCAGCTATCAGTACCAGACGAGCGCTCTCGTCGGTCAAGGGCTTACGGAGAAGACCGGTCTGCGCCTCTCCGGATGGGCGGTGAAGGGCGACGGCGAGAGCCGATGGTGGGAGGATTACTGGCAAGTCCTCGACGATCCGCTCGCGAGAACCGGGTTTGGAGGCAGGATACAACTGAGCTGGCTTGCGCCCGCTGCGCTCACGGCGCGGGGGTACGTCGGCGGACAGCGCCTGCACGAGAAGTACGTGACCGTCGAAGGTAACCACAGCGACCGGCTCGACCGCTTCGGCGAGGCAGGCGTCATTGTGGAAGGATTGCTCCCGTGGACGGCTGCCGGTCGGGTCTTCTCGTGGTCGCTCGAACTAAACGCCGCCAGACAGACATCCGATGATACCCAGTACGTGTACGAGCGCGTCGCGGCGATGGTGGGCATCAAGTACGCCTGGTGAACGGTTCCCTTCTCATCATGACCTCCTCTCGCGATGGGAAGAGCGAGGCTCACGTCGGCAGGGATCGTCCGGCGTGAGCCTCTTCCTTCGCGCCCGGCTCAGCCGTCTCCTCGGTTGCCCCATCCCGTGTCTTTCCGCGCCGCACCCGGCATTTGTATACTACGCACTGACAAGCGGAGCGCGAGAGTACGCTCTTCAAGTCGCTCGCTCCGCATGGGAGGATAACCATTCGATACGAGGATGCGGTGGAAGATCGGTCCAGCCCCGATATCAGAGCTGCCAAGCGCACGCTGCGGGAATACGTCCGCAGGCTCCGGTCAAGTCTTACTCGTGAGGAGAGCGACGTCTCCTCGGAAGCGATCTGGCGGCGCGTTCAGGAACTGCCGCTCTGGCACGATGCCCGGACGATCCATACCTACGTCGGCGCGCTGCCGGGCGAGGTGAGGACGGATGCTCTCATAGCCTGGTCACTCGAGCACGGGCGCAGGGTAATCGTGCCGGTCGCGGACCGGAAACGCAGGGAACTTCACCACGTGCAACTGGGGAATCTTGAGGATCTCAGGCCCACTTCGTGGGGAGGATTGGAGCCGATCCACGGAACGCACGTCGAACCGAATGTCGCCGATCTCGTCATCGTGCCGGGCATCGCCTTCGACCGAGATGGCCGTCGCCTCGGCATGGGAGGGGGATACTACGATCGCTTTCTTGCCTCGGTTCGTGTGCCGACCGTGGCGCTTGCGCATGCCTTCCAGATCGTCGATCTCGTGCCGGCGGACCAGCGGGACGCGAGGGTGTCGCTCATCGTCACGCCGGATGAAGTGATCGTTCCTGCGTAAGGATTGCGGTGTCGTCACTGCTCGATGATCTGGATGTCCTGGATCGAATCAACGGTGAAGGTGCGTTCCGCATTCCGCAGGTGGCAGAAGCCGACAAGCTGCGCGCGACCGGCGTATGTGCGAAGTTCCAGGGGGGAAACGTCACGCTCGCTGAGTGCCAGATCGCGCGTCCGATAAATGAGATGGACCCGCTTCCCCTCGCTGATTGCTTTGTCGATGAGGCTGATCTTTTCGCGCCGGAGAGACTCGGCGACGGGAGAGGTGGGTCGGGTGATCTCTTCAAGCTCCTCCACGGTGGCGAGGCCCTGCTCCGAGACCTGATCGACGAACCGTAGGAACGCTGCGCTCGTCGCGAGCACATCCGCCATCGCCCGGTGCGGCGAGGCAAACCCGATGCCCATTGCCTCCACCACACGGGCGAGAGGGTAGCGTCCGAGGTCGGGCAGCAGGCGCTTTGCGAGAGCCATGACGTCGATCGTGCGGAACGGCGGAAGCTCCTCTCCGGCAAGGCGGAACTCCCGGCGCAGGAATCCGATGTCGAACGACGCGTTGTACGCCACGAGCACGCGATGAGTGAGAATTGTCCGGAGCGACGGGAGAATCGTCTCCATCGAGGGAGCGTCGCGCAGTATCTCTTCGGTAAGGCGGTTGACCAGGGCTGCGGAAGGTTCGATGGCGCGTCCCGGGTTGACGAGCGACCAGAAGCGATCCACCTCCCTTCCGTCTCGCCAGACGATCACCCCGACTTCGCACACGCGGTGGCCCCAGTCCGGCTCCAGACCCGTCGTTTCCACGTCGAGCACGGCGAATTCGGCCTCGGCAAGCGGCAGCGGCGCGCTGGACATCGGAACACCTCACGGCGAAAAGCGGCGACATTCCTATGATAGCAAATCCCCAGGCGTCCGTGCCAGGAAGAGCGTGTGCGGACGACACTCGTTTCAACCGATCAGATGTCCTCCCAGAGATCGGGCTTATGTGCGCTTGTCATCTCGCTGGTCACAGCACTCCTCGCTCCTGCGGCTAGGAACTGCTGGCGAATGCCAAGCAGGGCGCCGTTTGCGGCGGTCGGATGGAGGTGTACCCTTCAAGACATCTGCAGCGCCGGTGAGCAGCGTCGCAGGAATCCCTCCCACGCCCGGTGGAACGCGCAGGACACCATGAAGGACATCCGCGTCGCATCGGTGCAGTTCAACCATCGCCCCGGAGACAAGGAGGCGAACCTCCGGACGATCCGTCGGTTCGTCGAAGAGGCGTCCCGGCGGAACGTGCAACTCGTGTGCTTCCCCGAATGCTGCATCACCGGCTACTGGCACCTGAGGAACCTCACGCGGGAGGAACTGACCGCGCTCGCCGAGCCGGTCCCCGATGGTTCCGCGACGGAGCGGCTGCGTTCCTGGTCGGAGGAATGCGGCATGACCATCGGTGCTGGTCTCATCGAACGGTGCGACGACGAGCGGCTCTACAACACGTACGTCGTGGCGATGCCGAACGGGAACGTCGCGCGACATCGGAAGCTCCACGCGTTCGTCAGCCCCTTCATCTCGTCCGGGGACCAGTACACCGTGTTCGACACGCCGCACGGCTGCCGCGTCGGCGTGTTGATCTGTTACGACAACAACATCATCGAGAACCCACGGATCACCGCGCTCATGGGTGCGGAGATCCTCCTCGCACCCCACCAGACGGGCGGATGCCGGTCGAGAAGCCCGCACGCGATGGGACCCATCGACCCGAAGCTCTGGGAGAACTGCCTCAGGAACCCCGATGCCGTCGAGCGGGAATTCCGCGGCAACAAGGGGCGCGGCTGGCTCATGCGCTGGCTGCCGAGCAGGGCGCACGACAACGGGATGTTCCTCATCTTCTCGAACGGCGTCGGACTGGACCACGGCGAGGTCCGCACCGGCAACGCGATGATCCTCGATTGCTACGGTCGCATTCTCGCCGAGACATGGAAGCCGGACGATGACATGGTCGTCGCCGACCTCGACGCTTCCCTCCTTGAACTCTCCAGCGGCAGGCGATGGCTCAAGGCGCGCAGGCCGGAACTGTATGCGCCGCTCACCGAAAGGACCGGCGCCGAACGGGACACCAGGACGGTCCGGTTCGGCACTGCGGACCACACGGCCTGATGAGCAGCCGCCCGCAGCCGCGCCCATGCCGAGTTCATCTTGCAGCCGAATCGGCGTGCGGCTACCTTCTCATGAGACACGGGCAAGCGTTCATGATGCGAGGAGATTACCATGCCGAAGGGGCAGGTCTGGACCGCGGAGTGGTCCGAATACCGGGACCGGACGACCGGGTTCATCGTGAAGCAACTGACGAACTCGCCGTCGTCGCACAACATCCATTTCTACTTCCATGATCCGGCGTGGACACGCGACAGCCGCTGGTTTGTCTTCTATTCGAACCGCACCGGCAGGACCGAGCTCTTCGGGCTGAGGATGGAGAGCGGGGAGATCGTCCAGTTAACGGAGGGTGGAGCCGGGGGCGCGCTCGTCAGTGCGCAGGAGCCGCTCGTGTATTACTCCGCCGGGAACGCATTCCGAGGGGTGAACCTCGATACGATGGAGGAGCGAACCATCGGTGCGTTGCCGGGCGGTGTGTCCTGCTACAGCGGTCCCTCGGAGAACGCCGATGGATCGCTCCTCGTCTTTGGAGGGAAGATCGGCTCGCGTCGCGGCCTGCTCTTGATGCGGGTGCGGGACGGCGCGGTCTCGACGATCTGGGAGACGGACGGCGTGCCGAGCCACGTCAATTGCTCGCTCGTCGATCCGGCCTGGATCATGCATTGCGACTCCACCCTCCCGGACGGGAAGCCAAAGCAGCGCGTCTGGGTGCTTTCGACCGACGAGAAGCGCCACTGGCATCCGTACACGCAGACGCCGCAGGAGTGGCTCACCCACGAATCGTGGCTCGGAACGACGGGGAAGCTCCTCATCTGCTACTGGCCGACCGGGATCATCGAGGTGAACATCGACGGCTCCGGAGAGCGGCTCGTCGCGGCGATCAACGCGTGGCACGCGGGGGCATCCCGGGACGGTCGGTTCTGCGTCGTTGACACGAACTGGCCCGACCGGGGTATCCACCTCATCGAACGCGAGACCGGGCGGATGATCAAGCTCTGTGAATCCGATTCGGCGACCGGCAACAGGCGAGCGGACGTGGAGGTTCACCCCCATCCCTCGTTCAGTCCGGACGGGAAGTACGTGGTGTTCGGCTCGCAGAAGGCGAGCAATCCGGAGATATACGCGGTCCCCACGGCGCAGGCGCACGAGCGACAGGACCTGTGGTGGGAACCGAGATACCGATGGCATCGGTCGTGATGAGTTCGAGCGCCCGTCCGGGCAGCACGGGTCGTCATTCCGAGCGAAGCGAAGAATCTGGTTCATGTGTGGCGTTGGATATGGCTGACTGGACGATACAAGCACTCTCGGAGCGGTGGTCAAACCAAGCGGGCGCGCTCGTCAAACGGACTCTCCGGGAGGAGTTCTCGCAGATTCTCACCCTCTGCACTGATGCCGATCTCGACGAGATGGCCAAGGCGTACAGGCTCCCCGGCAGAAGGGCATGGGTTGCACTTGCGGAGGAGCGCGTCGTCGGGGTGATTGCAGCCAAAGAGACGCCGGAGGGCGCGCTCAAGATAAAGCGCTTCTACGTTGACGAAGACTGGCGCGGTCGCGGTGTCGGCAAGGCGCTCCACGAGACTGCTCATGCGTGGATCGAGCGGCAGGGCTATCAGTACATCGTCCTGACGACCACGGAACCGATGGCGAGGGCGCAGGAGTTCTATCGCAGGCAGGGCTACGGAGAGCTCGGCACGACGGAGACCGCCGCGACGACCCTACATCACTTCGTGCGCACCTCCGCCGTTCGCCCGGTCGGCACGAAACTGAAGGTCAAAGCCATCCCGTCGCACACCGAAGAAGAGATCGGCGCCATCGTCGAGCGGCCTCGTGGGTACATTGAATGGTGGCACTGGAACGGGACGGAGCGGCAGTTGGTGCTTACGGAGTTCTATGATCGACCCGTCCCGGTCAACTACGGGTTCGCTCCGGAGTGGACCAACCCCGCCGATGGGAACGCGCTCGACGTGATCGTCATGGACGACCGGCGGATGCGGCCCGGAGAGGTGGTGCTCGGTAAACCGGTCGGAGTGCTCTGGCGAGCTGACGGCGACCACAAACTGCTCGTCAAACCGAAGGGCGGTGCGGTGCGTCCCATCTCTTTCGACGCGGAATACCGAGAGCGCGTTTCCTCATGGTGGGATGCGGAACATCAGCCGACCGATTGGGGCGGACCGGATGCCGTGCCTCGGCTGCTGATGCAGTGCCGAAGAAGGGGTTGATCGCTCACGGCACGCGGGAAGACAGATCCTCCCTACCTCGTCTGCGAGAGGTGCGGCGAGCAGACCGACTATCTCCGGCGTGACGTGCTCGACAGGAACTACAACGGGTTCGGAAAGACGCCGTTCTGGAACTGCGACGAATGCTATCAGATCAAACGACAGGCTCGTCCGGCCCGGATGGCCGGAGCGGGAAAAGGCGCGGGCGGCCCATCGTCTTCCTAGGATTCATGGGTGCGGGGAAGACGAAGGTCGGGCGTCTCGTCGCCGAGCGGATCGGTCGGGCATTTCTGGACACCGACGACCTCGTCGAGGGGAAAGCCGGGCGTCCTATCGGCGAGATATTCGCGCGTGAGGGGGAAGTCGTGTTTCGCCGCATGGAAACGGAGGCCATCGCCGAGGCGCTCTCCGGCGAACCGGAAGTGATCGCGCTCGGCGGCGGCGCTACGACACGGGAAGAGAACTGGGACCTACTCAGGAAGGCGAACGCGCTCACCATTTACCTCCGGGCAAAGCCGGAGACCATTCTCGAACGCGTTGCGGACCATACCCGCCGCCCGCTTCTGGCGGGGCTTGATCGGGAAGGGATGCTTGAGAAGATCACCGGGATGCTCGGCGAGCGCGAGCCGTGGTATCTTCGCGCCGAGCTGGTGATCTCTTCGGACAACTCCATCGACAAGTACGGCATGGTGGACATCGTGATCGAGCACCTCAGGGCGCTGGGATTCTCGTGGCAGTAACCGCGTCGTCTCTCTGGAGCACTCACGGGACGCTCTGGAAAAGGACCTTTGCCACCCTCTGGCCGAACCGCCAGACGCTTGTGGCACTGACGGTGCTCCTGTGGGTCCCGTGGAGGATCGTCGTCCCGCTTGCGGACCGATGGCTGGGCTTTCAGGAGACGGTCGGCTTCCCGCTCGAATGGGTGGCCGACACGCTCTACGAACCGCTCTATGCCGGTGCGGTGCTCGCTCTCCTTGCCGATGCGAACTCCCCCACACTGCTGCGGACGTTCCTGCGGGGTGTCTGGCTCCTACCGCGCCTGTTGCTCATCGACCTGAAGATCGCCGTCTGGGGCCTTGCCGCGCCGTACCTCGTCCTGCACCTCGGCAGCGCGATCTTTCTCACGTGTTGTCCGAGCCAGCTCATGGCACACCTGCTGATCGTTGCGACCCTTGCGAGCATGGTCTGGCTGTTCGTCGTCGTGTTCCGCTATTTTCTCGCCCCGGCGGTGCTTGTCTCCGAGCGGCTTGCGGTGGGTAGGGGATCGCCCGACGAAGGTCGGCTCAGCCCGTATCAACTCTGGTTCCGGTCCGACGGGGTGTCGACCGGTTGGTCGCTGTGGGCTGCGCGACGGCTTGTGCGCGGTCGCACGGCGCACGCTCTTCTCGTGCTCCTCGTCGGGCAGGGGGTGGTACTGATCGTCATGGCGCTCCTGCCGCCCGGGCAGAGCATCCTGCTGCAGGTCGTCAGCGGCCTGGCGATGATTGCCACCACGCTCTGGTGGGGCCTCCTCTCGGAGTTCACGAGATGGTGCATCGGGGGGCAGACCGAGCAGAACCAACGGGAAGGTCTCCCGGAACGGACCCCGTAGCATTGCCTCGCCACCGTGAGCTTGACGAGCCTGAGCCACTGCCCCCGACCCGCGCGTTCCCCGCACGAGCATGAACGGCTGCACGACTACGTACCAACGTGCACCACTTCCACTGGACATCGTCGAAGCCGCGTAGCTTCCCCCGTCGGGCAACCGCAGGGTACTTCCGTCCCGTCATCGAGCCGCGAACATTCCGCCCGTAGATGCGTAGGAGGAAGGTATCATCCTGTCGAATTGACATCACAAGCGGAGTCTCGGTACATTCTATTCTGCCAAATTGACTGCCCATCAGGAGAGCAAGGAGGAGCTATGAACGGCGTCCGGTCACCTGCCCGGCAACGGTGGGTGTGGAGTGTCGCGATCATCGGTTGTCTCGTCGCAGGACCGCCGGCTTGGGCGCAGGAGGACGCCGACTTCGCCTTCGCGCAGCATCTTCTCCAGGACGCGATGTACGATCTGGCGAGCCAGCAACTCCAGCTCTACATCACGAACCACCCGAACACGCAGCATACGCCTGAAGCATTCCTTCTGCTCGCGGATGCGTATGTCGCACGGGGTGCGTTGAGCAAGGCCGCCGACACGTATCAAGGGTTCATTGTCAAGTACCCGCAAGACGTGCGGGTTCGAGAGCTCTGGCTCAAGCAGGCGGAGTTGCGCGCTCGTGCCGGACAGCATGAGGAGGCGGCCCGGTCATTCCTCGAGCTGGCCGACGCCTATTCGGAGAGCGACTTCGCGGACGACGCGCTGCTGGGCGCGGCATCGAGCCTCGTCGCTCTCGGAGAGTCCGCGCGAGCCGAACGGACACTCACGCGCCTGATCGAGCGATACCCGCGCTCCCCGGCATTGCCGCGTGCTCGCGTGCTGCTCGGTCGCGTGAGGTTGCTGCGCGGAGATCCGGCTGCGGCGCTCCAGAGCATGGAGCCGGTCGTGCGTGAACGCACGCTCACCGACGACGTGGCTGACGCCCTCCTGCTCGGGACAGAAGCGGCGCTCGCGCTTGACCAGGTCCCCGAAGCGCGGAGGCTGAGCGACCGACTCGTCGCACAGGCTCCCGGCGACGACCGGACGTGGCAGTCGCGCATTGCCCTCGCCGAGTACCTCCTCGCCAAGGGTGAACAGACCGGGAACGTCGAGAATCTCAACCAGGCGGCGGACTACTACAAAGAGACCGCGCGCCGGGGGACTACTCCCGCCATCGGCGAATCGGCACTGTTCGACCTTGCACGGGTGCGGGAGCTGCAACAGACGCCCGTGCTTGCGCTCAGCAACTGGCAGGATTTCCTCCGGCAATACCCGCGCAGCCCGCGCCGTCCTCGCGCCATGCTTGGCCTTGCCCGTTCTCAGTTCGCCAACCAGGACGAACGGGCCGGGGTGTTCACCCTGGAAGAACTGCTCACCACGTACCCGGACTCGACGGAGGGGGTTGAGGCGCTCGGAATGCTCGGCGATCTCTACCTTGGACGGGATGACGCGGTGACGGCGTTGGTCTACTACGAACGACAGCTTCCCAAGACACCACAGGGTGCGCTTCGCCGCACTCGAATGCTCCGCAACGCCGAGGTGCGCGAGAAACAGCTTGGAGAAGTCGAGCAGGCGCGCACGTTCTACGGGGAGCTCGCCGAGGGTGACGACGAGGTGGCGGCGCAGGCGCTTTTCGGACTGGCGCGCTGCCGCCGCTCGCTCGGTCAGGTCGACGAGGCGGAAGAGGCGTACCGTCAGGTGGTGCGTCGCTTCCCGAACCATCCGCTGGCCAATGCGGCGCAGGACAGCCTCACGATCATCCAGCATTTCCTCCGTCCGGACATCAACGGTGCGCTCGTTGCAACCATCGCGCTTGAATCCGACGAGATGGTATCTTCTTCCGCTCCGGAGGCGCTCCGGCGAGAGCGGATGCTCGGTCTGGCGAAGATCAAGATCGAGTACCTCAAGGACTATGAGGGCGCGATCACGCTTCTGCGCGCCTATCTTGCGGAGTCGAACATCGCCGCGCCTGACGAGGCGGAGCACCTGCTTGCGCAGTGCTATCTGCGCCTGAGCACGCGTGCGGCGCTCCAGCATAACGCCGTGGTGCACGATTCGGCACACGAGGAGGCGCTTGCGGCGTTGGCTCGGCTGGCTTCCCGCTATCCGCAGAGCAGCCTTGCGGACGACGCTTTCATCGAGACGACCGAGGCCAGCCTGGCGTCGGTCGACTCCGCTTCCCGCTCCCGGCGCACCATCGGAGTGTACCGGGACTTCTTCACCCGCTACCCCCACAGCGACCGGCGCGATTTCGTGCTCATTCGCCTCGCGGAAAGCACGATTGCCCTCGCTCGCTCGGGGACTGGCTCACCCGACGAGGCGCTCCGCCAGTTCAACGAGGCTCTCGCCATAGCGCCGAACGGCCCGGTGCTCGACCGGGCGCTGTTCGGCTCGGCGATGATCCTGGCGAATCAGGGTCATCAGGACGAGGCGCGCGCGAGGCTTGAACGCCTCATTGCGGAACGCCCGCTCAGCCCATTGGTACCGGAGGGGCGCTATCAGCTCGCGCTGATCCTCCTCGAACAGAAGCAGGCGCACCTCGCCGCACGAGAACTGGAGAAGCTCCTGCGTCTCCGCCAGATGTCGCGGGAGCCGAACGAAATCCGGCGCAAGCTCGCGCAGGCGTACGAGATGGTGGAGGACTACGAGGCGGTCGCCCCCGTTGCACGGGAGATGGCGCAGTCCTCGAACCCCAATCAGGCGGCGTGGGGAGCACGGCATCTGGTTGCAGCGCTCATCGCCTTGCGCCGCAACGACGAGGCAGAAAAGGTTCTCGCCGCCGAGCTTGCGGCCCGCCCGAATGCACCGGACGCGGATAGTCTGACCATCCTTCAAGCGCGAATGCTTCTCGACCGGCACGCGCTCACCGAGGTATTGAGCGTTCTCAGCGGGTTCGAGAACCGCTACCCACGCAGCAAGTTCGTCCCGGATGCGTGGCGGATGCTCGCCGATGTGCAGTTTGACCTTGACTCCACCGAAGAGGCGCTCGCCACCTACCGGAAGGTGCTCCAGGCGATGCCGGGCGACAAAGGCGCGCGCATGGGGGAGGTGGTTTCGCTCTATCGCCTCGGGCGACCTTCGGAAGCGCAGGCAAGGGAGCGCGCCCTGCGTGACCTCGGTCCGCTGACGAGTGACGACGAGGTGCGCCTCGCCATCGAACAGGGACACGCGCTCAACCGTGCGCGAGATTATGTCGGGGCGCTGAACGCCTTCGCCCGCGTCGTGGAGCAGTATCCCGAAAGCGGGTGGGCGGATGATGCACTGCTGGCGCAGGGCAAGGTCGCCGCCGCAAGCGGACGCGTGGAGCCGGCGGTCGCGGCGTTTGAGAAGCTCATGCGCCGCTACCCGGAAAGCCCGCTCGTGCGGGAGGCGATCTTCGAGCTTGGGAACACCTACTTCCGCGCTCAGTTCTGGGAACAGGCTGCCGAGGTGTACGCCCGACTGCTCGATCAGGACACGACGGGCAGGTACGCCGAAGACGCCACATGGAACCTCATCCTGGCCTACGAGATGAACCAGCGGCTCGACTCGGCGATCCGGACGATGCGTACCTTTCTCCGAAGATTTCCCAACAGCGCCAAGATTCCCCGTGTGTGGGTGAAGATCGCGCAGAACCTCAACCAGTTGGGCGAGTTCCAGGATGCGGTCACGGCGTACCAGCAGGCGCTCGACCACATTTCCGGCACGTCCGAAGAGCCGGACGCGCGTTTCGGGCTAGGAGAGGCGTACTACAACCTCGGCGAATATCGCATGGCGGTGGTGGAATGGCTCAAGCTCGCCTACCACAGCCAGTCTCAGTCACGATGGGCGGTGACGGCGCTCTTCCGTGCCGCCAAGGCCGACGAGAAGATGGGTCAGCTCGAGGATGCCCGCACGCTCTACCGGAGGATCATCGCCATCGAGGGTGAGAGCGATATGGGGCGTGCGGCGGCGCTCCAGTTGATGACCCTCACCGGACCGTCGGCATCCCAGACCAGGCCGTCGGCTGCGCCGTCGCCGTAGGAGGGAATGACCTATGGTTGGTACTGCGGAACTGTTACGTCGCGTTCCGTTCTTCTCGTGCCTGCACGACGACGGCATCGCGCAACTGAGTTCCCTCGTTATCGCCAAGACGTATCCACGCGACAACCTCATCGTGCTTGCGGAGGACGAGGGCGACACGCTGTTCATCATCGTCGGAGGACAGGTGAAGGTGTCGATCATCAGCGAAGACGGACGCGAAGTGATCCTCGCCATCCTTGGCAAGGGCCAGTTCTTCGGCGAGATGTCGCTCCTTGACGGAAAGCCGCGCTCGGCAACGGTGATCGCGATCCAAGACACGGAGCTGCTCACGCTCCGACGAACCGATTTCCTGCGGCTCATCGAACGCGTGCCGGAACTCGCGGTCAAAGTGCTTGCGGCACTCACGGCGCGCCTGAGAAAGGCGGACCGGAAGATCGAGAGCCTTGCGCTCATGGATGTGAGCGGCCGTGTGGCGTCGGCACTCCTTCAGATATCCGAGGAGATGGGCAGTCCTTCCCCTCGAGGGATCCTCATCCGGAACCGGCCTACGCATCAGGAGCTTGCGAACATGGCCGGGACGACGCGCGAGACCGTCTCGCGGGTGATCAAGCGGCTTGAACACCAAGGCTATGTCGCACCATCCGGGAGGGACCTTCTCATCCTGCGAGAGAAGGACTTGCGGGCGGATTACACGCTTTGAGAGCGCATCCTACGATGGAAACGACACCGTCATATGATTCGGCGGAAGGCTGGACGAGATCGCTGAGGCGGCCCGGCGACCGGTTGGAGTTTGCCCGCCGCATGGGACTGATCGGAAAGTCATCCGCGATCCAGCAGATCGCCGTGAGCATCGCCCAGATCGCCCCGACCTCGAGCACGGTCCTGATCACGGGGGAGACTGGGACGGGCAAAGAGGTGGTTGCTCGCGGGATCCATCGTGTAAGCCCCCGGAGGGATCAGCCGTTCTTCGCGGTGAACATCGGCGCGCTCAACGAGGGCACCATAGAAAGCGAGTTGTTCGGCCACGAGAAAGGGGCGTTCACCGACGCCGTCAGGGAGAAGAAGGGCATGTTCGAGGCGGCGGGACGCGGGACGGTGTTCCTCGATGAGATCGGCGACATCACCCCGGCGATACAGGTCAAACTCCTGCGGGTGCTTGAGGAGCGCGAGTTCAAGCGCGTCGGAGGCATCGAATCGCTCAGGACCGACGCACGGGTGATCACGGCGACTAACCGCAACCTCGTGCACCTCGTGAACGAGGGAGACTTCCGCGATGATCTCTACTACCGACTGCGCGTCTTTGAGATTCATCTCCCGCCCCTGCGCGAGCGAAAGGAAGATGTCCCCCTCTTGGTGGAGCACTTCATCGAACGCTATTGCGCCGAGAACAGCCGCCGCGTTCCCGAAGTAAGCGATGGGGCGATGGAGCTGTTCATGGCCTACGACTGGCCGGGCAACGTGCGGGAGCTGCGCACCGTCGTCGAGCGCATGATGGTGATGGTCGAAGACCCGGTGATCGGACCGGACAGGGTGCCGGAGGTGCTGCGTGAGCGGCTGGATCGGGACCGGCTGCTGCCTGCGGTTGCCCGAGCGCCTTCGAAGCAAGAGAAGTTCGAGTTCGGGGTCATCTATCGGGTACTCATCGAGCTGCGCGCCGAAGTGAGCGATCTGAGACGGCTCATTGCCGAATACGTTGAGGGTAAACCGGAGCGTCCGTGGGCCGCTTCACACGTGCCTGAAGCTGAGCATGTTCGCCCGCAACCGGGCCAGCACGTCGTTGATATTGAGCTTGCCGACGAGGAGAGCCACGGGCCGGAATCGAAGAAACCCGTTGGGACGCTCAAGGACCTGCAACGCGAGGCGGTGCGTCGCACCCTTGCAGAGGTCAACGGCAATCGGCGCGAGGCGGCGCGCATGCTCGGCATCGGCGAGCGCACGCTCTACCGCAAGCTGAAGCAGTACAATCTCTCGTAGCGTATCGCGGGAACGACGAGTTCGGACCGGCCGGGTGCTTCACTTCGCCCGGAGGGTGCGCTGGTAGGCGAGGAGCGCGTCGTTGACGGTCATCTCCCGGTCAAGCACGGCGCGGAGCATCCGGCACATGATGCGCGGGTTGTCCTCTTGGAAGATCGCCCGACCAAACAGGATCACCCGGCCCCCTTGCTCCGTGCTCTTGTACGCAAGTTCGAGCGTGTGCTTCGCGTTGATCCTCACCCCGCCGAGCGCGCCGATCACGAGCGTCGGATCGAACTCGACGAGCGACTTCCACACCTGCGGCGTCGTGTAGACCGTCTTGATGAAGAGCGGGCGCTGGCGCTTTCTGAGGTGGGCCATCGTCCGGACGATGGAATCGGCGACGTATTCCCCCATCGCCTGAGCGTCCATGCCCGGCTGCTGCATGTTCGGAAGGAATACTTCGAGGAAGTGGTGGAAGTCGGGGGTGTTCGCGCACTCCCATGCGAGATCGAGATAGGCGTTCAGCGTGCGCTCGTCGGCCTCGGCGTCGTTGTTGAGGGTGATCGAGTAGAGGCCGAGCCTGATCTTGCAGTCGCGGGCGCACGCCATCGCCTCTTCGCAGTAGCGTCCCGCCTCGACGGTCCGGATCGTCGTGAACGGGCGGGATGGTTGTCTTCCATACCGTCCGTGGCGCGGGCTCCAGATGCGGGTCTCAGCGTTCATCCGGACGATGGGCGTCACCGGCGATGCGTCGAAGAGCTTCTCGTCGGAGGCGAGCACCTCGGCGTCCGCCGGGGACATCAAGAGACCGTCGATGTACCCGTCGTGGAGGATGTCGCGCTGAAGCTGGACGTACTCCGGCCGCGTGCGCGGGTGCGGCTTCGGGTGTCTCTCGATGCCGACAGAACCGATACCGCACGCGGTGAGCGCGTCGGCAGCGAAGATGAAAATCGGCGATTTCTTCAACCGCGCCGGATCGGCGAGCTTCTCAAAGACACGATCACCCATGGTCGGTCCGTCCGTCGTAAGCGTGGTCGGAGAGAGAGAAAGGGTAAGGTATCCCTCGCCCATGCGTCTGCCCGCATCACTTTGAAATTCCGAGGAATGACGGGCGGGGTCAAGGTGAGCACGGCCACACACGCCGGAGCGAGAAAGACGCTTGGAACCACGCAGGCCTGCCTGGTGCACCACAACTGGATGTGCCACCCCTCCGGCGTGAACCGGACGGATATCCGCGGGCGGGCGGTGGACATCGTCTTACAAACCTAGCGTCGCGTCCGAGACATTCCATTCATGATGCCTGGGCCGCAATCGGCGATTCCATCGGCAAAGAACGTCCGCCGACTTTCATCAGTTATTTGTAGGACGGGATACTGGGACGGTTGGTACTCGCCTGGGGACTTGGCCGGTTTGGGAGGCCGCGTCGTTTTCCGGCGTACAGATGGATCCGAAGGGTGTACGGGCACAGATGAATGCCTTGGAACGTGGCATGGTATCCCTTGATTGCGACCGATGCGCGCAGAGGTCCCTCATCTTCAACGGCGAGGCGCGACGAAGGGGCTGCGCTAACGGAGTCGTACACCGTGCCGTCGGTTTCGCTCAGGTAAAGGTGTGGTCCCGGCCCGCCACGGAGGATATTCCGCCAGCCGTCGGCACTCAACACGCAGCATGCTGCAAGGAAGTCGGGAGAGTTGTGGCGCAGTTCGAGGCGAAGCTTGCCCGTGTCGATTCTCGTGCGACGGTTGTGACGGGCAACGCTAACCGGCAAAGTCGGCGGGGGCGGTTCAACTCCCTGTCCGTACTCGACAAACAGTTCTTTCGTCTCGCCAGCCGCAAGGTCACACTGGAAATCGATGAGCAACCACTTCACCCAGGCACACTCTTTGTTCCACGTGGCCAGACAGGTCGCCTGCGTAGGCAGAGGGGTTCCCGTGCCGTCAATGACGGACACTTGGGCGCCTCGTCGGAGCTGTCCGTCGGCGAATGGGATTCCCTGTGTGATTGGCCACGCCACGCGCCCAACTCCGGCGGTCTCGTACACCTTCAGCGGAAGCCTCTTCGACACGTCCATTGCCGTCTCCCGTCTAGCCATCCGAAGGCAGCGAGAACTCCCGGCCCATAAGGAAGCCGTCCAGGCGGCGGATCGGGACGACGCGGTAGTAGCTATCGCCCTTGCCCTGCCAGCGCGGGAGATCGTCCCGGTGTCCCAGCCGTTTGATGAACGCCCACTCGCTTGCCCGAAGGTACCGGTTGTATGAGTCGCAGAACGCAAGTCCGTCCGCACCTGCCGCGTAGTAGTTCATCGCGATCTGCCGGTACTGACGCGCGGGCATCCGGCGCGGGTAGACATCGACATACACCTTCGTTCTCGTGCCGAGAGCGAGTTCCGTGAACTCTCGGATCTTGGATTGCACCGTGCTCCCGTCATGCTGACCATACATGTGCAGGTGGACCACGAGGTAATCGACGAGCCTTTCTTGCATCCACGCGCGGACATCAAGGGCATTGAACAGACATTCCGCAAGCGCTGATGTTCGCGCCGCACGAGGGATGTTTGCCGGGGAGTTGTTCACGGGAACGTTGTAGCAGGCCGGTATGAACCGCCCCTGGGTGCGACCAACCTTGGACTGCACCCCTCAGGCTGGACAGAGCTGGGGTGAGGGCGATGGACTGTAAGGGCACCGGCTGCGTATGCCCCTTATGCTCCCACCATCTTCGATTACGAGTCCTCTCCTGGACGTCTGTTGGCTTCCGCCGCAGCGCTTTGTTCGGTGCTTGTACGAATAGAAACACGTGCACGTTGGGGCTACCCCTTGACTGCGGGTATAACGTCCGGCAAGTTCCTAATGTGCTCCGGAGCGCGATCATCCGGCCTCCTGCCTATAGCACACCATACCTTTCCGGACTTCAAGAGCGACGCGACCAGCCAGCGTCGTAACGGCGTGACCTCGCCGGCTTTTCCCACGCCTTGCAGTGCATAGATTGCAGCACCCGCACAGTCCGGCTTGTTCTCCCGAAGCCAGTTCTCATCGTCGCCCATCAGGTAGGCATACAGACCCCACAAATAACCACGGGTAGTCTCAGCGCGCTCCGGGTCGTCGGGGTAGTCGAATCTCAGTTGGTCGTTACATACACCATGCCTGTCTGCAGCCCGGGTTCGGTCGCCGCCGATCAGGTGAATGTAGAGATCGAGGCGATCAATGATCTTGAAACCGCACCGGTTCTGGAGTAAACTGTCATATCCCTCACCTTCAAACATGGTCGCAAGGATGCTATTCCTGCGGGCGTGCAACCGCGCACGACCGTCGGTCTGCCGCGCCGGCTCGTGGTCGTCGAACCGAGACAACAGAACTACCCGCCTCAGCGTATTATTCTTCCACCAACTCCGCACAGTCCAGCAGTTCTTGTCGGAAGCTATCCACGGTACTGTCGTTGTTCGACGCGTCCAATACGTAGCGAGCCGCGCCGATTCGGACTTCCGTCAAAGACTGGTTGGCCATGCTCGGGAGCGTCACATCGAGGAGATGGTGGATTCTCGCCTTCTCCGCTGCACTGACCGACTCATCCGCAAGCTTTTCGCGCAGAGCAATGAGGATGCGGGCATCTTCCATGCCATCGCGGACCGCCTCCCAGCGCCGGCAGGACGTTATAGTCCCGTCCGAGTTGGTATACACAAGCGGGAACTCAGCCTCGACGGGACCCCACATCGAGGGGCCGTAGTTGTAGCACCAGAACCCGATGCCCGAAGCCCCGAAGTTAAACCCGAAAACGGCCGCCATACGGTACTGCGCCGCTACGTTGATCGTCTTTGTATTCCAGCCGATGGGACGGGCGTAGGCGT
>Ga0315282_10001082_pt1 | contig 52441 bp, 44 predicted proteins | sample YL17G07_20_MG_FD_203693 | JGI IMG/M metagenome (GOLD analysis project Ga0315282, IMG submission 203693) | Sediment microbial communities from Yellowstone Lake, YNP, Wyoming, USA - YL17G07_20 | ecosystem: Environmental > Aquatic > Freshwater > Lake > Sediment | place: USA: Wyoming | collected...
CGCAATCCCCAATCCCCAATCCCCAATCCCCAATCCCCAATCCCCAATCCGCAATCCCCAATCCGCAATCCTCAATCCGCAATCCTCAATCCGCAATCCTCAATCCGCAATCCCCAATCCCCAATCCGCAATCCTCAATCCGCAATCCTCAATCCGCAATCCTCAATCCGCACCCCCCTCGCCTATCTCCTCCTCCATCGTCACGCGGAGCACTTCCTCGATTGAGGTGATCCCCCGCTTGATCTTCTTCCACCCGTCCAGGCGCATCGGCTCCATCCCGTGGCGGATCGCCTCCCGCTTGATGTCCCCCGTCGAAGCCCGCTGCACGATCAGCCGACGAACCCCCTCGCTCAACTGAACCATCTCGTAGATCGCCGTCCGGCCCCGGTACCCCGTGTACCGGCACGCCTCGCAACCCCGCGGGCGAAAGATCTGAAGGCCCTCCCGAGGATCGCCCGTCAGGTTCACCCGCTTCAGAAGATCGTCCGGCGGATCGAAGAGCTGCTTGCACTCCGGGCAGAACACCCGCACGAGGCGCTGCGCGATCAGGCCCTCCAGCGACGACGAGATCAGAAACGGCTCGATGTGCATGTCGAGCAGCCGCGTCACCGCACCGCACGCGTCGTTCGTGTGCAGCGTGCTGAAAACCAGGTGGCCCGTCAGCGCCGCCTGGATTGAAATCTCCGCCGTCTCCGGGTCGCGGATCTCCCCCACCAGCAAAACGTCCGGGTCCTGCCGCAGGATCGAGCGCAAACACCGCGCGAAGGTCAGGCCGATCTGCGCGTTGATCTGGATCTGCGTCACGCCCTTCATGCGGTACTCGATCGGGTCTTCCGTCGTGATCAGTTTGCTCTCGGAAGTGTTGATCTCCGCCAGCGACGCGTAAAGCGTCGTGGATTTGCCCGAACCCGTCGGCCCCGTCACCAGGATGATCCCGTGGGGCCGCGAGATCATGCTCCGCAGGATCTGAAGGTGGTAGTCGTCAAAACCCAACCGCTCCAGATTGATGAAATCCTTGTCGCGCGTCAGGATGCGGATCGCGATGCTCTCGCCGCTCGGCGTCGGCACGGTCGAAACGCGCATGTCGAAGTCCTCCGCGCCCCGCTTCACCTTGATCTTCCCGTCCAGCGGAAGCCGCCGCTCCGCGATGTCCATGTCCGCCATGATCTTCACGCGCGAGATGATCGCCGACTGAAAACGTTTGATGTTGGGCGGCACCGGCGACTCATAGAGCACCCCGTCAATCCGGTAGCGGATGCGCAGATCGTCCTCCATCGGCTCGATGTGGACGTCCGTGGCCCGCTCGCTGATCGCCTCCATGAAAATCTGGTTCACGAACCGGATGATCGAGGCGTCCTCGGCCATGTCCGCGATGTCCTCGACCTGGGACTGCTGCTCGATCCGCACGCTCTGGCCGGAGCCTTCCGACATCTCCTGCATCGTGTCCGCCCCGATCCCGTAGTAGTTCTTCAGCGCCTCGGCGATGTCCTTGTGCGTGGCCGCCACCGGCTCCACCTCCATCTTCAGGTTCAAACGAAGGTCGTCCAGGAGGCTGATGTTGTTGGGGTCGCTCAGGGCCACCTCAATGGTGTCTTCCCGGATGCCGATCGGCATGATCTGGTAGTGCGTGGCCATCCGGGCGGGGACCCGCGACAAAGCGTTGGGGTCCACTTCGATCTCGCTCAAGTGAACGAAGCGCAAACCGGCCTGCCGGGCAATCGCTTGAAGCAGCTCTTCCTCGGTCACGAGGCCCATCTTCAGCAGAACCGAGCCGAGACGCTCCCCTGACTTGTGGTTCTCAACAAGCGCCCGATCGAGCTCGTCCGGATCCAGGATGCGCATCTCGACGAGGAGTTTTCCCAGCTTGTCGGATTCTTTTTGATCGGTTTTCATAATGGCGGAACCCTTGGATAAATGATGAATGACGAATGATGAATGACGAACGACGAATGACGAATGACGAATGATGAATCGTGAATGATGGATGATGAACGTCGAATTCCTGTTTGGGAACACTCGCCTGACGGGAAGATCGTGCCGCGCGAAGTTCTGTTTGCATTCGTCATTCGCCATTCATCATTCGCCATTAGTATAGCATCCAGTTCGGCGCGGCGGTGAACCAAATACCATCGTCTTGTATCTCCACACTGACCGCGGCCGAGCCCAGGACCGCGTTCTCCGGGTTGCTGAGATGAACCGTGAAGAGTTCGGGCTTTTCCGGCTGGCTGTCGTCAAGAATAGCCACGTCCACCTCCTGGGAGGTCTCCGGCGGCGTCAGCGTGATCTGCCGGCTGATGGCCGTGTAGTCCGCCCCCGCCTTGGCGGTCCCGTCAGCAGTCGCGACGTCGGCGGTGACGATCTTCTCGGTGGCATTTCCCGAGAGTTGGACGGTCAGATGCGCCGGTGAATCCCCCTCCCCGATCTGGAGCGTGGAGAACGTGAACTGAATCGTGGGTGGCGCGTCATCATCCGCAATGGTAACCGTGTGCGTGTGTATGGAGCCAATAGTGGCGCCAGACGGGTTCGTGAGTTGAAGGATAACGGTCTCATTGTCCTCGTTGATGGGGTCGTTGACGATGGTCAGGACGATGGTCTTGCTCAAGTCGCCCGGGGCAAACGTAATGGTCCCGGGAACGGGGGACAGGGAATAGTCTACGCCGCCGCCCGTCGCGGTGCTTTCTGTGTTGACTTGGTAAGCCACGGTGATGCCTCCCGGTCCGGCGGCACTACTCAAGCTAACGGATATAGGCACGGCCCCGGCGTCTTCGTTCGGACTCTGCGAGCCGACCCCGAAGTTCACCTCGGGCAACACTTCTGTCACCCCATTGCCGCTCAGACCCGTATCCACGGTACTCTGGTCCGGATCATTCGTGGTGACAGTCACAGAGGCGGACTTGGCGCCCGGGCTCGTGGGGGCAAACACGACGCTCACGGTGCGGCTCGCGCCGGGGGCCAGCGCGGCGGGGGACGGTGCCGGAGAGAAAGTGAACTGGCTGGTGTCGGCCCCGGTGATGGCGATCCCCGCACCGGTGAAGGTCAGGTCCCCTGTTCCGTTGTTGCGGACGGTAATGGACTGGGCCGGGGTGGAGCCTGACCCAACCGTCTTGTCGCCGAACAGAAGGGGGCCGCCAGTCACCGCAACGTCGGCAACCACGGTCTGGCCCGTCAGGATCAGGGAGTATTTCTGGGCGCCGCTGGAAAGCGTTCCTTTGTGAGAAACTGTCACGGTGTAGTAACCGGGGGCGGGAGCGGACGCGATGTAAGCCTGCTCGACGTTGTCCACCGCGTTGTCCGCGTTCATGGCGGGGTTGGCGGGGCTGGTCCGGCTCAGAACATAAGGCATATAGGTGGGAGATCCACCGGGTCCCTTGACCCGGAGATCGAGATCGTTGACCAGAACGGGGGTCGGGCTGTTGAGATCGCTTTGAATGGGACCGGCGGGATCGGTCCAGCAAAGGGTGACGCGGAAGGAACTGCCGCTGTTTACCCACACCGTCCAAGTATCGGAGGGATCGGTGGTTGAGAGTTGGTCTTCGATAACGTGGCGTTCAAGCGGGCGATCCTTATGGGACTTGAGGAGATCGGCGGCAGCCTTGGCGTTCATGAGACCCCAACCGTGGGAATAGTCCGGCCCGGCGTTGCCCAGATCGTCCGCGGTGTGGATGATGAGGGCTTTGAGGGTGCTGGCAAGCATGGCGGAACTTGGGAAGAGCTTCTGATAGTACTCCACCAGGAGGGCGGCGGAACCCGCCACGCTCGGGGCCGCCACGCTGGTGCCGGTAAAGGTCTTGTAGGCGGTGTTGTTCTCGTTGCTTGTCGAGAAGACATTCACTCCATCCGCAACTATGTCCGGCTTAACACGGCCGTCATCGGTGGGGCCCCACCCCGTGAAAGTGGTCATGGTGGCGGCTGCAATGGAACGGACCCCCCCGGAAACCGCCGGATTCACGGCCCCGACGGTAAGGGCGTTCTTGGCGCACGATGTAAAGGTAAGAGTGTCAAATCCACCGCTCTTGTGGTTGTCGGAGAAGGGATCGGTCGCCGGGTCGTAGGTCTTGGACGTCCAGTGGTCAGTATAGTAGTAGAATACGGTGCCCGCGGTGGGCGCATTGTCCGCGCGGTTGTTTCCCGCGGATTTGACCGGCAGGTAGTACTTCGCATTGTAGCACAATTGATCCCAAATGTAGCAGTAGTCTGCATATTGCCCAAGAGCTGCGTCTTCGCGGTCCGAGAGGGTTCCGAACCAGTGGACTCCCTGGTGACCCGATACATTGGTGTCTGTCTCCCATCCAGCCAGGCCATCGTAAGAATGGTTGGACAAGTAGATCCTGCTGGTCTGAAGGGGTCCGGAAGCCGCCACAAGAACCATTTGGGGCTCCGCATCCGCATAGTCGTAAGAGAGGATCTTTGCGGCCGGGGCCATGCCTTTGGCGTTGGTGTTGACTCCGGCGGCCATAATGGTCCCGGCGGGGTGGCAGGCGTGCCAACCCGGCGCGGACCCATCCTTGACCGTGACCCGCCCTGCGAATTCCTGATGCGTGGTCAGAACGCTTCCGTGGTCCCAGATCCCCACATTGAGTCCCGCCCCCGTCAGGTCGTAGGGCGAGGCGCCGCGGATCAGATTGGCGGCCGTCGAGATGGCGGCGTTGACATTGCAGGGCGCGAGGTAAAGGGGCCGTCCGTTCCGGATGGCGATGAGTTGATAGGAACAGCCCTCCGCGTCCGAACGGATTCCCCATCCCTTCTGCCGGGCGAGGCGGTGGGCATATTCGCGATCTTGCCGGCTGCGCGCCCGCAGAAGCTCCGCGCTGTTTTCCCGCGCCTGACCGGATGAAAGGTCCACGTGGACGGGCGCTTGAGACCGGGCCGCACAAGGGCTGAGGGCAACCACCACGGCCACAACGAACCAAGAGAGTTTTTTCACGTTACGCTCTCCTTCTTGCCTGGGCATGCCAGGTATCATCCCACGCGCCCGTGGCGAAGTCAACCCGCATTTTTCGCGCGCCGCTTTGCGCCATCATCGCCCTGCGATGCTGCTTCGGCTCCGGAACATTCGAACAATTCTGGGAAGACACCGCCTGAAGCCCAAGTTTATGTCGTGCACCCCCGCTTTGCTTCTGGACGATTCGAGCAGTTCTGGGAGGACGCCGCCTGAGACCCAGGTTTGTATCGGAGGGCGCATCCTCGCTCCGCTATCGAACCGCGGGGACGGACAAAGTAGGGCGGGCGTCTCGCCTGCCAATTTCAGACGCCCCCCCGCCGACTTTATGTCGGTGGAGGGATGATTTTGCTCCAGAGTGGACACGCTCCCCACATCGCCCCCGCCGACTTCATGTCGGTGGAGCGGTGGTTTTCTTTTCGTTTGCGAACCGGCGGTTGCCACAATGTTCGAGGGGCCGCGTGGATGCGCGCCGGAGAATTCATGGCAGGAAACCACGGGTTTCAATCACCGCTCCACCGACATGAAGTCGGCGGGGGCGCGGATAAATCATATACCGCGTCCTGGAGCAAAATCACGGATCCACCGACGTAAAGTCGGTGGGGACAATTCGATAGCGGAGTCAAGATGCGCCCTGTATCGTACACCCCCGTTCTTCCTGGTTGACAATGCGAGGCGATTTGTGGATAATCGTGTTTGGCTGGCAAGGAGTTTGCCGGCGCGGATATGGTCTTTTCGTAGCTATTGCTTTTGGAAAGCGCGGAATCCCCGCTTGGGAGAAAGGAAACGGGCCGATGCGAAACAATCGTTCATGTTCCGAAGACACGAGGAGGACGAGAATGGGGAGCCGGGTTGGATCTCTGTGGATTCCGCCTCTGGCGGTGGCGCTCCTGTTGTGCGCCTGCTCCCACAACCATCAGCAGACAGTGGGCCAGATGGTCCAGAGAATCCCGCCCGCCGACCCCGGTATCCTGCGGCTGAGCCCGGGAGATGAGGTGGACATCAAGTTCCGCTACTGGCCGGAACTGGACGAACGCCAGGTGATACGGCCAGACGGCAAGATCACATTGCAGGAGGTGAATGACGTTCAGGCCGCGGGGCTGACCCCGATGGGGCTGCATGACTCCCTGATGAAGTTATACGAGGCGAAAATCAAGAACCCGATCATCACCGTCATCGTACGCTCCATGGCCAACCTGCGGGTATTTGTCAACGGCGAGGTGGTTCAGCCCGGCGCGCAGCCTCTGCGAGCCAACATGACGGTGCTGGAGGCGATCGCGGCGGCGGGCGGTTTCAACAGCAGGACCGGCACACTCAAACGGGTGGTGGTGGTGCGCCACCGCGGAGACAAGCGTTATGCGGGGTTGGTTGATCTCTCCAAGGCTTTGGAGGAGAACGAGCAGAATGAGTTGTTCCACCTCGAACCCCTGGACATTGTGTTCGTGCCGCGCTCCAGAATCGAGATTGTCAACCAATGGGTGGACCAGTACATAAACCGCCTTTTGCCGGCGGGCATGACCTATTCGCAGACGTTCGGCCCCGGCGGTTCCTACCCCACGATTGGCTACACCCCGCCCGGCGCCAGAACGCGGTGAGAAAGAGTGCTGAGTGCTGAGGACTGAGTGCTGAGGACTAAGGATCGCGGATCTGGGATTGCGGATTACGAATCAGGATCTCATAATCCGGGTTTCTCAGCACTCAGCACTTTCTTCTCAGCACTTACTACGGGGGGCGAGGGTACATCCATGTATGAAAATGACGAGATCATGATTCCAGGGGAGAGTGGATCGTCTTCCCGAATGACGATTCGCGACTTCCTGTACGTGGTGTTCCGGCACAAGTGGAAGATCATCTTCACTTTCTTTGCCGTGTGCATCGTGGGTTTCACGGTCGTATCCCTTATGCCAAACGTTTACGAGTCCGAGGGAAAAATCCAGATCAGGACCGGCCGCGACCCCCTGACAAGAGACTCCGAGATCAGCATGCCGTCTGCCGACACGGCGCCCACCATGGACGCGACGATGCGCAACGCCATCCAACTTCTCCAGACTCCCAGTGTGGCGGAGAAGGTCGTGGCCGCGGTCGGGGCGGATGTTGTCCTTACGGAGCCGGAACGGAATTCCGCCCTGGCGCGTTTCCTTGGGCGCGTCAAAGAGCGTCTGTCCCGGAGAACCGGTGAAGTGTCTCCGGATCCCTCCATTCTCAATGAGGAAATGCGCCTGGCCGCGGAGCGACAGGTGGTCGGCGGCATCGTCACCACGGTGCAGGGAAACGTTCTGACCGTGCGCTACGGGGCATCCGATCCTTTCGTGGCCCAGAAGGTGCTGCAGCAGATCCTGGACGTCTACAAGCAGGTGCAGATCGAGGTGAACCGGCCGGCAATCACCCCGGAGTTCTTCAAAGATGAGGCAGACAAGGCGCAGGCCGCTCTTGCCGCAAAAGAGAAGGAGCTGGAAACTCTGCGGACCAGGCACAAGATCACCGCGATGGATGCCCAGCTGACCCAGGTGACGAACACCATCGCCACACTCAAGACAGGCATGCTCAGCGCGAGCTCCCAGATCAGCGTTTCCGAGGCCAGGATCAGGACCTACCAGGACAACCTGTCCAAGCAGAGCACGAGCGTGATGGTAGCCCAACCCCAAGGCGAGAACAGGCTTGTGATGGACCTCAAATCGCAGCTGGTGCAGCTGCGAATCCGCGAGTCGGACCTCGCCAAGCGGTATCCGGACGGGGCGCTTCCGCTCGAGAACGTCCGCAGCGAGATCGCGATCACGCAGAAAACGCTCGAAGAGGAGCAGAAGAACAGCGCGGCAGTCTCCACGGCGGCGAACCCGGCTCGTCAGCAAACCGAGATGGCGCTTGAGACGGAAAGGGCAAACGTCGCGGGACTCAGAGCGTCGAAGATGAGCCTGGAGAAGGAACTCACCGTGGCGGAAGCCGACCTGGCGGAGCTCCGCGGGATCGAACCCGTGGTGAGAACGCTGGAGCGCGAGGTAAGCGTGTTGGAAAACGCGTCCCTTCAGGCCCGGCGCAACCTAACGCGGTCCCTCCTTTCGGCAACACTGGACAACGAGGGCATAAGCAGCGTGAAAGTCTTTCAGCAGGCTGTGCTGCGGACGGCGCCAGTGGGTCCGAACCGCAAGAGAAACTACGCGGTAGTGCTTTTCCTGGCCGTACTCGGCAGTCTGGGGCTCGCGCTCGCGCTGGAATACCTCAATCAAAGCCTGAAGACTCCCGAGGACGTTGAGAAGCACCTGGGGCTGCCCGTGCTGGCCACCCTATCCTACAAGGAGTTCAAATCATGTATTTGAACTTCTACAACCTGGTCAGCGAGCCCTTCGACATCACCCCCGACCCGGAGTTTCTGTTTGCGAGTCCGAGCCACAAGGAGGCGTTTGCCTCGATCGTCTATGGCATCGAGATGCGCAAGGGGTTTGTCGCGGTCACCGGCGAAGTTGGGACAGGCAAGACCACCATCCTCCGCGCCTGCCTGGCCAAGATAGACCGCGAGCTCGTCCGGCCCGTCTATGTGTTCAACCCGAACATCTCCTTCCAGGATCTCATGGAAACCATTTTCCAGGAGCTGGGCCTCACGCCCGAACGCCCGACGGTTCATGCGATGGTCCAGCAGTTCCTGCTTTTCCTGGTGGAGGAGTACAAGGCGGGGCGGAACGTGGTTTTGATCATTGACGAGGCCCAGAACACCCCGGTGGAAACGCTGGAGTCCCTCCGCGTCCTGTCGAACCTGGAAAACGCCCAAGACAAGCTCTTGCAGATCGTGTTGGTGGGCCAGCCGGAGTTGGAGGAGAAGTTGAACAGAAGCGAGCTGCGCCAGCTCAGGCAACGTATCGCGGTCTGGTCCCGCATCCGCCCCCTGACGCTCCGGGAAAGCCGGGAGTACATCCGGCACCGGCTCTTTCAGGTGACGCTGGAGGAGAACGAGGTGTTCTCACCCAGGGCGGTAAAACGGATCGTCCACCACGCGCGCGGGATTCCCCGCACGATCAACATCGTTTGCGACAATGCTCTGATAACGGGGTATGGTTATCAGCAGAACCCCATATCAGGGGGCGTGGCGGCGGAGGTCATCTCGGACATGGAAGGCAAACCGGCCAGAGGCCGTCTGAGCCGGTGGGTTCTGGGACTCGCCGCGGTGGTTTTGCTTGTTGTCGCCAGCCTGATGATCCTCTTGCAGAGCACTTGGAGACCGGTGTTGTTCGCCGCGCCAACCGGCCGGCAGGATTCGCCCACGGCCAGGTTCCCGCAGCCGGCGCCGGGAACCACGGGGCCATGAGGAAACGGGAGCATTCCGCCGGGTAAAGAAAAGGAAACCGCGCATGACAAAGGTATTCGAAGCGCTGGAACGCGCCAAACAAGGGCAAGGCCCCGTTCTGACGCAAAGAATCGGGAGCAAACCCGAAACAGCGGTGGAGAGAACGCCCCGGGTCCGCCCTTGGGCGCTTGCCACGCCCCAGACGATGCCGGCGCCGGACCGCCGTCTAAAGGAGACGCTGGCGGCGCTGTATCAGCGCATTGACACGCTTCTGCCGGAACCGGGCGGCAAGACAGTGCAGTTCATGGGAACGCGCCAGGGCGAGGGCACTTCGGTCATCGTGCGCGAATTTGCCAAGATATGCGCGTTCAACCTGGGAAAAACCGTGGTCCTGCTCGATGCGAACCAGCGTGAACCGAGTCAACTGCGCTTCTTCAACATTGAACCGGAACACGGATGGGAGGAGTGCCTGCGCGACACGGTTCCGTTTGAAAACACGGTCCACCAGATCGGGGAACAGAGGCTGTATGTGGGGCAGGTTTCGGTCCACGCCGCGTACGCGCCGCGGGTGTTCGACCTGCCGCAGATCGGCCCGTTTTTTGAAGGCCTGAAGCGGAACTTCGACCTGGTGCTGATTGACGCCCCCCCGGCTGGCGCCTCTCCGGATGGTTTTGCCCTGTCCAGAAGGGTGGACGGCGTGGTAGTGGTGGTGGAAGCGGAGAAGACGCGCCGGCAGGTGGCGAAGAGAGTGCTGACGAGTATCGAGCAACTCGGGGGGCATGTTCTGGGAGTGATTCTGAACAAACGGCGCTACCCGATTCCGGGTTTTGTGTACAAGTGGCTGTGACACAAAGGAGTGCTGAGTGTTGAGTGCTGAGTGCTGAGTGCTGAAGAAGACAGTGCTGAGTGCTGAGTGCTGAAGAAGACAGTGCTGAGTGCTGAGAAGAAAGGACTGAGGACTGAGGACTGAGAAGACAGGACTGAGAACTGAGGACTGAGAACTGAGGACTGAGAACTGAGGACTGAGAACTGAGGAGAAAGGACTGAGGTCTGAGGACTGAGGAGTGAGTAGTGAGGGATGGGACTAAGGAGACGGGCATTGACTAAAGAACCGCAATCCGCAATACTCAGCACTCAGCAGTCAGCGCTCAGCACTCAGCACTCAGCACTCAGCACTCAGCACTCAGCACTCAGCAGTCAGCGCTCAGCACTCAGCACTCAGCGCTAAGCACTGAAGTGTGCGGTTGGTGATGAGAATGGCAAAAGAACCCTCCCCTTCCGTCCTGGTGATAGATGACGAGCCCGTGGTGCGCGAGAGCGTCAGCCGGATGCTCTACGAACTGGGGTTTTGCCCCATGACCGCGGATAGCGGGGAACAAGCCCTGGAGATGGCGATCCAGGCGGGATACGATATAGCACTGGTGGATCTTTCGATGCCGGGCCTGCCCGGATTGGAGACGATACGCAGGTTGAAGGCGGTGCGGCCGGAAACCGAAATCGTCATCATGACGGGAAACCCGTCGCTGGAAACCTCGCTGGCCGCGCTGGACGAGCACGTCTTTGCGTACCTGTGCAAACCGCTTCACATGAAGGTGCTGGCCCGATCCATTTGCAGCGCGGCGGAACACCAGCGCCTTGTCCGGCAGAACCGGGAACTGGTGCGCGAACTGGAGACCGAGCGAAACCTGCTGAAGAAGCAGGTTCTCGAGGACCGGCAGGTCTTTGAACGCCACGTAGCCACACGTCCGGATTTCGTGGGCGAGAGCAAGGCCATGGCGAACGTGCGGCTGCAGATCGCCGAGGTGGCCTCGTCGGACATGACGGTCCTGATACGCGGTGAAAGCGGCACCGGCAAGGACGTGGTCGCGCGGCTGATCGCCGAGATCTCCGGCCGCAACGCCACGGGCGCCTTTGTCAAGATCAACTGCCCGGCTATCCCGGAGACCCTGCTTGAATCGGATCTCTTTGGCCATGAGGCGGGCGCTTTCACGGGAGCGGACCGGCGCAAGCCGGGCCGCTTCGAACTAGCGGCCGGAGGAACGGTGTTCCTGGATGAGATAGCGGAAATCCCCACGACCCTTCAGGCCAAGCTCCTCCAAGTGATCGAGCACAAGCAGTTCTGCCGCTTGGGCGACACAAAAACGATCCACATAGACACACGTATCCTCGCGGCCACAAACGCGGCGGTGGAGGAGATGATCGCCACTCGCCAGTTCCGCGCCGACCTGTTCCACCGCCTGAACGATTACTGCATTGTGCTTCCGCCCCTGCGGACAAGAATGGAAGACGTTCCACCCCTGGTAGACCACTTCATCGCGAAACACGGCGCGGTTCTTCACCGCACTCCGGAAATCTCCGCAAAAACGATGTCCGCCATGATGGGGTACACCTGGCCGGGCAACGTGCGGGAACTCGAGGCGGTCATCCGCCGGTTTGCGTTAACCGGAGACGAGGAAACCATTCTGGCGGCAATCGGGAAGGCTGAGCCGCGCCGGGTGGTCCCCGTCCCCGGACCGTCCCCCCTTGCCCGGCCCCCGGGGAGTTCGTTGCGGGCCCGCGAGATCAAGATCATCTCGGAAGTCCTTGCCCAGACGGGTTGGAACCGGCGGAGAGCGGCCGAACTCCTGGGCACCACGTACAGCACGCTGAGACGCAAGATCCAGGTCTATGGCCTGAAGAAGCCCGCCGGGCCGGAGGCTTCGGGCGGCGACTAGGGGTGGGCAGCGCATGGGATCCCAACAGAAGGAAAGGCCTTGGCACGGATGACTCCTGGACTGACCGACATGGAATGGATGTTGGAGTACCAGCTGCTCCTGGGCAAGAGGTATGGACGGCCTGTTTCCCTCGTCATGGTGGAATCCCAGAACGCCCGGAGTCCCAAGGACGCGCTCGGAAACACCATTCGTGAGAGCGACGTTTTCTTCCAGTTCAACGACTCGCTCGGCGCTATCCTGATGACGGAGACGGACGCCACAGGCGCCTTGAGCGCCGTCAGCCGTTACAGAACAAGCGTTCGCGACCCGGATGCCCTGCGTTTCAGCGTGGGATGCAGCAATCCCGAGGAGGATCAAACCGCTTCCCGGTTCCTTTCCAGGGTCTACCGAAAGCTCAAGAGGGAGCGCAGCGCCAACTAGGGCCTGGCGGCCGTGGATGGATAGTCCTTCAGTACGTCTCCAGTTGTTTTGTCTCTTTCTCTTTCTCCAGCGGGCAGTTCCCCATCCTGTAGATATGACGCGTTGGGTCGGTTCAAAGGGTAGAGGGATCCCTCCTGCAGCCGTTCTTGGCCGACGGGAGCGTCATTGTTTTGGCTCTTTGCGGCGCTGATCGTTTCGGGAAAGGCATGCCGTGTTGCTCATTTTGAGCAACTGGCGGCGGAAAAGGTGTCGTTCACATTGAGCACTCGCAGGCCAAGAGGGGGTGTCGAGCGCAAATGCCAGGGAGGGACTAGAATCTTAACTCTTCTTACCTCAAGGTTTCATGATGCGCGGTCTTTTTCTCCACTTCGGAAATGCTTTTGGCGCGCCAGTTGCTTGAGAAGAGGACGATGTGATGCGAAGAGGGACGTACGCTAAGCGTGCAGGAGGGTTCTCTTCGTTGTGCGGTGGCACACGAGCGGCACAAGAGTGTCCGTCTCGCCAGAGAGTAGGGGAAACAAACGCCGCAAGGGAATGGTGCGTGACAATGAGACGAGGGGTTACGGATCTGGAATGGGTGTTGGACCATGAGTTGCTGCAGGCAAAGCGACATCGCCGTTTTGTCTCCCTGGCTATGGTCAAGTCCAGTGATCCCGCTTTATTGCGGAATCTTCGGGATGTCACGATGCGGGAAAGCGACATCTTCTTCGAGTTCTCCGACAACTTCGGCGCCATTCTGATGAGCGAGACCTGTTCCGCGGGCGCCGTGGCGGCGGTGGACCGTTACAAGAAGAGTTGCCAGGGACAGACCGACCTGCGCTTTGGCGTGGGGTGTTTTCCAGAAGACAACCAGGCCGTAGTCCCGGGGTTTGTGTCCATGGTCTATCAAAGGTTGCGCTCCGCGGAGACCCAGGCGCCGGGAACCGTGATCGTGTCGGGTTAGCCTCGGATGCGCGCCGGTATCGCATGGAGCCTGAAAGTCCATGCGGAAGAGGCCGCGCGCGGACAGAAGAAAGGCCTCACGCGGAAGGTATAGAAGGCATCCTTGAGAGGGGGTAGGTTTCAAATGCTTGTTCAGAAGGTGTCAAGATATCTCAAGTCGTTGCAGACGGGCGGGGGTTCCCTCCAGATTTCGGGAGTCGCCGACACGGAGGAGTTCAAGAGGACTTTGGAGCGGGAGAGGGGCCGTGCCGACAGAAACCACCACGGTTTTGCCCTGGTCATTTACGAGGTCCCGGACGAGAAGCGGGAGCAGAAGGACACGCTCTATGCCTTGGGCCGGGTTCTAAAGCGGCGCATCCGCGCAACCGACATTGTGGGGTGGCTGGGAGTAGACCGGCTTGCCGTGCTCCTTCCGGAGACGTATGAGGAGGGAGTGAAACGGTTTGTTGACCACATCGGCTCGGAGTTCGCGCGTCTGAACCGTCCCGTGCCCCCTCACAAGATCCGCACCTATCCCACCCGGTCGCAGTTTGGCGACGGGCGTCCCTCCTCGCCTGGCGGTCAGAAGCCTTCTTCGGACGATGAGGGGGACAGCCAGGAAGAGGCGGAACCGGTCTCGTCGGGAGCCGAGTCACAAGTGGCGAAAAGCATGACCCCCGCGCAGCCGCAGAATGGCCGGTTGGGAGATGACGAACCCGCCGGCCTGGAAGACCCGGCCACCCTGGAATCGGTTCACGAAATCCGCTCATTGTGCGTGCCGCAGCTGCCCTGGTGGAAGCGGGCGATAGACGTCGCCGGCGCACTCCTCGGCCTTGCCCTGACGTCTCCGATCCTGATCCCCGTGGCGGTTTTCATCAAGATTGTCTCTCCGGGGCCGGTGTTCTTCAAGCAGGAGAGGATCGGCTATCTCGGCAAGCGCTTCACCATGTGGAAGTTCCGCTCGATGAACGTGAACAATGACACCAAGGCGCACGAGGAATACCTCAAGCAGCTGATCCACGGAGCGGCGGAAGACAAGCCGATGCTCAAGCAGGAGGACAGCCCCTCGATCATCCCGTTCGGCAGGATTCTGCGTGCAACCTGTATTGACGAGCTGCCCCAGCTGCTCAACGTTCTGTTGGGCCATATGAGCCTGGTCGGCCCCCGCCCCCCCATCGCCTACGAAGCCGCCGAGTACCTGCGGTGGCACACGGACCGTTTCAACACGGTGCCGGGTATGACAGGGTTGTGGCAGGTCAGCGGCAAGAACAGCCTCACCTTCAAGGAGATGGTACGGCTGGATATCCGCTATGCCCGCAACATGAGCTTCTTGCAGGACATGAGAATCCTCTTGAAAACGTTTCCCGTCGTGGTATCCTTGGCTAGGGAGAAGATGTGGCCGGGTCTGACGACAGCAGACGCGCTCAAGGAGGAGACCAATGCCGAGCCAGAAGCCGCTTAATGTCGGAGTCGTTGGCTGCGGATACTGGGGACCGAACCTCATCCGGAATTTCAGCAGTCTTTCCAATGTAAGCGTAAGAGCCGTCTGCGACACCTCGCAGGAGCGGCTGGCGCACATGAAGCGCCTGTACCCTTCCATCCAGAAAGCGGTGACGGACTACGAGGAGTTGGTTGGCGATGCGGAAATCGACGCCATCGCCATCGCCACCCCGGTTCATCTTCACCACCGGCTGGGCATGAGGAGCCTGAAGGCCGGCAAACACACCTTTATCGAGAAACCAATGGCCTCCTCGGTGGCGGAATGCCAGGACCTCGTGGATCTTGCCCGGCAGCGCAAGCTCACGTTGATGGTCGGCCACACCTTCATCTACACGGCGGAGGTCCGCAAGATTAAACAGATCCTGGATTCGGGTGAGCTGGGCGAGGTGCTCTACATCAGCTCCCGCCGCTTGAATCTGGGGCTTTTCCAGAAAGACATCAACGTCGCCTGGGACTTGGCGCCACACGATATCTCAATCATCCTCTTTCTTCTCGGTGAGCCGCCCGTGTCGGTGAACTGCCAGGGCAAAGACCACGTGGCCGAGGGTATTGAGGACGTGAGCAACATGTCCCTCAATTACACCAACGGCCGGTTTGCCACGATCATGAGTAGCTGGCTGGATCCCAACAAGGTCCGCGAGATGACCATTGTGGGAACCAAGAAGATGCTGGTTTACAACGACATCGAACCGCAGGAGAAGATCAAGATCTACGACAAGCGGGTGGAGGCGCCCCCGCACTACGACACGTTCGCCGAGTTCCAGTACTCCTACCATTACGGGGACATCTACTCGCCGCACCTGAGCCAGGCTGAGCCCCTGAAACGGGAGTGCCAACACTTCCTGGACTGCATTGACAACAACCGGGAACCAGAAACGAGCGGCTTGGACGGACTCCGCGTCGTTCAGATACTGGAAGCTTCCACCCAGTCGCTCAAGAACAATGGCGCGGCGGTGCCTCTCTCTGCGTAGAATGCCGTTCCGCTTCACGCCCCAAAAAGAAGTAAAAAGAAGAGGACGGCTCCACCCAAAAGCAATCGGAGATCTCCGATGCTCCCCTTGGTTGCATTCAGGCAACATCAGCCACGCAACTTCTCTGTTTCCAATCATCCGCCGCAAGAGCACAATTTTCATCTTGTGCTCTCGCGATGATAAGCGTATGGTATACGCGTAGTATCGTCGCGAGATAAGGCTGAAAGCTCGCGCGGGAGAGGGATAGCTGACATGTCTGTATCACGGGAAAGGCATCTTTGCCTTCCGTTGACGATCTGCATATCGTTGTTTCTGCTCGGTTTCCATACCCCAGTATCGCGCGCCGCCGATAGCAGCATAATGGCTCACTGGTCTCTGGATGAAGGAGCCGGCAACGCCATCCTGGATTCCTCGGGCAATGGCCACACTGGCCTGATCGCCAATGGGACAGCATGGACAACGGGCACAATCAGCGGCGCTCTAGAGTTCGACGGCGTGGATGATTATGCGAACATGGGGCATTTGGACTTCGCTCCCTCTTCGGCTTGCACGGTCGCCCTGTGGATCTACCCCCAAGGCTCCGGATCGGGATACGCGCCGGTCATCACACAGCACGAGTATGTCCATCCTTTCCGCATCCAGATCTCCAGAGACACCTACCGCCTGGAAACGTGCATAAGGACAGGCAGTTCCACGAACTACCTGTACTCCCAGGCGACCCTTGCCCCCGGGCGGTGGACTCATGTCGCCATGGTTTACCAGAGCGGTCAATATGTTCTGTATCTCAATGGCAAACAGGATAGTTCCCGCGCGGTCTCCGGTTCTCTGAAAGCGCCAGGCCCGCAGGATTACACAATGCTGGGGTGGGACGGCGGTTCCTCCGCTCATTTCTCCGGGCGGCTGGATGATATCTGGATCTTCTCCCGCGCCCTCTCCGCGATAGATATTGCCCAGATGCTCAATCCATCATCGCCGCCGCCAAGCAGAGGGACCTATTTCGTGAGCTTCGACGATGGCTTGGACACAAACGACGGGCTCTCCACTCGAACCGCGTGGAAACATGCCCCAGGCGATGCGGGTGCGACCGGTAATCCAGCGTCTATCCGTCTGACTCCAGGCAACACTGTGCTATTCAAGGGCGGGGTAGTCTATCGCGGCAGCATTGCCATCAACGCCAGCGGCGCCGAGGGAAAACCCATTACTTATAAGGGAGATGGGTGGGGCAGAGAAAGAGCCGTCCTAGATGGATCCGAGCCGTTGACAACAAACTGGACGCCTTGCGCTTCGCCGGGTGATTGCGGCGGCAACCCCAATTGGGGCCATATCTTCTACACCACGGCGCCACCAGGATACGACTACTTCACACCGCTATACACGAACGATGACTTCCTCTGGTTCTCGCAGTCCCCCAGCCCATCCGACCCGCTGTATTATGAGAACCGGCTTGAGTTCCACGAAGTGCCCAAAGGCGACCCTAACGCCGTAATCACAAGAACCTCGCTCACGGATCCCCGGTACCTGACCCAAACGGACCCCGATTTCTGGACCGGGTCCTACATATCCGTCTGGTGCATTCCGAATGTCGTCCACACGGTGCGGATCTCCGGCTTCGATCCCGCGTCGCATACCCTGTATTTTGATGACATAGTCAATGACCTCTACACGGATCGAAGCGAGTACTATTCTCTGCTCAATCACCCGGCGCTGATTGACGGCCCCCGCAAGTATGCGCTGCGAAACCAGCTGATCTACGCCTGGCTGGACAACCCCGGGCAGTCTGCGATCACGGTGGGCCGCAGAAGCAGGGGTATTAACGTTTATGGGCACAGCAATATCGTGATCGAGGGCTTCAAGGTGCAGAAGTTCTACGGCGGGGAGGGAGGATGGGGCCAGGGAGTCGGAATACTGAGCGTGAACACCGGCCATACGGCCTCGAATACCATTATCCGGAACAACGACATCACGCGGATAAGCGGGTTTGAGAAAAGCGGCGCGCTGTATCTGGATGCCGAGAACGTGAATGCGATAGTAGAGGGGAACCGGATCACGGAAAGCAGAAATCGCGGAATCCTCGCGTCGGCGCGGGACCTACGCGTGCGCAACAACCTGATCAGCCGAGTGACCGGGACCGGAATGGGGCTGATGGGCGTAAACCACGGCGAACTTGTCTACAACACCCTCAATGACATCCGGGGCTCTCACGCAAACGGCATATCGGTGTATTACGGAGTGGATGTGCTGGTGGCCGACAATCTTGTTCTCAACGCGCTTATGCCCTTCACCGCGGAGGCAAGCACGGGCCTTTGCGTATTCGGCAATATACTCGACTCGGGTGGATGGGACAACAATCTGGATCTTTGGTCAGGCATGACGGGGACGAACTGTTTTGTCAACAACACCTTGCCCAGAAACAGGCGCCACTACGCCATGACTGGCATCAGCGCCAACGATATCGTCATGAACAACATAGTGGATGGCGGCGGGGGCGGTACGCACAACTACAACCTATACACGGGCTTGGGATGGAATCAGTCCGCCATCTACGGCTGGTCGCTGGGAGCGGGTGAGATTGTATCACGGGATCTGGAAATCCTCTTCGCTTCGCCGCAGAATGATGATTTCCGGCTAAAGAAAGGAAGTCCGGCCATAGATGCCGGCGTGAACCCTCTGTATCTGCTACCGGTGGTGACCTTTCCGGATTTTGATTTCACCAGGGACATCTTCGGCATACGCCGTCCCCAGAATGGAATATGGGACATCGGCGCGAGCGAGTATGATCAGGTGCCCTCGACGGATGTGCCGGCAAGCAACTGGACCCGGTATGATTGAAATGAAACAACCTCGAGAGCCGTCTCGGTTTCGAGACGCTCGGATCGCTTACGAAAAGCCCCTAAGACGAGATAGAGCAGAGGTAATGAGATCCAACCCTCTTCCTCATAAACAGAGAGTGTTGAGAATGACCAGCTTATGATTCGCGCGATTTTGGCGCATCTTTTGCTACAGGAAAAGTGGTGACGGCACTTGTGCATGGGGCAACCCGTGCAGTGAAATGCCGCAATTCCTGCTTGTGCTCTGCGCGGCGGCAATATACAATGATCAAGTGGGACTCCGCCTTAGTCTTAGAGGAGGTGATGACATGAGTGATACCGGCAAACATAGCGTCTTGGCTTTGTCGCTGCTCTGGGCGCTGTTCGCCATCGCGGCGAACCCCTCATTGGCAACAACCTACTATGTGGACTATAACAGCGGCTCGGACACCAATAACGGCACGTCCAAGACCACACCATGGAAGCATTCCCCCGGAGACCCCGTTGCGACGGGGAATCCACTGTCCGTCGCGTTGACGGGCGGGGACAACGTGGTGTTCAAGGGTGGCGTTTGTTATCGCGGAAACATTGTCGCCAAGGCGGACGGAGCGGCATCGAACCCGATATCCTATCAAGGAAACGCCTGGGGTGCGGACAAGGCCATCCTTGACGGTTCGGAAGTCCTCACAGGGAGTTGGACGAAGTGCGCATCCGCTTCGGAGTGCAGGGAGAATCCGAACTGGAACAACATCCACTATATTACCGCTCCCGCCGGCTATGTGTTCTTCGCCGGTTTGTTCGAGGATGACCAGCCCGCACACATGTCACAGTATCCCAACCAGACAGATCCCTTTTTCTATGACAGGATCGAAGCGTTTCGCAAACTGCCGGTGTCGGATCCCGCGACCTCGATCACCACCACCTCGATCACCGACCCTGGATTCTTTACCCAGAGCGATCCCAACTTCTGGAACAGCGCCTACGTGGGGGTATGGAGAATGCCCAACGTGATCGTTCTCAGAACCGTCACCAGCTACGGCCCCACCTCCCACACGTTGTACTTCCAGGACATAGATGGAACCCTGTACGCGGGCCAGGACGGGCTCTACACCCTTCTAAACAATCCCTATCTGATCGATATGCCAGGTGAATATGCTTTCGACCAGGGGAAGTTATTCATCTGGCCGTTTTCATCCGAAGACCCCAACCTGCACACATATACGTATGCCAAACGGAGGGTGGGCATCCAGCTGGGCGGCCGGTCCAATATTGTTGTGGAGGGGCTGGTGATCCAGAAGTATTTCGGGGGTCCGGGCGATTTTAACGATGGCGCCGGCGTGCGCATCGTTAGCTCCACGACCACTTCCACCGCCATCACGATCCGCAACAACGAGATCACGAAGCTCCGCTCGATGGAGAAAAAGGGAGGGGTGACCATAAGCGGGAAGGCCAACGACATTCTGGTCCTGAACAATAATATCCACATGAACCAAAGAAACGGCGGCGTATTGGCGGGGGGCACGAAGATCGTCATCAAGGATAACATCGTCCAGAAGGTCGCGACCGGCATTACTTTCATGGAAGCCAAGAACAGCCAGATCCTGCACAATGAAGTAAGCGAGATTCTCCACTCGCACTCCAACGGCATCACCGTCTACCTGAACTCCTCGAACGTCCTTGTTGCGCATAACCGGGTTACCAACTCCCCATACTATGCTCTGACTTTACAGGCAAGCGGGGATATCACGGTATTCGGCAATATTCTCGACGGAGGGAGCGGCACCTGCCAGATAGGGGAGTTCAGCGGCGGCAGCAGCGGACAGATTGCCTTCCTCCACAATCTCATTGTGGGCAGCGACACCAACAGCGCAGTGGCGTTTCTGGGTGGTAAGGGCGCCAGCAGTTACGTGATGATAAACAATATCATTGACGGCGGCGGGACGGACCCGTCCATAATCCGCAAGAACAACATCTACCTGGGACTACGCTGGGACCAAGCCACAAGGTACGGTTGGTCCCTGGCAGAGGGAGAATCGGTGGTCGAAGATCAGACTCAGTTGTTTATTTCCCCTGGCACAAAGGACTATCATTATGTCCCAACCAGCCCGGCCATCAACGCGGGAGCCGACGTTTCCGCGTATCTGCCGAAGACCACTTTCCCGGATTTCGACTTCGGGCGGGACTACGACGGAAATTCGCGTCCTCAAGACGGCAAGCCGGACATCGGCCCCTACGAGAGGCCCATATCCGACGCGACCGCTCCCAGCATACCGCAAAACCCGGCGGCGGTGGCCGTATCTGAGAGCCAGATCAATCTGACGTGGGATTCCTCCAGCGACAATGTGGGTGTGATGGGTTACCAAGTCTATCGGGACAGCGTTTTTCTCACAACCTGCACGATCACTTCCCACCAGGACAAAGGGCTGCTTCCCACGAGCATGCATTCTTACACGGTAAAGGCCTTCGATGCCACCAGGAACGTCTCGGGGCCTTCAGCCTCCGCCTCCGCCACGACACTTTCGGACACAACCTCTCCCGAAGCACCCCAGAATGTAAAGGCAAAACCTTTGGCGAACTGACGTACGTGCGGGGAAAGTGTCCGAAAACAAGCATCAGCCCACACAGGCGCGGCTCCTACACCTCTCTTTTCTGTTGACAACCCCCAGGGGATAGGGCATGGTAGCATCGTCTGCGTGTGTGTGCGTTTCCGCGGCACGGGTTCCCTCTCCAATATGGCCGTACGCTCCAAGATCATCAAGGGATCTATCGTTCTGAGCACGGGGCAAGGGGTATCCCAGGGTTGTGCATTCATCCGAAACATCATTCTGGCCCGCATTCTGACAAAGGACGATTTCGGCCTGGCCGCCACGTTCGCTATCACGATCTCGATGTTCGAGATGGTGAATCGTCTGGGGGTCTCCGGCCTGATCGTCCAGTCCAAGAACGGGGAAGACCCGCATTTTCAGGCCACGACACACTCCTTCCAACTCCTGGCGGGGCTTGCAAGCGCCTTCCTGATATTCATCTTCGCCGGGTGGGTGTCTGTCTTCTTCAACGCGACCGAGACGCTGTGGGCTTTCCAGATTCTGGCGGTGATCCCCGTCATGCAAGGACTGGGGCACTTGGACGTGAACCGCATGGTGCGATCCATGCGGTATCTCCCCGTCGTGCTGGTGGACACGGTTCCTCAGGCTCTGATCACGATTGCCGCTTTGCCCCTGGCGTTGTGGCTTCGGGACTACCGGGTGATTCTCTGGCTCCTGATCGCAAGGTGGATCATGAACGCCGGCGGAACCCATGTGTACGCCGAGCGCCGGTTCCGGTTTGAGTGGGACAAACGGTATATCCCGGGCATTCTGGATTTCTCCTGGCCGCTCCTTATCAATGGGTTTCTCATGTTCGGCGTATTGCAGGGAGACCGCTTCCTGGTGGGGCATTTCTACACGAAAGCGGATCTGGCCGCCTATTCCGTGGCGGTCCAGCTGACGCTGATCCCGGGGATGATGTTCGTGTCGGTCGTCAGCGCCATCATGTTGCCGCTGCTGGCGGCGGTGCAGAGCAACCCCGTCGAGTTCCGCAGGAAATACCGGACGTGCGTCCAGGCTTTGTCCGCTTTTTCGGCCGTGTTTGCGATCGTCCTGATCGTGGCGGGCGAAGGAATCGTGACGACGGTATTCGGGCACAAGTACGCGGGCACGGGGGTCATTCTGGGCTGGCTGGTAACGGCGAACGCTTTTCGAATCATCCGCGCGGCGCCGGCCATCGCCGCGACGGCCAAGGGTGACACAAAGAACCACATGATCTCGAACATCTTCCGGCTCTCCGGTCTGGCGCTGGGCGTGGCGGCTGTTCTCTGCAAGCAGAGTCTTCCCACGCTGGCGGCGTGCGGGCTTGCCGGTGAAACACTGGCCACTATCGTTTCCTCCACGCGCCTGTCCAAGGTGCACCGGCTGCCCCTGGGCGACACTTACCTCCCGATCGGCGTGGCATTCCTCTTTGTCGTCTTGTCGGGGGTGCTTGCGCTCCTGGGTGTGTCTCAATGGCACTGGGCCATGATCTGCCTCCTCACGGCGGGGCTCTCCGCCGCTTCGGTGGGGGTCACGATCCTGTTCTTTCAGCAGCTAAGAAGCCAGGTGTCATCGCTAGCCCTCCCCTTCCTGGTGAGGATGGGCTTAGCCCCCGCAAAGGAATCATGAGAAGAACGGAACTTGCCAAGACTTGTTACAATCAAGGGAGGACGCAATGAGCCAGCCGGAACACGATTGCCTGATTCAGTGGGCCAAGAGCCGTCAGAGACGTTCGAGGTGTGCCCTGAGCCGGATGCTTGCCTACCTCTACCGGCTCCGGGCGGCACGCCCCGTCATTCGCCGGATCCTGGACAAGGTGGAAGGCGGGAAGCTGTTCTCGAGGACCTTGCGCGAGATTCTGAACAGGCAATACGGGGTAACAGTGGGGGCGTACAGCTACGGCGAATGCCTCAAGCCGGGCGTGCTGCCAAGAGGCACACGGATCGGGAATTACTGCTCCATCGCGGCCGGCTTGCGCATCCATCGGCGGAATCACCCCACGGACCACGTTTCGCAGCACCCGTTTTTCTACAACCGGCAGTGCGGACTCATTGCTGAAGACAGTATCGAGGAAGACGCCAGCAATCCTCTTGAGATCGGCCACGACGTCTGGATTGGGACCGGCGCCATAATCCTGCCCAAATGCAGACGGATTGGGAACGGGGCCGTCGTGGGCGCAGGTTCGGTGGTTACGCGCGACGTGGAGCCTTTCACCATTGTCGCGGGAAATCCCGCGCACTTTATCAGGCATCGCTTTCCGCCCGAAGTGATTGAAAGGATCAATGCTTCCGAGTGGTGGAACATCGAACTCCCGGAACTGGTTCAGCACTTTCCGGTGTTCGTCAACCCGGCCTCCCTGGAATCCATCGAGCGGTTGGCTGAACTGGGGCCGTCGCGACATTCCAGGGCCGCCGGATCCTGAGGACATATCCAATCCCCATGACTTCCGACGGCCGCAATCTCCGCATCTGCCTCTTCGGCGCTTCCCTCGACGTTGGAAACATGGGTTGCCGGGCCTTGTCGGTGTCGCTGATCAAGTTGCTGTTGGACTCGGACCCCAACGCTAGGATCGTCCTGATGTACGGCAACCGGGCCGCCGGCGAGAGGGAAGTGAGGCTCAAAACCGGTAGGACTGTCAGGATTCCGTTGGTCAACTTCCGGCTCTCGCCGAAGGCGCACTTGCATGAGCATTTGATCTGGATCCTCTTCCTGGCTCTTGTTTACAGGTTTCTGCCCATCCCCGCCTTGCGCAGGCGGATTCTGGCGTCGAATCCCTGGCTGAGACACTTGGCCCAGGCCGATTTTGTCGGGGATATCCGCGGCGGAGACAGCTTCGCGGATATATACGGCATTCGGCGTTTTCTGTTGGGAAACGCGCCGGCCTTTGCCGCCATCCTCCTGCGCAAACCTCTCATCTTCCTGCCCCAGACGTTCGGTCCCTACCGGTCATGGGTTGCGCGCGCGATAGCCCGCTTCACACTCAAGCGTTCTCCGCGGGTCTTCAGCCGCGACAGAGCCGGCGTGGATGTGATCAAGAAGATCCTGGGAGAAGAGGAGGCTTCCAAGCGCGCGGGATTCTGTCCCGACGTGGCATTTTCACTGGAGCCCATCGAGCCCGCCCGCATCGAGGTCGAACCGCCGCTGCCGGCGGCGGGCGGCGAGACATTGGTGGGCCTTAATGTCAGCGGATTGCTGTACATGGGTGGATACAGCCGTGACAACATGTTTCGGCTGCGCTTCGACTACGCGGGGTTTGTGGAAAAACTCGTGGAGCGCCTTCTTGCGGTTCCCAACACGCGCGTTCTTCTTGTCCCGCACAACTTCGGGCTATCGGAGGAGAACGATGAGTTCGCCTGCCGGAAAGCGTGGGAAGAATACAGGGGGCCAAGCCGTGAACGCCTTCACCTCCTGACGGGGGAATACGATCAGAACGAGGTCAAAGCGGTCATCCGCCGATGCGATTTCTTCCTTGGATCTCGCATGCACGCGTGCATCGCCGCCCTTTCCCAGGGAATACCCTGTGTGGGAATCGCCTACAGCCGGAAATTCCACGGCGTGTTCGAAACGGTCGGCCTGCAGGACATGGTGCTGGATGCCCGGGATCTCCCGGAGCAGGACCTGCTGGAGGGTTGCCTCGCACGATTCCGCAACAGGGAAGCTGCCGCCAGTGTCTTGCGACGCACGGTTCCCGCAGTGCGCGCCGATCTCGAGGCGTGTTTCCGGACGATGGTGTTGGGAGCCGCTCAGCCCACGCAACCTTGAAGAAGATCGGGAGCGGAAGTTTGGCTCGTAGAATATGTAACATACAGAACGTGGCCGCCTGGCGAATGTGCATGGGCTGTGGGACATGCTTGGCCGCCTGCGCGAAAAACGGGGTGGAGCTGGTCAACGTCGAATCCGAAGGGATTCGGCCCAGGTTCCGGAAGGAAGTCTGCTCGAACTGCGTGGACTGCCTCGATGTCTGCCCGGGTTACCGGCTGGATGCGGATCTCGTGATGGATGGCCGGGTCAAGACCACCGAGGCGGATCACGAGTTCGGCCAAGTGCTGGAACTCTGGGAAGGATACGCCGCCGATCCCGAGATACGCTATCAGGCTTCTTCGGGTGGTTTGCTTTCGGCGCTGTCTATCTATTGCCTGGAACGCGAGGGCATGCGTTTTGCCTTGCATACGGGAATGGATCCCGACAAGCCCTGGTTGAACCGCACGCTCCAGAGTCGAACCCGGGAGGACGTCCTCTTGCGGTGCGGATCCAGGTATGCCCCGGCCTCTCCCTGTGAGGGGCTCCGGGCAATAGAGGCGAGCGAGGGCCCGTGTGTTTTCATCGGCAAGCCTTGCGATACGGCGGGAGCCAGCATGTTGCGCCGGAAACGCCCGGGACTGGACCGAAACCTTGGGCTCGTGCTCTCTTTCTGCTGCGCCGGAACGCCAAGCACGCTCGGAACGCTGGATCTGCTCAAGTCCATGGGTGTGCGGACCGATCAAGTATGTGCGTTGCGGTTCCGCGGCGAAGGATGGCCCGGCGGCTTCAAGGTATCTTTGTCAGGCAATGACAGGGGAGGGCGATTCCTGCCATATATGGCCTCCTGGAGACGTCTCACTAGATATGTCGCCTTTCGGTGCCGGCTCTGCCCCGATGGTCTGGGGCGGCTCGCCGATATCACCTGTGGCGATGCGTGGCACTCTTATCAGGAGGGCACAACCGATCCTGGACGCTCCATCGTGCTGGTTCGCACGTCACGGGGACGGGAGATTCTCCACCGTGCGCGTGCCGCCGGGTACGTGGAGCTCCTTCCCATCAATGCCGAGGCTGTCCTTGCCGCCCAGCGGAATCTTCTGCGCAAGCGCAGGCAATTGTTCGGGCGCTTGCTGGCGATGCGGATGTTCCTGGTTCCCGTTCCCCGCTTCCGGGGATTCTCGCTTTTCCGGGGCTGGTGGAGCCTTTCCTTGCCGGAACGTTTTCGCTCCGTGGCGGGAACGATCAAGCGCATCCTGATCCGGTCACTGTGGCGTGAGGAGAAACCACTCTAATCTCCGGAGGCCACACCAGCATTCCTGAATAATGTGGGAAAGATGGATTGCCCGGCGCGGTGATCTCAGCGAAGACCGGATCGAGAACGTATCAATGACTCAAGCAATCAACATCTCCCTTATCATCCTGTTCCTGGGGTTCGCCACCTGGAAATACGCCCATGATTATCACCAGGGCTTGATCGCCACGATTTTCCTGCTCCTTCTTCTTCCAGACAGCCTGCAGATCCAGGTAAGCCTTTCCCTGCCATCTTTCACCATTCACCGTTTGCTCCTGGTGGTGACCGCCGTTGCATGGGCGCTCAACAAGAAAGTCAGGAAGGATGGGTTCAGGATCCCCTTTTTCACGATTCAGGTCATCATTGCGGCGGCTTATCTGGTCTCCACGGCGCTTTCCCATGACTTCCTGGTCAGCGCCAAACGCTATCTTTACTTCATCTCCGAGTCTTTTCTGTTCTTTTGGATCGTGCAGACCAGCATCACAAACCGCGCCATCGCGAACAGGATTTTCCGGGCCGCGGCGTTTTCCCTGTTGGTGGTCGCGGCAATCTCCTATGTGGAACGATACGGCGGGATTCACGTGCGGCAAATCCTGCCGGCAACGAGGGTGGGCTACGATTTCGAACCCGTTTTCTACTCCTCATCCGGAAAATGGGAGGAAACTTCCACCTACAACCACCGCATCCTCTTCGGCGTGGCATGCGCGGTCTGCGTGCCATGCTTTCTGATCACGATGAGCAGTGCCCGCCGACGGAAGAACCGCTATCACTGGCTTGCCTGCCTGATTTCGGCCGGAGCCCTTTATTTCAGCAAGAGCCGAGGTCCCTGGATTTCATTTGCCGGCGGCCTTGCGGTTCTCACCATGCTTTTTCCCAGGCGCTTTATCAAGACCGCCACCTTCCTTTCCGCAGCAGCCCTTCTCGTCATGATCGTGCGGCCGGGTGTGTATGAGAGCTTGTTGGGCATGTCCAACGCCACGCTTGACAAGAGCACCATCAAAGGAAGCAGCTTCCGCTGGAGGCTTACCGTTTTCAACATGGCAAGAACCAGGATCGCGGAGGCGGACTTGACCCACACGCTGTTCGGCTTCGGAGGAGGCAGCCATGTTTTCATGGAGTTTGGAAGAGTGGAGTTATCCACGGGCCGCTCGGTACAAATGGAGAGCTGGGACAGTGAACTCTCCGTGAACCTGTTCGAGCAGGGCGTGGTTGGGTTTGCGATGATCCTCCTGCTCTACGCGAGTTTCGCCGTGAGAACAACTCTCCGCGCCAAGAGGCAGCACCCCCCCGATGATGCGCTGGTTTTCGCCATAGCCTGCATTGCCATCATCTTCCTGTCCAAGGTCACAGTGCGCTTCTTCTCACCACAGCTCATCTACCTGGAAGGTATCGGTCTAGCCATATCCAGCAGCTACCTCCAGCATCTCCCGTCCTGGACGCTGGCGGAAAGGACGAAGGCATGGAAGCAAAAAGAAACATCGGCCTTGACATCGTCAAAGGCATCTGCGTAGTCGGGATGGTAGTCCACCACAGCATGAATTACTATCTCCCTAATGGGGTCGAGCTGAAATACTTCCGTTTCGTCTCCGGCGCCTTTCTTTTCCTCGCGGGATTTGTCTGCACCCATATCTACTTCTCGCGCTACGATCCCGGAAAAGACAGCGTGAGGATAGGCAGGAGGCTCGTCACGCGCGGGTTGAAGCTTCTGCTCATTCTCCTGGTTTTGAACATCGGAATCGCCCTCCTGCCCGGATTGTCCCACAAGGCAAAGGGCGTTTCCCTGGCCCAACGCTTCCTCCTCGTCCTCTGGAGCGGCACCTACCGCGAGGTGTCCTTCGCGCTTCTTGCGCCGATCGGCTATGTGCTGATCGCGGTCGGCTTCATAGTCCTGGTCCTGCGATCCCATGCCAGAAAGCTTGTCTGGATCGCGCTTGTGCTGTTTGTGTATTGCAGCGGCTGGCATTTCTCTCAGGAAACGGGGTACTATCTCCGGTATTTCACGATCGGTCTTCTGGGCGCCGCGTGTGGTCTCATCCCCGATGAGAGACTGGATCGGGTGTGTAAGAACCTGAGCATGATATCGCTGATCTTCCTGGCGTTGCTTTGCGCAATCTCGTACCTCCGCACAAACTTCCCATTCTATGCGGCCAACGTGGCGATAAGCCTGATGTTTCTATATGCGCTCAGCATGAAGACGTCCAGCCAGGAATGGGTAGCCAGGAAAACGATCCTGACGGGCAACTACACGCTGGTCTGCTACCTGTTCCAGATCCTGCTGCTGCAGGCGCTAAGGCCCGTCATGCGGAGAGCGACATCATCGGATGAACTGCGCATGGTTCTGGCGACCATCATCACCCTGGTTGCGATGTTGGCCTTTTCCGAGGTTCTGGACCTGCTGAGAAGGAAGTCGGACCGCATCAACACCCTTTACAAGGCGCTTTTCGCGTGATAACGGCCGGGCCGGCAAGTAATGTACTGTCCAGGGGGCCGATGGCGCCTTCCTCGGCCCAGCCGCCACCTGTCCCGATGACCCGGGTTTCACGAGAGCAACATGATTGATATCTCCATCGTCATTGTCAGTTGGAACGCCAGGAAGCACCTGCTGGATTGCCTGCAGTCCATCCGGGACACAACCGGCGCATTGAACGTGGAAACCATCGTGGTGGACAACCATTCATCGGACGGCAGTCCGGACGCGGTGGAGGACCGTTTTCCGGAGACCATTCTTGTTCGCAATCAGACAAACGCGGGGTTCGCCAAGGCCAATAACATAGGCCTTGCCAAGAGCGCCGGCCGATACGTGGCACTCGTGAATTCCGATGTCCTGATTCTGGAACACTGCCTTGGGAATCTAACCACATTCATGGATACCCACCCGTCGGTGGGCATGGCGGGACCCCGCATCTTGAACGCCGACCGTACCTTGCAGCCTTCCGGCCGACGCTTTCCAAGTCTCTTGGCAGCCTTCGCCAGAGCCTTCTTCCTCGACCGCTTGCTTCCCCAACGCGTGTTTCACTTGAGGTCACGCATGAGCCCCGCGGAGTTGGACCGATTGCAAAGCGTAAACGTGCTGGTGGGGTGTTTCTGGATGGTCCGGCGAGGGGCTCTGGAACAGGTGGGCGGATTAGATGAGGATTTCTTCATATACGGCGAGGACAACGATTGGTGCAGGCGCTTCCACAGGGCGGGCTGGCAAGTGATGTACTATCCAGGGGCCGAGGCCATCCATTTCGGCGGCGCCAGTTCATCAAATGCGCCCGCCCGGTTTTTTATAGAAATGAAGAAGTCTGAACTGCTATATTGGGACAAGAATCACGGAAGGCTCGCAAAACACCTGGCTTGTGGGATTTCCTTAGCGCACATTAGTATCCGTTTGGTCATATGGAAGATACAATACTATCTGCGTCCGGCCAGGCGAGAGAAATGCATGCCCATGATTGAGCGATACAGCAAGTGCCTTCGCTGGTTGCTTGGCTGCAAAAGCGATCGTTCCACTTCCTAAGACGCCCTGAAGGGAGACGCCCCGCGTGTCAGTCTCGATGAAGTATGTTCTCATTTCTCCGGCCCGAAACGAGGAGAAGTACATCGAACACACCCTGCGGTCGGTGGCCTCCCAGACGGTTCCCCCGATGAAATGGGTGATCGTCAGCGACGGGTCCACGGACCGTACCGATGAGATCGTCGGGCAGTACACCAAGACCCATCCCTTCATCCGTCTGCTGCGGCTTGTGCCGCTGTTGGTCTTGACCTATTATTACTACCGGCGCCTGTACCGGGCGCCCCATATCGCTCGCTCGCGCGACGACCATTGGCTGGTATGGTGTTTTTCGGCTGCGTTAGTTGGCTGGAGCATTGGAACGTTGACGGTGAGCTTCGTCGGACAGATGGGCGAACTTGCCAGCCTCCCCACTGGAGTTGCCTGCAACATGCCGGAAATCGTGCGGGGCACAGAAGCCGCCGACAAACAACGGCAAGAGTCCCGTCCGGCTATACAATTGCTGGGCAAGTAAGAGGCAAAGGAGAGCGCGGAGTGGTCGATATTTCAGTCGTTACCGTCAGTTGGAACGCCAAGGCCTACTTGCTCGAATGCCTCGAGTCCATTGCCCGGACCGCGGGCGGTCTCAGCGTGGAGACTATCGTGGTCGACAACAATTCCACGGACGGCAGTCCCGATGCAGTCATGAAGGCCTTTCCCGATGTGAGATTAGTTCGTAGCCGAGAAAACCTCGGGTTTGCCCGCGGCAATAACCTGGGGATGCGATCGGCGACGGGCCGGTATGTCTTCCTGATCAATTCTGATGTCAAGATACTGGATGGCTGCCTGGAAAGCCTTGTGGCGTATCTGGAGGTACACCCGAAGGTGGGAATGGTCGCTCCACGCATCTTGAACGCGTATCTCAGATTGCAGCTGAATTGCAGGCAGTTTCCCGGCGTGCGCAACGCGCTTTGCGAGATGATCGGTTTGCCGAATCTCTTCCCTCGCAGCACGGCTTGTTCCGGGACATTCATGCACTGGTGGGCACATGACACCGAGCTTTCGGTCGATGTCTTGAGCGGGTGTTTCTGGGCCGTGCGGTGCGAGGCCTTGGAGCAAGTCGGAGGGCTAGACGAGTCGTTCTTCATCTACGGCGAGGACGGCGACTGGTGCAAAAGATTCCGACAAGCGTATTGGGGAGTTAGTTTTTATCCGGGCGCCCACGCCATTCACTACGGCGGGGCCAGCTCCGCCAATGCCCCAGTGCGTTTCTACGTCGAAATGCAGAAAGCCAAGCTGCAATACTGGAAAAAACACCACGGAAGATTGGGGATGGCCTTTTGTTGGCTCCTGATCGCGCTACACCAAACGACACGTCTCGTCAGCCGCGCCTTGTTATACATGGTGCCGCCAACGTCGCGATCCGAAAACGCCTTCAAACTGAAGAGAAGTCTGTCTTGTATTCGTTGGGTGTTCCGTGTTTGAATAAACGAGGGTTGTCGCCTTTGTGGCTGCTCCATCAATGAGAGGATTATACCATCTCGCCGGAATGGAGATAGAACGATGCATCCGATAGTAGGCAAACACGCGCTTCGCCTTGTGGACTACTTCCGAAAAACTGATTCTTTGCGCATGTATGATAGTTATCTAGAATCGGAGTGGTATTCCTCGGACGAGATACTCAGCCTGCAAGTCGCGCGGTTGCGAGCGCTCGTCAGTCATGCCTATTACCACGTTCCTTACTACCAGCGGCTTTTCCAGAGGCTGGGATTGCATCCTTGCGATGTTCATGGCATCGAGGACTTACGCAGTCTTCCGATTACGACCAAGGAGATACTCCGCGCAGATGGCAGATCGTTCATGGCAGGCAATGCGTCGCTCTATGATCCGCGAGAGAGGTCGACGGGTGGATCCACCGGGGAGCCCCTCCATTATTTTTTCGACAGACGTTCACAGAGTGGAACCTGGGCATTCCTTTACAGAAGTTGGTCAGTCGGAGGATGGAGGCCGGGGGATCGAGTCGTGTATATAGGTGGTTCGTCGGTGGAGCCGATCGTCGGTATTGTCAAAAAGTATATATACAGATTCCTAAACAACTGGTTGTTTCTTTCAACAGACTCGCTTGAGAGAAGGAAGATAGAACAGGTCACTAGAAGGCTGCGAAGGTCGCGGGTACGGTATATATATGGATATGCATCTTGTATATTCCTTCTAGCGGAGATGTGCAGGGATCTTGGAATAGATGACGTGAAGTTCAGGTCTGCATTTGCGACCTCGGAGATACTGCACGATAATTGGCGCAGGGTGATTGAAGATGTTTTCTCGTGCGAAGTTTTTGATGTTTATGGAGGCAACGACGGGGCTGGGTTCGCATATGAGTGCAAAGAACATGATGGTCTACATTGCGTTTGCGAGGACAGCATTATTGAGATCGTTGACGAGATGGGCAATCCAGTTTCCCATGGTAGTGAAGGGCGTGTTCTCACGACGTCGCTTTTCAACTACGCGATGCCGTTTATCCGGTATGAGGTAGGAGACATCTCGTCTTTTTCGGATAGGCCTTGTCCGTGCGGCAGAAACAGCCCCTTGCTTGCGCGTATACAGGGACGTGATTGCGATTTTGTTGAGGACAAGGAAGGGAACAAAGTTTACAATGGATTTTTTTCGCATATCATGCATGGAGCTCCGTGGATATCCGGGTTCCATGTTTTGCAGGAGACTCGGGATGGAATCAAGCTTTACTTGCGCCCAGGCAATGAGCCACCGGCTGGCGCGGTGGATTCCGTTCGGCGAATTGTTGAAGAGCGATTCCAGAACATGATCGTGGAAGTGATCATCACGAGAGATTTGCCTCGCTCGCCAAACGGCAAATTCAAATACGTACTCAATAAGATCCAGACTCCAGAAACTGCCAAATGATGCATTAGAAAAGCGTACAGCATGGAGTTAGAATGTCTACCTCGCGAGAGCGGAATGACCGTCGGGCACGTGATGATCGGGAAAAAGGGAGGCGAGAGGTAATGTCGGACTTCGAGACCGTTGGGGAACTCCGGTGGACGAGAGCAGGCAAGTTGAAACCCATCTGGTCCGAGGTGGTGCCCGACGCCTAACCCATCACTGCGATCCTGAAGGTGAACCCGGCATCGGAGAAGTCGATGCATTGAAGAAGACGACGAGGGAGAAGATATCAGGCCGGTGTGTACCAAGATGCAGGATTAGGCGCGCGAGAGAAAGGAGGATATCAGCATTGGCGCGGAATTTCGGCAAGTACGTACTTGTAACACCCGCCCGAAACGAGGAAGCCCATATCGAAAGGCTTCTTCAAGTGGTGGTCGCCCAGACTTTGCTTCCCCGGAAATACGTGATTGTCAGCGATGGATCAACGGATCGGACCGACGAGATCGTTCGGGCGTACGCCGAACGTTACGACTTCATCGAACTCGTTCGGGCCGAGAAGGACTCTCGCGCTGGCTTCGGTTCCAAGGTTTTCGCCTTTAACACCGGTTATGCCCGGATGCGGAATGTGCCCTACGAATTCATCGGCAATCTGGACGCAGACGTGTCCTTCGAGCCCGATTATTTTGAACGCTTACTGAGCGAATTCAATCGGAACGAGCGTCTCGGCCTTGCGGGAGGTCTGGTGTATCAACCTTACAGAGGGACTTTCCGCAGTGTTCACAAGAACCACAAGAGCCACGACAACGTGGCAGGAGCGGTTCAGCTTTTTCGCCGGGAATGCTTCGAACAGATTGGAGGGTACATTCCCTTGAGAGGGGGAGGCATCGACACCGCGGCGGAAATCATGGCTCGAATGCGGGGTTGGCGCGTTGAAACCGTTCGATCCTGCATAGCTCTTTCCCACAGACCCATGCGTACGGGAAAGGGCAGCGAGCTTGGTCAGCGCTTCAACAAGGGCGCGATGAACTGGCAACTCGGGTATCACCCCCTCTTTCAATTGGCGATCTTTTGTCGAAGGATACCCGATCCCCCCTTCTTCTTCGGAGCCCTCTGGACACTCGCCGGATACTTCTGGACGGCCCTTCGCTGCCCCGAAAGGCAGGTCACGCAGGAATTCGTGACTTTTCTTAGAAACGAGCAAATGGAACGCCTCGGACTGAAGCGGGCCAAGTGAACGTTAATCAGTGGTGTGCGATTGCCAGAAGGCGGTTTTCGCCCACAGGTTCTTTCAGAAGAGGCAAAAAGATGCTTGCAGGGAGCACGTTATCCTGTAAACTATCGGGGATATGTGCTATCTCGCAGCGTCAGTAGACCGAAGGTGGCTTAAGGGTTACGAGAATATTACGGCTGCGAAAGCCGCGAAACTTCACACAAAAGAGACTAAGCAGTCCGGACACTTGCGGAGAAGCCGGAGGCTAAATGCATGGGTGTTTTTGCGGCTTCGCACTAAGCCTTCGGATAGGCATGATTTCATCTCCGTGGAAGCGATGGGCCAACAGTATGACTCGAATAGCCATGGTGGTTTTGTCAACCTATCCCGCCGACCCGCGTGTGCGCCGTGAGGCCGAAGCGCTTGGCCGAAACGACATCGGCGTGGACGTCATTTGCCTGCGCGCCGCCGGTGAAGAAAAAGAAGAGACATTGGGGACGGTCCGCGTGCACCGGATCATGCCCATGGAAGAGAAGGAACAACTGCTGAAGTACGTCTGGCTCTCGGCAAAATTCCTGGCCGCGAGTTTCTGGAAGCTGCAGCGCCTCGCGGCGGCAAACCACTATGAACTGATTCAGGCACATAACATGCCGGACTATCTCGTGTTTGCGGCGCTGGTTCAGCGGCTCCGCGGAAAGCGGGTGATTCTGGATCTCCATGACCTGATGGTCGAGCTGTTCGAGTCCCGCTGGAATGCGCGCAAGACGCGCCTCCTCGGCCCTTTTGTCCGGCTCGCCGAGAAAATCTCCTGCCGCTTCTCGAACCATCTGATCACCACCAGCGCCGGGTTCCAGGCGCGCCTGCTGGAAAGAGGCGTGCCTCCCGGGAAAATCACGCTGGTCCTGAACTCCGCGGACCATAACATCTTCCGGAAAACGCCCCGCGAATTCCGCAGGATCGAGACTGGCGCAAAGCTGCTCTACCACGGCACAGTGGCCCCAAGATTCGGCATCCACGTGGCGATCGAGGCCGTGGCTCTTCTGCAAAAAGACCTCCCCGGCACAAAACTCCATGTGCATGGAAAATACGATCCCTCATACAGGGCCGAGCTTGACGGCCAAATCGAAAGGCTTGGCCTGAAGGACCACGTGGTGCTGCGCGGCTACGTGCCCCTGGAGGAGATCGCGAAGGTGATCGCTGGTTGCGATATCGGCATCGTCCCATACCTCAGCGACTCCTTCATGAATCTGGCTTTGTCCACCAAGGCGTTCGAATACGTAGCCACGGGCCTGCCCGTCGTCGCGTCGAACCTGCCGTCCATCAACTCCATATTCTCGCAAGACTGCATGGAGTTCTTCGAACCCGGTTCGGCCGGGGACCTGGCCGCGAGGATCCTCCGCCTCTGCTCCAGTCCCGAAATCCAGCGTTCACGCACGGAAAACGCGTCCCGCTGCTACGAGAGCATTTCCTGGCCCATGATGGAGGAAAGATACGTGAGTCTCATCCGAAAACACCTGGCAAGGAGCGCGCGACCATGATGCTGCCGGTCTGCATTGCGCTCTTCTGCGCCTCTCTTCCCGCCGTGTATATCGCCCTCCCGTGGATGGCGAAGAAGATCATGCGGAGCCGGTTCTGCTCGGCCATACGCCTGAGCGGATGCGCGTGCCTCACATTCGACGATGGCCCCCACCCGGAGTCCACTCCCCGGATTCTGGACGTCCTCGAAAGACACGGCGCAAAAGCCACCTTCTTCCTCATCGGCTCCAATATCGAAAAACACCCGGGGATTGCCGCCAGGATTGTGAGCGCCGGACACGAGATCGCAGGACACGGCTATAAGCACAAGCACCCCTGGAAATGCGGTCCGGCCGCCTCCCTCACGGATCTGGACCGGGGCAACCAGGTGATCCGGCGGGTAGGCGGCTCGGACAAGGAGATCCTGCTCCGGCCGCCCTATGGGAAACTGAACGTTTTCACGCTGGGTTATATTCTGTTCCGGCGTATCCGAGTCGCGTTCTGGAACATTGACCCGCGCGACTATAGCCAGACGTCGGCGCAGGAGGTCGCGAGGTTCACGCTGGAGCGTATCGCACCCGGCTCCGTGGTGCTCCTCCACGACGGGAGAAGAGATCCCCACGCAAGCACAGAAGTCACTGTTTCAGCCGTGGAGAAGATACTGGAAGGCACAGAAAGCCGGCGGTTGACTCTTGTCACCGTCTCGGAAGCGCTGAGACTGGCATCGGGCCGCCGGAGGACCCGGGGCAACACGGGCGAATAGGCACAGACAATATCAAGGAGGGAATCTCATGGGCAACGAGCAAAGCGGAACATGCAGGATCGCCCCGGACGTGAAAATGGGCAAGGGTGTGAAGGTTTACGCGTTTGTGAATCTGTATGGGTGCCAGATCGGCGACAACACGAAGATCGGCGCCTTTGTGGAAATCCAGAAGGGAGCCAAGATCGGGGCGAACTGCAAGATATCGAGCCACACGTTTGTCTGCGAGGGCGTGACCATTGAGGATAACGTGTTCATCGGCCACAACGTCACCTTCATCAACGACGCCTACCCCCGCGCGACCACGGGGGATGGCGCCCTGCAGACCGAGGCGGACTGGGTGTGTGTTCCCACGCGGATCAAGAAGGGCGCTTCCGTCGGCTCGAGCACCACGCTCCTGTGCGGCGTGACGGTGGGCGAAAATGCCATCGTGGGCGCGGGCAGCGTGGTGACGAAGGATGTTCCGGCCGACACGATCGTGGCGGGCAATCCCGCGCGCGTGTTGAGGAAAGTGGGAGAAAAGAAATAGAGTTCGCCAGTCTGCCAGTTGACCAGTTCGCCAGTTGGCCAGTCTGCCAGTTGGCCAGTCTGCCAGTTGGCCGGTCTGTCAGCCGGTCGGTCAGTTTGTCCCTGTTGTCCTTTTCGTCCTTGAGGTCCTTTTTCCTGGCGATTCCCAAGCGTTTTCAGTATAAGCGATCAGTCTGCTTCATCAGCGACACCCCAGTTCCGGAGGTATTTTCATGAAGGTTCCCTTTCTTGATCTCAAAGCGCAGTACGAAACCATTCGCGCGGAAATCGGCGCGGCATTGCAGGAGGTCCTCGAGAAAACGGCCTTCGCCGGCGGCCCGTTTGTCGAGAAGTTTGAGAAGGAGTTCGCCCCCTTCTGCCAGACCGAGCACGCCGTGGGTGTCGGAAACGGCACGGATGCCCTCTGGGTCGCCATGCTCGGACTCGGCATCGGCCAGGGCGACGAGGTGATCACCGCGGCCAACACGTTCATCGCAACAGCCGAAGCGATCAGTTTCTGCGGGGCCAAACCGGTGTTCGTGGACGTGGACGAGAAGACCTGCAACATGAATCCCAATCTGATCGAGGCCGCCATCACGCCCCGGACCAGGGCGATCATCCCGGTCCATCTTTATGGCCAGACGGCGGACATGGATCCGATCATGGAAATCGCCAGGAAACACAAACTGCTGGTGATCGAGGACGCTTCTCAGGCGCACGGCGCGGAATACAAGGGCCGGCGGGCCGGCTCGATCGGCCACGCGGGCTGTTTCAGCTTCTATCCCGGCAAGAACCTGGGCGCGTACGGCGAGGCCGGGGCCGTGGTGACGAACAACGCGGAATTGGCCAAGACCATGCGCATGTTCCGCGACCATGGCCAATCGAAGAAGTATTACCACTCGATTATCGGCTGGAATGCGCGGATGGACGGTTTCCAGGGCGCGGTGCTGAGCGTGAAGCTCAAGCATCTGCCCGCGTGGACCGAGGGGCGCCGGAAAAACGCGGCGCTCTATGGCCGGCTGCTAGCCGGCGTGAAGAACATCATCCTTCCCACCGAGGCGAGCTACGGAAAGCACGTGTACCACATCTACGCCATCCGCGCCCAGAGCCGGGACGCGCTCATCAAGGCGCTCCAGGAGCGCGACGTCCATTGCGCGATCCATTACCCCGTCCCGCTTCACCTCCAGGACGCTTACAGCAGCCTCGGCTACAAGAGGGGCGACTTCCCCGTCACCGAGAGAGTGGCGGAGGGACTGGTTTCGCTGCCCATGTTCGCGGAGCTGACCAAGGAGCAGATCGAGACCGCGGCGCAGGAGTTGAGACGTTGCGTGGCCGGCGCCGCGTAAATGACGCACAATCCCGAACGCGCGTGGCCGTGGACCTCTTCCACGTCCCCCGCTGTTCCTAAAAACGGATACACCCATGCCCGCTTCGATTCCGCCTTCGCTCGAGGCCGCCATCACCCATCTGACCAAGCTGCCCACGATCGGCCGCCGCAGCGCCGAACGCCTCGCGTTCCATCTCCTCAAGGTTCCGCGCGAGCAGGTCGAGGAACTCTCCGCCGCGCTTATCCGCATGAAGGACCGCCTCGTGCGGTGCTCCCGCTGCTTCAACATCACCGAGGAAAACCCCTGTCCCATCTGCCGCGATCCGCACCGCGATTCAAAGGCGCTGTGCGTGGTGGAGGAGGCCCTCGACGCCATCGCCATCGAGGCTTCCGGCGCGTTCAAGGGGCGTTATCACGTCCTGGGTGGGTGCCTAAGCCCCCTGAAGGGCGTGACGGCGAGCGACCTGAACTTCGAGATGCTGGACGAGCGGATCGAATCGGAAGAGGTCGAGGAGTTGATACTGGCGATGAACCCGAGCGTGGACGGAGAAGCGACAGCGCTGTATATCACGCAACGCTACCTTCCGCGCGGGATTCGCTTGTCGCGGATCGCCCTGGGGCTTCCGATGGGCGGCAGCCTTGAACACGCCGACGGTCAAACCCTCCAGCACGCGCTCCAGGGCCGGCAGGAAATCCACATACAATGATGAATGATGAATGTAGAATGATGAATGTAGAATGACGAATGATGAACGTAGAATGCATCAGGCGAAGGAAGCATCCGCGGCTTCATTCATCATGCCGCGTTTCCCATCTATCATTCGCAAGATGACGCTCACCATCCCACTTCTTCGTTCGTCATTTGTCATTCTACATTCATCATTCGTCATTCGTCATTCGTCATTCGTCATTCGTCATTCGTCATTCGTCATTTGTCATTCTACATTCATCATTCGTCATTCGTCATTCGTCATTCTGCATTCATCATTCCTTCAGAAGATTCCGGTAAAACTCCACTAGTCGCGGAAACACCGCCTCGGTGCTGCAGTGTTCTCTCGCGAATTGCGAGACATTTGCCGATAGAGACTTGCGCAAGCCGGGCTCGCGGATAAGGCGCAGCATGGCCCCGGCGAGGGCGGCGGCATCCCCCATCGGATACATCAGGCAATTCTCACCCGGCCGCAGCACGTCCCTGGTCCCGCCGGTGAGCGTACCGATCACCGGCATCACGGCGGCAAAAGCCTCGATGAGAACGCCGGGCAGGCCTTCGTGCACTTCGGAGGTGAAGAGGAAGGCGTCGTGGGCGCGATACTGGCGCGGCATTTCCTCATGAGGAATCGAGCCGAGATAACGGACCCGCGCGCGCCAGGGAGCAACCTCGAGGCGCGGCCGCAGAATTCCATTCATGTCCTCGGCTGAAATCGGTCCGCAGAAATCCGCTTCCCAATTCTCTCTCTCTTGCGCCCAGAGCGCATCCAGAGCGTTCAGAGTGGTCACCAGGCCCTTTTCCGCGCAGAGCCGCCCCGCCCACAAGAAGCGGACCGGCGCCGGCGGGTCGCTCTCGCGATTCCAGTCTATCGGATCGAACAAGGCGGGGTCGTAGGTGATGTAGGAGACATGGGTGTTGCGCAGTTTGACGCCGCTTCGCGCAACGAGTTCTCCGAGAGCATTCGATACAAGAACGGCGTTTTCGGGCCGCCAGCACGACGCGTCCGGCGTGAAGAGGAGATGATACGCGGCCCGCAGGACCGGTTTCAGCAGCCGCCCCCATGCGGACCCGGCGGGCCGGGCCCAGAACTGCGGAAGGCCGTTTGCGCCGCGGAAGTTGGCCGGCCACTCGTCCATCAGGTGGTAAACCAGCAAGGGGGCGCTGCGCTGGGCTTCCAGGACGATCCCCGCGGCGAGCTTGCGCATGTTCCACAGAACCACGATGTCGGGACGGAACTCGGCCAGATGGCGCCGGAAGATGCGCAGGTCGCGCCACTCCCGAAGCCAGTATCCCGCGTCGGTGACGTCCCTCCAGTAGCGCAGACGGAGCTCGCGGTGGATGGAAGGCCGGTCGGCCCTTATCCCATTTTCCGGCCCCGGCCCGGTGAGCTGGAAGTCGCTGGTGAGGACTCGCACGTCGTGCCCCGCCAGCGCAAGCCATTGAGCCACGCGCGCGCACTCCAGCTCATAGCCGCCGACGTAGTGCGGGGGATAGTAGTTGGAAACGAACAGAATCCGCATCAGTAATTGACCAAAACGGTTCCCCGGAGTTTGGATATTTCCTCGATACAGAACCACGAAGTGGTTCCATAACAAAGCCCGGGGTCAGCGAAGCGCCACCCTGGGAAGAAAATCACGGTTTGAAACGTCAACCCTGAAGGTTGCATAGGCTTTCCTCCCCCTCTCCATCAGAATCCGCCCTCCGCGCAATCCAGCTCGCCGCGCCTTTGTTTCTGAGATCAAAGTCCGCACTAGGACGGCCTGGCAATGGCAATCACGCGCTCTGGTATCGCGAGCCCCTATCTCCGGAGAAGTTTCCGAAATTTCCCTAGAAACGAACCGGCCTGTGGTTTGTGGTTATGGAACTCCTTCAGAGTTCTCATGGAAAATTGGCGGCGCATTTTCCCAGGGTGGCGCTTCGCTGACCCTGCGCTTTGCCATGGAACCGCTTCGCGGTTCTCTTTGTTCAACCCCTTTTCCTGTGGTTTTGGGTTCTCTACTCCTGCCACGCCTCCGCCGGAATGAGCCAGCGCAAGACGCCGGTGCGGATGGTCGGGTTGGCCACCTCCACCCATGCCATGCTGCCCTCGTCCATTTCGACCTTGGTGGACTCGTCATTGCTGATCAGGTAGGCGATGAGTATCGCAAGCATCGGAGCGTGGCCGACCAGCAGCACGGTGGCCTCGGAGGGAATGGCCTCCAGGTTCTTGGCGATGATCTCGGGACTGAACCTTCCGCCCAGCGATTCCTCCATCTCGGGTTCTTTCTGATAGCCGCAGGACTTGGCGACGATGTCGGCGGTCTGCCGCGCGCGCAAGAGGGGGCTGGTGAAGATGATGTCGAAACGCGCCCCCATCTTGCGCAGACCCTTGGCCACGCGCTGGATCACCGCGGCTCCTTCGGGAGTGAGCGGCCGCGTGTGGTCCATCGTGTAGAGGGCGCCGAGCTTCTCCGCTTTTCCGTGACGCAGCAGGCAAAGGTGCATGGATAATCCCCCTCTCGCCGTCCCGCGCGGGCATCCCCCGTCACGGGGCTTTTTTTCTCTTTCGGGTCCGCCTCTCCCCCGCCGGCGCCGGCGAATCGCTCAACGACCGGAAACGGAGGCCCGCCTCGCGGAACAGCTTCCGCGTGACGTCATCCATCGCATAGGGCTCGAAGTAAACCACCTCGGCGATTCCGGCGTTGATGATGGACTTCGCGCAATAGGAGCAGGGGCAGAAAGTGGTGTAGAGCACACCGCCCTTGATCCCGATCCCGTTGCAGGCGGCCTGGATGATGGCGTTCTCCTCGGCATGCACGCAGATGCACTCGTCGAGCTTCGAGCCGGAGTCGGCGAAACCGATGCAGCGCGGGCACCCCCCCTCGTCGCAGTTCTTGATCCCCTTGGGAGTGCCGTTGTAGCCGGTGGAGACGATCTGTTTCTCGACGGTGATCACCGCGCCGATGTGGCGCTTGATGCAGTTGGCGCGCGTGGCGGTGACGGCGGCAACGTTCATGAAATACTCGTCCCAGGTAGGGCGCGGAGGCCGGAACTCCAGGAACACCCGGCGCAGCGCCGCCTTGATCTTCTCCTCGAACGCCTCCGGAGAGCCGTTGTTGACGATCACGATGTCCGCCATTCGCTTGCAGGCGAGGAGCTGCTGGCAGTGCGGATCGCCCCCCTTGAGTTGGGCCCGTTCGGCGGCCTTGAACACCTCGAAGGTCCGCGGATCGCCTTTGCGCGCGCGCTTCAGACTGCGTTCATAGCGGGTCTTCCGCGGCGCATCAATGAAAACCATCACGAAGTCCTTGCGAGAGCGCAGCATCTCGACCTCGGCGCCGTGGCGAATCGAGGTGACCACCGCGTTGCCGCTGCGCGGGAGCACTGCCAGGGCGCGCTGCGCCAGGATCTGCGGCCCGAAATCCGCCCGCAGCTCGTTGCCCACTTCCATGAGCCGCGGGATGGTGATCTCTTCGCCGCGCTTGCGGATCTCCTCGCGGATCATGTCCGAAAGCGAAACGTGCTTGAAACCCTTGCGGACGGCGAACTCGGCGAAAGTGTCCTTGCCCGCGCAGAAGTAACCCGTGACGCCTACGATCATTTTCTCTCCTTTCCCCTGCGCGTCCCCGTTGACGCGGCTGTCAGGGGAGGCGCTCCAGATCCTCTAGATCCTTATGCCTCCCGCACGCCCGTTTATTGGTTTTCAGATCGGCAAGCGAGATAAAATTCACCCAAACGCCGTCCATGTCTATTGCATTTCGGCGTGAATAACACTCGTCAAAGCGCACGCCGGAAGCTCCCGTTATCACTTCGATTCGCACGGGAGGAACTCCCATTCGGATGATCTTGTTCTCTTGAGTGAATAAACCTTTGACCGTCTCTTGTTCCGGCATCCCGAACTCACGAAGCCCCTGGGCCGTTCTTTCCGCATTCGCTTCGCTCACCGCGATCCAGATATCCATATCCCCCGTCGCGCGCGGATAGCCGTAATATCCCACCGCGTACCCCCCCACCACGAGGTACTCAACGCCGTGAGAATTCAGCAATCTCAAAACATCTTTGAAGTCTGGATGTAGTTCGATCCGTCCCATAAACCATCCTTCGGTTGATCTCGATCGCGTTCAAACGAACGATCGGGTCGCAAGACAGCCAATACCGCTTCTCCTCCTCGCGGTCATCCAGGGATGACACGGTGAGTCGAGTTTTGTCCAAGCGCGGCATCTCAACGTCCATTTTCCGTCGTCCTCTATTCCTCTCCGCTTGCACTCTTGGGCTTTCTCAGCAATTCCAGCGCTTCCACGTCGGCCAGGTCCTTAGCTCTGCCCGCCGCTTTCTTGTTAACAATCATGTCGTCCAGGGAGGGGATGTGAAAAGCAATGCCATCCATATCCGCCGGAATGGAACGGGAAAAGGTCTCCTCGAACCGGAGTCCCGACGCGCCCGTGATGATGTCAATCCGCCTTGGAGCGACGCCAATCTGAAAGATCGTGTCCTCCTTCAGGAGGTCTTCCTTGGCCAGATTGCCCAAGGAAGCGCCAAAACGTCGGAGCGCTCTTAGTACGGCGTCCGCATTGGCGGGAGAGGGCATCACCCATATATCAATGTCCATCGTCGCGCGCGGATAGCCGTGCGCCGCCAGGGCATACGCTCCCACCAACAGGAAGCTAACCCCTTCGTCGTTTAAGGCGCGTAATATGTCTCTGTAATCTTCGTTCCACATCGTGATGAGGGCTCAAAGACGCGACTTCCCGGGTCAGCGGCCAAACCAAGCCGATCCGGTCGGCAACAGACCCGGGGACGAAATTGTCCTCCTCGTGGTTGGATAGGGGGCCTTTGGACGTGCGCGTTCTATTCATGAGATGATCCTACTACTTGCTTGCCCGTTTGACAATCGCAATCTGCGGGTTCCAGCCCGCGTTTCCTATGCTTCCGCGGTCCTTCCACCGTACTTCAGCCGCTGCCGCAGGCCGCTGTGGCGGTCCGCGAGCTTGGCGTTGCCCACCGCCATCCCGATCGCCTTCTTGGTCCCGATGCACACCACGAGCTTCTTGCCGCGCGTGATCGCCGTATAGAGCAGGTTGCGCTGCAGCATGACATAGTGATGGGTGTGCACCGGCACCACCACGGCGGGGTATTCGCTCCCCTGGCTCTTGTGAACGGTGATGGCGTAGCTCAGGGCGAGCTCGTCGAGGTCGGTGTAGGAATACTCGACGATCCGCCGGTCATATCGCACCCGCACGAAGTGCTCGACCCGGTCAATCGCGTTCACTATCCCGATATCGCCGTTGTAAACGTCCTTGTCGTAGTCGTTTTCGCACTGCATCACCTTGTCGCCGACCTTCAGCGCCATCTCTCCGCGCATGAGCGTGCGCGGGTCCTTGTTGAGAAGAGCCTGGAGACGCTGGTTGAGGTTGGCCGCGCCCAGAATGCCGCGGTGCATCGGGGTGATGACCTGGATGTCCTCGATAGGTTTGAAGCCGTAGATGCGCGGGAGGCGTTCGCTCACGGTTTCCTCGATGGCTTCGAGCGCCGCCTCGGGCTCCTCGCGTTCGATGAAGAGGAAATCGGGCTTGTGCCGCGAATCATCTTCCTCGGGGACCTTCAGCAGCGGGAACTCGCCGGAGTTGATGCGGTGGGCGTTGAGAACGATCAGGCTGCGGCGGGCCTGGCGGAAGATCGTGTCGAGCCGCACCACCGGGACCACGCCGGAGTCTATCAGGTCGCGCAGCACGTTTCCCGGCCCCACCGAGGGCAGCTGGTCCACGTCGCCGACGAGGAGGAGCGAGGCCGTGGGCGGCACCGCCTTGAGCAGCTGGTGAGTCAGCGAAATGTCCAGCATCGAGGCCTCGTCCACGATCACGTAGTCCACCGGCAGCGGGTTGGATTCGTTGTAGGCGAAGGAATTCTTCTGCGGGTCCCATTTCAGAAGACGGTGGACGGTGCTGGCGTCCGTATGGCAGCTCTCGCTGAGGCGCTTGGCGGCGCGGCCGGTGGGCGCGGCCAGCACGAGCGCGACGCGGTGCCGGCGCAGCGCATGGATGATGGCGCGGACGGTGGTGGTCTTGCCGGTGCCGGGCCCGCCGGTGAGGACCGCGACCCCGCCCTTCAATGCGAGCTCGACGGCCCGGCGCTGGTTCTCGGCGAGCTCGAACTTCGTGTCGGACTCGTAGCGCGCGGCCTCGGCGGCGCCGTCCATCCTGGGGAGTGTCTTGCCCGTGGTGAGCAGGCTGGCTATATAGGCGGCCACGTTTGTTTCCGCGTGGTGCAAACCTTTCAGATAGACCGCTTTGTCCCCCTCGGGCAGTTTCTCGGCCACGGCGAGCGCGCCGTGAGGACCCGCGTTGTCCTTGCAGAGCGTGGAAGCGGCCTGCCGAATCCGCTGCGGGTCTTCGATCCCAAGCATCTCCAGCGCCTCGGAGGAGAGCTCGTCGAAAGGATAAAAGGTGTGGCCCTTGCCCGCCGCCTCGCGCAAAAGGTGGAGAATTCCGGCCTGGATGCGTTCGGGGGAGTCGTGCGGGATGCCCGCGCTCCGGGCGATCTTGTCGGCGCTCTTGAAGCCCATGCCGCGCAGGTCAATCGCCAGGCGGTAGGGGTTTTCGCGCATCAGGCGGATGGCGTCGTTGCCATAGAACCGGTAGATCTTGTAGGCCCAGGTGGCGGAAATCGCGTATGACTGGAGAAACGACATGATGTTGGCGATCTCGTGGTGTTCCTCCCAACCCTTGCGGATGGTCTCGAAGCGCTTGGGGCCGATGCCCGGGACCTCGAAGAGCCGCTTGGGGTCCTTGTCAATGATCTCGAGGGTCGCTTCGCCGAAGGCGTCCACGATTTTCTTCGCGTACACTTCGCCGATGCCCGCGATCATTCCCGAGCCGAGGAAGGCCCGGACCCCTTGCAGCGTGGCCGGGGGGACCTGTTTGTAGGACTCGATGGCGAACTGGGTGCCGTATTTGGGGTTGGTTGTCCATTGCCCGCTGATCTCCAGGGTTTCGCCCGGCTCCACACCCATCAACGTGCCGGTCACGACCACTTCCTCGGCTTTGCGCACTCCCCCACCCGCCACTTCCGGCACGAAGCGGGCAATACTGTAGCCGTTCTCGGCGTTCTGAAAGGTGAAACGCGTCACGGCCCCGCGAAGGGTCTGCCGGCCCGGCGGCGGAGGGCCCGCGGGCTGCGGGGGAGGCTGGCGGCGTTTGAAGTAGGAGTTGGACATTACGCCGCTCACCACTGTCTTTCCTGATTCCACAAATCACCCGGAATCATGAAGAGAGGGTTTCAGTTTCTTACCACCGAATACACGGAACACACGGAAGAGTTCCGTTTCCGTGTGTTCCGTGTATTCCGTGGTTTTCTTGCTGTTCGCAGGCGCCTCTGTTCCTCATTCGGCATTTCGCATAAATGATCCGTCATCCTGCTCTTATCATTCGTCATTCTGCATTCATCATTCATCATTGCCCTCGGCGTCGGCGTCGGCCTTCCGGGCGCGCTTGCCAGCGCCTCCACGGCCCGGGGAGAAGGCGGAATTCGCGGCGCCGTCCGGGGTTTTTCTCAAAGTAACCCTGAGATAAGCGCCGATGCCCGCTCCGGCGGCGCAAAAGAGCAGAAGGTTCGCGAAAACCGAAAAGATGCTGTCGAATCCGAACAGACCCAGTATGCCGTTGAACAGGAACCACAGAATCACGAGAGCGGGGCCGCTGGCGGCGCCCACCCAGAAAAAGGGCGACCGGGCCAGCGCCCAGCCGCGCCGCATTCCCACCAGGAAAAGGCCCCCCGCCGCCAGCGGCGTTCCCAGTATCAGGATGCAGGCGAACAAGGGCAGGTTGCCGGGATTGAGAAGAAAGTCGAGCATGTCTGTGCCCTCCCTGCGCGGTGTGGCGCTTTCAGGAGCCAGTCGCTTCCAGGAAGCGCTCGGCGTCCATGGCGGCCATGCAACCGCTTCCCGCGGCGGTGACCGCCTGCTTGTAGCGCGGGTCCATCACGTCTCCGGCGGCGAAAACCCCCTCAACGGAGGTGTAGGTGGTCCTACCCTGGCACACCAGGAAACCGGCCTCGTCCGTTTCCACCTGGCCGCCCAGGAACGCCGTGTTGGGCGTGTGGCCGACGGCCATGAACACCCCGTCGCACGCCATTTGGGTGATCTCGCCGGACTTCACGTTGCGGAGCACCACCCCGGTCACCTTGTTGACCGCCGGATCCAGGATGTCCTGCACCACCGAGTCCCAGGCAAAGGCGATCTTGGGATTCTTGAAGGCGCGCTCCTGCATGATCTTGGAGGCGCGCAGCTGGTCGCGGCGGTGGATCACGGTCACCTTGGTGCAGAACCTGGTGAGGAAGGTGGCCTCCTCAATCGCCGAATCGCCGCCGCCAACCACGACGACCTCCTTGCCCCGGAAAAAGAACCCGTCGCACGTGGCGCAGGCCGACACGCCGCGGCCAAGCAGTTTCTTCTCACTCTCGATCCCCAGCCACCGGGCCGAAGCGCCGGAAGCCACGATCAGCGTTTCGCATTCGAACGTCTGGGTGTCGGTGCGGACCACGAAGGGCCGGCGGGAAAGGTCCGCGGAAACCGCGCTCTCGGCAATGAAGCGGGCGCCGAAACGTTCGGCCTGGTCGTGCATCAGCGCAATGAGTTCCGGGCCGGTCTTGGGTTCGGGGAATCCGGGGAAGTTCTCGACTTCGGTGGTGATGGTCAATTGTCCGCCCGGCTGGGCGCCTTCGAGGCAAACGGGCCTTAGGTTGGCCCGCGCCGTGTAGAGGGCGGCGGTGAGACCCGCGGGGCCCGTTCCGACAATCAGGGCTTTCTCCGCCATTCCATCCTCCGGGTGTTGGATAGCGGCAGGGTACTCCGACCCAGCCGAGTGGTATCTTGACACAACCCTCCCGGCCATACAACCCCAAAAGAACTCCTTGTCGAAGCACAATCCAAAAGAACCCCTCAAGGCAAGTAGCGGATGCAGCTTCCAGGTGTTCTTCCCCCGGGAGGAGAGCCCTTGGAAGCTGAATCCGCGAGTTGTCAGGGGGCGCTGTAGATAAGGTATACGCCGCCAGCCATCACCAGAAACCCGCACAGGGTCTTGACGATGACGGCGCCCTTCGATTTCTCATTCCAGTTGAGGTAACTCTGGACCAGCTCGGTGGAAGTTCCCGCCGCCACGATGACCGCACAGTGGCCGATCCCGTATAGGGAGAGAAGCGCGATGCCATAGAGCGGGTTGGTTCTTGCCAGGGCGAAAGTGACACCCAGCATGGGGGCCATATACGCGAAGGTGCATGGTCCCAGCGCGATCCCAAAGACCAGGCCAAGAATGAAGGCGGCCAGCATCCCCTTCCGCTTCATTCCCACTTGCCCCGGCCCGGACCAAGGCATGGGGATTACGCCCACCAGATGCAGGCCGACAATGAGAAGGATGGCGGCTACGAAGTAAGTGGCCCAGGGCCCGAGATCCCCCATCATGCGGCCCGCGGCGGCGGTGGCGGCCCCTATCACCCCGATCGTAAGGAGGATTCCCGCCGCGAACAATGTCGAAATCAAGAAGGCGCGGCGAGTGGACATGCGGCCCTGGCCGTCAATGAAACCGACAATAAGCGGAATACTCGTGAGGTGGCACGGGCTCAGGATGATGCTAAGGATGCCCCACACGAAGGCGGCGGCCAGTGCGATGACGGCTTTTCCCTCGACTGCGTGCGTGAGTTGGGTGAACAAATCCTGCACGGATTTAGTGCTCCTGGGAAGAGACTCTATTCCTTCGCGGCATCGGCGCTCGTGGAATTCAGCGACACGCCAAACTCCTTCCACTTCGCGAGGATGTCCTCCTTGGAGAAGAAGCCTTCATGCCGGAAGAGTTCCTTGCCTTTCGCGTCGAGGAATATCTGCGTGGGGATCAGTTTGATTCCGTACGGATCACCGGCCTTCGGGTTTTCCCATACGTCAATAAACACGACGTCGAATCTGCCTTTATACTCCCCTTTGAGCTCCTCAAGGATCGGCGCCATCATCTTGCAGGGAATGCACTTCCCCGCGCCCAGGTCCACGAGTTTGGGCAGCGTTCCTCCGGGCTGAGCCGAAGCCGGCTCAACCGCCTTGGCTGATTCCGGAGAAGCAGCCTTGCCTTTTTCCACCGCGGCAACCTGACCGGTCGCTCCTTCTCTCTTGGCCTGCCCATCATTCTTTGCAGCACGCTTTGCATACAAGGCAACTCCGACAACCACCACCAAGCCGATCACGATCAACGCCTTGATGGCGGCGTTTGGCACTTTTGTCGCTTGACTCATAAACGGATACCTCCAGTTCCTTTGAATTCGTATGGCTGCCCAAATCAAGAAAACCGTGACAAGGGAGTAAAGCCACAGCGAATCACCGCCATCCGTATGACATGGGCAGCCGAACCCGGTCAGCAGACCATTTTTTCCGCGGCCGCGCCGCACACCTTGGCGATGTTTTCATCGTTCACCGGGCTTTTCCCCTTATCGAGGCCAAGGTCCGCCAGTTGCAGGCGCTCGAACTCTGTGAAGCCGGCCTGCTCCAGGCAGTTCTTCACGCAGTTGAGAGGACAACCGTCAATAGCCAGAATCCTGGCCGCGGATTCGGTCGTCTTCATGATGCCGCTGACGCGCCCTCCGATTCCGGCCAGGCAATACATCTTGCCTGCTCCTTCACGGGTGAGTTTGCGGGCGGCCTGATCCGCAAGCGCCCCGACGTCGGCCGCTCCCGAACAGGAGAAGATCAGTTTGGGCCCCTCACCACACGCGCAACTTCTCTGGTTCTCGCTCATGTTTGTACCCCTTTCGCTCACGACAGCATGGTCTTGATTTCCTCGACGGACGGCACCTTTCCCGCCACTTTGACTTGCCCGTCCACCACCAGGGCGGGTGTCATCATCACGCCAAACGACATGATGTCCCCAATCTTCGTGACCTTCTCCAACAGATAGTCCTTTCCCAGCGCCTTGGCGGCGGCTTCGGCCGTCTCCGCCAGTTTCTTGCACTTGGGGCACCCCGAGCCCAGAATCTGAATCAACATATCTTCTCCTCCTTCCCAGGGAGACTGTATGTAGTGCGGGCTTCAGCCCGTATCAACATGCCTTTTCTTCCTTCTTGCGAAAATGGCGCTGAAAGTACAGCGACACGTTCACCAGGCCGAGCATGACGGGCACCTCGACCAGCGGCCCGATGACGGCGGCGAATGCGGCGCCCGAGCTCACCCCGAAAACCGAAATGGCCACCGCGATGGCCAGTTCAAAGTTGTTGCTGGCCGCCGTGAACGAGAGCGTCGCGCTCTTGGCGTAGTCCGCCCCCGCTTTCTTGCTCATCCAGAAGCTGACCAGGAACATCACAACGAAGTAAATTAGAAGCGGGATGGCGATGCGGACCACGTTCATCGGGATCTGCACAATCAGGTTGCCCTTGAGGCTGAACATAACCACGATGGTGAACAGCAGGGCGATGAGCGTGAGCGGGCTGATCCGGGGGATGAACTTGGAATGATACCATTCCTTGCCCTTGGCCTTGACCAGCACCAGGCGAGTCAGCATCCCGGCGATGAACGGGATGCCGAGGTAGATAAAAACGCTCCTGGCGATCTGCCCGATCGTAACAGCCACCACGCTTCCTTTGAGTCCGAACACGGGCGGCAGGATGGTGATGAAGATCCATGCATAGACACTGTAGAACAGGACCTGAAAGATGCTGTTGAAGGCCACGAGGCCGGCGCAGTACTCGGTGTCGCCTTTGGCGAGATCGTTCCAAACGATGACCATTGCGATGCAGCGGGCCAGGCCGATCATGATCAGGCCGGTCATGTATTCGGGATAACCGCGCAAGAACAGGATCGCCAAGACAAACATTAAAATCGGACCGATCACCCAGTTCTGAAGCAGCGATAATCCAAGCACCTTGAAGTTGCGGAACACGTCGCCCAGTTCTTCGTAGCGCACTTTGGCCAGGGGCGGGTACATCATCAGGATGAGCCCGATGGCAATCGGGATATTCGTGGTGCCGGCCTGAAACCGGTTCATGAACGGTTCAACGCCGGGAACGAAGTAACCGATCGCGACGCCGAGGGTCATGGCCAAAAAAATCCAGAGGGTCAAAAAGCGATCCAGAAACGACAGTTGTCTTGTTATTGGCGTTGTCACGTTCCTCTCCTCTCCCAATCCTCGAAAAGAATCGCCTGCAATTACCGCACCATCCACCCGTAGATCATTCCCGTGATCGTGGACATGACGACCACCAGACTCACATAAGCGAAAGTCTTCTTCGGCCCGATCATCGCGTTGATCACCAGCATGCTCGGGAGCGAAAGCGCCGGACCGGCCAGAAGGAGCGCCAACGCCGGCCCCTGGCCCATGCCGCTGTCAATCAGCCCCCGCAGGATCGGCACTTCGGTGAGCGTGGCGAAGTACATCAGCGCCCCGGTGAACGAGGCGAAGAAGTTCGTCCACACCGGCCAGATCGCGTCCAACCAGGCTCCGTGCGCGCCTTCCGCCTGGCCGATCATCGCCAGAAAGCCCCCCGGCGAGTCCCCCACAAGCGCCCGCACCCATGCGTTCGGCACGATCCCCGCGTCGGTTGCCCCCGGACTGCCCAGGAAGAACCCCGCCGCCAGCACGCCACCGAGCAACAGCGGGAGAATCTGTTTGGCAAACCCCCAGGTCTGATCCCGCCACTCCTTCAGCTCCGGTCCGCCGAGACAAGTCAGGGCTGTCAACCCCACCAATCCGGCCGCGAAAGCCGCCGCGGGATGGCTCGGCCACGCCAGCGCCAGGAGAAGCACCGCCGCCGCCGCCAACACCACATACGCCAGGCGGACCCTGAAGTACTTCCACAGGCAGAATCCCAGCAACACGCCGAAAGCGGCGGCGATCTGCCATTTCATGTCGAAAACCGTGTGCCACACACCCGATGTCTCCAGGGGCCGCGCCCAGTTCGCGAAAACCAGCACGCCCACCATGCCGGCGAAGTACAGCGCCACCTACCTCAGGGGACGGGCCGGGGCGCCACCCTGCCCGAAACTCGAGTCCTGAAGCTGGGCCGCCTTCGCCCGCTCCTCCTTCAGGAAGAGAAGGTGCATCAGGAGTCCGATGACCACGCTGAACACGATAGCCCCGGCCGCCCGCGCCACGCCCAGCTTCCAGCCCAGCACCCGGGCCGTGAGCACGATGGCCAACACGTTTATGGCGGGGCCGGAATAGAGGAACGCGATCGCGGGCCCCAACCCCGCCCCACGCATGTAAATCCCGCCGAAAAGTGGAAGGACCGTGCAGGAACATACTGCCAGAATCGTGCCCGACACCGACGCCACGCCATAGGACAGAACCTTGTTCGCCTTGGGTCCGAAGTACTTCATCACGGCGTCCTGGCTCACAAAGACCCCGATGGCCCCCGCGATGAAGAACGCGGGCAGCAGGCAGAGGAGCACGTGCTCGCGCGCGTACCACTTGGCGAGGGCCAGCGCCTCCATCACGGCGGTGTCAAACCGCCGGGTTCCCAGCGGGAGGTAATAAACGGCAAGGAAGAAAGCGGCGATTGCCAGAAAGGGTTTCCACTCTTTTTTCAAGTCCATGAGCCGGGTCCACGTTCTCCTTTTCCGTATCTACCCCTTCTGAGATGCTCAACGGCTTTCTTCGGACACGGTGGGCCGGCCACAGCACGAGGCCGCCTTGCCGGCCTTGCGGGCTTTTATGGGGCGCATCTCACTTTCCTGCGGAAGCCGCCCCCTCCGACTTCAGGTCGGTGGAGCGGTGGTTTTGCTCCAGAATTGGCGAAAACATCCCACGCCCCCGCCGGTTTTATACCGGTGGAGCGATGGTTGAAGACCTTGATGTCTCGCGGCGATTCCCGATCTGTCCCCTCTTTCCCCCGACGGGATGGATTTGACCTCTACGGAAGAACCATCATCGCTCCACCGACCTAAAGTCG
>Ga0315282_10001083_pt1 | contig 52440 bp, 68 predicted proteins | sample YL17G07_20_MG_FD_203693 | JGI IMG/M metagenome (GOLD analysis project Ga0315282, IMG submission 203693) | Sediment microbial communities from Yellowstone Lake, YNP, Wyoming, USA - YL17G07_20 | ecosystem: Environmental > Aquatic > Freshwater > Lake > Sediment | place: USA: Wyoming | collected...
GGCGGTGCAGATAGCCCACGGATTATCTTGTTTTTCCACATCAATCATTTTGCAGATTGCTTCCTTTTCCGTCTTGGTTAATTCCGTTGCCCGCTCTTTCCAAAAGTTCTTAAAAGTTTTCATAATTTTTGATATTAAAATTGAGTTATAATCCGACCATCACTCTAATTATACTGATATTTTATTAGTTTTGATGCGGACTTAATCTTCTCATTCCCCCGCACCGATAAGCGATACGGGGATATGGGAAGACTATGCAACTGGTTCGGCAGAGGATTCGCCTTCTGCTGGTGCAGATTCAGGAGCAACCTCTGCGGGAGCTTCGGCTACTTCTCCTTCTGGCTTAACTTCTTCTGGTTTTGCTTCTTCCTCTTTTTTTACTTCCTCGTCCATTGTTTTGCTCTTTACTGAATTGCCCGACCTTCGCCGAACAAAACAGAAAAGGATTATTGTTTTCGGCAATTACGACTCCAATTGCCGATTACCTTGTTTTTTTGATTTCTGGGTCATAGTTATAACGGATTCTCGCTGGCAAGATATAAAGTATATGAGTTATTATCCTCAATGTATTTTACATCTGCCCAAGTAATCGGCGAAATAATTTTGGCTTTGAAATCGGCGTAAAGCATATCAATTTCAAAAGATGTTTCAGCAACAATAATTGAATCTATCTTTTGAGCAATAGATTTGTAATTATTCACAAAATCCGCCTTGTTAGCGTCATTATTCGGGTCTGCTCCAATTACCTTGTTTACATCTTTATAAATTATGGTTTGATATAGATACATATTTTTATTCTTCTACAAATCTTACTCCATAAGTAACAGTTATCCCGCTATTTTGTGGTTCTATCGTTACCAACATATTCTCGTTGGCCTCCAGATATCTGCCCAGATTATCTATTAGCTCTCCAAAATGGTCGGTAGCAATCACGAATTTATCTATCAATGTTCCTCTTGCTGAAATTGTCGGATTATAATAAGCAGAACAAACAGATGAGGCAGATTGACTTGACCGAATCTTGTTTATTGTTAGTGCTGTGCCATTAGCAGTAATAGTCGGGTTTTTATAAATACGGAAATTAGAAAATGCAGAACCCGTTCCTTTAGTCATTGAAATTATTGATTCCCAAATCCTAACAAGTTTGCCTGAAGCGTTTGGATTCTTCAAAAGGAAGAAGTTGTTTTCGTCTGTATTGGCAATCGTAATGTCGCCAGTAATGACCGAGAATCCTTTGCCGTTATAAGTATCCGCTTGCCACAAATCACCGCCAGCGACAGCAACGGGAATTGCTGACTGGTCTGAAGCAATAGCAACAGGCGCAGAATCTGCCATTAACTTCTGCCCTAATGTATTCAACCTTGTGGATAAAGCGACATCAAGATTGTCCGTCTTGGCTTTGATAAGTAACTGGGTTGCCTCGGCATTCCTTGTTGAAAGGGCGACATCAAATTCTGAAAGAATTGAGTTTAATTTATCAAACAAATCTTTTAGTGTCCTGTTATCCGGTGATACTCCGGTGATTGCGTCCCGTAAAGCGGAAGTCGTTATATCAAGTTTGGCGAGAACTGACGCAAGGTTTCCACCTGATTCTTTGGCGTAATCAGTTGGCAGATTATTTACCTCAATTTCAGCAGGAAAATTAGAAACCTCTATTTCAGTCGGGAAATTTTCTACTTCGGTTTTTAAGTTATCATTATTGAACTTAAATTTATCCAAATCATTCTTAATCCCAGCCAGATTACCGTCCTCTTTCGCTGGGTTTATCCTAACATCAGAACTATCTTTCAAACCGACAACATCCGCAGAACTCCCACCTGTTACTTTTAAGTTATCACCATCAAACTTAAACTTGTCCAAATCATTCTTAACATCTCCGAGAGTTTCTTCGGTTGCTGGGTCAATACGATTATCTCCTGAATCAAGAACGCCAACATTGCCAATGTCTATATGCTCAACCTCAATGGTGGCATCCACTTTAAGTCGCCCTTCGGGTGTGAACTGCGGGTTAATCAAATTGCCTTCGGCATCCAAAATCCCGTTGGCTTCAATCTCCTTTACTACGGGATTGATTTTTTTTGTATCTAAACCGATTAGGTTTGGCATTTTTAGACGCTATACTCTTTTACATAAACGAAATACTTTTTGCCAGTTATATCTTCCATTGTAACAATTCCGCCGTAGCCCTTCGGGTTCTTTTGAACGAACTCCACTAAAATCTTCTTGGCTTGCGGGAAGTCGTGGACAAAGGTTTTTTCCGTATATCCGTATTGCAGGAGCATAGCCGATGACTGGGCTTGAAACAGATTCTTAACGCTTTCCTTCAAATTAACATCCGTAATCAATTCGCCGAACATCACTGGGTTCTGCTCAAAGCTCTGCTCTGGGCTTAAAACTTTTGAATCCACAAATGAACCCTTGCTAAACGGATTCAATTTCTTGATTACCGATTTGATTCTTTCGGTAGCAGATTGTCCAGTCGTTAATTCCGAAAAGAATTTCTGCAAAGCTGGTATCGGACTTAATGCGTGGAAGACCGCATTCTTGGTATCGTCCCAACGCTTAAAATCTCCTGCGAACTGATAATCAATCCCATAAGCTCTTTTGCCCTCGGTAATAATATACTGGTCGGGTCGCCTATCGCCCAAGACCGCTTGCTTTTCCAGCTTCCAAAGTTTAGCCAAATCCTTAATTGCCTTCTTATAACTATCCGGGTCTCGCTTCATATCCTCAATCAACAGGGCATCTTTCAGGTTCCTGCCGTGAACATATTGGGCAACAAGATAACCAGGATATTTCCTTGACCCGCCGAACTTTGCCCTCCATCTCTCGGAATCATATTCGGGAGTCATATTTATCCAGTTGATAAACTCCTGCCTGACCCTGTCCGTCGGCAAAATGTTTTTGAAAATGTCCACATAGGGCATCCACTTTACGGGTGCAACATTCGCTCCTGCCTTTTTCAAAGCCAAGGTTAATTCCTGTTCCAACGATTGGCTATTAACATTAACGGCAACTGGCGGCTTGATGACAAAACCTTCATTCGTCTGGATTTTGTAAAATATGAACGGCTGGCTGTATCCTCTGTCGTCCAAATATGTCTTATAGCCATCGTCCGTATAGACCGACTTGTGGATTTCCCTCTCGGCTTCCTCGTTATAATTCACTTCCCCGCCGACTACCTTGTGTTCTGGCTCGGCTTCTTTCTTTGCCGTATCCACCGTTCCCAACGGGGTCTGAACTTTATCTGCCGTTGCGACTGGCGTGGCGATTATCGGAATATAACCGCTTGGGCTGAGAACCATCGGCTTGTCAGCCCATTCCTCATACGGAGTTTCGCCCAGCTTATCCCTGACTTCGTTAAGCGTCATCGTGCCATTCTTGAGGGCTTGGTCGTAAATGACCATCGCTTCTTTCGGGTCTGTCGTGTCTGGCTGAACCCAAGCAAATTCTATATCGGTATAGCCAAAGTCTTTCCAAATAATCTCTTGATTAAATACCTCTTTGAGCAAATGCAGAACTGAACTGTATCCTTTGGCTTCGGATAATTGCTTCTGGGTTTCGGATATTGCCCTATTGAGGTCTTCGGTCAACCCTATATCCTGTCCCGCTAATCCGTAAGCCGCCGCCATCAACTTGGCCATAAATGTCATATACTGCATAAACTCCATATCCTTGTTCGTGTTCGGCTTCAGCATTATCGGCTTGATTTCTTTCGGGCCAGCCATAATTGCTGGTCTGTGAAAACTTGCCTGCAACTCGGCATACAGATTTTCTTTCAAAGCATTCAAATCCCTTTCGTTCATATTGCCGATTAACTGCAAAATAACTGGAGGCATAGAACCTTCTTCAAAATACGCTCCGTTATAGTTATCGGCATTAAGCAGATTGGCGACTACTGAAAGGACTGATTCCAAAGGCGACATCCCGTAACCGAACTTCTCCATCGCCCCCTGCGGGTGCATACAAAAATAGATAAAATCTTTCTTCGGCCAAGCGGCTATAATATCCCCCGATTCCGGGCCGCCATACTGGCTGTTATTCATTACCTGCAAATATGAAACGGGGAGCGTTCTCTCTCCTTCAATCGTGCCTAACGGGATTTCCACATCTTGGTTGCCATATTCATCAAAGACAGGTCTTATCGTGGCGGCATCAATATAATGGAGTTCTGCCAGTTTCCCATCTGGGTATCTTGTTTTCTCCAGCGAAACGGCATCCAAGACAAGCAAATCTTCAAGCATTTTGTCCAGCATTGTCCTGAATGTGTCGTTGCTCTTATTCGGGTGCTTGAAATGCTCTTTGACTTCTTCTACCTTTGCTTGGTCAACTTTGGCTAACGGGTTAATCGGCTGAATGTTCCATTCGGTCTTGGTAACCTTTTCTTTCAAAACATTGATGCAGATTCTGGCAATGTGGACGGAATATGATGCCCTCCGCAGAACATCAAAAGAAATCCGCCCTGGCTTGCGGAGCCCTTTCTGCATCATATAGGCCAGCGTCTTCTTGTAGTCGTAGGCGAGTGCCCTCGTTGGCGAAGGATTTAACCCTCTTCCTACTTGCTTGCGGATATAGTCTCCGATTATATCCTTTTGAGGTCTGACAACTTGTTGTTTTGCCATATCACTATAATTATATTGTTTTTCGTCAAGAATTGATTAGCTTCAGGGCATTCTTGCGGAGCTTACTGCTCAAACGGTAATACCAATACCTGTCTTTGAAGTTCATAATCTTCGTAATCTCCTTTGAATTAAAACCTAAATGCCTTAAAACCATCAGTTCAACTTCCAAAGCGCTTAACCGCGAAATGATAAATTCAATGTCAGAAAAATCCCCGATGATTTCTGTCGGCTCTTCGGGAGTTTCAACCACATTTTCCAAAGGCACATACTGAACCACTTTATGGTCATACCAAAGAATCGGGTCGTAAAGATATTTCCCGTTGACTTTTACTAAATACTTTTGAGGTATTGTTCTCATTTTACTTCTTCTCATTTTACTTCTCGTGTCTGTTTGCCCCATTGTTTCAAGAGGTTCTCCGTCCATTCTTGAAACCATTCCAAGTAGGCGACTACATCTGTATTGCTCTTGGCAATTATGGACACGGCAAAGCTATCAACTAAAAGTTTCCGAATACCCTTGATTGCGTCTTTCTGGTGCAGAAATCTGAAATCATATTCCTTTGTCTGAACGGTAATGTGGATTTTTTGATTTATTACGCTTTCTTCTTCCCTTAACGCCTTAACAACAAACTTAAAGAACTCCGTTATATTATTCAGAAGCCCATCGCTCTTATGCTCGTGTTCCCACTCCCTCGCCAAATCATAAAGTATTCTGCGAGACCCGTTTATCGTCCACGGGTAAGGCAGATAAGCGGGAATGCCGGGCAACATCGGCGCTCCTTTCGTCTGCATTATCGTGTCAACGGCGCTTTTCTCTTTCGGCAGGATTATCTTCCTTTCCGCTAAAAGCTCGCGGGCAAATTTCCCTGCTTCCAATAATTGCTTTCGTGGCGGCCTTCTTTTCTTCATAGAGGTCGTCATACTTGTCTTTTCTCTTTAGCTCCGTGCGACTCAAATAACGGGTCGCCTGGTGGAATCATTACTTGTGCCATCCCTGGCGGAATAATAGGTCTCCTTATTGGCGGCGGAGCATCAGGGAGTTTTAGCCCCGCTGGGAATGGCGTGGCGGAAACGACTGCTGGCCTTGCGAACCTTTCATTGATGTCGCATTTCTTGCCCTTCACAATTCTGATAGTAATAACCTCCGATTCTTCAATCGTATGGAAGCCGTGGCAAACTTCGCAGGAAATCATTTCCCTTTTATCAAGTTTGTTTATTAGTCCTTGTGGTTGCATATTGTTTTTTGTCTCGTGCCATAACTTCATCAAATTCCTTGTCAAAAATTGAAAAAATCTTTCCATTCTTGTCCACATAAATTCCGTATCCTTTTTCCCTTAATCTATTTTCCGTTGTCTTCTGAACCCCTTTGATGAGCAAATCGGCTCCATCTTTGAATCTTTGAGATAGCCGTTCCATTGTGGTTAACAATGAATATGTTTTCATCTCTTTGGCTATCCCGTTCCCAATATCCATAAAAAGCTGGGCGATAATGTTCACCACTTGCTCAAAATCAAATCTCATCTGCGATTTGAATACTCTCGTTTCTTTCGTGAGTTGCCCTTTGCTCTGGAACAGCTCGGCCAAGAATGAAGCGGATTCCAAACCTCGCTGAAACAAATACTGGGTAAGGACGGAATCTTTCTGCTCTTGGGAAAACTTGGCATTAGTCAATGCCCGAACCAATTTCTTTTCAGTTGTCCCTTCGCGGTCTATAACAACCAATGCTTTCTTACTGGTCAGCGGATTCCTAATCACTGCTTTCTCTCTCTTTGGAGTTTTAATCTGCTTGGCCTTAACATAGTCCGAATGGTCTTCGGCGAAAACCGCCTCAACTGCTCCTGATAGAATTGATTTTTTAGCTACCTGTTTCATATGGTTTTCTGATTAAACCCGCCGAGCTGTCAAACCAAGCGTGATGACGGCCTGCGGTGATTTTTACAAGCCGATAAATCGTAACTCCGCTCCACTTTGGAGTTAAAACCTTCCTCGTCCTGTGGAATACTCTCTTGAAAAACTCCCAAAGTTTTCTAAAAAGTTCCCTCATTTGAATTCAGCCCCTTCGGGCAAGAATCTCCACTTGCTAAAAAAGTATTTCTTATCGGCTTCAAAATCATCAATATCTTCCAGAAGCGACCAGTCCAAATCAAACCCATATACGGGAATGAACTGACTGCTGATAACTTCAAAACCTTTGGCATACATCTCTTGCCAGAAATCCCTTGCGAGAAAATAATGGGTCTTGTAATTCTTATCCAAGTTGATTATCTCGGCGAGCTGTCTGGTCAGCCCCATTAAATCTAAATTGAGGTCTCTTTCCTCTTTGGGCAAATCAAACTTATACTTATCAAACTCTGACGCTTCAATCTGCCCTTTGGTCTCGTAGCCCGAAACGATGCCGACATCTCCTCTATTGACTCTCTCCAGCAACTGGTCAATCGTATCCTCCCTAATGAGTATCCACGGATTATAGAGAATCAAAAAACGGGCATCCGTCTCTTGCAAAGCGGTTTCAAGGCCCGTCATCACATACTCGGCGTAAGTCGCAAAAGGCGGCGGTTCAACTGGTATTGCGTTCCCGCCGACAAACCTGCCCATCACTATGTCCCATACCTCTTTGGGCATCCTGTCTGGTTCGCCGACAAAAATGAAATATGCCTTATGCTTCTTTGTCCCCAATCTTGACAAGGTAACTTGCAGAACCTCTGGGGTCAGCTGTTCGGTCGGCGTATCTTTCCAGTATCCATAAAGCGGAATTATTATCGCCACCTTTGACTGGGACTGCAAATACGAATCTACGGTCTGCTCAACTTTTTTTTGTTCTTCTTCTGCCATAAATTGAATTATAAAGCAATCTTTATGCTTTTCAAACGATTACCTTCTCCAAACACGGCTACTGGCGGTGAATAAACTTCTCTCATATTCACTCTCCATCTGTTGGGCTATGTCCGCTTTCTTCTCTTCCACCTTCCTGACATTCGGGTCGTGAACATTGACTTCCTGCTTCTGAATGCTCAAGACATTGGGAACGCTATACTGGTCATTGGTCAAATCTCTTATCTCGCTGAAAGCGAACCAAAGAGCCATTAAGCTGTCCCCAGTGTGTCCTTCTGGCCAATTCCTCATCTCATTTACCAACTGGGAACATAACTCTACGGTCTTTGCATCATTCAAATCATACGGGATAATCAGTTTCCCCAATTCCAACAGAATAGCCAAACTATTCACGCCTATATCCGGGTCAAACTTTTCTCCTCCCGTGTGGTAGCCTCTGACATTGTCCAGCCCGCAGATGTCGGCCAAGTCCCTGACCATCGCTTCCTGATAAGCAACTGATTCAACTCTGATGCCCAACGGCCTGACTTTGATGTTATGTTCCTGAACCATCTTTCTGACATCATTAGGGCTTTTCTTTCCCCTGTTGATGTTTCGGATAATGTAATCGCCCGGCTGAATTACTCCGTTACCGACCTTCACCCTGTCTAAGGTGAACAAACAGGTATCATCAGCCGTTTCTTTTTCCGATATAGCAAGGTCTAATCCCGAGGCGGTAACCTCCATAATCAATCCCTGCCTCGGTTCATCTTGTAGGCGCAAATCTCTGCCTCTTACTTTCGCCTTGTCCAGCCATTCCTCTTTGAATTTCTGGTTCGGATTAGCACTCGGGTCGCATTGATACATTCTGGCAAAAGCATACGAATTAGCTAACCTCTTTAGATACAGCGAGCCGTAATCGTGCCTCTCTGGCCATAATACTTTTACCCCTTCATCCATCAAAGTTTTGTTTGCTTCATAGAACTCGCTGGTCAATCTTAATCTTTCCTTCAAATCAACCGACTCATTCAATCTGAAACTTGCCCATTTCTGCCATAACTCTTTGTTCTTCGGCTCGGATATTATCGCTCCAAGTTTTTTCTTGTAATCAATCTGCGGGTCTTTAAGCAAATGGGAAACCAAATCATCGGCGTGCCAAGTGTTCCCCAGATAAATGAACCTGCCCTCTGGATTCAAGACGGGCATAACGGTCGTATAAACCCAATCAATGATTTTCTTCCTCTGGTCTTCCGTCTCCGAGTTCTGCTGATTAACCACATCGTCCATTATGATAATGTCCGCCCTCTTTGACAGAATTGAACCGAACAATCCAACGGCATTTATTGTCGGGTCTTTTATCACAAGAGCTTCCCTTTCAATCGTGATGGCGCTTCCAGCCCATTTCTCGTCTCTCTTTGTTCTCTTGCCCTGTTTCGGGACTACTCCTCTCGGGTTCATTGCCCTTGCCCACATCTGGTATCTTGGATTACCTTCTATATGATTCAGAATTTCCCTCAAAAACGAACTGGCTATTGAGGCCGTTGAGGATACGAGCAGGATTCTTAAATTATGGTTTTTGGCGATTTCCCAAAGCGGGTAAGCTATTGAAAGGTGCGTTGACTTCCCGTGGTCTCTGGCGACCGCTATGCAGATTCTCTTGTAAAGCGGGTCTGACAAAATATCGTCAATTTCATTATGGAATGGCGCGTTCTCCAATCCAATAACTTCCTCAATAAAAACACTCAATCTTTTGGCAATGAGTTGAAAGGTGCGTTTGCAATCGGTATCAGTAAGCGAATTTTCCGTGATATTTTCCAATGTTTTGATAATATGCTTGGATTGCATCAATCTTTAGTTTAAACCATCCGATTCGGCATTATCAACTAAAACATACCTATTATGAGGTAGGTTGATTTTCTTCATTTTTCTTTTCTAATTCCAAGAGTTGCTTTGTTCTTGGACGCAATTGCCCCCATAATTGAAAATTGATGAAACCTTCTGGCGGGGGCTCTCCTTGATTAAGCAATCCTGCTTCAATCATTTTCTCAATAAAGACGGCACCCGAACTTCTTAACTCCCTCAAAGCAATCAGCTTCTCCATCGTGGTCGTCTTCGGGTCTAAAACGATAGCCCATAGCTTTTCTTTAATCGCCGAGGTTTCAGAGCCGAATTCGCTCAATAGTTTCTTTGCCGTTATCCTGCTTATTTCTTCCGCTACCGAACCTCTGGCCTTTCTAAGCAATCTGCCGATATAGTTCTTGTCCAAATGAAGTGGGGCTTCTCTTGATTGCTGTAATACTCTCTGGATTTCCAAAATACTGATTCTGGGCTTAACTACTACCAAACTTCTTATTCTCTCTATGTATTCTTTTTCTTGTTCTTTTGAATAAGGCATATGCAAAATAGGAGTTCATATCTGCTTTTATCTTTAACTCTTAACGTAACAAAATTCAATAATTCTTTTATTTCCTCGCCTGCCATAATCTTGTTACTCTCTTTCTTAACTTGGGATTTGCCCAAGTTCTTATATTGGATTGGCGTATTTTTTCTCTGGTTTCTTTTGTCATAATTTTAGTATAGACCATTATCCACTCAACGACAAGAAAATTATCTTTTGCCACGCTGTTTCCCCATAAACTAATAAACTAAAAACCCATTATGCGAGATAATAATGGGTTTTTAGCTTAGGTTAACTACAAATGCATTTTGCCCAATTCGCTTTCATCCATCACCTTCTGCATTTCTTCGGCAACCTCCAGCGGAAAATACCTGTAACTGTATCCTTGCTTTCTGGCGTCAATCCAGCCGAGGGAAACTTGGAACTCTTTTTTGCATCCTTCGCAAATCGTCCTTATGCCGAACACCGAAGCCGTTCTCTCCTGCAACAGCTTCAAGTTTTCGTCTATCTTGAACACTCTGCCCATTTCGCAATGCGGGCAATAAATCTGAATGCCTATATTCCTGTTCTCCTCTCTCGGCGGAACGGTGCTCAATGACTGAACGGTTTTCATTTCTTTGCTCATATTATTTTTGACAACCTGTCCGCCGTTAATGCCACCTTTGTCAATTTCAAATGAGGCAAATCTTTGCGAAGTTTGCGCAAAGCTCGGCTGACTGCTGTCGCCATATTACTTGCCTTTATCCGATACTCAAACTTTTTCGGATACGGCATATTGACGCTGATGACGACCAAATAATTCATTGTAATTTTTAAGGAGCTATCCTTTATTCTCGCTATATCAGATAGTCCTCATACTGTAAGTATAGTCCATTTCGGCTCTCTTGTCAAGACCCGATTTTCAAAAAAACCGCAATTTTGGCTGTTTTTCCCAAATAAAAGCTCCCCGTCCTACATCGGCACATCGGGGAGCACAAAAGTTACTTTTAGTTTTTACTACTTGACGAAATCGTCTTAACCTCTCCTACCTTATCATATCTCTTGACGACTTGTCAATAAGGTTATCAACTTTTGCCTTCTGCGCGTATTTTCTGCCCCTCTCTCTGACTTTCTTCTGCCTGCAATCAAAACAGGTAGCTTTGCTTATTCGTTTATTCCTCGTTACTTCTGCGCCGCAGAATTGGCAGAGAAGGATTTGCTGGGCGAATTGTCCTTGCCCTTTTTCACTCATTAAAAAATGACTTTAATAATTTTTCAAAAAATTCATAAGTCATAAAAACCTTTGAATCTTCCATTGGAACTCCACAAGGGTGCCAAATGATAACAAAATCCTGATAGCCCAAGCTTTCTTTCTCAACTTGCCTCATAAACTTATTTGCCTTAAAGGTCCTTGTATTCTTACACTCAATGGTTATTGGTAGCTTGGTGGCGATATCGCCCTTCAGCCGACCGCTGCCCGAGCCAATTTCTGGACGAGCCTGAGGGTCAATCCCGGTATGCCTAAATCTCTCGGCTACCCATTTCTCTAACAACTTGCCTTTTGCCTTTGGACTTTTTAGCATATCAACCCAATTTTACCAACTACTCTTCATCTCTGTAAAGGACTATGAACATATAAATTGAAATGGCAATGATAATTGCCGACCAGAACAGGAACAACCAATGAAACGGCTTGGTAACAAAAGGAAGCCAAACGCTCAGTATCAGCGTGCCAATATAGAACGGCGTAAAAATATGTTTCAGTTTCATATAATCCTGATTTTCTGCCAACAAGGGTGTTCGGCATTGCCAAAATACTCGTGGTTCAATGCGAGAAATCTCATCATCGGGCTTTGTTTCTTGAAGCTCCTTCTTTTCCCGCCCTTCTTATCTCCTCTCGGGTGCCTGCCGCTATACCTCTGGCGCTTGGCCGAACGCCCAATAATCCGACTTGACTGCGAAAACGAGTCCATAAATCAAACTCTGAAAACTGGCGATGGCGGGACAGATGGTTTAGGTCTTTACCCGCAAGCTTCAGCGATGTGATACTAACCAATTTTAATCTTTTGCGATTATTGGTTTGCCTCTACTGCCTCCCACTTCCTGCCTCAACCACTTGGTCGTTGGCTTAGACGACAGCGTTTCAACTATCGGCATCAGGGATTCAGCTTCCGCCGTCCCCCACAGGGAGAGCCCTTTACGCCATATCACAAGCGTTATTCAGGCACACCGCCAGATTTCAAAGTTCATTTACGAATTGATGCGATAATTTTGAGGCAAAGTGCCATTTCGGTTTCGCCACCATTGACGGTCATATACCCTTATTTCATCACGATGTTCATTAACCCATCTCGTCTGCAATCGCAACTGATTCTTAAAACTACATCCGATTCTTCTCCTCGCACTACCACAAAATCTTTGATGTGGCTGGCGATACGATTTCAAAAATGGATGACCACACATTTCGCATTTCCCTTTGTAATTATACCCTTTTGGCTTACTCATTTATGGTATTTCAACTCCCAATGCTTTCAGCTTTTCCAGCTTCTCCAATTTTTCATCTTCTCCCATTGTCCTTGATAACGCTTGCTGGCAAGCCGCCGACAACTCCTGAACCCTGTAATCAAAATGCTTGAGGCCGTTGAGCTTCCCCAGAACATACTGGCAAAAAGTAATTCTGGTCATTTCTCTGAATGTTATTCCGCCCCAGTTCGTATCAAGCAATTGATTGCGTTCGTCAAAATTCATATTTTTTCTTTAGCGCTTCCGTCATCTTTATAACTGCTTCTTTTCGGTGCTGGGAGCAAAGAGTTATATTCGCAAAACCAAACCTTGCCCAGAAATAAGATGCTCCCTCTAAACGAATGTCAACCATTTCTTGGCTAACCCAGTCTTTCTCGCCTTCTGGATAACCCGCTTCCTTACCGCAATCTTTCACATCACATAAGTATTTAATCATAAATACCTCATTATTTCAGTTATTTGGCTATTCTGTCAATTTACCGAAACGATTGCTAAAAACATAATAGATAAGCCATTTTTTGATTTGCTGATAGATACATTCTAACATCTGGCGACAGCAAACGGAAATCGCTTCCCACGGGGCTACGCCCCAAGCTTCCGTCTAAGCGTATAAAGCTTGTCGCCAGCTGTCAAAATACAATTCTCCGACCAATATGCCGTAATTACGACCAGCCGAGAATTGTTGTGAATAATCCTCATCAGTTAAGTTTGACATCTCAAACAAGAACCAAAGAAACCAGCTACAATTTCGCACATACCAGTCGGTATTCTCATTATACCCGTTTCTTCAGCTTTTTTAATATAGTCCATAAACTTTCAGCTTATACTTTTTGCACAAATGTGCCCACGCCTCGCTTATCGGCAAACTACTAACCAATTTCAGTTCCCTTTCCTTGCACCATTTTATCAACTCCTCAATCGTTTCCGAAGCGTGTCCTTTGCCTTCTTCGTGGCTTGTAATAAACTGGATATTCAATTCTTTATCAAATATAGCCAAATGAACTACGCAGGATTTATGTCTTGCCACCCAAATCGGGTCTAACCACATTGGCAATCTTTCCTCTTGAATAACGGTTAGGGATTTTAGTTTTTCCACAATCAATCTCACAATTAGATTTTGCCACTCTTTTTTTACTTTCTGGCTTTCGGGCATTACTTTAACGCTTTCTGGAACTTCAAAACTTTGAACGATACTTATTGCTTTTTCTTTTTCCTTCTCTCTGGTCTCGTTGAGGAGGCAAGGGATAAGGTCAAATAATTTATTTACTCTTGATTTATGGTCTTTGATTACATTCTCACTTTTTACTGCTCGCAAAACACAAAACATAGAGGTTTTGAAACCTTGCAATGTTTCTTCCCAATCCAGCTGGGCAGTGTTCTCTACTTTTTGTTTTGGGTTATCTTTCATAGTTTTAATCTTATTTGGATTGTTCGGACAATTCCACTCGTGGTTACCAGCAGTATCTTGTTGGCAACAAGTACAACTTATCGGCTCATATATTTTATTTCCTGCTGTATCGTAAATCATCTTCTTTATCTTAATTAGGTTCTAATGGCCATTTGAGTGCTCGTAGTTGGGTTTTTAAAGATTTTGGCTTTTTATTTTTTAACCACCTCTGCTCCGCCCATTAAAGCAAAAATCCTAATACTTCGGGGGTCAACTTCCTTTCTTTTAAGAAGTTTCTTTACTTCTTTAATCATTTCTCTACGAGTTCTGCAGAAAATAACAGCCGTAATACCTGTTGACCAAGTATTTATGCTACTTGCATCTGTCCAACTTGTTATATAGTTTGTTACCATACATGGTTCTAATTAGGGACTGATAAGCTGGGTGCCGGGGATGGGTTTCCCAATTCCCGTTACTCCTTGACGAAAGGCGGACTGGCGGACTTACGACCGACGCATCTTAAGGGCTAAAGTTGTCATCTTGGCCCCGCAAGAGCATTTTTTACGCCCTCCTCACCTTCCCCAGCACTCAACTTGCCAATCCTTTATTTTAATCAACTGAAGTTAAAGACAATCTCAACAGGAACAACTTTTTCATATCCGCTGCAATCTCCCAACGCCTGCTTTTTCTTATTAAAAATCGCCAAAATCGCTATATTCAAAACACCGTATTCTCTAATTTTGAGATTCTTAGTAAGATTCTTCTTGCCGATTATTGCCCACGCCTTTATTGTTTTTGTTTTCTTTTTCATTTCTTTATCTTGATTAGGTTCTAACGACCTTCCCAAGTTATATGCCACATCGTAAACATTACTAATAAATTTGATAAGGTCTTCTTCACAGTCGTCCCAAGAATTAAACAGAGAACTATCCTTATATTTACTTTTGAATTTTTTTATTATTTCTTCTTTCATTTAGAATTACTTTTATATTTCTCTAAAAATTAGTTTTGATTTTGGATTATCGCCATCTGTATCAAACCACAAGGACTCTGGAAAACCCTTTTGCATTTCAACCATAACCACAATTCGTCCGCTCGGCATAATGGCGAACTCCTCTACTTTTATGTTGGGATATTCCTTTTTTGCCCATTCTTCTTTGAAGACCACTTTTACTGGAATCTTCATTTCTTTTTTCATTAAGAATTGCTTTTATATTTCTCTGGGATTATTTTTGCCAAAACTTCCAGTTATCCAATCTGCCCACAAGATAGCCGATAACGAGGCCGAATAGAACGCCCAAAATATAAGCGATTACTTCTTTCATATTAGAAGCAATAATACTGAATGTAATCCTCTTTGCGCTTCTTCGCCCACTCTATATCCCGCATCAGACGCTCAACAAGATATTCGGTATCCGCTTTTGAACTGACGGCTAAATTGGACAGCTCTTTTCCTTTCAAATCCTTTTTCAATAACTTGACCGCTTCTTCCAGTGCTTTCACGGGCAACTCAATAATACCCGTGCCTTCGTTCAGCCCTTCAAAGAAGTTATATTCCTTATCAAAGAATTCTACCAAACCTGTATCGTGCCACAAATTGAATGTCTCGCCTTCCTCGTAGTCAATTTTGTTTACCCTGTAAGCCCTAACGCTCTTCTATATTTGGCAACTCTGAAAAATCAAACTCGCCGTTGCGGTCATACCAGACATAATAAACTGGTAATCCATACTTGGCGTTCTTTGATTTGTTCAAGTCGCTTTGCATATTAAACGCTTTGTAGCTTTCTGGTTTTAACTGAACCCCGAACTCCTCCGGGATAATAATATCCACTGCGTATTTCAAATCCTCATCTGCTCCGCTTAACCTCGCCGTCGGATAACTCGGTTTCAATAGCTCAACGCATTTTCTCTCCCTGACAAAGCCGAGCCAGCTATCCGTTACGAATACTTTGTAGATATACTCGTAGCACTCCGTTGCCGAGGCGATGAACCCTTCAAACTGGCAAAGCATCTGCAAAATATGCGACAAGTCAAATAAGCTCTTAATCTTGACCGAGTAGTCAAATATGATTACCCGACAGAGCAGATTGTTTTTTATCCTCGCTTCTACTTCTTTCGCCAGCTCTTGCTCGTTGGTAATCTCCCTTGAACGCAGAATCCAACTTATGTTCACGGTGTGGCGAACCGCATTGAGGCGATATTTGTTAAATACCTTATTAAGCTCGTGTGGGGTCATCTTAATTCTTTTAATTTGAGCAACTTGACCGTCTTGTTGTGTCCTCTAATGGCCTCTTTCCAAGTGTGGTATCTCTGGGAATAATCGTCAAACGACTTGCAATACGGGAACTTCCTGCCCTTATAAGTGTGGTAACTCATTCGCCGACTGAACACCATCGTCTCAAATAGAACTGGCCTCTTGCTCCGCAGAGAAAAGTTGGAATCATACCCGAGAAATACGGTGCTGACCCAGAACCTTCTACCGACATTCTCCCCTCTGATGATTCTATTCTTTGTATTCTCAATCCACTTCGCCCACTTCATCAAATTGGGTTCTGGGACTGGTCTTTCCCCGACCAGAATAAATTTATACTCCGCCCGTTTTACTCTCCTCTTTTTTGATTTTGATTTCTTCTTCTTCATTTTTAATTACTCGCATTGCTTGAACTAATTTTGCTCTTTTTAATTCCTTGCTATCGCCCACTATTAAATACCACAGTGGAGCGAGCCAACCTATCAAAATACCTGCGGCGATGGCATAAGCGACATTCCGTCCTCTCTTGATGGCCATCTCCCGAGCAACCAAAATTGCGCTAAGCCAAATTGCTAACCAAAATACTGTTCCCATAATGCACCTCCTTTCCAAACTACTTGAATCTTCTCCTGCGCCGCTAATTTATTACGGGGATTTCAACCTCTTCTATCGGCTTCCCCGTCTTTGGCTCAACGGCAGATTCAATTTCCTCCGCTGAAACCTGCTCAACAACTTTGCCTTTCTTGCCCTTGATTGTCCCCATACCGACCAGTTCCAATATCGCTCTGTTCTTTGCTCTCGTTACCGCTTGGGCATAAATGTCGTGGAACCAATGGGCGAACTGTCTTTCCGTTGATGAGCAGTGTCCGTCTCCATCCCGATACTGGCCGTTCGGAGCGCTTGCTCTGACAACTATGTGCCATCCGACTACCGTGCTGTCCTTCACAGACCCGTCTGGATTGGTAACCCTCTTGGTTACTGCCTCCTTCTCAGCTTTGACAATCTCAACATTCAGACCGAACATCCGAGCCAGTTTATTGGCGAATTGCTTTGTCGGGTGCCACTTGCCCTTAATGTCCACAATGTCCCCTTCGGTAATAATCGCTTCGCATAACTCCTGATACTGGGTATAAATATCTCTGGCTTGCTTTGGGGTCATTATCGGCATTATCGGCTGGGTAACTACAATCTCACCGCTTGGATTCAAGACCAATGCCCTTGACGGCTCTGGCGTTGAATTGTTCTTTACTTCTGGCGTTGCCGCTTTTTTGAATTGTTTTTTATACATTGTCTTAACATTTTGCTGGTTGCTTTTTCTCCGCGGCGTCCGACCTTTGGTGTTCATTGAGAACGCCATCGCCGTGTTCCATTATTTTTTTTATATTGGCTAACATTTTATCTATCAGCTCGTCCTGCTCCTGCATTAACTTGTTGGTCTTATCCAAAAGCTTTGACAGCTTGAATTCAAATAAAGTTCAATATCATCCAACTGGCTATGAGTTAAAGCATCCCTATCGTTCAAAACACATCTTATGGCAGGCGAAAAGAATGCGCCACAATCAATACACATATACGGTTTTCTATTCCTATGAGGACAAAACCCCTCTCGTCCGCGCAAGGCATATCTCCATAATGTATCCGAATGGACTATGCCTTTCCGACAGAATCTTCTTAACCATCTTATCCGTAAATTGTCTTTTTTCATAATTTGTCTTTCGCCTTATTCTACTGGAATTATTTCAGTGGCTGTTCCGCCTCGGCCGTATTTTTCTATAAACTTATTTACTCCTAATCTGTATAACTCCTTATGGTATCCGCGGGCTTCATATCCGCAGTTATTCGCCCTACAAGTCCAATCGTTGCTGGAGTGGATGCAGTAAAAGTTATTCTCGTCTATTGCTTTCTTGACTAAAGCGACATTTGTCAGAAAGCGTTTGATGTCCTCCTCGCCTCTCTGGGTCTTCATTACGACTATCTTCGGAATCTTTGTCGTTACCAAATAGTCCAGCTGAAGTCCTTTCTCTTTCTTCTTGAATGTTTCCCGATAGCCCAAAGCATAGGCGGTTAACTGCTGGTCATTACTTATCTCCACCTGATTGGGGGTTGCGCGGGTCGTTTTATGGTCAATTACATTTCCTTTGTCATCAACCAAGTCAATGTAGCCCACAAGCGAATAGTCGGTATTCTTAAAATCCACATCAAAGCGGCTTTCAATTTCAACGGGCATAACTTGGGGCATTCTTTCTCGGCGATACTCTCTCAATACCCGCACTCCCGAATCAATCAGGTCTGCTGGTTTCTCGCCTTCTTTGAATTCAACTTCCTCTTCAAATTCCTTGTTGATGTCCCCCTCGTAAACTTCAAGAAATGTTTTTTCTTCTATGTCTTTTGCGTTTGCCCTTTTGTAAGTGTAAGCGTGAGCCAATGTCTTATGGATTGAGCGGCCTTGAATCATAGCGGACGGCGGGGGCACGACTATATTACAAATGTAGCGGAAAAGCCAATGAGCAGGGCATTTTACAAAGGTTATTATCTGGCTGTAACTAATATGCTTTTTTTCCATAAAACTAAAACCCCACCGAGATAAGCGGCGGGGTTGTTTACAAGTATATGCCTGACCGCTTATCTCAATCAAGTGTCTTATTATTTAATTGTATATGATTTTTCAATCGGGGTCAAACCCCCAAAGTGGACAACCTGTTGCTAATTACTATATGGATTTTGGGTTAATGTTGTCAATCACCCCGATAAACCCATATTGAAAGGATAAGTCATAAATTAGTTAAATAGTTCCATAAATTATAATCTACCCCTTAAATAGGAAAATTCAGTTTTTCTCTTAAATGGTTTTTTAATTTTAATAATTCTTTCTTATTATTAGTATTCTTCTTATTAGTATTCTTAGTAGGAAATGGTTTCCTCTGGTTGGTGTCGTTATTTTCCTCTGGTGATGTCGTTATTTTCCTCTGGTGAGCACCACAGGAAACTATTTCCTCTGGTTTAACCCACTCATTTTTATCGGCCAATGTATAAACATTATTTTTCCATTTCCCGCCCATTCTTTCTCTTTCAATTACTATCATTTTACAGTCAGAAAAAATCTTTATGTATTTCCTAACGGTTCTTCCGGTAATACCATTTTCTTTAGCTATCAATTCTTGAGCAGGGAAACATTCTTGATTGGCATTTGCGTGTCTGCATAAGGATAAATAAATGGCAGTTCCTGATGGCCCAAAATATCTTGCATAGCCATTTAAGTATTCATTATCAAGCCAAAACCATCCCCTGTTTCGCTTATCTCTTATTTTTATATTCATATCCATATTATATCATAATGGCATAAGTATGCAAAAGTGGATAACTATTATAGCAATAGTTGCGTTGGCCGACTTTCTTGCGAGGGGTGAATTTAGAGGTTAGTTTTTCCATCAGAGTAGGATTTCCTGCCTTAATCTGGCTTCGGCGATTTTGCAATACTTCTCGCTTATTTCTATGCCGACATACTTTCTGCCTAATTGTTTGGCGGCGACACAAGTAGTCCCGGTCCCATTAAAAGGGTCTAAAATAATATCATCCCGAAAGGAAAAATGTTGTATAAAATACTCCGGTAATTCTAATGGGAAAGTAGCGTGATGTTCTGCAAAATTTTCTTTATGGTGAAACTTTTTGATATTTGGGACATAATTATTCGCCGGAAAATTAACATCTGTAAAATTCCGAGTATTATCTTTCCCAAAAATAAACACAAACTCAAACCCCGTTGCCATTCTAACTGGTTGGTTGGTCTGTTTATTTATAATCTGGGACACTGCAATTTTATGCCAAACAAAAATGTCCTTAAAATTACTTCTAAAATTAGAGAGCATATCAACAATAAAATCTTTTGTAGAAACCAACATCTGCATATTCCAGAAAGTATATTTAGATTTTTTAATACACAAGTTTATTATTTCAAACATCTTCTCTTTATATTCCTCTGGCGGTAAATCATCACAATAAACATCGTAATGTTTGTCTGATATTTTACTCCTCGGCTGATACCCCAAACTTTTACCACCCATATTATAGGGAGGTGAGGTAATTATTAGTTTAGCAAAATTATTCGGTAGTTTTTTTAATTCCGTTAATGCGTCTCCGCATATCACCTTGTTTATAATATCTTCAGGAGTCATAAATTAGAGTAAGAGTTCCTGCCTTAATCTGGCTTCAGCGATTTTAATATAATCACTTGAAAGTTCAATTCCAAGATATTTTCTTCCTAATTTTCTGGCTACCACCGCCGTCGTTCCGCTTCCCATAAAGGGATCAAATACCAATCCGCCGGGGGGACATCCAAACTTAATCGGTATTTCCACTAATGCTTGTGGGAAAATTGCGAAATGGTCAATATCCACGTCATACTCTTTTTGAAAATTATGCGGTTCGCTCTGGATGAGCCAAATGGTGGGAAGATTTTTGCCAAGTGGATTGGGAAATAGTGCCGAGTATTCAAAAGAACTTAATCCTATTTCATTAGCAATTTTACTTTTTCCGTGAGTTATATTTTCTCCCTTTTTATCGTTATATTTATATTGTGGATTATATTGGCATTGCTGATATTTGCTGTCGGGATAATCCCCCGTTCCTCGTCTTGCTCCTTTATCATCATCAATATAATTTTCTTTATATCTTTTTATTTCTTCGTCGCTTGCCTTAATATGTGTTGAAACTCTACCATCAATTTTTCCCTGATTTTTTGCTTTGGCATATTTTGAATTTGGATATAATTCAGCCGACCTAACTAAACCACTGGCTCTAAAATCCGTTACTCCTAAAACTTGATTTGGCAACCTCACCGCATCTAAGTCGCTATAATACTTTTTATTTTTAACAAAAAAATACAATTCTTCCCCGCTTTCATTAAATCTGTCTTCTACCGAACTTGGCATAACGCTTCCCTTGGTTTTCTTTTCCTTGAAATCTAATACTTGCTTCGCCCACTTTATTTTATTGCGCAAAATCCAGCCTTGTTCATCAATCATCTTTAGGGCGATGCGTTCAGGCATCATCATTAGGCATTTAGAACCGCCAAAGTCTTCTTTTGGATGAACTATACTTGCCTCGTTAAAATGTCTATTGTTCCACGCTCCGGTTCCCGGTGAATTTCCCCACCTTGTCCCCCCATAACAATCTCCCATATTAAGCCAAAATTGTCCTGATTTTTTAAGAACCCGTTTTAATTCTACTGTAATCTCTAAAATCTTTTTAAGATATTCATCAAAAGTTTTCTCTAACCCTATCTGTTCTTTATAATCGCCATACTTACGGAGGCCGTAATAGGGCGGGGAAGTAATGATCAAATCTGCGAATCCGTCCGGCCATTGTTTAAGAACTTTTAGCGCTTCGCCGCAATAAATCTTATTTAGTTCAGGAGTCATAAATTAGTTAGGTAGTTCCTTTAGTTCTTGATTGTATCGGACGATATTTTTTCCCTTAAATTCTTTCCAATAAGTTTTATGGCCTCTTTCTACATTGCACTCGCCGCAGGCAAGAACTATACCTGAACCATCTAATGCCTTATATCGTCTGTTGTCTTTTCTGTGATATAAGTGGTCTCTTGTCGCCCACAATCTTGAATCAGTCCCGTCTTTAGGAAGTATCGTTTCTCTTCCACACCATTTGCACCTTTTATTAAATCTTAGCCAAAGGTTAAATAATCTTTTAGTGGCCTTCATTACATTGACAAATTTCTTTTACCGATGAATACGGTTTGAAATTGTCAACTAAAAATGAAACTTCGCACCCGATTAAATCTTCAAAAATCGTGCCTTCCAAATTATTGATTTTTTTGCGTTTCGCCGCCATTATTGAAATAAAATCAGTTGAGTTTTAATTTAGTTTTTTTTGAGGTCTCTTAGAAGCAAAGAGGATAGGGGTTTGGGGGAAGGGGATTTTTGGCCTTGCTTTATTTTCAGGATTTTGCTAATCTAAATTGCGTTGGGGTCTAAACCAACTCTTAAAAAACCTATTTGGTTTTTCAGTCGCCCGTAACGCGTTCACGGTCGGCTGTTTTTTTTTGAGGTCTCTTGCCATAAATTATAGACGCTCATTTTAGGCAGACAATACCCAAACCTTGATAACGAGTGGACAACTTGTGGGGATATTGATTTCGCTTTGATTTCATTGGTCTTTTGGGGGTTCAAGGAACTTCTTATAAACGGCTGTGAATAACTTCCCTCTGTTTTTATCAGGTTTCTTGGCATTTTTCAGCACCCAGTCCCGACATCTCAACAGCTTATCCACACCATACTTTTTGAATAACCGCAAGTATACTCCGTAATTCTTGTCGCCCAAGCTATCAGCGCAGTCAACCGCCTGCTGTTGCCAGTAATGGGCTTGCCATTTCCTCTCTTTCTTTCGGGCTTTGATTCGCTCAATATAATCCTTGTTTATTTCCATTTCGGTAATACAAGTGGATTACGCTCGTATAGTTCATACTTTAATAAGCCGATGTTTAGTATACAAATGCGCCGCAACATCATTGAACTTTATTCTGCAAACGGGACAGGGATTCAGCTTTTCTTTCCGTCTATTCACTCTCTTAATCCGCTCTATAAACCTTTTCCGTTCGCTTTGGCTTATCCTTCGTTGTCCAGTATGCCCTTTTTTGAACTGATATTTCCTGCCGGCTTTTTTAAGATTGCCCATATACTTTTTTCTATGTTCTTCAAAATGTGTTTTCTTTTTTTCATAAACGCTGATGTCAATTAAAGCTTCTCTGAATGGCAGTTCAAACTGCTCCTTGTATTCATAGGCAAGGATTTTATGCTTATGCCAAATATGCGAACCGAGGTGATGAAAGGTCTTACCGCAAAGCTTGCAGGTTAGCTTGCCGAGATAAAACAGGTTTTTGGTTTTGAGTTTCATACTAATTTCCTTCCGCTTTAATTTCAAAACTCTTGCCGTAATCTTTGGCGACCTTGTCTATGTAGCTTTTGACATAAACAACCAGTTCTTCTTTCGTCTTAATGCCTTTCGGGTTCTGCCAATCATTGGCTTCAATTCCCATCATTGTCCCAACCGCCTCAATCAAGATGCCCAAATCAAGCCACCTGTTGTGCGAATCCCCGTTGACCAAAATCCGATTCGGATTTTCGTCATCATAAATTATTTGTATGTGATATTTCATATCTATTATGCTTTTTTAACTATTGAAAAATAACCTTTCCAAAATTCATCCAGCAGATTGTTCTCGGTTTCGCCTTCATTCAAATTGATTTCACCGACTAATTCAATCTTGTCGCCCCGTTTTATTTCAAAACTTTGAAAGTATGTTTTGCCGTCGCTCGTGCTTGCCGCAACGCTAAACCCTTCAACTCTTTTCGGGTCTTGGCTCGGCATCGGGATATTCTTGATATCCACCTCTTTGTCGTATTTGGACATCCAAACTTCCGATGACATAAATATCACCATCGGAGTAACTTTTATTTCCTTGCCCGTTTTGTCTCTGCCTGGAAAAACGCCCAGCGCCATCTCCTTGCCCAGTTTATTCAGAATCTCAAATCTTTTCTCCTGCGCTTTTTCATCGCCCAGAACCACAACGAGGTTAGCCACCTTATTGTCATTATCAATCCCGATAATCTCAATCATAAGCAGAAACTCTTTGCCATCGGCAAATTGCTTTTTGGCGAATCCGACTATCTTTTCTATTTTTTCCTTAATCTCTTGTTTTGTCATATTATTAGCATTTGGACGGCTCCTTATCCGTCCCAGTTTTAATCTCTACCTCCATCATATCCATAGCATTGGTTATCTCCTTTGCCGCTTGGATTCTGTCTGGCGCCTGCGAGAGGTGAGTAAGAATGACCGCTCTCAAAATGCGTCCGAGTAACTTAATGACCATCAGTGAATCTTCGCAAATGAGATTCTCCAGACGCTTCCCCGTCCCGAGCGACTTCCACAGCAAAACGCCGAACCCCGCCTCCTTTTGAACTCCAAACCTGATAAGCGGATTAAGCATTCCTTTTTCCATATCTTCGGGTGTGGCTTTTACTTCCTTTCTGATGGCTTCTCTGTGTTTATCCAATATCTTCAGAACCTCATCAAATAATTTCTCGCCCAACTTCTTCAATTTTTCGCTGTTGATTTTTTTGTCGTCCATAGTTATTCCAACTCGCTGTAAATGCGGTTCTTTATCATTTTCGTATTGTCAAAAAATGCTCTCGCTTTAACCTCCAAGCGGTCAGCCCAGTAGTCGCCGACAACCTTTTCAATATCGGCATCTCGGCGAAAAACGAACTGGACTTTCCGTGGTATGGTCTTGTCCAGTGAAACAAGTTCAAAGCCCGCCGTTATCAAAGCGGCGGCAAGCCCTAAATCGTAAGTGCTCATATGCTCCCCTTCAATTTTGAATTCTTGTCTCATTTTAATTTCCCTTCCCCTTTAAGTTTGAGTTTCCTTTCAATGTATTTAGTTTCCATTGTGCGTTGGTTTTGCCCAACGTTCAATCCATTGCCGAACCTTGGACTGGTTATTATTATCCAAACCCCACTTCCAACTATCATCGCTTTTGCCGACATAGCGCTGGAACTTTTCCATCACATAATCGGGCGACTTGCCTAAAATACCATTACCGTTTTCCATCAATGTGCAAAAGGCGACTAAGTTAATCAGCATCGCTCTTGCTTTTTCTCTTTGTTCATTTGTCAGTTCCATTTGTTTTTGGTTTTTTCTTACCCAGAATAATCCCGAAATTCAAACTGTTATCATATTCAAATCCCACGACATCATATTTCTTTCTGCATATCTCAATGAAGTTTCTAAGTTCGGGGTGTATCCTGTAATAAGCTGTTCCTCTTGATTCTACTCTATTCAAGTTAATATCAATCGCTACTATTTTTTTAGTCATTTACATTTTGAGGACAATTTGGGTCGTGTCCTTTTTCAACTTCGCTATCGTTCCCGTCTTGACCAATTACGGGAATGGTCTTAATCCAATTGCCGCAATCTGGGCATCGCTTCTCCGTTTTCTTTCTTGCACCATATCTTCGGGCGTGCCACGCATTGCGGGCTCTTGTGCACTCTGGGTCGCCGCAAAGCAAATATCTGCCCGAAGCCGTAATCGGCTTGTGGCAAATAACACATCTGCCCTTGCCGTTTGAAACTTCGTTCACTTCCGCCGAAGCAAGCGCCTTAACCAACGGCAATGTTTCCTCTGCGCTTCTTTCAATCAACGTTCCGTCTTTTAATGTAATTTTCATATTTCGCCTCCTCTCTAATTATTTGAACTTATCCTTATTTCTCTCTATTATTTTCTGCCAATCTATTGTCGGACATCTTTTCAGCGGGACAGGCAATCCGAACTTTCTTAACTTAGCAACTATTTGATAGATTCTTTGCTTTTTTACGCCTATTCTTTCTCCGATTTCTTTAAGAGTATGCTCATCCCACATATCAATAATTATCTGAACTCTATTTTCGTAATCTTTCATTTTTGTTCTCATTTCTAAAAAACAAACAAACCGATTTTACTCGGCTTGCTTGTCAATCAATTCTCCTTTGAAATACTGCGGCTCTTTTTCATCATAGCCATTGACCTTTTTCCAAGCGACAAAATCTTCTTTGGTTAATCGGGCGATAACCTCATTCGTATAAATTGAACCGCATTCGTGGGCGAATCCATAGACCTCAACCATATTGATTATCTCTGGGTCATTGCCTCTGGTTCCTTCCATTACGATTGCGGGCCAATGGGCTACATTCAATATCATTTCGCCCTTCTTGTATATGTTTTTGGGATTCTTTAATTTTGTGGTCATAGTAATATGTTATTATTAGTATAAACCTTTTCTAATTCTTTGTCAAGACATCCGTTTTTTTGGGTATAATATCAAATTCAATCTGGCAGGGAGAACAACGATGCTATTACAGACATCACAGCATCGCCCGCGAGTCTTAACCGGGTCGGGATTATTCCCGAACCCAGAAAATTCGCCTTTGCAAATAACGCATTTGTATTTCTTATTTTGTTTTGTTTTTTTCACTTCCATAGCTGAGCTTGTTTACTGTGCCAACATTTTCGGTTAATTACGAATCCGGGGCAAAAGCAAACAATTTTTTTATCGCGAAACCGAATTGTCTTATGCCATTTCCGACCATCGCTTTTGCTTTTGAACCAATAGGTTCTCTTTGTAATTTTTTTCTTCATTGTAATTGTAATAAACAAAAACCGCTTTCGGCGGTTAAGAATAGATTGCGACTACTTATCTTAATCGCCTAATGGTATTGTTTATAGTATAAACGACCTCTTTTCGGTGTCAAGCTTATATTATAAGTATAAACGACCTCTTTTCGGTGTCAAGCTTATATTATAAGTTTAGTATATTTCTATGGGTTTGTCAAGACCTCTTTTCGTGGGTCTTTTTGATGTTCTTGGGACGCTCTAAAACGCTCTAAAACGAGCTGTGCCGAAAGGAGTTGCTCAAATGATTCAGGTATTAGGTTAGTCCCTTAAAACGGCGTAGCAACGATTCTGGCTGTCTTGGGTTACTTTAACTCCCCTGGCTGTGCCGTTATCCTATGGCAGAGAACTTTCAGCTTCATTCCAGCGACAGGTTCAAACCTGCAAATAGTGTAAAGCTTCTCCCCTGGTTCGGCTCGGTCTTTAAGCTCTTTCGGGACTTCCCTGACATCCTCAACTTGAAACTCCTCATTGTCCCAGCGGACAACATCGCCCTTGTCCTGCTTGGTAACCCGACGCCAAACTTTCTTGAAGGATTCAAGGTCGTTTTTTACTTCTTGCTCAAACGATTCAATCAGGTTCATCTTAGAATATAACCGATTATTTTCTCGTAACTGAACGGAATAATCCGTTCAGTTACTTTATACAAACCTTCGTAATTTTGTTCCACGACTTCTACGCCCTCTTTGGTTACCCCCTTTATCAAAGCCAAATGGCCGAGCCGACTTTCACTCAAAACTACAACGCCTCCGACTTCTGGTTTGTCGGCATTGATGTAATCAATCCATTGCTTTGCGTTCCCGTTATACTTTTCATACCCGTGTGCCTTTATGAAATCCACGCATTGCCCGTTTCCTACTGGTTTATAGAAATCGGTAATCGTATTAACCGCATATACATATGCTTCTGTAATATACGGATAACTAACTTGGGGTTTGGGCGGCTCGTTTACGGTATCAGCCCTCGCAAAGAAGGCATACATCGCTACTGAAGTCGCAATCAACCCCGTAACGAATTTCTTAATATGCTATTTTGGAATGGCCTTCTCAACAATCGGCAGGTCAGTAACGACTCTTAATATCACATCCAGAACCGACTTTATCGTCAGGATAACGCCGATTCCTGGATACTGCTGACTGACAACCATTGTCAGACCTATAACCGCTTGGAGAACGGCCAGCCAGATTACTTTTGATTTATACCAAACTTTCATATTTCACCTCGCTTTCTTTTTTAGAATTGACCATTTCTAATATCGGTTTCCATTTGCTTTACCGCTTGAAATATCCTGCCGTATTCCAGATTCTCTTTTGAAACCAGAACATCGGCTATCACGACATCAAAAGATTTGCCCCTATAAAAACTCAAACCATTCGGGTCAATTGACCTCTTGAAGACCGCTTGCCATAACTTTTCCAGTTGGTCGTCTGTCATTGGAATTGACAGCGGGTCAAGGTCAATCAGGTCGGCATAGACATAGGCGTCAAACAAACCCTTCGCCTTAATAAAACATTCGGGGAAGTAGCCGTAGCCATTGTCGCCCCACTGACCCGTCCAGCTATTTTTAGATTTTATTGTTTTTTCTTTCGGGTGAACTAAATTGCCCTGCTTGTCCTTATGGTCTCTCAACAGATAACCGCCAAACCATTCGGCGTGTCCCCAATCGGAATGGTCAATTATATTAGCCGTTCCGTCTGGCGAAAACATATCGTTCTTTCCGTTGAACCCAGAAACAAAGCCGTGATAATCCTCAATGATATTCGCCAGAAAATCTGGGTCATCATTAAAATCTATCTGGGCGTATTTCTCGGCTCTTGCTTCTATTGCCGCTTTATCATTCAGAGATTTATCCCTCATCGCGATTTCGGAACTATCCCCGTCAGGAACAGAACCTTCGCTTGCCAATCCTTTTGACAGCGGGATTGCCATTGCTTTCCAGATATACGTTCCGCCTTCGGGCATAAAACTCTGGGAGTAATTGAATCTGGCGCTGTAAAGCTCAATCTTATTCTTTTCAACCCTTTCCTGCGCTTCGCAATAATAGCAAGTCGCCTGCGCCGTGCAGGACATTGAGCCGTCCTGATTTCTCTGTGGCAGAACAAACCCGTTTTCAACATTAAACCCTTTCTCCCAATCAACGGGTCTGACAGGAACTGCGGCAAGGCGATAATGTTTCGCCTTGACCTGCGGCGGTGTCGGAATGCACCCTTTGCCGAATTGTCTGGCGTGGACAATCATTTGCTAAATGTTTTGGTAAATCGTCATCTAATCCAAGCTTTAGTTAATAGAAAAACCACCAGACTTATCAGCGTGGTGATGAGCACCCCGATAGCCCAATACAAAGCTCTCTTGATTCCGTTCACCTCGTCTTTCAAGCTCTGGAAATGATTAACAACAAAATCATCAAATGTTTTGCTGAAAGATACGATTTTATCATCAAGCTGGGTCAACCTTTTTTCAACGCTAATCCTAAAATTATCTGCCATATTATTATCTTAATTATACCAATTAAATCCCGTCTTTCTTCCGAAGCCAACCCAACACATATTTATAGGTATGCCTCATAAAATGACAAGGACTTCCTTTAGGCCAGTTTTGTTCAAAAGAAGTGAAACTATTCAAATCGGCTTGCGAACAGATTGAAATGTGGCCATATTGCCCCAAAGTCTTACTCCAAATGATAATATCGCCCTGTTGAGGAAAGTTGGTCGGGGTCTTTACAATCTTGGTAAATCCTTGTGGTAAATTAGTCCAATAATCAATTGCATTTCCAATGAATATCGGAAGCCCCAAAATATCTTGGAAGTATTGTTTCGCAATATCCACGCACTGCCCTGCGATACGACCAAGATTGCAGAATTCATTATTCCAAGCACTGAAAAAACTTAGGACACTGCCTATTCCCTCACTTGGGCCACTGCCACTTCCGCCATACGCAGCTGATTTCTTCCGCCCATAAATATACGCAATAACGCTGTCCGAAGGATTGGATTCATCAAACATATCTATCCTGCATCTATCCCCTATTTTGGCATCGCTTGGGTCAACCGCCGAACTCATCGGAATGTTCTTTAAAATAGATTGGGTGCTTCCGACAATGGTTACATCGGCGGTTGCGGTGTCAGGATAAACCTTCGCCAAAATGCCCTTCTTAAATGTCGCGCGGGCAGTGATGTACTGGGTTTGCTTAAAAACTGTGCGAAATGGGATTTGCATCAGATAATTGTTCCAGTGCCAAGCTGGATACTATAATCGTTTGAATGTCCGTCAACATTTATTGTCTGATTGTAAACTCTCATATCCTTGTCTATGCCCGATGAATTGAGGCCAACATCCTTTATGTGGACGACATCAAAAACTTCCGCCCCAAGATTTATTATCTGCTTTGGGTCAATCTGGGAATTAAACTTGTTAAAATCGTTAAGTTCGTTCTGGGCTCTGGTCTGGGCATCTTTCAAGGTCGTAATTTTGTAATCCACAATGATTGCCTCCCTTGTGAAAACATTCAAGCCGATAGATGGATTGTCTCTGGCTACCGCAGACACGCCATCGCCGACAACAGTTACTTGGTTAGCATACTCTTTGTCCGACTGGTCAGCGCTGTGCATCCAAAGCTGGTCTTGATATGAATAACTTGACGGGTCTGTTGATTTCAAAACCACCGCTTTGAATCTGCCGAACAAATCCGAGAAATGCCACGACCTCAAAATCTCAATCAGATGTCCAATGGAGCTGTCAATATCGTCTCCTGGGCTCAAACCGAAAGCGGCAACTTGCGGAAAGAACATCGTGCTCTTAATTGATTTAACAACAAGAGTTGTATTAGCAAGGGTTTTGAATCCTATCTTGCCGTTAGCAAACGCTTCGGGCAATCCGCCAAGTGTTTGGAGCAATATCTTCATCTGTTCGTCATCATACCACGCCAAGACGAGTTGATTGTCTATAAACAAGGATACCCAATTCTTGACATACAGAACCTTATACTTATGATACTGCGTCAAATCAATGTTCAAATTGCTGTAAATCGGAGCTGTCGGCGCCCCCGAATCAACTTCGTGAGCAGTGCTTATCAACATCGTATCGGGAGTGGAAATAACTTCCCCGTTCCTCCAGAACTGTGCGGAAATTACATCGGTGCCTTGCTTCTGAATCCTCGCAAGATACCTATGGTCATAATTCTGGTAAGCTGAAAAATTTTTGCTTCGGAAAATGAAATCAAACCCATAATCCGAACTGGGGTCAGTCGGGACTAATTTTGCTTCAAACTCAACTTCGCCATCCGCTATTTCTGGCGTTGTTCTCCTGACCTCGTTATTGGCGGTCATTGTCAGTTTCCTCTTATCAAGCGTAAATGTCCCCGACCAAAGCGATGCATCAAAAAACCTGTCTTCAAAAAGATTCTCAAACTGATACTTGAAAGTTCCTGCCTTAGTAGCAAGATTGGTCATCAACTCTTTGATATTAAGCGATTCGTCATAATTGCAAAACTTGAAATGCCTGAACTCTGGCCTCCACGCCGCCGCACCGAGGGCAAGTGTCTTTGGAGTCGGGCTTATTCCATTGGTAACGAAATCAAGGTCAACATCAAAGACCTTTTGATTCGCATAGGGTTCAAACATATCAAGATTATTCGCCGAATCTGGCGGAGAACCTACAGTTGCTTGGGGACGACCGAAAGTAAACCGATATTTGGTAAAAGCAAATTGCTGAATCAGAAGCGGAAAAATGTATCCTTGAATGTTGCTCACTCCGCCTGGAAACGAAGTCGAGAAAGTCCACTCTGGAACTGGTGTTGTAATTACCCCAGCCACGGATAACTCAATGATGCCAAACACATCAGTCGGATTGTCGTTTTCAACAAAGATTCTGGTTCTCAACCAGTTGTCCTCATCCTGCCAATAAGCATAAACTATGGAATGCCTGTATTCTCCAGCTATACCGCCAAAAGGCACAGCGGGGACTTTGAAAAGCACGCAGTTCATCATTTCCGACCTCTTTATAGAAAAACCAGATAGGGTGATTAACGCCACATCGTTGCCTGGATTGCGGGCATTACTCCCAATCAACTCTGTTGTTTCTATCCAATGAAATGGCGGATAAGCTCCTGTAACTTCTGATTCCTCCTCCCAGGTGCCGTTCATCTGATTCCAGTTGCTAAGCGTTGAACCATCAAAACTATCAGCATAATAATCAACTCCTTCAAAAGAATACGGAAATCTCGTAACCGTTACTCTGGCTCTTTTACTGCAGTCATCTCTGGCCGTGATTATCAAATCATTCCTGTTAGACGAAACATTCTGCTGAATATCATCTATCAAAAAAGTGCTTCTGGGCGCAACTTCGGGAATGCCATCGGCATTGTAATACCCCAGATAAATCATTACCTTCTTATTCTTGGCGATTGCCTGATACCCCGTTTCTGTCGGGCTTGGGCCGACCCATTTGCTATTCTGGTTTCCGATTTCCAAAGTCAATGCCGAGGGTGCGCCTGCGGATTCTTGGATATTCAGTTTAACAACATCCAAGCTGACATCGGCGACGATGTTCTTCTGGGGAAATCGCCATAAGGCCGCATTGCCCGAAAGGAAATAGTAATTGCCTTGCTTAACGAAACTACACGCTGTTCTAATGATTCCAGCAGATATGTTTATATTCAAAACATCAACAAATTCAAGCCCATAAGCATTATCAGCGGCTGGCTTTGCGATGGCGGTCGGGTAGCTGAAGTTCACGAAGTCAACGGACTTCATAAGAAAGTAATTGGTTTTCTGAGCTACGGCTTTGCTTTCGGACATTGTATCCACCGTTAGCCCCTGAAAGACCAGCCATAGGTTTTCTCCGTCAAAATTGAAAGTCGGGTAAATATAACTATTCCGATTCGTCGTTGAGGGCGATAATGAAGCCAAAACTTCTCTGGCTGGTTGCCAAATATCTTTCGCTATATCCCCATTTAATTTTGTCAGCTGGGTCTGATAAAGAGAGAAGTTATAATTCGTTGATTCAAGAAGCTTATGGTAGCCAGAAAAGATAATATCGTAAGCTCCGTCGTGAGTGAAAACATCTAAGCTGTGGAGCAACCACTCCGAAGTATCAACAAATTTCGGCGACCACAAGGTTTCTCCGCTATCCCAGCTTGTTCCGTTGAAATACTTGTAAGCAATAGATTCAATCTGGTCGCTACTGCCTCCGACTTTTGTCCAAAAGACCGCTCCGTTTACCGTCCCATCGGCTTGAAGCTGAGGCTTGCCTGCGGCAACCGATATGTTGCCATCGGCACTCCCCGAAGTAACCCCCGTATCCCAAAGGAGCGTTCCCGAACTGAATGTTGCCCCGCTGTCGGTAGAACGGCTGTACCATATTTCAAAGTGGGAAGTTCCGCCGTTTATCTTGAGCCAGTAAATATCTATGACATACTGCCCGTTAATCCAATCGGAGACTTCTATCGTTGCCTGACCTTTGAAAATGGTATCAAGCGTAACGGCTGGCGGATTCTCCCATTGAGCCGGGATACTTCCATCCGTTATCTTCCAGAAACCCAATGCTGTGGCGACGTGCATCGGAGCCAACCGACCAGCTGCCAGAATCTTGCCATCCGGGGCAATAACTGCCTTACCATACGACTCTTTTGAGTAATCATTTTGTAAAATAAGTTCTCGGTCATAAATTATTGAATCGTCAATAATCTTGACCTTCATATACGGCCTGACGGCATATTGTTGCTGGGCGGCCAAAAGCGGCTGGGTTAGCCACTTGTAACTTGAAACATCAAGCGTAATCCCAAGACCACCTTCAATTTTTATTTCCGCATCCGTTGTGAATGTTAAATCGGTCATATTACAAATTCATATTCAAATACTAAAGCTACTGCGTAATTTGCGGCCGCTACCGCAGGCGGAAGCTCGGCATAGGTCTGGAATCTCAAAAACCCTAACAGCGAACTGCTTGCTCTGATAATCGGACTACCGCTTCCGTTGCTTCCTCTTTCTGGAATCAAGACCTGTGAACCCCCTCCGACTGGTATATCCGTTCCAGCGTAATTGGTCAGATTGCCTGGCTGGGCAGTTCCCTCTCCATAACCAAGCTCCTGAACCCGTATCCACTTTCCACTTACAGGCGGGGTATTCTCCGTCAAATGAATTTCATCATCATAAGTCGTCAACTTGCAGTTGAATACCGCAACCGCCCCAACAACCAAGCTCCAATTATTGTATATCCTGAATCTAATTATATCAGAGAGTTCCCCTTGCAGAACAGGCAGGACAACGCCATCTTTGGTCTGGGGATAGGTAATTGAAGTCAATTCAACGGACGGATTGCTGTCGTCTCTAAAAGTAATATACGGGCCTACTGGCTGAACAATTATTCCGTCAGTTGTGAAGTTTTTATCTGTCAGAACGGCTACAATCCCGTCTGTGGTAAAAGTTTTTCCACCTACAACGAAAATAATTCCATCAGTTGTAAATGAAAAATCTACGAAAGGCACAACTATGATACCATCAGAACTGAATAATTTGTCGCCAATTTGTAATACTCTTCCGTCAGTTGTGAACTCTTTATCGGTTGCTACCAGTATTAAACCATCACTCGTAAATGACTTTTCATTTATGGTAAGGATTATGCCATCATTCGTAAATTGTTTATCAAAGACCATTACAACTATTCCATCCGTGGTGAATTGCTTGTCATTGTCAAGGACTTTTATTATTCCGTCAGTATCAAAAGTTTTCTCCACGACTATCAAGACAATTCCATCTGTCGTAAACTCCTTATCGGAAATTACTAAAATTATCCCATCAGAAGTAAATCCTTTGTCAACCACAACAAGAATTATTCCGTCAGTTCCAAACCCCTTATCACTGAAAGCTTTGACTATCCCGTCATTAGTAAATCCTTTATCAATAACGATTTTAACAATGCCATCGGTTGCAAATCCTTTGTCTGCGGTTGCCTTAACTATCCCGTCAGAGGTAAATGCTTTGTTCGTTGAAAGCAGAATATCAGAGGTAATCGTTTTAACTTGAACCTCTTTAACTATTCCATCGGTAGTAAATCCTTTATCATTCGTGCCGAATATGATTCCATCGTTATCCCACAACTCGCTGGGAACAATCTTAACCCTACCATCCGAAGTTAAGGTCTTATCGGAGGACGCTTTCATCTTCCCGTCGGTAGTGAAGGTCTTATCTATGTTCTTTGTCTTTACGATTCCATCAGAAGTAAATGTTTTATTCGTTGCCGCCGCCACACTATCATCAATAAATGTCGTTGAACCATTTGTCCCATCGCAGTGCATCAAAAGTTTCGTATACGAATCGGTGGTATATGCGGAAGTCGGCGGAGTAAAACCAGAAGTCCAGCGAACAATTCCTTTTGATACTCTTATTTCATCAATGTAACCAATATAAGAATTATCAGTACTATCGGGTTCGCCACCGATATTTAAAACTCCAGTTGCATTATTCCAATAACTTCCTGTTCCCGATGCCTTTTCCACACCACCTACATAGATTTTGGTCGTGCCAGTAGATTGAGTTCTGGTAACTGCAACGTGTTGCCAAACATCCGCAGTTAATTTGAAAGTACCAGTTTGAAGTTCCGATACACCAGTCTTACCGACAGCTAAGGTTCTGTCTGAATAAAGATAGATAAACCAGTTTCCATCCGCATCAACCTGAATCTGACCTATTAGTTGCGCAGGATGAGTACCTCCAGTTGGGTTCGTCGCTGGCATGACCCAAAAGTCAACCGTATAATCATCAGCTGTGGCATCCCAGTCAGTATCATCGGGAGTACTTACTCGTGTATTATTTGTACCGTTAAAAATACCAGAAGCAGTCCCAAATTCTTTTTGGGCTGTGCTTAGTTGAGCATTGCCGTGGGCGGTTAAGATTTTCTGTGCCATATTATCTAAACTTAAGTTTCGTCAAACTGAAAATAAAATACTTCTGCCGACTGGGCATTTGGTATTGCGTTAAAAGAAACATTCGCCTGTAAAACAACCCAGTCGGATATTTTGCCAGTTGACGGATTGCTTATTGAACCCGGGACAACAAGGGGCGACCCTATTACAAAGTCATCAATATCAACTGGAGCACCAGCAAGAGCAGGATAGGAGCTTGTCGTGAGTTCTCTGTTGTCAGTCGCCTGCGTATAGGCACTGGCGGTATTTCCTTTTACCGAAACTCCATTGCCGAAAACACCGCCATCGGTATAAAACTTGATATTGTTTATTGTCCCTATCGGACTTGTTAGAGCATCCAAATAAAATGATTTCCAATAGCTAAAATCCGTTCCCGATGTCGGGATACCAACCCTATTCGTTCCGTTCACAACATCATCAGAACTGAATCTTAAATTAGAAATTATCGTATTGTCAGGAATTGCTCCCGTTGATTGCCTAACCCTTATGACCGCATTGGTAGTAACGATTCCGTCCGAAGCAAAGTTTTTATCTTGAATAATCTTAACTATGCCATCGGTATCAAATAGTTCGCTGGGGACTATTTTTACTCGGCCATCGGAAGTAATCGTTTTGTCAGTAATTACTTTGACAATTCCATTGGAAGTAAAGGTTTTATCTACAACTATTTTGACGATTCCATCAGAAGTGAAGGTTTTGTCAACGGCAACGGGTGGAGCACTATGCACCACTACTAATTTAGGGTCGGAAGATGTCCCATCAGTTTCAGAAGCCAATACGACAAGACCAATTACTTGTCTGTCTGAACCGGTTATACCCGTTGAAGGAACAGGACTATCAGCCAAGTCAAATTCAGATTTAGTGCCAAAACGTGTCATTCCTGTTTTGGAGATATTGCCCAATCCAGTTGGATTAAGTGTAAAATCTGTATATGTTGAACCACCCACATCTATTCCTGATATTGGGATAGAAGTTGCTTGCTTTGTAACTAAACTCCTTGTTCTGTAATAATCACCATTTACGATTTCAGTATCACTGGCAGGGTCTGACATAGTCAGGGCAACACTATCGGCAATTTCTGTAATTTTAGACGTTCCAATAAATGAAAAGGTAGCAGAAATAATATCGTTTGCGTCTGGGATGGGTGAAGTATCAAACAAGAAAAAAGTTCTGTAATTATCTCCAAATCTTTCTCCTTGGTTGGCACCCATAAAGATATCAACAGCTTGTATAGATGACGTAGAGCTTGAAGCACCAGCACCAGTCGTCTGTGCTCTTGCATTAGCCCAACCAGTCGTCCAAAGCCACATTGTTACTTGACCATCCATTGATGGAAAAAAAGTATCAGTCGTATTACCAATTCTATCCTTAATGATTTGGCTATTTTCTTTTCCAACACATCCGATAGTATGGGCTAACGTTTGCCAAATTGCCTTAATAGGATTTTCAATAAAATTCGGAACTCTATTTTCATTTCCTCTTTTATCTAACTCAATTCTAAAAGTGCCATCTTGAATGAGTATGGGTGGATTAAATATCCTAAATCTTTCTATCTCAACTGTGCCATCTCCAAATCCTAATTGTTTACCAGCTTTCCAAGCACGAGCCATTATCTCTACACCGTGTTGTCCGTTTATCTCTATCTTGTTAAGGGACTGAATTTCTACTTTTACACCATAAGTCGGGTCGGTATATTCTCCGACAAAATTAAGTTTGGCGATTTCCTCGCTTTTTATTCGGGATTGCTCTTGAGATGTTTTATTTCCCAGAAGGTCTTTAATCTTCATAAGGACTCCTGTGGCAAAATGACTATATCTTTTCTCTCGTCATCCAACTCTACGAATCCATCTTCGTGGACATAATTTACCACTGACTTATTACTTCCATCACCATCGGTATATTGGTAGCCAACAAGATAATGGATATCTCTGGGCTGACCGAATAAATCAATGGTAACTCTCCTGCGGAATATAAGTCGTTGTCCTTTGTGCAAAAACAAAACATAGACCCTCCTTTCGCCGTCAAATAATTCAAAACTGGACAGCTTGGAGCGGTCTATGTCTTGATAATGATTCTCCGTTCCGTCCTCGTTGACCTGTTTGAGAAAAGTTCCGTCTGAATAATTTGCTTTCCATACAAACATATAAGTGTAGCAAGCAGAGGGTATTGGATTACTATTCTGCTCGCTGATAGTCGGAGGGCTCATAACCTCCTGACATCTTACTTATACTGCATACTTATTGCCGAGCACTCGTCTCGTCAAATCCTATGTTTCATCGTCAATGTGTTGCCTCTCGTTGCCGAGAGTATCGGACTTTACCTTTATCCACTTGGGATACTCCGTGTCAAGTCTCTACGCCTTCTCCTTTCGGAGCTTGGTTCGGTATTGCCCCAGAGGGGTTTCACCGAGTTTACGGAGTTACACAACGGGGATTGCTCCCCAAAGGGGCTGATAAAACAACCTGAAAGTCAGAGTTTCCGCACCTAATGCTCCTGCGACTGCCGCATCACTGACTACCGCCTGAAGTTCCACATAGTCCGAAATCTTACCCGTGCTTGGATTCGTAATTGAACCCGGAACGCTTAATGGACTGGCCGATGTATAACTTTCCACATTCGTTGCACCCGTCAGTTCGTCTCCAGTTACTCCTTCTGTTCCCGTTGCCTGGACATAAGTAGCAACCGTTTTGCCTTTCAGAATTACCCCCGTCCAACCAATCGTCCCATCAGAAAAGAATCTGATGTTATTGATTGTTCCCGACGGACTTGTATCGGCATTCAGATATACGGTTTTCCAAAAGCCGTAGTTCGTCCCTGCTGGCGCTGGCTTGACTAACGGATTCGTAGTTCCTGGATTTGCCGTATCATCAGTATTGTGCCTCAAATTAGTAATCGTAGTTACATCTGGGGTTGTGCCTGTGCACTGCTTAATTGACACCGTTGCTGGCATTTTGATTGTCCTTTCTAATTAAATTATTTTTGGTGAAATCCGACCTCATTTCACCTTCTCAATTTCCTGTGTAATTCCATTAAGATAAAACTCCTCAACCACATTATTATCCGAATCCACTTTGCCGATTGTTCTGCCGACTACCGCATAAGACGAACCCTTGCCGTCCATCATCAATCTGCTCCTGATTGCCTGATATACTTTCTCGTTGCTCCCTATATTCATTTTATACGATAATTGGCCGAGATTCACCGTAAGGGATTTTAACTCGCCTTTGAAAATCATCGCTTGTCTCAAAACGCCGTCTAAATTGATAGTTTCCAAATCGGCCAAGTCATTCCAACTGGTATCTTCTTCGGTAATAATTTTCCCATCGGGATATTCGGCAATGTAATTGCTCATATTCCAAAAATCTCCTGCGGCTCGCCTAACGGGTGAGGTTTGTCAAAATCCATAGAAATCATAATGCCATCGCTGACTCTTTGAACATTAACTATCTTATATGGCAGATTATAGATTATCAACCTTTCCCCTGGCTCCAAGAATTTCTCCACCTTGTTCTCTTTTTTTGCCCAGAACTTTTTGAAAGGATTTTTCATATTGGTTAACCAATGACTTGCGTTGATTCGGTTAATTCTACTTCCATTAAAACATAGGGGTCTTCCACCGTAGAATAATTTGGAATTATCTCATTTAGGTTTGTGAAAAATACCCCTTTGCTTGCGCTTGGCGGCTCGCCAAATGGGTCTAAGAATTGCAACGACTTGGCAATCTTGGCGTAGCTTGCTTCAAGGTTCTGTCTTTGCTGGTCTAATGTTTGAGTTATTCCATCCTTATACGGCAACGAATCTGGTTTCCAATTCGTAAGGATAAGTGTGAAAGAATAAACTCGGATACCGGGGCCTCTATCAATGAAGTTCAAATGAATGCCGACCGTATTTATCAAAGCGGAAAACAATCTTGCCCAACGCCTAACATAGGTTGCTGAAGCAACCGCATATTTATGGCCATCAATTACAACATAGCGATACATCATAATAGATTATCCTGCGTGATACTGCTGTTGCAGTATTCTTAGTATTTGCCGTGCGCTTTCTTCTCCCCCGCCCATTATATTGAAATAATTAGTGAAAACCACTCCTTGTCCTGGTGCTCCCATCACGCTTGGCGGAGTTACTGTTGGCGTTGGAACTGGCTTACCTGCTTTCGTCGGCTGGGTAGTAAATTGAGTTCCAGGAATTTCAAGTTCAACTTCGGCTCTTCTGGCTGCCGTTTCCTTCGCCAATAATCTCCTTTGGGCCTCTGGTGTTAAAAGCGTCTCCTCGGCGGGTTTTATTCCTGCCCACGAAGCGGCAACATCTTCTACGCTTGACTTCAAGCCCTCCCAAAGCCCTTTTGCCGAGATAGATTTTACAAGTTCATTTATACCAGTAAAGAGACCTTGGAGTGTTTTAATAGGGTGAACAACCCCTGCGATTGTTGTCCCCATCCCCAAAAGCAGATTTATAAATTCTTTGACAAAATCAACAATTCTGGGGTCGGTAAAAGCGGTTTTGAACTCATTCCACGCTCTCTTTATTTGGTCGGTTTCTGATACCCCTTTTTCAAACTCCTCATTCAAACTTTTCATATACATTATATTGTCAATCTGTCTCTGTTTAATTTCATCAAAAGCGGTTACGGACGCACTCCTCAATTCCATAACTGCTTCTTTGTTCAGACCCCACATTTCACCCAAAGCGATTGCGGCCACAAGAGACCTGTTTCTGATTGCATCGGCGACTGCTTCAAAGGCGGCAACGATTCCTCTTTCTTCTATAAGCGTGCTAATCTGTTTTCCTGTTGCATTCAGATAATTGAGGGCTTCGCGAGGGTCATTTATTGCCTTTGTAATTGCCGCCATAACACTCACAACCGTTCCTCTCGTGAAACCTGCCTGCATTGAAAAAGCGGCTAAACCCTCAACGGCATCTGTAAAAGTTGTAGCTTTTCTTAACAAGGGGCCAGCATCAACAACCATCTTAACAAATTCGTCCCAAGTGAAAGCGCTATTCTTCTGAGCGCTATTCAGATAATCAAACGCTTTTACCGCCGCGGGAACCGTATTGATGTTCCAAGCTTTCAAAACATCAATCATATTCATAATAGTGGTAACATAATCCAGTCCTCTTAACTCGGCTAACTTGGTGGACTGGGACGCAATTATCATCTGGACTGCACTATCAAAAGAGGTCTTGGATAATAGAGCTAACCCCTTTGCGGTATCTTCAGTGCTGATAGTTGTCCCTATTGCAAGACTGCGAGCCGATTCGCTCATTTCTCCGATGTTCTCTGAGAACACATCGGTTGCGCCAGCGGCGCTTTTCATCAATGCATCGTTAAAACTGAGCACCCGAGTAATCGCCAATGCAAACATAGCGGCAATACCGCTAATAACAGCGGGTGATATAGTGCGAGCCATTATCATTTGCCAGTTCACTTCCTGCTTATTCATTGAACTGACAAAACTTGTAACTGCAGTTATCGCCCTCTTTAATTGAGATTCAAGCCCGCTTCTGTCCGCCTCTATAAGGATTTCTAAGGTATCAATTACCATCGGATTTGCTGGGCTTGCGGATTACTTTTTGAGGTATGCCCGCAAACAGATTAAACCGCCGAATACCCTCGGGGGTAAGGTCGCTGGCCTCATCTTCCGGCTTTCCAGTCCAAGCGTTCAGATAAATCTTGAGCTGTTCCAAAGTAAGCTCCCCTATTTGCTTTGGAGTCCATCCTGTCCTGTCTGTGATGAGGGCAAAGAGTTGTCCGAAGTCAAGCGGCTTTCCAGTGCTTTCCCCAGCTTCTGGGCCAGTTCCTTCCGTTGCGGGCTCATAAAACCCAGCATAGTTAAACATTCCAAGACATCAATGTCGGCAGGAGTGTTCTGCAAAACAAAATCCTCGGTCAAAGTCGGGTCAACATCTTTCAGGACGATGCAGATAGCATAAGCGACTAATCTTAAATCGGGCGAGGGGTCTTTTGCATCCTGCAATTCTTTTACTCTTTTCTGATAAAGTATCGCTTTCTCCAGATTGGCTTTCTTCACCTGATATTCTTTGCCCGCAAACTTGAAAGTGAAAGGCGGATTTACCAACTGATAAAGTGTATCGCTCATAGATTTTCAACTTAACTTAATCAGACCGAATACAAGGCGACTATATCTTGGGCTTCCAGCTCAAAGTCCCACTCGGCGAATTCGCCCATCGTGGCGGTTGCCTTTGAACTCTTGAATACTGCTCCGCTCAACTGATACTGGATTTCTTTTCCGTTCCTGTCATAAAAAGTCAGAACGGGAGCGGCGAGAGTTGGCTGTCCGTCCAAAGTATCAATCTCGTTCGGCGTGCCTGCGGCTGACGACCCCCAAGCCAGATTTTCCATCTCGGGAGCGAATGCCTTTATCTTCCCCGTGAGATTTACTCTCTGTGAATGTCTCGCAATATCGGCTGGCTTAATCGTATTGATTACATACAAAGTATTCAGCGTCCACTCTATAGTCAAAGCGATGTTATTCAAATCCACGAGGCGATTGCTTCCGAAATCCAATGTCCCAGAATTAAAAACTATTCTCTGGATTATGTTACTTCCTGGTGTTTGAAAACTCATATTCTTTTTGCTTTTGTTAATTACTTTTTTACGACCAAGACATATGAAATGTCTCCACTTCTATTATACTCCAAAAATAATGATTTTCATTGAACCCATACCTCAAAAGTCGTTGCTCTGTGCCAGATTCTTCGGTCTGTTTCATACATATCAACCGAACCCGATGACCTTTCGTAAAAGATATGGTTCCCGCCTTGGTCAGTGGTCAAATAATTCAACAAAGTTAAAATTCTTTCGTAAATGTTCTCAACTTCCAGCTGGCTATCACGCGACCAAATATCCAACTGGAAGCTTGTTTCTCTCGTATTCTTCGGAACTAAATTGGTCAGCTCCGTAATCTGATGCAGATTTATCTGGGGCAAAGTCAGCGAAGCGACCTGCTCTTGAGCAATATCAACAGGGCCGACTAAAATGTTCGTCGCTGGAACTATGACCGTCAGCGTCGGGTCGGTAGTCAGGATATTTACAATTTTTACGAATAGATTTGTCATTCTCTATTTATGGTAACACCGATGCTTACTTTCCTGAAAATTCTTTTTATTAAATCTTTACCCATCTGGGCGGCTGGCCTGATGAATGGTCTGGGCAACATCCTGCTTGTGCCGAACTCAACCCACTTCGCATAGGGAGCGGTCGGGCCTCCCGCAGTTATCTCACCGACGACTTTTTTCTTCTCCATACGGACATCCTTCTCAATGCTCGCCCTCAACAACCCCGTCTGAACTGGAACGCCGAAAGCGGCATTCGGGTCTGATACCCTGTATGCCTTGCTCCAACGATGCCTGACTGGGGTCTTGCGTCTTTCAACCTTTGGTCTTATGGTTCTTGCCAGATTGTAAACTATATTGACGGCGGCCTTCATCTTCGTCATCAAATCAGCATCCATTTTTTTTGCTTCTTTTTGCCAACTTGCCCCTATCTTATCAGCGGCACTTGTTGAAATGAAAAATGATTTCCCTTTTAACAGCATATCAAATCAACGGAATCAAGACACACCTGCAATTCGGGTGAACTGGAGGCGCGGCTCGTCCTTCGTGAATTAACTCTCCCTTGCTGAACACTCTCCTCCCGCCTCCCGCAAATATCCTGCAAGCCAGACAGGGATTCGGACTTAATTCTATTCTGAACTTCTCTATGCCTAATACCTCGGCATCTTCCTTAATTTCTTCGGATTCAACCTTTTTGGCTTCGGTTCTGAAAACCCTTTCAGCGTGCCATTTCTTGGGTAACTGGGCTGGAAAATCGCTCTGTAAACGCTCTATAATCTCTCTGGCGGGGGTTTTTTGGGCTTCAAGGTGTCCCATAGTGTCTTGGGCCTCTTGGAGCTGTCCTGGGGTCATTTTTTTATTTATCCACCAAGACCGAAAACTCTGATTTTTGTCAAGACGATACCCGTTCATTATGGCAATGCTACTTGGGCTTCGTAATGGTCAACTATCCCTCCCAAAAGGAAAGCTGGCACTACGCCCAGAATAACATATTCAATTCCATCATCAGTTACTATTCTGTCTTCCGCTTTGATATGGTAATCTCTCCCGTAATACATTACTCCTGTCGGCAGAACCCTTTCCCCCATCGGGCTGAACTGGATTTCTTTCTGCGTGAAAGCAAGACGAGCTGGCATACTCGCATAAACAATCGTCCACGAGTCAGTGGGCGAGCCGTAAACTGGATTATTCAAAGCATCGCGGGGAGCAGTGCTGGAATCAGCCCTCCGCTTTACAGATACGAGTGTATTGAGTAATGCAGGAATCATAAAATAAAATCATAGCTTAAAAGAAATAGGGCATATTCCTGACATAAGGTTCAAGCAACTGCTCTACTCTCTCATAAACCTTGCTCTTATCTCCGAACGATATGTTGTATGTCTGAATATCAAAGCTTGCGGCTCCCAGCGGATTCTGTTGCGCTTGCCCAATCATATGGGTTGCCAAAAGAAGGCACGCCTCTTTGATGTCAAACGGGACTGATTCATTGGTCGTGAAATCCGCTGTAACTGTATGGCTTGCTCCGATAGTCGCTTTGAAAGTTACAATCCCATTTGGGTAATCAACCGTGTAATCCGCTGGAGCTTTCAAAACCGTATCTACATAAACATTCAAAGTCATATCCTTTGACCATAACCTATTGCCCAAATCCACCTGAAAGGTCGTGTGAACTGTGGCTGGGGGAACTTCCGTCAATACTTGGCCTGTCAGCAGTGTCCCGTAACCAAAAGTATAATTCGTCCAAAGAACGCCTAACGGAACTCGGTCTAAAATTGCAGCTGGTATTGGCGTGCCGACTCCCGTTCCTGCAGAACTCAATAGCGGGACTATCTTGTAATATCCGTAATCTGGGAAGTCCTGCAAATAGGCGGCGGGCGAACTTGTGTCCACCTGAATAAACCATTTGAGAACCTGAATATAGACGGAATTGATTTTCTGATAAGGCAAATTGGCCAGCACTACCGTAACCAGTTGAGGATTATACGGCCTGACCCAGAAATTAGTTTTGGTTTCGTCTATTATTTGCGTATCAAAATACCTTCGGCAAAACCTGTTTATCCAAGCCGAAGCCCGTAAAATAATCTTGTCCAGCTCGCCCGATGTATAAAGCTGATGGCTGTTCGTTATCTGCAAACCTGATGCCTCCACCGAATTAACATAGTCATCTTTCGTGATATACGGATTGTCAACGGCTATCTTTTTCCGCTGTCCCGTAGGCGTGCTGGTCGGGGTCGCAAAATATCCGCTTTGTATCGTTTCCATATTATCTAAAAATGCTATCTGCTATACTTTGGGCTTCGCTTTTATCTATCCCTCTTACGAAAACTTGGTATGCGGTAGAAAATACATTGGAAGTCCGCCCAGTCATAATCTTGACTTCTCCGCCCTTGCTTTTAATTTGGCTTTTGAATTGGTCAATCTTTGATTTGACTTCGCTTCCCTTGTGTTCACCCGCATCTTCCCATTCGCCAGTAACCCAATTGGAATGGACTTCAAACCATTCTGTTCCTTTCTTGGGGGTAACTTCTTCGTAGCCACGCCACGCATCGGTAGAAACCCACTTCCTTTGGAAATCCGACTTTTCTATTCGGGACTTCTTCTTCCATCCGTGAGCCGCACCTTTCGTGCCTTCCTGAACTTCGTATTTGCTTGGAACATAATTCCCATAAGCATCCTGGAATCCCTTTGGCCCAAGCGTGCATCGCCCAGACTCTATACATTCCATAGCTGCACGCCCAACAGAACCTTCAAGATGCCAAGCCATACCATTATCAATCAAACGCTGAAGTTGTTTGACATCACCTTCTTTGGCTTCATCAATGTCTTGATAGCCAACTTTCGCTTTATTAAATTGTTTCCAATATGTTTTGAATTTCATAGTTAGTTATGGTTGAACCTTCTTTTTTGAAGTTCCAGATACCATTGCTTAACTTTAATCAGCCATAGAAAGAATCTCTGCCAACCCAATTTTATTTTTTCTTTGAACATTATACTGATTGAGCCGCCCATCTTACCCACCCGTCTTTTGTTCTGGGCGAATTATTCCTGTTAATCATATCATCAACTTTCTCGCGTATGATGTCCTCGTCTTCATCGGGATTCTCTCTTTCAAACCCGAGAGATAATTTTTCCCAAACTTCTGCTTGCGTATCAGCATCTAATTCCCCATAGTAAAACCTCTTGGGGACATACTCGCCCGCTTTTTTAACTTCCTCCTTCACAATCGTAAGTCCGAGTTGCTGAGCAATATAATTTATGTGTTTACTTGTGGTTGGGCTCCACCAGCCGTGAACAATTAACTTGTCTCCCTTAATCGTAGCGACGTGGGTTCCATAACTATAAACCTTATCGCCTATGACTTGGAGATTTTGTTTATATCTTTCCATTTGTTGCTTCCAAAATTCTTTGAACTTATTCATAGATGTTTTGCCAATGCTTCGTGGAACATTTTTATCTTGTCCCGCCAAAGCCAATTAGCTTTTACATACTCGGCAGCTTTTCTGCCCTTCTCCTTAACCTCGTCCTGATGCTCATAAGCATATCTTAATCTGAAAATCAATTCATCAAGATTCGGCTCTGCCCATTCGCCGCAGTCCTCTTTATAAACCTTCTTTGTAAAATTGTCCGCTGGAACCATTTTGAAATCGTTTAACATCCAGCCGACTTCTTCGTTATTATACTCCGCCATTCCACTCCAATTTGTCGTAATCGCTGGCACTCCCGTAGCCATCGCCTCTAATGGCGGAAGGCCGAATCCTTCGCCTCTTGACGGATAAACGAAGCAATTAATTTTCTTAAAAAATGTTTCAATCAATTCGCTATGCGGAATTCCGTTGAACGCTTGCTGAACTTCCACTCTCTTATCTTTGACCATAAACGGATAATACGGCAACGATGTCTTATTTATCAGCTTTACCTTCTGCTTTGATGAAAACGCCCTTCTAAATGCTTCCACCAACAAATCCGTTCCTTTCCTTACGGTCAATGCCCCCAAATGGCCGAAAGTAAATACTTCGTTATTTCTTTCAAGCGGATAAAACTTTGTCTCGTCAATCCCCAGCTGGGTCAGCTCAACGGGGATTTTTACTCCGCTATTCGCCATCATTCCGATATTCTGCTTGCAAGGAACGCAGACCGCATCAAGCGAATTCAACCTCGGAACCCAGCTCTCTGGTACCCGCGTCGTCTCAAACATAGTGAGGGCGATATTCTTGGCGAATGGACTGCTACGCCAATGCTCCTTCGGCTGTTCGTGCCAGACCATCGCCATATCGGGCGGGATTTCTCTCTTGGCATTCCTGATAACCTTGTCTGGTTCACCAATCAGCTTTCCAGTCCAGCGAATATCATATCCTGCCTGCTGACTATATTTGAGCAGGTTATACATAGTATTCCCGTAACCGCTTGTGAAATCCGCTTGCCCGACAATACCGAAACGCTTTTCCTGCCAATGCTGCGGGTTATATGTTTTTTGTAAATCCGCCTTAACGGAATACTTCTGGCATAGTTCAAGCAAATCGGGAAAGGGCATTTCAATAACTACTCCCGTGTCATACATTTTCCCACCGCAATTCACTACACATACTTTTGTATTATCTATAATTGCTTTCATTTTTTGGAAAGAGCCAGTTCTCTCCAGCAGGGGTTATGTCGGCTCGGAGAAGCGACACAACACCCCAACTGGCTCTCGTTAGGCGGGGTCTGCTACATTCTTTAGGACTCCTACCCACGGCTCTGCTTTCAACGCTAATACCAAGTATTCGTTGATATAGAACCGCACGGTATCCGCTAACTTGGCGAGTTCGGTTCGGCCAAGTGGAACGAGGTCAACCATCTGAACTCCTTGCTCATCGTGCCGCAAGAAGTAAACATTGGAGACCAACGAACCAGTTGCACCTGACGACCCGTCAGCTTGGGCGGGATACGGAAGAGCAGGATTGGCAAAGAAATCACCGATTACGGGAACAGGGCCAAGGGGCGACTGATACTGAACGATATGCTCACCAGCAAAGAATGTTCCTGCCTGTTCAACATTGATAAAGTAGCGGGCGGCAGTGGCAACAATTTGGTTCACAACTGCTTGTAAGCCAAAGGACAGATAAATTCCGTCCAACTTGTTTCCACCCTGCAACCTGACTTTCTTTATGATTGCATCAAAGGCGGGAATTACCACGCCGACAGCCGTCAAAGCCGCACCTGAATTGTCCCCGACATTGGTAACGATTTGCTTGTCAAATCCGTCAAACGCCAACGGGGTAACTGCGGAATCGGCTTTGAAATCAGCCCACTCTTCGGCTTGGATTATTCTTCGCAGGGACGCTTCGGCTATCTCGGCCTCAATGTCAATGTAACTCCTGCCTGATGCAATCATCGGGCCAGTAATTACAGCGGTCGTGCCAAGATACTTATATGCCAACTGTTATACTCTTTTTAGAGCAGATAGGACATTTCTGCCTATCTCTTATAGTTTCCTATAAGTTCGGACTATATCTTCGCCTTAATTTTTTTGACACAGTTAAGAAGATTCTTTTTGAGTTCTCTGCTCCAGAAGCGGAGAACCGAGTATCCATTTTGTTGTAGTATCTTATTGGTTTCTTTATCTCTTGAATTATATCTTGGATAATTATGCCAATACTCGCCATCGGCATAGATACATACACGCTTGTTCGGGATAAAGGCATCTGGAAATGTCGTGAACCGATTAAGATTTATTGGATAATTCTTATGGTATTTTATTTTCAACTCATCAAGTATATTCCACAGGATTATCTCAATGTCGGTCTGCTTCCAGTGGCGGAAACCGTTAACTTTTCGTTCACCATTGCGAAACTGACTTCTGACCTTTTTTGTCATAGTTCGCGTATATTTTGCGACCCTTTTGTCGGTTTCTTTGGTAAGTCCTTTATTCCAAGGAGTTTGGCCAGTTAATCCTTTATTCCACCCCGCTATTCTTTTTATCCAATCTTTTCGGTAGCAAGCGCGGGAACAGAACTTTCGTTTAATCCGATTCCCTCGCTTTGTGAATGATTTATGACACTCCTTACATTTGAACATCCTCCTTTTTCCTCTTATCGTTGCCTTGACAATATGCCTTTTGCCATTACGAATGCGTGTATATCTTCTAACTTGTGTTAAGGTGCTTTGCGTATAGTCTCTACGGACTCTCTGTTTTGTATTCATACCTATATTATAAGATATTTATAGGCAGAAGTCAAACAGGTTGCCTCGGTATTGTCATACCCAAACTGGGTTTAGATTCCACCGATACAGCAAAGTTTTTATAGACGACCACATATTTTTAGCCGTCTTCTGAACATACGCCGGGTCTGTTGAACTCGGTAACTGCCCATCTGCATAGAACAAGTTCACCAACCCTAACGGGCCATCTGCGACCGTATCCAACCTTGTTCTCTGGTTCCACAAGTGGGCGAGACCTTCTCCCTTGATTCTTGATACTCTGTCTCTAAACGGCGTGAGACGGTCTGAAAGAACGACTATTGCCGCTTCCAAATCCTGCGATTTCTGTAATCTCCAATTACTTGGAGTGTCGGACTATATCATCACCCAAGATTTTTTTAACAAAGGGACTCTCCCTTACATTGCCTCACTTAATCGTTTCCTATGTTCTAATGAACGCCTTGGGGTCTCGCGTGTAGTCTCTACGGACTTTCTATTTTTGGGTCTCATAATCATACCTCTATAGTATGCTGTTTCTGCTTGCTTGTCAAGACCTTGAAATAGGTTGCCTCGGTATTGTCCCAATGGGAGTTCACCGATACAGCGAGATTTTCTTATACTGCATTACTGCGGTATGCGCGCCAAGATATTTAACGCGCCAACAAGGAACTGGGAATTGGCCCCGCGAACGATGTGTCCACGGATTTTGCAAATCTATCCAGCGCTTTCTCTAACCTGCTTAATGATTCGGTCATATTATTATTTCGCTTTTTTATTTACCCTTTCATCTTATCTTCTGCTCGCCAGCACTTTTTCCCAAAGAAAAAGTTTATCTGGCAAGCAAAGCGACGGGGCTGTCCGACCTCCAACCCGTAGGGTTTCTACATTCCGAGTTTCTCTGACGAGAATTCGGATTTATAGACTTCTTTGAATGGTCTCTTTTCATCAGAGACCGATTTCTGAACTCCAACTTCATTGGCTGTCAAAGCATACTTTCTTCCTTCTTTGGTTATCATATACGGGATACCCAGCGATACCGACCTCTTTTGGCCAGGTTCGCTAAGCATCGTCCTTATGCTCTTCTGAATCACAGAATCATTCCTGATAGCATCAGTAACCGCTTGCTCCAAACCGAGGATTCTCTTGCCGTCATTTTCCATCTTCCTGACGATGCCATTAACCGCTTCAGTTACGGCATACACGAATTCATCAATAGAAGGCATTACTGACTTCCTGACAACTCGCGCTGGATACGCCTTTGCCAAAATGTTAATCCTCTTAACCGCACTCTTTAACTGCGGCATCGCATACTCGGCGCCGTATGGAGTTTCACCCGTTTGTTTTGTTGCCGTAGCCGTTGTCTCCGTGGTAGTTGTTCCCGTGGGCGTTGTCTCCTCCTTCGCAGTTATCTCTGGATTCGTGGTTTCAGTTTTCGGCTGGGTTTGGTCTAATGCCTCTAACTGCTTCAAAGCTTCCGCTGGCGTTATCGGAGTGGTTTCTTCTGCTGGGACGACTTCGTCCTTTGTGGTCTCTACTTCCGTTGGAACTTCATCTTCCTTCGCAAGCTCCTCTGGGGTTTCCGTTCCAGTCAAAGGCGAAACCTGACCTCCAGTGGCTTCGGTCTGTTTACGAACAACGCCTTTAATAATCGCAAACATTTTCTCAAAGCCATCAGCAACCATCTTCTCCAATGCCCTTATCGCTTTTGTAGTGGTAGCGGGAGTTTCCTCCGTTGGCTTGGTCTCCTGCTTGGTCGCAGTCGGCGTTTCAGTAGGAGTTACTTCCTGCTGCTTTGTTGCGACGGGAGTCGGCGACTCTGTTGGAGTCGTTACTTGCTTTGCTGTAACCATTGCTTCCGATGCATCTGGGGTATCGGTAACTTTGGTTACATCCGTCGTGGTCTCTATCGGAACTGTCTGCTTTCTAAAATTCATATTTGTTTCTTCTTTTGCGACCACCCGCCAAGCTTGATTGGGGATTGATTTTTCAAACACTCCCAAGTAATCCAGCTGGGGGTTTTCAAAAAGAAATTGGTTAAATAATTTACTTCTTAATTGTCCTATTAAATGAACTCCACCGTAATTTTGGCTTTTGGCGAACAACCAAGCATCGTAATTCGCTGGGCGGCTTGTTACGGATACTTCGTCAATTACAATATCATAAAAAGTGTTGATTGCTTTGCCTGCGGATTCCACCAGTTCTCTGGCGGCTCTTTTGACTCTGCCTCCTACCGACAGCCCGAGTTTTGCCCCTTCTTTCAATGCCTTGTGGAGTAGATTGGCAAACGGGCTTGCTTTGTCCAATACCGCTTTAATCCACAACTGGTTTCTTTCATCAACCTTCGCCTCATAAACTTTGCCAACTATTGCTTCATCGTCCTTCTGGTGTTCTAATCTCAACGGGACTGACTTCTCATTTATGATGGTGGCCATCTGACCCAGTGCCTTCTCCGACATCCTTTCCGCATCGTGGTCAACATTGGTCGTGGAAGCAATCCCTTCAACGATAAGTTCTCCCTGCTCCTCGCTTGGCAGGGCTTTTTCTATCAAAAATGTGAAAGGAAAATCCCCTTCCGCTCTGGCTATAATTTTTGGTTGGTCAATCATAGTTATTTTAATCTTCGTCTTATCGCTTCTTTTACATCGGATGGAAGCGAATCTGGATTTACTTTCCTGCCCAAGTGAGAACCTTCGGTTACATCGCCCACATACTGATTAAAACCTGCTGGCGATTGGGCATCGCTACTCATACCGAAATTCCCTTGAGGCGTGATTATTGTATAGCGGTCTTCGGTCTTGCCACCATTATCATATACGGTTACGCCTTCAAATTCTTCCGACTTCATCATTTCCAGTTTATCTTTATGTCCCGCTTCATCTTGTGCCATAGCATTGAATTCCGAAGCGTGTTCGGGATTCTTTTCCGCTAAATCCTGATAGTGTTCTGTGCCTTCTTCTTCGTCTTTAATTTCATCTTCAAAATCTTTAAGCAATCCCCCAACTCGTTCAGCGTGGTCTTTCCTGATTTTGCCGATTACCTTCTTCCAATACTCCTTGAAAAGTTTGGTCTGGGAAATTGATTTTTTAATTTCGTTTTCTTCGCATATCTCATCAACGATTTTATTTTGGTTTACCGCTTTAAGTCCCGCTCTATCATCCGCATCCTTAACCCAATCAAGAGTGTCATCTATCGCTTGCCGAACATTTCTTTCCACTTCTGCTCTTGTCCTAAAATCCCCGTAATTGTTTTCAGCAACAAGTTTTACTTCGCCTTCCACCCCATATGCAAGTTGCCCTTTGGTTTTGGTTTGTTTCCAGAAATCTTTGAAGGATTTAGTCTTTTTTGTCTCTCCTTCCAAATCCTGTTCTGCAAGCAATGACTTGGGAACTGGGCCAGCTCCTTCAATGCCCATATCTTTTTCCATATTGAAATCGTGAGATAATCTTTCTATTTCAGAATACGCTGCCTCCCAAGTTTCAAATGCCTCAACGGGGAGCTTTTCTTTGACATACTCAAATACTTCATCATTATTATAAATGCCTTGTTTATTCGCTTCTTTCACCAATCTTCTAACTTCGGCTTTCCACTTGGCACCAATAGTCCTCTGCTTCTCTATTCGGGTTTTCTGCATAACCCTATCCAGCATCCTGAATGCCTCTTGGCAATCATCATAGATTGCCTTGACTTGTCTCCAATCCCCTTGAATCTCTCCATAGGTAGCCATACCGCTTCCCCAACTGCCGCTATATGTTTCTTCTCTCCTTACCACAACGGGGCCTTGGTCTGTCCTGACTCGCAAACTATCTCTGTCAATAACTTTAATGAACGGGAAGCTTTGTTCAACTTCTTTTCTGGCTTCGGTTAAATTAACCGCCTTCTGCATCTTCTCTCCCGTTAACGGAAACGGGCCGAGGGCATCTTTCCCGAAGCCCCTCTTAACCTGTAAAACGCAGGATTCGTATTTAGGCGAATCCCGCCCGACCGCGGCGGTGCAGATAGCCCACGGATTATCTTGTTTTTCCACATCAATCATTTTGCAGATTGCTTCCTTTTCCGTCTTGGTTAATTCCGTTGCC
>Ga0315282_10001084_pt1 | contig 52397 bp, 37 predicted proteins | sample YL17G07_20_MG_FD_203693 | JGI IMG/M metagenome (GOLD analysis project Ga0315282, IMG submission 203693) | Sediment microbial communities from Yellowstone Lake, YNP, Wyoming, USA - YL17G07_20 | ecosystem: Environmental > Aquatic > Freshwater > Lake > Sediment | place: USA: Wyoming | collected...
ATTGTGAGCCTCCTTTCCGGATACGGGACAGTCTGTAGCCAAACTCACTTGTCCCAAGTCTATCCGACTGGAGGCTTTCTTCATAGTTTCACCCTATGCGAGCAAATGAAGTGCATCGGAGAAGTCGATGACGTGGTATCGGCGGGTGTTCGTGCCGGGAGGGACACACTTCTTCACGGTCGTCACGTATCAGCGTCGGCCACTGTTTGATGATGCGTTGGCAAGAAGATGTCTGCGTCAGGCGATGGCCGAGACTCGCAAGAAGCGACCGTTCGACATTGTAGCACTCTGCCTCCTACCGGAGCACCTTCACTGTGTGTGGGTACTTCCAGACAACGATAGCGACAACAAGACAAGATGGGGAGATATCAAGAGTTCATTCTCCAGGTCGTACTTGGAAGCGGGTGGACACGAAGGGCCAAGGTCTTCCAGTCGCAAGCACAGGCGGGAAAGAGGCGTGTGGAATCGACGCTTCTGGGCGCACTTGGTGATGGATGAGAGGGACTTCGCACGGCATGTGGACTATACCCACTACAACCCTGCAAAGCATGGCTTGGTCAGCATGCCGGCAGAGTGGCCATGGTCCACATTCGCGCGTTATGTGAGAGAAGGCATATATCCCAAGGATTGGGGAAAGGTCGCGCCGGATTCGATAGCTGGGTTTGAGTGTCCGGACGAGTAGGACCGCGTGGGCTAAAGCCCACCCTACAAAGATTGCACTCTCGAAGCAGCGGACACAGTGGCGTGAGAAAGGAGAAGGTCATGGCGAAAGCACCATACATCGAGGCGCTTGAGGCGGGAGATCCGGAGCTTGTCAAGCACGTGGCGGCGCTGCAGGAGTTTGTCGGAAAGGACGGGGCGCTGCCGGCGAAGACAAAGACGCTCATGATGGTCTTCGGGGATGCGCTTCTGGGCCGTCCGGAAGGCGTCAAGTCCCTCGCGGAGCGGGCGCGCTCGCAGGGCGCGACGGAGGCGGAGATTATGGAAACCGTCAGGGTCGCGTTCCTCTTCGGCGGGCTGCCGGGACTCGTGCCGGCGACGCACGCGTACAAGAAGTAGCAGGGTCAGCGAGGGGTGGCATGGTCGAAGAGCGGATGGTTGAGTACGTAAGGCGCTACATTGATGAGCGGGATCCTATTGGGACGAAGCTCAAGAGGAGGTTTCCCTTTCGGCTGCTGGCGGAGCACGGGAGGCGGTGCGCGGTATGGGCGGAAAGGATTTGTGCGGCGGAGGGCGGAGATGCTGAAATTGCGGGGATCGCGGCGCTGTTTCACGACATAGGCAAGTGCGTTGACAGCACGCAGGAGGGGCACGCCGCGGAGGGAGCGAGGATCTGCGCGGAATATCTCGCGGGTATTGGCTTTGACCGGGAGAAGTCCGCGCGCATAGTTGAGATAGTGCGGAACCACATCCACCACGAGAACCCGCCGACGCTCGAAGCGCGAATCGAGAGCGACGCGGATCTCCTGGACGAGGTCGGCGCGCTGACGGTGCTGTGGGATGCGATGGCCACGGGGGCCGAGGACGAGCAATCGTACGAGATCGCATACGAGCGAATCAGGAAAGTGTATGAGAAGCTTTCATCGCCGGACCTGACAGCGTATCATACCGCTACCGCGAAGCGATTCATCGCGGAGCGCGTGGCATTCCTCGGGGAGTTCGTGAAGAATCTCGAATGGGAATTGGGGATTACTGACCTTGGCAAAGCAAGAGGAACATAAGGTGATCCGCCGATGGCGGATCGAGACGCTTATCACTGGTGGGCAAGCCGAAGGTGTCCGATAATTCGGCTCGCTGTAAGTGCTTGGTAGCGCAGCTGTTATGGCGATTAGAAAACGTCTTCGCCAAGCGCAAGCTGCTCCAAACACAGGGCCGCTGCGCCGTACGCGGGAATTCCCGCGAAACAGCGCTGTGGACAGCGGCGAATTATCGGACAGGCTGGGGCAAGCCACCAGTGCCACACAGATGCTGCATTGAGGATGCAAAGGTGGTCGGATGCCTGAACCGATAGTCTTTATCTCGCATGCAGCCGAAGAGAAGGACATCGCGCTGGGGCTGCGAGAGTTCATCTCGACGGCATTTGCCGCGAAGGTTTCCGTGGCCATTTCCGCCGACTACGAGGCCGCTGCGGCGACAAGGGAGTGGCTCGTTGGAGCGAAGAAGGCCATCGAGACGTGCAGGTACGCCATCGTGCTTTGCAGTCCGGAGTCGGTCAGGAGGATGGCGACTGCGTTCGAAGCTGGTGCGGCGTGGATGAGGGGCGCTGGCCTCGTGGCGCTGTGCCATGGCGGGATAGAACCGGGGAGATTGCAGCCGCCTCTCGCGTTCTTGAAGGCCGGCAATCTATTCGACGCGCACAGGATCGGCGCGGTTGTCGAGGAGATCGCAAAGGCGGTCGGCGTGGAAACGCCGCGTGTCGATGCGGCGGCGTTTGTCGATAGACTCCAGCGCGCGACCGGCGGGGCGCCGAAGCTCGAAATCATAAGCGCGACGTACGGGACGGGAAAGGACCGCTTCGACGTGACCATTCCGGTGAGGCGAAACCTCACCAAGCAGGGCCTGCAGCTTCTCGCGTCAAACGCGACTCTCGGCGCGACCGGCAAGAGCGGTCAGAAGGAGCTCACCATCCGATACGCCATCAACGGCGTGGAGGACACCATCGTGGTCAAGGAGGGGGAGGTTGCGATGATAAGGCTGAGGCAGTGAAACAGGCTGAAGACTGAAGGCCGAAGGCTGAAGCAGTAAGGCAGTCCGAAGTCTGAAGTCCGAAGTCCGAAGAAAAGCAAAGCAGCATTCCCGTAGCAATGTGAGCCCTGCCACGCAATGATGCGGGCGGCCCCTGCGGGGTCCAGGAGCCGCCCAAAGCGCAATGAGACCTTGAATCGCTGGGTTCCTGCGCTATTTCATACTCATGCCCTGCATCGCAGGCGAGACGTCGTCGTGGTGGTGGATCATCTTCCAAGCGTTGCCTTCGCGACGGAAAATGACCGTTGAACGCTGGGCAAACTTCATGCTCTGGCCGGATTTCATCGTGAAGCTCATGTCCTCGTTGGCGACGACGTAAGCCATTGTATTGTCGCCTCTTACGAGAACGTCTCTGGCCTCGCACTCTCCGCTTTGCACGCCGGATGTGAGCTGCTCGATGAAACCGCGCACGGCGTCCCAGCCGACGTGTCGACCGCCGGAGGGGTCAAGAAGCGTCACGTCATTGGAGTGCGACCACACGTCAACCATCGGTTTCAGATTGCCCTTGAACGCTTCACGCGCTGCCTTGGTGTAGGCATGCACCGCGTCCATGATCTCGGATTCGATTGTCGCAATCGAGGTCGATTCTTTCATGGGAAACCCTCCAAATATATGCCTGACCCGGTTGAAGCGCCAAGGGACGACAGGGAGAGACCCTCGGCTGTTACTGCCTGGATGTGCCCCGCCTGGCGCCCACATATGCAGACACAAGCGGAGGCGTTGGGATGTTCCCGGAAAAACCGACATCGGCATGCAGGTGTCCTGGGCTATGCGACGCCGACGGCAGGCATGGGATCGGCGTGATGGTGCACTATCTTCCACATGCCGTCTTCCCTGCGGAAGATCGTCGTGGCGCGCACGTCAAGCGCGGCCTCGATTGTCTTGCGGACACAGACGCGACCGGTCTGGCTGAAGATCGCGTATGCCAGGTTGCCGTCCGTGCGCACGATCAGGTTCGTCATTGTGATACCGCCGTCGCTTACGGTCACGGCGGCGAGCTCAAACGCCCCGCGCACTTCCTCCCACCCGACAAAGCGGCCGCCGAGAGGGCTGAAGAGGGTGACGTCGTCCGACTGCGACCAGAGCGATATGATTGGTCCGGGGTCGCCCTTGAGCATGGCATTTGTGGCGCGGGTGTAGGCATCGGCGGCCCGGGCGACCGAGTCTTCGGTTTCAGCGTGCTCGGCTACCCCACTGGGCATCCCCCGCTCCAGGGCTTCGCGGTCGGTTGCCTCGCGCGAAACGGCCCAACAGGCCGCGAGGCCGGGACATCCGCACGCGGCCAATGCGACAAGAGCCAGTGCAAGCATGGCGTCCTCCACGGTGCGTGTCAGCGGGTCCACGCCGGGAATGCCGATAACAAACACCCTGCGCGCAGCACAGGTGTTCCGGAAAATGGGCGATTGGGGGTGTTCAAAAGGGCCTGGAAATGGTAGAATCTCGCTTTCCGTTTGGGCGATTCACGCGCTGTAGCAACCAGCGCGCCAAGGCACGGAAAGTACTCCAAGCAACGCAAAGAGGACCATATGACTCAGAATGCTAACGAACTCATGGAGAAACTGGTCGCGCTCGCGAAGAGGCGAGGCTTCATATTCCCATCTTCGGAAATCTACGGCGGGATAAACGGCTTCTGGGACTACGGCCCCCTCGGGGTCGAGCTCAAGCGCAACATCAAGGAAGCCTGGTGGCAGGACATCGTCCGCAAGCGCGACGACATGGTGGGCCTCGACTCGTCGATTATCATGAACCCGAAGATATGGGAAGCGTCGGGGCACGTCGTCAACTTCAATGACCCTCTCGTGGACTGCAAGGCGTGCAGGGCGCGGTTCCGCGCGGACAAGGTATTTCTCGTCGAGGCGAAGGAAGGCGAGAACGTGTTGTTGGCCGTAGGCGTCGAGGCGGATGATGAGGAGTCAGCCAAACAGGCGGCGATCGAGGGCGCCAACAGCAAGACCCGCAGGCGCATCGAGGACAAGGCCGACAGGCTCGCGTGGGACATGGTGCGCGTGGACAAGCTCGCGGAAGGCCGCCAGGCGCTCTGCCCCAAGTGCGGCGGCGCGCTTACCGACGCCCGCAAGTTCAATATGATGTTCAAGACTTTTGTGGGGGCGATGGAGGATTCGTCATCGGTGGCGTACCTGAGGCCGGAGACGGCGCAGGGGATTTTCGCGAACTACAAGAACGTGCTCGACACATCGAGGATAAAGGTGCCGTTCGGGATCGCTCAGGTGGGGAAATCCTTCCGCAATGAGATAAACCCGCGCAACTTCACGTTCCGGAGCCGCGAGTTCGAGCAGATGGAGATTGAGTTCTTCTGCCATCCGAACGAGGCGGACAAGTGGTATGAGTACTGGCGCGATGAGAGGTACAAGTGGTACGTCGGTCTCGGCCTCACGAGCGCAAAGCTCAGGCTTCGCTGCCATGAGAAGGAAGAGCTCGCTCACTACGCGCGCGCGTGCGCGGACGTCGAGTACGCTTTCCCGTTCGGGACGAGCGAGTTGGAGGGGATAGCCAACAGGACGGACTTCGACCTGTCGCAACATCAGAAGTACTCAGGCAAGGACCTTTCGTACTACGACGACGAAACCAAGGAGCGGTTTATCCCCTACGTCATAGAGCCGTCAGGCGGCGTCGACCGCGCGGTGCTCGCGTTCCTGTGCGAAGCGTACAGGGAGGACACGGCGCCGGACGAGAACGGCAATCCGCAGCCGAGAACGGTCATGAAATTCCACCCGAGGCTCGCGCCCACGAAGGTGGCGGTGTTCCCTCTCGTCAAGAAGGACGGCATGCCGGAAGCGGCGACGAAGATCCATAACGAATGCAAGGCCGCGGGGCTCGCGAGCTTCTACGATGAGAAGAGCGCGGTCGGCAGGCGCTACCGCAGGCAGGATGAGGCAGGGACCCCCTACTGCGTGACTGTCGACGGCCAGACGCTCACGGACGGCACGGTCACCGTCCGCAACCGCGACACGCTCGCGCAGGAGCGCATCAGCGCGGACAAGGTAGCGGCGTACGTACACGAGCGAGTCGGGTTCTGATCACCCCCATGTCGCAACGCGGGCTTCGGCGATGAAGGACATACTCGGTAAGGTCACCTATCACGCCGTCTATGACCACTCCATAGTCGACGCATTGCAGTTCGCAAAGGCAAACGGCTTCGCGGGCGTGCAGGTGGCGGTCGAGACGCCACATTTGGCATTCGCAGGCATAGACTCCGATGAGCGGCGCAGGATCCGCGAATACGTTGACGCCGATGGGCTTATTCTCAGCCTGCACGGTCCGGACGATACCGCGTCACTCTTTGAGGCCAATCCCCGACTGCGCGAAGGGATCTTCAGCTACTTTGATGAACTCTTTCGCTTCGCCGAAGAGGCCGGAGCCGGCCTGATCGCATTCCACGCGGGCCCAATGGCGTCCTTTCCCACGGATACGGAGCCCGCCGAAAGGCTGCCACGAGAGGATTTGGGCGCATACAAGGCGACGCTTGCGGCGAACTTGAGGCGCCTTGTCGAACTCGCCGCCGGCAGGTTCACGCTATGCATAGAGAATTACCGGATGGACGCCGCTGTGCTTGACAGCGTGGAGGCTTACCTGGCAGAAGGCATGCTATCATTGTGCTGGGACGTCGCAAAAACTTACGACGCAAGGGGCAAGCTCAACGAGTCGCTTTACTCCTTCTTCACGCGAAACATCGAGCATGTCCGCCAGGTACACCTTCATGACATCCGCAACGGCCGCTCCCACATGACCATCGGGACGGGAATCGTCGACTTCAAGCTTTTCCTCTCCGTTCTTGCGGGCGCTGACGTGCGAGAGTACTGCATAGAGGTACGCCCCCGCGAGAAAGCAGCCGAAAGCCTTGCGAGGCTCCGAAGCCTGCTTGCGGCCATATGACCGGAGTCGCGTTACGAAGAGAGCTTCGCCGCTTTCATTGACCGACGCCCACGGAATTCGGAGGCCGAAACGGCCTCGCGGATTTCGGCGGAAAATTGCTGGAAATCACGCCACTACGTGGTATAAGGGATAGTGTCCGCGCGAACGCGCGTCTCTTAGGATAAGCGAAGCATACACCGTGAACTCCTCGGGATTCACTGGCATACCAAGTCGTAAGGCATTTAGCAGACAGGACTTACGCGCAGACGAGATGCTCTGGCCCTTGCCCGGGCCGGAGCGCACTTCGGGAACACGGCTGACGGCTGTCAGGGCTCACCAGGAAAAGCCGGTCGCTCATGCCGGGGAGACACCCGGCCTGTGCCTCGTGGCAATACGCCCAGTCCATTGTTGACCGCGGCGCGCGGCAGTGTCGTCGCGGCGGGAGGACGACCGTGGGTGCCTCCGCTACATCGCGACTCCTGTCACATAATCTCTGCTCGGTGTTTGTGGCGCTGCTGGTCGCCGTCCTGATTCCAATCCTCATTGTCGAGGGGATCTTCCAGTACCGGCGCTTCACAACGGATTACAGGAAGGAGATGGAGACGAATCTGCAGGTCGCACGCACGGCTGAAGCGGTGCTGCACGACGGTCTGCAGGCAATCGCGGCGGAAGAGATAGCCTTTGGAAGCGCGCTGGCCGGCATTGCGGCGCTGTCCCCGGAGAGAGCGGACGAGTACCTCGTAGCTCATTTGCCCCGTCGTCCTTCGGTTCGCGTGTTCTGCTGGGCGCGGCCGGACGGAGTCGTGGTCTCGTCCAGCGACCCTCGGGAAAAGGGAAAGAACATCGGCGAGGAACGCTACTTCAAGGAAGCCATTTCGACAAGGCAATTCGCCATCGGCGACCTTCAGCCGTATGGAAGCGCAGGCGAGTCCAGCTTCGTCATCGCGCATGCGATCTGGGACAGTAACGACCGGACTGTCGGAGTACTGGCTGCCATAGTGGATCCGTATCGACTGGCCCAGAACCTCTTTGCCAACCGCGTCTTCTTCGACGAAGCGGCGCTGGTCATAGACGACGGCAAAGGAGGAGAAGTAATACGCTATCCCGTCAGGCCGGCGGAGCTGAAGGAACGCACGCGCCCGGTGGATCCGATCACCGCCAAGGCACTCAAGGGACAGGAAGCCGTCGGCACAATACCTTCAGGAGCCGGGGCGGGCGAGTACTTCGCGGCAAGGGTGCCGGTGAGGGGCACGCCGTGGGTGGCCGGGGCGGACATGCCGGAGGCACAGCAGATGGCGCCGGTCCGGCGCGATCTGCTCATAATCGGCTTCGTGACCGGCGCGGCGGTTCTGCTCTCGCTGCTTGTTATCTATGTGGCCGCCAAGCGTGTTTCCGGCGACATTGGCAGACTAAGGGAACACGTCGCGGCTCTCGGGGAAGGCAACTTTGACCACAAGCTGGAAGTTACCACCGTTCTCGAATTGCGCAAGCTCGCCGGTGCTGTCGGTGACATGGCCAGGAAGCGTCACGCGGCGGACGAGGCGCTCCGCGCAAGCGAGGAGAGGTTCCGCACCTCCGTGGAAAGCATGATCGACGCATTCGGGCTGTATTCGACGGTGCGTGACGAGACGGGGGCAATAGTCGATTTCAGGATGGAGTATCTCAATGCCGCGGCGCTTCAATTCATTGGCGTCCCGAAGGAAGATGCAATCGGCCACCCGATAGGCGATATTCTGCCATCATTTCGGCAGAGCGAAGTCTTCGCCGGTTTCCGGCGTCTCGTCGAAACAGGCCAGCCGCTCGCAGCGGACTCGCTCCACATTGAGCAAGTTTATGCGAACGGACACCACCAGAGGGGCGATTACGATTTGAGAGCGGTGAAGACGGGGAACGGGTTCGTAATGATATGGCGGGACGTCTCGGAGCGAGTGCGGGCTGAGAAGGCGCTGCGGGAAAGCGAAGAGCGGTTCCGGACCTCAGTGGAGACGATGCTCGACGGCTTCGGCATATACTCCGCTGTCAGGGACGAATCCGGCAGGATCGTTGATTTCAGGGTGGGGTACAAGAATGCCGCGGCCCTCGCCCTGATTGGCCTCACCAGGGAAGGCTCGTTCGGCCGCCTCATGAGCGAGTTGTATGTCGGGTTTAGAGAGGGCGTCCTGTTCAAGGTATTCCGGCAAGTGGTCGAGATCGGCGAGCCATTTTCGACCGAGGCTTTCGGCTACGAGGAGGTCTACACCGACGGGCGCAGGATCCGGCGGGTATACGACGCGCGCGCAACGAAACTCGGCGACAGCGTGGTGCTCGTCTGGCGCGACGCGACCGAGCGGGTAGCGGCGGAGCGGGCCCTGAAGGAAAGCGAGGAGCGTTTCCGGACGTCCGTGGAGACCTTGCTGGACGCTTTCGGGATCTTCTCCGCGATCCGCGACGAATCCGGCCGCATTGTCGACTTCAAGACGGAGTACGTAAACAAGGCCTCCGAGCAGCAGACCGGCGTCCCAAGAGAGGCGTCGCTTGGACGCGGACTTGGGGAGGTCATAACGTCGTTTCCGGGCAGCGAGTTGTTTGAAGCGTTCTGCAGGACGGTGGAAACCGGCGAACCCTTTGCCAAGGAGGCATTCGAATTCGAACAGGTACTGGCCGGCGGGCGCGCCTCGCGATGGATATTCGACGGGCGCGGCGTCAAGCTGGGCGACGGCGTAGCGATAGCGTACCGGGACGTCACAAAGCGTATAGAAGACCAGCGCGCCCTGGCCGCAAGCGAAGAGAGGTTCCACGCCATCTTCGATCAATCCCCAGTGGGCATAGCCCTTATCAACTCAGATACAGGCAGGTTCTTCAGCATCAACAGGAAGTACCTCGATATCATCCGCTACTCGCGCGAGGAGATGCTTGCGCTCGACTTCATGGCGATATCGCATCCTGAGGATCTCCAGGCCGACCTGGAGAACATGCGCCGGCTGAAACAGGGCGAGATAGACTCCTTTTCCATGGAGAAGCGCCTGATCCGCAAGGACGGCAGCGTCATCTGGGTGGCCCTTACAGTTGTCCCGCTATGGAAGGCCGGCGAAGAGCCCGGCACTCACATCGCCATAATTGACGACATCACCGAACGCAGGCGAGCCCGGGAGGCGCTGCAAGAGAGCGAGGAGACACTTCACGTCTTCCTCAACGCTCTCGGCGAGCCGGCGCTTCTTCTCGATCTCGATTCAAGGGCGGTTGTTGTCAACGAGGCAATGGCCCGCAGCATTGGCAGGAGCGCCGAGGATCTCGCAGGGACGCACGTCCTCGACCTGTTCTCGCCCGACGTAGCCACCTCCCGAAGGTCGCGCATCGAGCAGGTCATTCGCACTGGGCAGCCGGTGTCTTTCGACGACTCGCGCGAGGGCCGCTATTCCATGAACCACCTATATCCTGTGCTGGACGCCGCAGGCGCCGTAGCCAGGGTGGCTGTCTTCGCGTTCGACATCACGCAGCGCAGGCAGGTCGAAGAAGCCCTCAAGGAAAGCGAGGCGGGATTCCGCGCGTTGTACAACGCCGTGGCCGATGGATTGTTCGTACACGCGATAGCCGACGAAGCGGTCCCCGGCGAGTTCGTCGAGGTCAACGACGTGGCATGCGTAATGCTTGGTTACAGCCGCGAAGAGTTGCTGCGCATGCGTCCGACCGACATAAGCGAACCGGCCCCCGGTCCCGACGTCATGCCGTCGGTTCGGGCGGCATTTCGCGCCGGTAAGGAGGCGACTTTTGAGCGAGTCCTGCTGACAAAGAACGGACGGCAAATCCCTGTCGAGATCCATTCACAGCCCTTCACACTACGCGGCCGAGCGGCGGTCATCTCGCTGGTACGGGACATCACCGAGCGCAAGCGCGCTGAAGAGGCGCTCAGGCAGTCCGAGCAGAACTTTGTCAAGGTCTTCCGATCGAGCCCGGCGCCAATCACCATCACTCGAATCAGCGACGGCTACATATACGACGCGAATGAAGCGCTGCTAAGGCTGCTCGGATACAGCCGCGACGAAGTCATCGGCCGAACAACACTGGAATTGGGCATCTGGAACAATCCGGAAGAGCGCAAGGAATTCGTGCGGCAGCTTCAGGCAACAGGGTCCGTGAAGAATCAGGAAAGCCTGTTCAGAGCAAGAAACGGGCATCTGATTACCGCGCGGTACGACGCCGAGGTGGTTGATTTCGGAGGGGAGCCCCGGGTGCTGTCGGCCTTCGTGGACCTCACCGAGCGCAAGGCCATGGAGGAGGCGCTGCGCAGAAGCGAGGGGCGGTTCAGGTCGCTGGTCGAGACGACAAGCGACTGGACATGGGAAGTGGATGCTCAGGGCAGGTATACCTATGCAAGCCCGAAGGTCAAAGACCTGTTGGGATACGAACCGTCCGAGGTCCTGGGCAAGAGTCCGTTTGACCTGATGCCGCCGGCGGAGGTGGAACGGTTGACACCGATAGTGAGTGGCCGTTTTGAGCACGCCGAGCCTTTCCTGCGCCTTGAGAATCTGAATCTTCACAAGGACGGGCGCCCGGTCGTGCTCGAGACAAGCGGCGTGCCCGTGTTCGATAAGCGAGGCGCCTTCTGCGGCTACTGCGGAATCGACCGCGACATAACCGAGCGCAAGAAAGCCGAGAAGGCTCTGCTGGAGAGCGAGGAACGCTTCCGCACCTCCGTTGAAACCCTGCTTGACGCTTTCTCCATCCTCTCCGCGGTGCGCGATGAATCGGGCCGCATAGTGGATTTCAGGATAGAGTATGCAAACAGAGCCGCGGAGCAGACAGTCGGCGTGACCAGAGATCAGGTGGTCGGGCGCATATGGGGCGAGATCATGGTCGCTTTCCACGAAAGCGGGTTGTTCGACATTTACCGGCGGATGGTTGAGACGGGCGAGCCTTTCGCAAAGGAAGGCTTTGAGCTGGAAGAGGTCCTCGCGGACGGGCGCAGGACGCCGCGCACCTATGACGTCCGGGCGGTCAAGATGGGAGACGGAGTCGCCGTGGCCTATCGCGACGTTAAGGAAAGGGTCGAGTCCCAACGGGCGCTGGCGGAAAGCGAAGAACGCTTCCGCACGCTTTTCGAGTCGGCGAACGACGCGATATTCCTTATGGACGGCAACACCTTCGTCGACTGCAATTCAAAGACCGTCGAAACATACGGTTGCGACGACAAGAGCGACCTGGTCGGCCACACGCCCATGGACTACTCGCCGCCAAGGCAGCCCGACGGCCGCCAATCGGTCGAGAAAGCGCTGGAGAAGATCGGCGCGGCGCTGGAAGGCAAGCCTCAGAGGTTCGCCTGGCAGCATGCGCGAAAAGACGGCTCGCTCATAGACGTAGAGGTTTCGCTGAACCGTCTCATTCTGCGGGGCAAGCCATATCTTCAGGCGATGGTCAGGGACGTTACCGACCGCAAGCGGGCCGAGGAAGCGCTCAGGGAGAGCGAGCGGAAGGCTCGCGCCATCTTCGACCTTGCCTTTGGGTTCATAGGGCTCTTGGCCCCTGACGGGTCGCTCATCGACGCCAATCGGTCCGCGCTGGAATTCGCGGGCATCCAACTGTCGGACGTGGCAGGCAAGCCCTTCTGGGAGACACCCTGGTGGACCCACTCGGCGGAGGTGCAGGAGCATCTCCGCGCGGCGCTGCGAACCGCCGCCGGCGGCGAACTGGCGCGGTTCGAGGCTACGCACCTTGCCGCCAACGGACAGCTTCGAACCGTCGACGTTTCAATAAAGCCCGTGATGGACGAGGCCGGGCGGGTCGTACTGCTGATCCCCGAGGGCCGCGACATCACCGACAGGAAGCGCGCCGAGGAAGCGCTTCAAGTCAGCGAGAAGCGTTACCGGTCGCTCTTTGAGGACTCGCCGATCCCGCTTTGGGAAGATGATTGGTCCGCCGTCAAGGCGTACTTTGACGAGCAGCGCTTAGCCGGCGTGATGGACTTCCGCGCGCATTTCGATGTCCACTCCGAAGAGGTCGCCAGGTGCGCAATGCTCGTGAAGATACTGGACGTCAACCGAGCCAACATGCCATTCTTCGGGGTTGGCCGCAAGGAAGATGTCCCGATCCCGATCACCGAGCAGTTCGTGGAGCAGTCGTGGACGGTTTTCAAGGAAACTGCGATTGCCCTCTCCGAAGGCAGGACCACTTTCGAAAGCGAAGTGCCGCTGCGCACGCCTTCGGGCGAGACGAAGTCAGCCATTGTCCGCGTGTCCGTTGCCCCCGGCAGCGAGCGAGCGCTTTCAAGAGTGCTGGTGTCTTTCGTTGACATCACTGAGCGCAAGCAGGCCGAGGAAGCGCTCCGCGAAAGCGAGGAACGGTTCAGAGTGGCTCTCAACAACTCGCCCATAACCGTGTTCAACCAGGATCGCGATCTCAGGTACACGTGGGCGTACAATCCGGCCAGAGCCCCCGTGGCGCTGAGCCTTGTGGGCAAAACGGACCGCGATATCATGCCCCCGGAGCGGGCCGAGAGACTGACACGTCTGAAGCAAAGGGTCCTCGAGACAGGCGAGCCTGCGCACGAGGAGGTGCGCATAGTGGTAGACAGCGCGGACCGGTTCTACGACTTCAACATCGAAGCCCGTCTCGACCAAGCGGGCAACGTCACAGGCATAGTCGGGGCGGCGGTCGACGTCACCGCGCGCAAGCAGACGGAGGAGCAACTGAGGGCGCTCAACGACACGCTCGAACGGCGCGTCGCGGAACGAACGGCGCGCTTGCGGGCGCTTGCCGCGGAACTCACGTATGCCGAACAGCGCGAGCGCCGGCGGCTGGCCGCATTCCTGCATGATCAGCTCCAGCAACTCCTCGTGGCGGCGAAGATCGGGGTAGGGACGCTGCGAGCACAGGCCGGCAGCGATCCCCTCAGAGCCACCATCGACGAAGTCAACGGTAACCTCGTTCAGGCCATCGACGCGTCGCGGTCCCTGACGGCGGAGCTAAGTCCTCCTGTTCTGCCGGGAGCGGGGCTTGTGCCCGTGTTCGACTGGCTGACCCGGTGGATGCAGGAGAAGAACCGCTTTACGGTCGCGCTTGACGTCCATGAAGACGCCGAGCCGGAGGCCGAGGACGTGCGGATGCTTCTTTTCGAATCCGTGCGCGAGTTACTCCTCAACGCGATCAAGCACTCCGGCGTGACCAGAGCGCGCGTGACAATGGATCGCGCGGAAGAGGACAAGGTCAGGGTCATCGTGTCGGACGAAGGCGCCGGCTTCAATCCTGACCAGGCGCGCTTGGAGACCGTCGGCAAGAAGGGGTTTGGGCTTTTCAGCATCGAGCAGCGCATCGCAGTGGTTGGCGGAACAATGCAGATCGAGAGCGCTCCCGGCAAGGGCGCGCGAATCACGCTTCTTGCGCCCCTTCGCGAGGCGGAGAAGCCGCCTGCACCGGTCGCGGGGGCTCCGGCAGCCGTGGCCGCGGCGGCGGCCCGCCTTGGCAAGCCCACCATGCCGGGGATGATCCGCGTACTCGTGGCCGACGACCACAAGATCGTACGCCAGGGGCTTGTCGGAATGCTTGATTCCGAGCGCGACATCGTCGTAGTAGCGGAGGCGCAGGACGGCCAGGAGGCCGTGGCACTGGCGAGAAGTGCCAGGCCCGACGTTGTAGTAATGGACGTTTCCATGCCGCGTCTCAACGGCGTGGACGCGACCCGCCGCATAACCGAGGAGGTGCCGGGAGTTAAGGTGATCGGCCTGTCAATGCACGAGGAGCAGGACATGGCGCGCGGCATGCTTGCGGCCGGGGCTGCAGCATATCTCCGCAAGGACGGCCCGCTCGACGCGCTCGTAGCCGCCATACGCGAGAGCGTGAAGCAACAGCCAATCCCCGCAGGGTAGCCAGGAGACACACGCCCGGCCCAGACGGTGCGCCGGGACGAGGATCACTCGCTCGCAAGAGTCGTGGGATCGAGTGCGCGCCGAGGGAGACTAACCGCCGACGGCTTCCCCGGCTGCGGCGCTCCGTCGCGGCGCGGCAGAGGCGTGCCGGGAAGAGCGTGGCTCGCGGGGCCGCCATCGACGCTTCGCATGGGCAGGGGGCTTACGGGCGCGCCATCCGCGCGCGAGACTTTTCCAAGAAGGAGTCGAATCATCCAAGGGAAAGTATGCCGCAACGTGTGCGAGAGTCCCCACATGCCAAGAAACTGCAGGCCGGCTTCCTTGTAGCGGAGCCTGTTGACCCCCGGCCTCAGCAGCGCCGCGAGCAGCCGGTACGGGTTGTAGAAGCAGACGTAGCCCACCATCAGGTTGAGCTGTTGGCGCCAGGGTTTGGCGTGAACGGATGCGACCACGTGATTGCCGTCGACCATGTAGGGCTCGACGCGCTTGCCGCCGACGCTCTCAAGCACACGCCCTGAAGCGTAAACTTCGTCGTAGGACCTGGAGCCGGGCGAAGGAGTTACCATCAGAATCTGCATGGACGCCGCGCCCGCCCTGCGAAGCAGCCTCACCTGGTTTAGAAGACCCTGATGCGTCTCTCGCGTATATAGTGGCTGCTCATCATAGTGCATCAGCATGGGCATGGGGCAGATGCGATTCCGCCTCAGCAGGCGGAAGGTGTCGACAGTCTTGTCGACGCTCTGCCCCTTGGCTACGAGAGTGGCGGTCATATCCTCGACCCCGAGCCACAGGGCCCTCATGCCGGCCCTGTGAGCGAGGTCCAGGCGATCTCTCATCCGCCACGTATCCTGAACCGTGGCCTCAGTGCCCCATCTGACTTTGCGGCCAAGCTCGACGCCATCGAACTTCGCGGCGGCTATCGACTCCAATATGGCGGTCGAGCGCTCCTGGTTGTTGAAAAAGTTGTCGTCCGCGCCGAAGTGGTGTCGGATGCCGCAGCGGCTGTACAGTCTGTACATTTCCTCGGCGATGCGCTCTCCGCTCTTCGTGCGACACTGTCGTTGGTTGTACGCGGGAATAGGACAGTAGGGGCACGAGAGTTTGCAGCCGAGAGTGAGGACAAGACAGCTGATGGGACTGTACCTGCCCGCGAGACCGGCGTGCAGCGGCTCAGGCGCAAGCGTCGCCGAGCGGCCCGGCGGCTCCAGCAGGCGGTACCCCAGGTCGGCAAAGGGCAGTTCGTCCAGATCGCCCACAAGGCGCTGAACGCCGGTATCGACGAGTTCATCGGTTACCCCGTCGGCCCAGGCCCTTCCATAGACAAGGCCGGGAATGCCGTCAAGTACGCCCCTGTCGCGCGCTCGAAGAAACGCCTTGCGAAGCGGCTCACCCGAAGAGCGCTCTGCCAGGAGGGCTTCCAGAAAGCTGAGAAGGACGTATTCCTCTCCGGTCACCGCAACGTCGGCGGTAAAGGGATCACGTTCGTCGTTTCTGAAGACCCTCCACGGCTCGTAGATGGCGAGCGGCCCCCCGACAATGATGAGCGGCCTCCGGGATGCGTCAATTCTGAAAGCGTCGCGGAGCAGCGCGGTGCACTCGGCGGAGTGGATCTGCATGCTCGAGATCATGAGGATGTCGGGGATTCGGCCGTCAAGGCGCATGGCTGAAGGCCGAAACCTCCTGTTCCACTGTTGAAGGACTACGCGTGTCTTGTGGAAGCCGGAATCGAGCATGGCGGCGCCTATCGCCCGGACGCCGGCGGGAGCCATCCTGATGTCGGCATAAAAGAAAGGCAGCATTCGCGTGCGACGGTCGAAGCAGCAGACGATCACCGTAGCCAAGTCGTGCTTATCGGCGACCGCAGCCAGACGGCGGCGGATATCGGTCAGCTCGCCGGGCCTGAGCAAAACGTCCCCGGAAGCGCGGCGCGGAAGCTCCATGGAACCCTCTCTCCGATATTCCCCCGACCAGCATGCAACCGTGCCCTCTATAATTAGAATAGGCGCAGACGAATCATTATTCAACTCATTTAGCGCCATCGCATGAAATAAGCGGGAAAATAGACAATTCATTGAGCTTTTCTCGTGCCAAACGCGACCACACAACCGCGAAAGTATACCTGCCATTTGTGAAATCACGGTCAAATCGGTATAATGTAGCTGATTGCTTGGCAACAGCCGGGCACAAGACACGTGGAACCGAGTTGTACATTAGCGCCAGACAGGAGTGCTTAGAGAATAATGCCCTTCACCAGACTGAAATTGATCGATCCCCTCTTACGTGCCGTTTTCAAAGAAGGTTACAAGCAGCCTACCCCGATTCAGGAACTCGCCATACCGCATCTTCTGGAAGGAAAGGACCTCCTCGGCTGCGCGCAGACGGGGACAGGAAAGACAGCGGCATTCGCGCTTCCCATATTGCAGAGGCTCCAGATAACCGCGCAAAAAGATGGGCACAGGCCGATAAGAGCGCTCATCCTGACGCCGACAAGGGAGTTGGCGGCCCAGATAGATGAGAGCTTCGCCGCCTATGGAAGATTCACCCAGGCGCGCCACGCCGTGGTCTATGGCGGCGTAAAGCAGGCGCCGCAGGAGCGCGCGCTCAAAAAGGGCGCTGATATCCTCACGGCTACACCGGGCAGGCTCCTCGATCTCATGCGCCAGGGGATAGTGCGCCTGGGCGAGGTGGAGGTCTTTGTGCTCGACGAGGCCGACCGGATGCTCGACATGGGGTTCATTGACGACGTGCGGGAGATTATCTCGCATCTGCCAAAGCAAAGGCAGACCCTCCTCTTTTCGGCGACCATGCCGAGGGAAATCCGGTTTCTGGCGGACTCGATACTCCGCGAGCCGGTTGAGGTCAGGGTGGCTCCGGAGTCGCCCGCGGCAATGAACGTGGAACACGCGGTCTACCTCGTCGAGAGAAGGAACAAGCAGGCGCTTCTGGAGCATCTGCTGTCCACCGGCATCATCACCAGGGCACTTGTCTTCACGCGGACCAAACGCGCGGCAGACAGGGTTACCCAGGATCTCAAGTCGGCCCGTATCCGGGCGGAAGTCATGCACGGCGACAGGAGCCAGCGCGCGCGAGAGAGCGCCCTCGAGAACTTCAAGCGCGGCAGGATACGCGTGCTTGTCGCAAGCGATATAGCGTCTCGCGGCCTCGACGTGGACGACATATCCCACGTCATAAACTTCGACATGCCGGCCGACGCCAAGACCTACATCCATCGCATCGGCAGGACCGGCCGCGCCGGCGCATCCGGCGTAGCGCTTTCATTTTGCACAATAGATGAGCGCCATATTCTCAACGACATCGAGGAGACGATCCGCAAGGAGGTCGTTACCATAAACGAGCACCCGTACCCCTCTCCACTCCCCCACACAAGGGCCAAAAAGGAAGAGCCGGCGCAATCCGCTCCGAAGTTCGGGCACACAAAGCGTATGATCCCTCGCGGCAGGAGGCTGGGACGCAGGCGGTAACGCTCGGATTTCATTTCGCGGCATGAGCGCCCTGGAAAGCACTGGATCCGCAAGCATGAACCATTTCCTTCATGGTACTGCCGCCGGGCGTTACGCAAAGTCTCGGCCCCCTCATCACGCGGTTGTTGTCGGGAGGATAAAGCGCCTTCTAAGGGTCCGCGGCCTGTCGCGCCGGGCGCTCGACGTCGGTTGCGGAACCGGCATGTCCACGGTCGCTCTCAGGATCATCGCGAGAAACGTCGTCGGCGTCGATACGTCGCGCAATATGCTTGTTCTGGCGCAGCGCGCGGAGGGTGTGCGCTACGTCCTGTCAGCGGCGGAGGCGCTCCCCTTCGCGGACGAAACGTTCAAGATAGCAACCGTGTCGAGCGCGTTTCACTGGTTCGACAGGGAGAGGTTTCTTCCGGAAGCGGCGCGCGTTCTGGGCCCCGGAGGGTGGCTTATCATTTACAACAACGCCTTCCGGGCCGTGATGCGCGAGAATCCGGCGTTCCATGACGCATTCGAGAAGACATATCCGAAACGCTACCCCACACCGGTTCGCGATTGGCGGCAGATGACCGCCGAGCAGGCGGAGCGTTACGGCTTCGAGTTCCGTTCGACCGAAGACTATGTCAATGACGTTGAGTTCTCGCTCGAAGAACTCGTCAGTTACCTCACGACGCAGTCCAACATAATCGCCGCCGTTGAGGGGGGAAGCGAAACCATCGAAAGCGTAATCGCGTGGCTCGCACAGTTTCTCGCGCCCCTGTTCCCCGACAAGCGAGCAACATTCGAATTCGGCGGCCGCATATGGTATCTGCGAAAGCTGCCGGCCAGGTGGCATCCGTGATTTGTCTGCGCGGGCGAAGCCTCATAACCGTATCGGCTGAGCCGCCCTTGCCATCGTTTCATTGTACGCGGGCGCAAAAACGGCGCGCGCAAAGCGTTCGAGCGTCGTGGAAGTCGTGGACTCTTTTGAACGCGGCGCCTCCGGGGCCAGATCGCCTGACTCTATCGCCTGCATCATCGCCACGTACGCCTTGGCGACGCTCTCGCTCGCCCCGGAACTCGTGAGCCACCCCCTCGCCTGCTCCGGGCTGACCTTCACGTGCCTGAGCTCCACGCCGATGTGCCTGCCGAGAACAGCCGCGGCCTCGTCGAAGCTGTAGTCGCGCGGGCCCAATAGCGAGATCGTCCGCACGCCTGTCCACGCAGTCTCGGTCAGAGCGTCCGCCGCCGCGCGAGCGACGTCCTCGGTCGCTATCATCGGCGCGCGCGTTGAGCCGGACACGGGCAGCATGATTGTGTGCGACCGGATGATGCCGTCAAACGTCGCAAGGAAATTCTCCATGTAGTACGCGGGGCGCAAGATGGTCACGTTGGGCACTGCCGCGCGAATAAGATCTTCACCGTCGCGCAGCCCGTCTACAGGCCCGAGCCCCTGACCTATGTGGGCGCCTATGCTCGACAGGAATACCACGCGGTTTACGCCGTTGGCGCGGCAGGCCTCCGCTTCATTCTGCGCGACAAGCGTCTGGTAGGCGTGCAGGTCCTCCGCGTCCATTCTGGGAGGGATCATCCAGAACGCCTCTTCGGCCCCTTCCAGAGCGTGTTTGAGAAAAACGGCATCCTCCAGGTCGCCCTGCATGATCTTCGCCCCGCGTGATTCCTCGTTCCGCAGCTGATCGCCCCGCCGAGACAGGAGCACAAGCGTGTGCTTCTCCGTGCTCTCCTGCAAATTCCTGGCAACTTTGCGACCTACGTTGCCTGTGGCGCCTGCAATGACTATTCTCATCGGAGCACCTCCTATGGCAGGGCCATGGCCGCCTGCCGGCGTTATCTTTTTCGCACGTTCGCCAACCTACGACACCCTTGCGGTCGTCGCGTTGTTCCGAAAAACGAGCGAGCGCCGGGAACAAAGCGGCCCCGGTTGTTACTAACCGCCTGAGAGTAGCCGAAGCAATATTCCAGAGGAGGTGTGCGATGCAAAGATGGGCACTTGCCGCGGTGGTGATGATGCTGTTTTCAGGAAGCGCGTTTGCGACGGGGTTCATGGTGCCGAATGACAGAAACCTGGCGGGACTGCAATTGGAAAGTCATCGCGTCACAGTGAAGATCGCCGATCAAGGCGCATTGACGAAGGTGGCCGAGGTGTTCCGCAACCAGCACAACCGGCAGCTCGAAGCGACGTTTGTTTTCCCCCTGCCGGAGGGCGCCTCCGTTTCGGACTTCAAGATGTACGTCAACGGAAAGCTCGTCACGGGCGAAGTCATGGAGGCGCGCCAGGCAAGGGGCATATATGAATCTATCGTGCGGCAGATGCGCGATCCGGGCCTTCTCGAGTATGTAGACTCCCGCCTCTTGAAGTTGAGCGTATTTCCGATCCTGCCGGGAAGCACGCAGGAGGTCCGTCTCGAATACGCCCAGGCGCTCAAGTCCGACGACGGGCTTGTCGAGTACGTCTACCCGCTCAAGACGCCCCAATGCGCGACGAAGACGCTCAACGACTTCACGCTGTCGGTGGATATCACGGCGGGCGCCGGGATAAAGAACGTTTACAGTCCGACACACGAGGTCGCAATACGCAAGGCTGACGATCATCACGCCACGGTAAGCTTCGAGAAATCGCGCGCGACGCTCGACAAGGACTTCCAGCTCTTCTACGCACTCACTGACAAGGCGTTCGGCGCGTCCGTGATATCGTACAGGAAGGATGAGAAGGACGGGTACTTCCTCCTGCTCTTGAGCCCCAAGGTGGACGTCGCCCGCGAAGCGATCGTCCCCAAGGACGTGGCGTTTGTCATCGACACCTCGGGAAGCATGAAGGGCGACAAGCTCAAGCAGGCCAAGAGGGCCCTCGATTTCTGCGTGGACAGCCTCAATGACGGCGACAGGTTCACGATCATCTCTTTCAGCGGCGGTACGGATCAGCTGTTCAGCAAGCCCCGCGAAGCCACGAGCGAGAACCGGCGCAAGGCTGCCGAGTTCATCGGAAAACTCGATGCCGAGGGTGGCACGGACATTCACTCGGCGCTTGTCGATGCGGTCAAGGGCGCCGGTGGCTCAGAGCGTCCCTATCTCATCGTGTTTCTCACCGACGGCCAGCCGACAGTCGGCGAAACGGGCGTTGGAGAGATAGTCGACGCCGTGAAGGGCGATGATCACAGGTCTGTCAGGGTCTTCTCTTTCGGCATCGGTTACGACGTGAACGCCAACCTGCTCGATGAGCTTGCGCGCGAAACCAACGCCCTGAACCAGTACGTTCATCCCGACGAGGACATCGAGGTCAAAGTGTCGTCCTTCTTCAAGAAAGTCGATGAACCTCTGTTGTCACAGGTCGAAGTGGATTTCGGCGACGCCGACGTGTACGACGTCTATCCGAAGCATCCTGGGGATCTGTTCCGCGGCTCCCAGATCGTTATGGCAGGCCGGTTCAGGGAACCGGGATCGACCACGATAACGCTCAAGGGGCACGCTTCGCCGGGAGAGATGACATTCGAGTACCCGGTCGACTTCTCGGGGGAGTCGAAGTCCGGGAAGTTCGTCTCCAGCATCTGGGCCGGCAGAAAGATCGCGTATCTCCTCGGCGAGATAAGGCTGCACGGCGAAAACGATGAACTCAAGGACGAAGTAGTACACCTCTCCAAGGAATTCGGCATCATGACGCCGTACACGTCCTACCTCGTGCGGGAAACCCCTGAGCGGGTGATGCCGATGCCGGTGATGCGCGAAGACGTGCGTCGTCAACTGAGGTCTCTGGGATACCTGAGTGATGGCGCGCCGGCAACGCCAACGTCGCCAAGTGCCGCTGCTCCGGTTCCGGCACAGGCTCCCTCACGTTTCGAAAGCGATTTCGCCTACAGCCTGAGCGCCACGGATTCCAGGAAAGCGTCGGTTCAGGCGTCGGAAGCCTATAACCGCCTTATCGCCAACGATAAGTTCACGGATGGGCGCATGATGACGAGCGCCTGCGGACGCACGTTTGCCAACGTCAGCGGCGTGTGGGTGGACGACTCCGTAACGAAGGAAATGAAGGTGGTGAAGGTAAAGTTCGCGTCGGACGCGTATTTCGCGATAGTGAATGCGGCCCCGGCGCTCAAAGAGGCATTTGCTCTCGGCGACAAACTGGTTATCGCCGCAGGCAAGAGTTGCCTCGCCATCGGCGACGACGGCAAGGAAAGCGCGGACGATGTTGACGTGAAGGCAGTGATAACCGCGCTGAGCAGGTAGCCGCGCGATGTTTGATCCCTTCCGGGGGCCGGGTCGTACGCCCGGCCCCTGGACTCCAACGGCGGGAACGGCGGCCGCCCTTTCCCCTGTCTTCGTGCAGGAAGCACAGGCGCCGTCGGAGGGGCAGGAATGTCCAGCCCAAGAAGGTACTCTCAAGCGGATTTCGCCACGAAGCTCAGAGTCCCGGAAGGCATTGAATACGTGCTCGCCGAAGACGCGGAAGAGATCCGCGCTGCGCTTGACAGCGGCCGCGCCGCCCTCGTCGAGTCCTGCAACGGGCGCGCGTTTGTATGGCGCGAAGACGGCATGTTCCGGGTGGATCAATTCTTCTTTGGGCCAAGGCGGGAGCTCGATTATGCAAGCCAGGATGACGCAGTGGATTACGTCGCGAACATGTGCGAATGACAATACTGCGCCCCCTCGGCCGGGGCGAGCCCGGTCCCCTGCCGATCGGCTATCGCGCCGTCTACCCCGCGCGATCACCACATGAACACTCACCGGGCGTTTGCGGTCGCGGCGATCCTCATAACTGTCTGTTTGCGCTTGACTTGAAGCGGCGTGGGAATAGGATACGGCGAGGTTTCGCAGGAGTCTCTTGATCCGGGGAATAGCGTGACCGGCCGTTCCAAAACGTCTATCAGGGTCGGACCGGCCGCATGGGCCGCTCTTGAGAAAGCGAGACGGCTTGCGGCCGGGCGTGAATACGCCGAAGCCTCGGCCCATTACGAAGTCGCCAGGGGAAAAGGCGCCCTCTATGAGGCCCTCGCCGGCCAGGCGCTTTGTCTGTACAAGATGGGCCGCCTTGCGGAAGCCTTGGAGCGCGCGGCTCAGGCCGCTATGGCGAGGCCCGACAGCGGCGAGCCCCATTTCATCTCCGGTCTCGCGCTCAAGGACTCCGGGCGCTACGAGCAGGCTGTTGAAGCCTTCAATCGCGCCGAAGCCCTCGGCTACAACAGCGCAGCCACTGCATATCATGGCGCTGCGGCGCGATTCCTCGCCGGGCAGCTCGACGAAGCGGAAGCGCTCTTCGAGAAAGCGGCAACTCTGTCACCCCAAAGCGCAGCGGTCTTCTACAACCTCGCGGTGACGCGAATCCGCCGCTCGCGCTGGAGAGAGGCGGCCGAGGCGCTGTCCAGGTGCGCCGAGCTGGACCCTGCCGGCATGGCCCGCTACCACGAGCTCATCTTCGAGGTCGGGCGCGCCGCCGCAGGCGAGGAGTTCCACTTCCGCGCCCATCGGATAAAGAACATGCTCGCCCTCCTCTCCGACATGGGCAGGCGATCCCTCGACGAGAGCGGCGCCGCGGCATCCTCGGATCTCCTTACCGCCATGACGGAGAAACTCGGCAAGGTCTTCGCCGAGATGTCCGACCTGCTCTCATGGGTCAGGCGCGAGCCGCTCGAGCTCGACGTCTGGGATATCCACGACGTGATCGAATCGGCCCTTGTATCCGTTGGCGGCGCTCTCGCGAGAGTGAAGATCGAGAAGGTGTTCAACACGGAGGTACCGGGTATTATCTGCGACGCCCAGGCACTGTCGGAAGCGTTTCTCAATATCATTCTTAACGCCGTCGAAGCGATGCCCGGCGGAGGAACGCTCATGATCCGCACCGGTCGCGACGCCGGCAACCGGCTCACGGTGGAGTTCGAGGACACCGGCGGGGGGATCAAGGCCAATCCGCCGGAAAAGGTGTTCCAGTTCGCTTTCACGACAAAGCCCGGCGGCAACGGCCTGGGGCTGTGCCAGGCGGCGCGAACTATCGACGAGCACGGAGGCTCGATCCGGGCGGCCAACGGCGCCCGCGGCGCAAGGTTCGTCGTGTCCCTTCCGTTCGCCGCAAAAACGGGCGAATCTGTTCGCGACATCGGGCTGAGGCCGGACCTGTCCGAGGATGTGTCGTGCCTTGCAATGCTGGATGATCCGGAGTAGCACAACCACAGGCAGCCATCGGAAGCCAACGATGGAAAAGATACTGGTTGTCGATGATCAGGTCGAGGTGTTGGAGTACCTCTCCGACCTTCTCGGCCAGAGCGGCTACAAGGTAACCGCGTGCGGGGACGCGGCGACGGCTATCGCCACTATAGAGCGCGAAGGCAGCCAGATGGGCCTTGCGATCGTCGACCTCGACCTCGGCTGCGGCAGCGACGACGGGCTCAAGCTCTTGAGCGAGATAAAGGCCCGCCAGCGCGACCTGCCCGTCATCATCCTCACCGCGCAGGCGGGAACGCGCGTCGCCGTCCAGGCCATGAAGCTCGGGGCCGTCGATTTCCTCGAAAAGGACACGTACCTCCTCGCCAACCTCACCGCAAGGATGAAGAAGGCTACCGATTTCCTTAAGATCATCCGGGAGAATCGCCGGCTTAAGGAGGAAACGGAAAGCCTGCGGCAGGAGGCGGAGTACTACAAGGAGCTTGCCGGCCTCAAGCGGCGTCTCGTGGGCGCCTCGCGCGCGCTGCGGCAGTGCATCGCGGAGGCTGAGGCGGTCGCCGCCGCGCCAAGGCCGGTCCTCATCATCGGCGAGAGGGGCTCCGGCAAGGAGCTTGTAGCCGCCTACATACATCAGAAGTCGAAGCGTTCGACCGGCCCCTTCATCGCCGTTAACTGCGCCGCGTTCAGCGGAAACCTCCTCGAAAGCGAGATGTTCGGACACGAGAAGGGCGCCTTCACCGGCGCGGCAGGCAGAAAGCCCGGCCGATTCGAATTGGCGGACGGCGGCACGCTCTTCCTCGATGAGATCGGCAACATGTCGAGCGACTTCCAGCATATGATCCTTCGCGTGGTCGAGTACCAGCGGTTCGAGCGTGTCCAGGGCACTGAGACTATCGAGGTGGACGTGAGGATCCTCGCGGCCACAAACGCCGACATGGATGCCCTCATGGAGCGCGGCGAGTTCAGGCGCGACCTGTACGACCGCCTCGCATTCAAGGTCATCAAGGTCCCGCCCCTGCGGGAACGCTCCGAGGACATCCCCGCCCTCGTCGACTACTTCTTGGAGGAACTCCGCCGCGACGTGCCCAGTCTTGCCCGCAAAAAGTTCACCCCGGCGGCAATCGCGAAACTCCGCGAGTTTTCATGGCCCGGCAACATCCGCCAGTTGAAGAACGTGGTGGAGCGCCTGGCCCTGGAAACCCCCGGTTGCGAGATCAGCGAGACCATGATCGCGCTGGAGGACAACGGCGCGCACGTCACAGGCAAGACCCTGACCGAGAAGATTGAGAACTTCGAGAAGTCCCTTATTCAGCAGGCGCTTGTGTCGGCGGTGGGAAATCAGAGGGCCGCGGCGCGTGAGCTCGGCATAACCTACGACCAATTCAGGCATTACTACAAGAAGCACGGCCTCAGCGCAAGAGAATAGCGAAAGGGCTCTATGGCCAGGAAAGCGAAATCAGCATCTCCCCTCCCCTTGAAGCGAACCAGCCTCGATGGCGCCTGGACACTCAGCGGCAGCCTCCCTTCCGGCGAGGCGATTGAGATAGCGGCCAGGGTCCCCGGCGTTGTTCACTGGGATCTGGAGCGTGCCGGAATAATCCCCAATCCAAGTCTGGACGCCAATGAAGCCGACGTGCAGTGGGTGGCGCTTCAGACATGGTCCTACAAGCGGACTTTCACCCTGACAAAGCGCGCGGTTGAGGCCGACCACGTGGAGCTGGTTTTCGACGGCCTCGATACAATCGCCGCGATTTCCCTTAACGGCGAGTACGTAGGTCGCGCCGAGAACATGTTCGTCCCGCACCGCTTTGACGTGAAGAAGCTCGTCACCGCCGGTGAGAATGAGATTGAGGTGGTGTTTTCGTCGCCCGTTGAAGAAGGGCTCAAGCTTCACAATGAATACAAAAGCGTGCGCCTCTATGAAGGCGAAGACAACCCTCGCGCGTATCTTCGCAAGGCGCAGTATTCCTTTGGCTGGGACTGGGGCCCGAAAATCACTACGTCCGGCATCTGGCGAAGCGCTTACATAGAGTCCTGGAACGCTTCGCGAATCGCAAGCGCTTTCTGGCGCACGACAAGAGCCGACGCCGAATCCGCTCGCGTGGAAATCGAGGTCGAGTGCGTCGGCGCATCGCGATGCGAGGTGCGGGCAACGCTTTCGCGAAACGATGCTTCGTTCTCGGTTGACCTTGAAAGGACCAAAGTACCGGGCGGCGCAACCTTCAGCGGCAGTCTGGATATCGAGAATCCCGATCTGTGGTGGCCGGCCGGCCAGGGGGAGCAGTGCCTCTACGATGCCGAGGTCTTGCTGAAGACTGATGGAAAGACCGTCGACCGCCGCTCGTGCCGGATTGGCGTCAGAACCGTCGACCTCGAGCGTGAATCGGACGATGAGGGCGAGAGCTTTGTCATCGTCGTCAACGGACGCGAGATATTCTGCAAAGGCGCCAACTGGATCCCCGCCGACACCTACCTGCCCCGCATCACGGCCAAGGACTACGACGAATGGGTGCGCCTCGCGGCAGACGCCAACATGAATATGCTGCGCGTCTGGGGCGGAGGCATCTACGAGTCCCCCGCGTTCTATGAAGCATGCGACAAGAGAGGCATAATGGTCTGGCAGGACTTCCCCTTCGCCTGCGCAATGTACCCCGAAGAAAAGTGGTTCCTCAAGAACGTCAAGAAGGAAGCGGAGGCGGCTGTCAGGATCCTCCGCAACCACCCATCGATAGTCATCTGGTGCGGCAACAATGAGAACCACTGGGCCGCCGTCTCGTGGTGGCCCAAAGACCCCTTTGGCGGCAAGACCGTTTACGACAAAATGCTGCCGACGCTCCTCAAGCGCCTCGACCCCTCGCGCCCCTACTGGCCGGGCAGCCCTTACGGCGGCAAAGACCCCAACTCCGCCGAGCAAGGCGACCGCCACGCATGGAATGTGTGGTCCGGATGGAAGGATTTCCGCGATTACCTGGCCGACAAGGGCCGCTTCGTCAGCGAATTCGGATTCCAAGGGTGCCCCGAGATGGAAACGGTCGCCGAGTTCGGCCCGCTCGCCGAGCTGCAGCCTCACACCCCCCTCTTCGAACGGCACAACAAGATGATCGAGGGTCCCGAGAGGCTAGCGCGATTCCTCGCCGGATTCTTCAGGATGCCGACCGGCTTGGAGGAGTTCGTGTATCTAACGCAAGTCCTCCAGGGAGAAGCAATCAAGACGGGCGTCCTCCACTGGCGAAGCCGCATGATGAAGACCGCCGGAGCGCTTTACTGGCAGCTCAACGACTGCTGGCCGGTCACCTCATGGGCGTCAGTCGATTACAAGCGGCGGCCCAAGGGGCTCTATTACTACACCAGGCGCTTCTTCTCGCCCGTTGCTGCGCGCGTTGCGAAGCTTCAGGATGGGGTCTCCGGCTGGGTAATAAACGACTCTACGGCGAAGGTCGAGGGCGACCTCCTCATCCAATGCATTACTGTCGACGGAACGGAGGCGGGCGCGCTCCGGGAACACGTGGAGCTTGCCCCCAACAGCGTCCATCACGCAGGCCCCTACAAGCCGGATCTCTTCGGCATCGACGACCCGACGAGGCAGGTGCTCGTCGCGACATTCCGCTCATCGGATGGGACAGTCTCAAGAGACGTCGGCTTCATCAACCGTCCAAAGCACATGCGTCTCGGCGACCCCGGCCTTGACTGGGAGATCAGCGGGCAGAACGGGCGCTTCACGGTTACCCTCTCGGCAAAGTCGCTCGCGTACGCGGTCTACCTGAGACTGCCCGGGACAAAGGCGGAATTCTCCGACAACTTCGTTACGCTCCTGCCGGGCGAGTCGATCGACGTGGAAGTCAAAGGTTCGCGGCTCAATGCCTCTCAGGCAGCGCGCAGGCTCGAGGTGAAGTGGGTCAGCGGCGGCCTTTAGCCCACGCAAATGGCCGCGCGACGGGTGTTTTTGTAGGGGCGGGGCTCCGTACCCGCCCTGGCTGGAAAGCCGAATTCGCACTATCCGAAGATAGCGCCCTTAGTCGGCCAACTCCCATAGGTTCGAAAACACACATATCGGCAGACAGCCGAAGACCTCAGAGCGCTCGTCGCCCACTGCTGCCAGCATTATCCCGGCAGCGCCGCTATCTCGTCCTCTATCCCCAACAGCCTCGCGGCGTTTCTCCACCAGACGAGTTCCTGTATCTCCTGCGGCACGTTGAGCGCGGTCATGAGGTCGCGCATGAAGTCAAACATGTAGACCGTCGCGGGATTGTCGGTTCCGAAGGTGAACTTCCTGAACAGGCCATAGTTGACGTTCTCGTCGAAGAGCTTGTGCTCCCATACGCCGGGGCCGAATTCATCAAGCGTGCGGAATTTGAGAATATGCCGCAAGTAGGAAAGCGGCGTCGCCCGCACCGTGCCGCCCGAAAGGTCCCAGAAGATGTTGGGATACGAGAGCGCCAGCGAGCAGGCGTCCGTATACCAGGGGTTGCCGAGATGGTAGCCGATGATGCGAAGCTCGCCAAAGCGCCTCACGATCCGGTCCAGCGTCATCGGCTGCATCCAGAGGTTTGACGTGTCCTCAGCGACTTCGCCGGATACGTAGCCTGTGTGAAACGTCGCGATCATGCCGTGCGCGAGAACCTTCTCATAGAAGGGGAAGAACGCATCCGAGTCGTAAGGCGCGCTGGGTGAAATGAATTTCGCCCCCTTGAACCCCTCCCCATGGTACCTGTCTATGATCTCCGGCTTGTCCCTGCCGGGATAGACTATGCCGAGGCCGATGACAAGCTTCGGATACTTTTCGAGAGCGATTCGCGCCTTCTTGTCGCCGATGAGGCATATCCTCACCACGCCGTCGTACATGTAGTGAGCTACGCGCTCGTCGGGATCCTGGTCTTCCCAGACGTGGCCGTGGACGTTGATGATCTTCACTTGGTGCCCCCTGGAACTGGCAACCGCAGTTATCTGAAGAGGTTGACAATGGGAGGCCGGCTGAACGCCTGTCTGGCCGCCGTTGCCGCCTTGGCCGCACTATCCGCGTCGTTCGCCAATGCAGCAAGATCGATTTCCGCAAGCCTCAGCGCCGGGTGATTTGCGTTCGAGCGTGCTTGCTTCAGAATTGCCGCCGCCTGTTCCGGATGCCCTGCTTTCACATAGAACGCCGCGCCCCACAGAGCGCGACCCACGTATGCTCCGTCCATGGCCGCCTTGGCTTCCTTGTCCGCCAGCTCATAGTCGTCGGCCGCCAGCGCGAGCTCGGCAAGGCGCGCGTGAAACACCCACGGCCATGCCTCTGTAGCTACAGCGCTTGTCCTGTCGAGAATGGCCCCTGGCATGGGAAAGCGCGAGTAAATGTCGATAAGCCTTGCAGTGTCCACCGTGTTCAGTTTCGTCTCAAGCGCGAAGGCTATGCGGCTGCGGGCTTTGTCCGTCACGCCAAGGGTGAGTTCGGACTCGATAAGGTCGACAAGCACGCGAGAGAACGGCACCGAGCCGTAGAGGTTGAGCGCCGCCCTGCTGACTTCTTCGATGGGTCGATTGGGCGCAACCGCGGCAAGTCGGTTCAGGTTCTCCGCGTCGTCGCCGTCGCGCCCCGCCGCGGCCTGCGCCGCGGCCAGGGCGGTCCCGGCATCAAGAAGCATCTCCGCGCGCTCCGAGAGGCTTCGATAGAAGAGGGACATAAGCTGCGCATCCGCGCCAAGCGGGCCCTTCTCAAGCTGGCCTCCTATGGTCATATAGCCCTGTACAGCCGCGGCCTTCTGCGGCATGCTCACCTCGATGTGGGCGGCCTTTGCGTCGAAGGACGTCTGCGTCAGCACCCTTCGTTCGAGCATCCCGGCCGCCTTGGCGATCGCGCCTTCCTCGGCAAGCCCGCGCAGGGCCTCGCCGAAATGCTTTGGATCCAGATCCATCGAGAGGTCATCCAGCATCGTGAATGCGGCGGTTGCGTGTATCTTCTGGCCCCTCTCGGCGAAGAAATTGCCAACTGTGAGCCACGTCTCCGCCCCGCCCTTCGTCGCCAGGGCGAAGAGAAGCTCGCGCGCATCGTTCCACCTGTCCTTCTTTCCATAGAGGTCGGCAAGCGCGATATATGCCTCCCCGGGCGCCCCCGGACCGGCGGCAAGCGCCGACTTGTACAAGTAGATTGCTTCGTCATCGCGTCCGAGCCCCACGTCGGCGTCGGCGAGCGCGATGTCGCGCTCCTGGGGCTTCTTGCCCGCGCTTATGCGCCCGACAATAGCAAGGGCCTCATCCGCTCGTTTGAGTTTGATAAGCGCGTCCTTCTCGAGAAGCATTATCAGCTGGCTTCCGGGGAAGTCCTTCTCGCGACTGCGGCAGTAGTCTACGAGACTGTCCAGGCCGCCAAACCGCTCGAACAGGGTGATGAATTGCTCCACGCGGGTGGATCGGCTCACAGGTTTCCTGGCTTGGGCATCTATGAACTGCTTGAGCGCCGTCATGGCCGTCGTGCGTCCGAGTTCGAGACGCCCCGTATCGAGGTAGTAGTTGGCGAAAAGCCTGCTTCCTTCCCAGTTGAATCTCGTCTGGGCGCCAATATCGCTGGCAATCTCGAACTTCTCGAAAAGACGATCCGAAAGATCAATGTCGCCGATAGCGCGGACGAATTCCGACATCATCCGCGCTTCCTGCGGCTTGGGATTGCCAATCGTGTCGGCGTCCGCGACAGCCGAGAGCGCCGCCGCATCGCCGATGGAGAGTATGCTATCCAGGAGATCAAGATGCGCGTTCTCGCTGGGCCCGGTCTTGCTGCCGAACGCCGACATGAGCGTCGTCTGGGCCGACCACGCGTCCCCTGCGTTGAGCAATGCCCCTCCGTAAAGCCCTTCCGCTTCGCCGGACGGGTGGAATCGGTTCAGGAGCTTGAGCACCTCAGCCCTCTCGGCCAGGAGGCCGGCGCCCTCGAGGATAATCGCTCTGTCGATGAACTCCGGCGCGCCGGCGCTGGCGTCGGTCCTGGTCCTGGCCAGGAAGCTCTCAAGCGACGCCGTAACGTTCGCCATGTCGACCAGCGGCGCCAGTTGCTCCGAGTGGTCCGCGACGATTTCGTCGAGAGTTTCTTCCGGCGCGGCGGCAGGAAGGTTGAGCTCCGAGAGAAAGCGCCTCATCGCTTTATTCGCATCCGCGCGAAAACCGAGGCGGTCGAGAATCCCGACAAGCTCGCGACGCGTGTCGGCGTCTGTTCCAGCGGCAAACGCCGGCGCAAGGACAAGCTTGACCGCTTCATCCCGAAGCCCCCACGAAGCCAGCGCGTCAGCGAAAAACGCCTTGTCCGTCGCCGATGCGTCCGCGGCGGCTCCCGAAACGAGAGACGGCACTTCTTCGGGGGGCTTGTGCCACTTGAATGCGTGCGCAAGGGCCTTGATCGACTCTACCTTGTTCTCGCCCGAGAGCTGCGAGACCGCCGCTGCTATCGGCTTTATGTTCTCCGCAAGGCTCCCTTGGGCGCGGGTGGTTTCAATCGTGAACTGCACAAACCGCCCGCCCTGGCCGCCGCCTGCAAGGATCTCGAGCAGCAGTCTGAGTTGCGTTGATCGCAGGCCCGCCAGCTCTGCGAAAACCGCCCTTTTGTACAGGAGCGTCTTTGTCTTCTGGGCCTCGTATGCCTTGGTGGTCTGCTGATATGCGCTTTCATTGGCGTTTGCCGTGGAATTGCCATAGAGGGCGATTGTCTGGCTGCGAACTGCAAGAAATGAGGCCTTTTCTGGTTCCTGCGGCCACGCTGTAACTGCGCAGCACGCCACTACGATGAATGCCGGGAGAACCAACTGCGCATGCCTCATGTTCTCCTCCTTCGATGATGTTGTAACCTGGATTATAAACGTAAGTCCTGTAGTGACAAGGAATCTATGGAAATATGCGACCGACGTGCATCGGAACGTTTCATACGTGCTTTTTGTCATATTTTATGGGCGGATGCTGACCGGTTGACTCTTTCCCTCTGGGGGCTATCATAGACTCTCCATTCGCTGCTCCCACGAGGAGTTGAACCCGGCAGGAGGGGATCATGGAAGCGAAAGACTTCATCTACATGGACCATGCGGCTACGACGCCCACGGATAAGCGGGTTGTCGACGCGATGTTGCCATATTTCAGCGAGAACTTTGGAAATCCTGCCACCCTCTACCACATAGGGATGGAAGCCGACAGGGCCACGGAGGCCGCGCGAGTCACGGTCGCCTCTGCCATCAACGCCGCTCCGGAAGAAATCTTCTTCACCAGCGGTGGCACGGAAAGCGACAACTGGGCCATCAAAGGCGCCGCATACGCGCTCGAAAAAAAGGGGCGGCATATAGTTGCGTCAGCGATCGAGCATCATGCGGTCCTCGAAACCGTCGAATTCATGAAGAAGGTTGGCTGGGACACAACCGTGGTGCCGGTGTCCAAGGAGGGGTATGTCGACCCGGACGCGGTCGCCAAAGCCCTCCGGAGCGATACGGTGGTGGTCTCTATCATGCACGCGAATAACGAGATCGGGAGCATTCAGCCGATCATGGAAATCGCGAAAATCGCCCGCGAAAAGGGCGTGCTCTTTCATACCGACGCCGTGCAGACGGTAGGCAAGGTCCCGGTTGACGTGAAGGCCCTCGGCGTGGACATGCTTTCGGCGTCGGCGCACAAGTTCTATGGCCCTAAAGGCGTTGGCTTCATGTACTTACGTAAGGGCACGAGGACAACGCCCTTTATGCATGGCGGCGGCCAGGAGCGTAACAAGCGCGCGGGCACCCACAACGTCCCCGGCATCATCGGGATGGCCAAGGCATTGGAACTCGCGCCCGAAAGCTTCAAAGACGCCCAGAGGCTGCATGACCTCGCGGAGATGCTCTGGGAGGGGTTGTCCAAGGCCATTCCCGACATCCGGCGTAATAGCCCCTCGCACGACGTGCTGCCGGGGTTCCTGAACATCGTCATAGAGGGCGTCGAAGGGGAAGCGATGCTACTGAGGCTCGATTCAAAGGGCGTGGGCGTATCAAGCGGCTCTGCCTGCACGACGGGGAGCCTGGAACCCAGTCACGTGCTTCTCGCCATCGGCTTGCCGGCGGAAGTCGCGCACGGTTCGATAAGATTCACCCTTGGGCGCGAGAATACCGAGGAGCATGTGAAGCACGTCATAGGCGAATTCCCGGGAATAGTGCAGATCCTGAGGCAGATGTCCCCCACCTACAGGAAGGATTGCAGAAAACAGGGAGGAATCGGGTAATGCAGTATAGCAAGAAGGTGCTCGAGCACTTCGCGAACCCGCACAACGTCGGTTTCATCGAGAACGCCGATGGGCTCGGCCAGGTAGGCAATCCCGTGTGCGGCGACGTCATGAAGATCACAATCAAGGTCAGAGACGACCGCATCGAGGATATCAAGTTCCAAACGCTCGGCTGCGGGGCCGCCGTTGCGACGTCGAGCATGGTAACCGACCTCGCCAAGGGCAGGACCCTTGACGAAGCGATGAAAATAAGCCGCGACGACGTAGCCAACGAGCTTGAGGGACTCCCCCCCGCGAAGATGCACTGCTCCAATCTCGCCGCTGACGCGCTGCGAGAGGCGATAGCGGACTATCGCAGGAAACAGGCCGCGAAATAGGCGTCCGGAGGTGCGGCGTGAAGCGCTTTGGAGTCGCTGCGGCGCTCATTTTCGTAACTCTTGCCGTGGTCTTGCTTTCCGGCTGTGCGGGGAAGAAACCCATACCCGCGATCGACTTCACGCTTAAGGACCTTTCCGGTAAGTCGTGGACGCTTTCGGAACTCAAGGGCAAGTCCAACGTCCTTTTGCACTTCGGGACAACCTGGTGCCCCCCGTGTGTCGCCGAGATACCGGCCTTGAACGACCTCCGCAGGAAGCACGGCGACGAGCTCGTGGTGCTTTACGTCGATTCGGCCGAAGCGGAAGGCGTTGTTCGTAACTTCGCTAAGGATAAAGGCATAGAGTACACTACCCTTCTCGATACGACAGGAGATGTTTCAAACAACTACAAAGTCACCGCGATCCCTCAGAATCTGCTCGTCGACAAGCAGGGCATGATTGTCTCACGAACGATCGAAATACCGGACAAGGCGATAGCAAAACTCCTCGGCCAATAGTGCCTCTCAAAGGCGCCGAAACGTCTGAAACGCCCGCATTTTCGACACGAAAAGTGGTTGCAAGCGTACCCCAAAAAGCGTATCATAGATTGGATTAGGAACCGTTACTTTTTCAGCGCACTCACACCGGCTGTCGGTTCAATGAAAGGAACGAAAAATGGCAAGGAAGTTAGTTACCACTGACGGGAACACCGCCACGGCGGACGTAGCGCATGCGACCAACGAAGTATGCGCTATCTACCCGATCACCCCGTCATCCAACATGGGGGAATTGGCGGATGAAAAGAGTGCCCGGGGCGAGAAGAATATATGGGGGACGGTGCCGGTAGTCGCTGAGCTTCAGTCCGAAGGCGGCGCGGCGGGAAGCATCCACGGCGCGCTGCAGGCCGGCGCCCTATCGACCACGTTCACTGCATCACAGGGCCTTCTCCTGATGATCCCCAACATGTACAAGATCGCCGGCGAATTGACCTCGACGGTCTTTCACGTGTCGGCCAGATCGCTTGCGTGCCAGGCGCTGAGCATCTTCGGCGACCACTCCGACGTAATGGCAGTCAGGCAGACGGGTTTCGCCCTCATCTGCTCCGGAAGCGTACAGGAAGCGGGCGATATGGCGCTATGCGCACAGGCGTCCACCCTGGAATCGCGCGTGCCGTTCCTGCACTTCTTCGATGGTTTCCGCACGTCTCACGAAGTCAATAAGGCTGAAGAATTGACCTTTGACGACATGCACGCGATGATCGACGACGACCTCGTCGCCCAGCACCGCGCAAGAGCCCTGTCGCCCGACCACCCCGTTATCCGCGGCACTGCGCAGAACCCGGACGTATACTTCCAGGGGCGCGAGACCGTCAACAGGTTCTACGACGCATGCCCCGGGATCGTCCAGAAGACTTTCGACAAGTTCGCTAAGATCGTCGGCAGGCAGTATCACCTGTTCGATTACGTCGGCGCTCCGGACGCGGACCGTGTCGTTGTGATGATGGGCTCGGGCGCGGAAACCGCGCACGAGACGGTCGAGTATCTCACCAAGCAGGGTGAGAAGATAGGTCTCATCAAGGTCAGGCTCTACAGGCCCTTCTCGACAGACGCATTCGCCGCAGCTCTGCCCAGGACGGTTAAGTCTATTGCGGTCCTCGACCGCACAAAGGAGCCGGGCGCCACGGGCGAGCCGCTCTACATCGACGTCCGCACCGCGATCGGCGAAGCGATGCGCGCCAAGAAGACCTCCTTCACGGAGTATCCCACCATCGTCGGCGGCAGGTATGGCCTCGGTTCCAAGGACTTCACCCCCGCGATGGTCAAGGCCGTCTACGATAACCTCAAGGCCGCCGAGCCGAGGAATCACTTCACAATCGGCATAGAGGACGACGTCACGCACCTTAGCCTCTCGTACGACCCCTCCTTCTCCACTGAAGGCAGCGACGTGGTCAGGGCGGTCTTCTATGGCCTCGGCGCGGATGGCACCGTCGGCGCGAACAAGAACTCAATCAAGATCATCGGCGAGGAGACAGACAATTACGCGCAGGGTTATTTCGTTTACGATTCGAAGAAGGCCGGCACGGTAACCGTCTCGCATCTCCGATTTGGCCCAAGGCCGATCCGTTCGTCGTATCTTGTTACGCAGGCGAGCTTTGTGGCCTGTCACCAGCCGCCGTTTCTTGAGAAGTACGACATGCTCAAGGTCGCGATGCCGGGAGCAACGTTCCTCCTGAACAGCCCCTACGGCCCCGACGAGGTCTGGGACAAGCTTCCGTACGAGGTGCAGAAGGACATCATCGACAAGAAACTCAGGTTCTACGTAATCGACGCCCTCAAGGTCGCCAGGGCCACCGGCATGGGCGCCCACATAAACGTCATTATGCAGACGTGCTTCTTCGCCATCTCGGGCATATTGCCGAGAGAGCAGGCGATAGAAGAGATCAAAAAGGCCATCAAGAAGACCTACGGCCGTAAGGGCGAAGAGGTCGTCAAGAAGAACTACAAAGCGGTCGACGACACGCTGGCCAATCTGTTCGAGGTGAAGGTACCCTCCAAAGTGACCGCCACCGTGCACCGTCCCCCGACGGTCGCGCCGACCTCGCCGGAGTTTGTCCAGGATTTCACCGCGACCATCATGCGCGGCGAAGGAGACCTGATCCCTGTGTCCAAGATGCCCGTCGACGGCACGTTCCCGAGCGGCACTACCCGCTACGAGAAGCGCAACATCGCCGACAGGATACCCGTCTGGAACGCGGACACCTGCATACAGTGCGGCAAGTGCTCCATCGTGTGCCCGCACGCGGCGATTCGCCTGAAGGTCTACGACAAGTCGCTTCTCGCGAAGGCCCCCAAGACCTTCAAGAGCGCGGATGCCAAGGGCAAGGAGTTCGCCGGAATGAAGGCGACCATACAGATCGCTCCGGAAGACTGCACCGGCTGTGAAGTCTGCGTCAACACGTGCCCCGTCGCGAAAAAGGACGCGGAAGGCAAGGTCACGGAGCACGCGATAAACATGGCTCCCCAGGCGCCTATCCGCGAGCAGGAGCGCGAGAACTGGGAGTTCTTCTTCAACCTGCCCGACATGGACCCCGCGAAGATCAACGTCGCCACGGTCAAGGGCAGCCAGCTGAGGCAACCTCTCTTCGAGTTCTCCGGCGCGTGCGCGGGCTGCGGCGAGACGCAGTACGTCAAGCTCCTGACGCAGCTCTTCGGCGACAGGGCGCTCATCGCCAACGCGACCGGATGCTCGTCGATCTATGGCGGCAACCTGCCCACGACTCCTTACAGCAAGCGGCCGGACGGCAGAGGTCCGGCGTGGTCCAACTCGCTCTTCGAGGACAACGCGGAGTTCGGTTACGGCATGAGGCTCGCCGTGGACAAGTTCACCCAGTTCGCGGTAGAGCTCCTCGACAGGTGCGATCCGCTCAAGGCTTACCCGCAGCTTATCGATGCCCTCAAGAACTCCCCTCAGACGAGTTCGGCCGAGATCGAGGAGCAGCGCAAGCGCGTCGCCGAGCTCAAGAAGGTGCTCTCCGGCAAGACCGACGCCGTCTCGAAGCAGCTCATGACCATCGCCGACCACCTCGTCGAGAAATCGATCTGGATCGTCGGCGGCGATGGCTGGGCGTACGACATCGGCTACGGCGGGCTCGATCACGTCCTCGCCAGCGGCAGGAACGTGAACGTCCTCGTCCTCGATACCGAGGTCTACTCCAACACCGGCGGGCAGATGTCCAAATCGACGCCTCGCGCGGCGGTAGCCAAGTTCGCCGCGGCGGGCAAGCCCGTCGCCAAGAAGGACCTCGCTCTGATCGCGATGAGCTACGGCACGATCTACGTCGCGCGCGTGGCCATCGGCGCAAGCGACGCCCAGGCGGTGAAGGCGTTCGTCGAAGCCGAAAGCTACGACGGGCCGTCGCTGATTCTCGCCTACTCGCACTGCATCGCACACGGCATCGACATGGCTCACGGGCTCGACGAGCAGAAGAAGGCCGTCGCGTGCGGTTACTGGCCGCTCGTCCGGTTCGACCCGAGGCTCGCGGCTGAGGGCAAGAATCCTCTGCAGATAGATTCCAAGGCCCCGTCGATGGCGTTCAAGGATTACGCCTACGGCGAGAACCGCTACCGCAGCCTCTCGCTCACGAACCCAAAGGCCGCCGAGGAGCTCCTCAAGCTGGCCGAGAAGGACGTCGCCAACCGCGTCCATATCTACCAGCAGCTCGCCGGCATGACGGTGAGCGGCGACGGCGACGGAGAGAAGAAGGCGTAAGCCTTTATCCCGACAGCAGTTACGAGGGGGCGTCTCGACCGAGACGCCCCTTCTCTTTTCGATGACTTGGCGCCCTCGCCAACAGGAGGGGCAGGAATGAAGGGACTATAGCCCCGAAGCGACGAAAGTGCCTGAAACTGCCCATTTTCGACAGAATAACGGCATTTCGCAAAAGAGGACTCATAGTACGCTCAAGTTCATTCCGGACCGCGCGGCGTCGCAGCCTGGCGCGCAGCTATCGCCGCCCGCTCTGAATCTCCTTTCGATATGTCCTGGTAAGCGCATCGAATTCGTTGTCACCCATCGGCCGGCGGAAGATCAGGACAACGGACACTCCGGAGGATCCGGTGGAGGCAGAGGTCCTGCCATTCGTCATCACCCGCGCATCGAACGGGCCGGCGTCGTACGCGGCCAGACCCCTGCTCTCCCAGTAGCGCGACGGCATCTCCTCAGTCGCATTTCGGCCGTTCGATGTGGCGCCTGCTGTCCTCTCAAGAGCGGTAGCGAGTATCTGCCTGTTGTAGAGACTCGCCTGAACAAGCATGAGGAAGCGATCCGCCTCCTGCCCCTCTCGCCTGTCGTACATTCTGTCGCGTTCCCTGTACGCCTCCCTGACAAGCGAGATAATCGCCGGACGGGATTGGTAAAGCCTGAGGTTCGCGGCAATGAGCGCAAGCGAAAAGAGTTTGAGCCGCAACCCGGCGAAGGTCGGCGCGCCGTTTGCATTGTTCGACATTTGGAGCGAAGGCCCGGCGGAAGAAGGGGTCCCGGCCGGCACCTTGCGGCGGCCATCCGCTACCACCCTCCAATTGCCGTCGAAGAGTGGTACGTAGTGGCGGAGAGCGGCGGCAATCTCGCTGTCGATGAGCCCAGACGCCTGCTCTTTGGGCATCGCCGACAACTCCTGCAGCGCCTTCCTGAACCTCCTGTTCGACACTATGTCCTCGATGTCTCTGCATCCCTTTTCGGGATACAGGGGCATCTCTATTCCTGACGCACCATCGGACATAAGGGGCGAGCGATACCCTTCGATATCGGATAGTTTCGAAATGGTCGTCTGGAGCGGTTCGTTTCGGAGCCCGGCTATTTCCTGCGCAACCCGTCTTTCATATGCCTGGACAGGCGTCAGTGGCGGGTGTTCAGATGAGGCGTCTGTGGACTCCTGGCCGGAAGCATGCGACAAGGCTGACACGGCCGGATCGAAGCCGCGCTCTGCGTAAGCAAGCGATACCCAGGCGCTGCCGCTACGGCAGGGTTCACACACGGCGAACCCCGCACACAGGACGATACTCACCCCGAAGGCATGCGCTCTTGAGGGATCCATGAAATGTGATTCTCGCCTGTCCCGTGTGAAAGTCAACGTCCGTCAGCCCGCCCGGGTCGGCCGGCTATAGCCGAGTCTGAACCCTTAGCGGGACAAGAGACCGCGAACCCCGCTATGGCAGATTCGCAGCATCGGCACGCTGTAGCGACGGAAAATGCGTGAACACAGCGAAGAACCGGTTACAATGCATTGCGCCGCAGGGCTGACTGCGGCACTCGGCGATCCGGAGGAAGGCCGGATGAGTGACGATATTCGCGATGTGTCACGCACGTCTCCGTTCTCGCCCCTTAAGGGGGTTTCGCGGAGCGGCGCGCGGGAAAAGCTCTCCGACGGCGAGCAGGGGTCCGGGGGCGAAGGGCGCGACACACAGGACAACGGCGACGAACAGGCAGACGCTTCGGCGGCTGTCGAGCAGCTTGACGCCGAGGTTCGCTCAGCCAACGCCCGCCTTGCGGCCGCGGGCAAGAACGTGCGCCTGCGCCTCGCAGGCGGCAAGTCCGCTCCGGTCATCGACGTTCTCCTTCTCGAAGGCGCGCAGGTGAAGGTGATGTCGAGACGCATCGCGCCGTCGGAGATCGAGTCTTGGATTGCCCGGATAGAAACCTCGGAAGGACTTCTGTTGGATGACACAATGTAGACTCTTGCGAAGGAGCGTTTCATGGCGGTGATAACTATCGCCCGCGAGATGGGCAGCGAAGGCGACGTGCTTGGGCTTGAGCTGGCGGATACCCTCGGTTACGCGTTCCTCAATAAGGAGATCATCCACAGGGTCGCGGACCGCATGGGCAGCTCCGATGAGGAGATCGAGCAGTACGATGAGAAGACCGACAACTGGCTCATCCGGATACTGACCCAGACGTTCGCTTCTCATCCTGATATGGCGGCATACTACAGCACGTTTGCCTATGTCGAGCCGACCTACGTTTACGGCGTCGCGGAGCCCTACGTCTATTACCAGGTGCCGCCCGGGCGAACCAAGGAGGTCGACCCGGAGAAGGTGCGCAAGAATTTCGAAGCCATCATTCGCGAGGCCGCCGCGAAAGGTAACATCGTTATCGTAGGCCGCGCCTCGCAATGTATCCTCAAGGATATGCCCGGCGCCTTCCATCTGAGAACCGTCGCGCCCCTGGACTGGCGGATCCGAAACGTAGTGCGTGATAATCCCGATCTTTCCAATGAAGACGCCGCCGAACTCATCAACCGCAATGACAAGTGGCGCGAGCGATATCTCGCCGTGAATTACCGCGAGGATTGGCACAATCCCCTCCTCTACCACGCAATCCTCTCCATGGATAAGTGGAACCGCGCCAAACTCCTCGATTTTGTGAAATGCGGCGCCTAAGCTATAGAGATTTCGCGCCATTGTCGTAGAATAGGCCCGATCTGGCGGCATTCAGCGGTGGAACACCCCCGTATTGGTGCTTGTCTTTATTGTTAGAGGAACGTGGGGCGACTCCCAACCGGAAAGGCGAGGAGCCTCAGCCCGGAACGGAGTCCCACGGACCTCGAAAAACCTCATAGGAGGTCTGGATGGACAGGGAGAGAGTTCAAGCGGTCATCGATGACATTCGCCCGATGCTTCAAGCTGACGGCGGCGACATCGAATTGGTTGACGTGGAGCCTGAAGAAGGGGTTGTAAAGGTCAGGCTAACGGGCGCGTGCGGTTGTTGCCCGATGGCTCAGATGACTCTCCAGATGGGCGTTCAGCGCAGGCTCCAGAAAGAAATACCTGAAGTGAAGGAAGTAGTGGCGGTCTAAGCGTCAAGTACGAAAGCCGCCGATCGCCGCGAAGCGATGCCCGCCGTCAGCTCAAGCTGTAAAGGTTAGTCAGGCGAGAAGGTGCCAAGCGCGAGAGCGGGATGCACGGTACGCGAGCATAGTCCGAAATCACGGGACTTCGTAGCGGAAAGGCAAGCACGAACCTACGGGGCCGGTTAACAGCCGGCCCTTGGTCTTTCTGGGTGACGAACCTACTCCAGATCGAACACCCGCTTCATCTCGTCTATCTTCCACTGCGGAATAGGCTTGGCGCCCGGGCTCAGATTGGCGATTGTGAGCTGCTTGGCATACAGCTCAAGCGTCTGGAGATTGTTGAAGGCGTCCTGCAGCGACCGGCCCCATACGACCACGCCGTGGTTCTGCAGCAGATAAGATGAAATGCCCGGCGTCAGATGTTTCGCGAGACCGTCGGCCATTGCCTGCGTGGAAGGCGTAGCGTACTCCACGAGGGGCACCTCGGAACCGAGGAACACCATCGCTTCCGGCGAGTAGGAGGTCTTGATGGCCTCGCCGCGAATCGCAAAGGCGGTAGCGTACACCGGGTGCGCGTGGATGATGGCCGTGGCCTCAGCCAGACGGCTGTACAGGCCCAGATGCATGAGCTTCTCGCTCGACGGCTTTCCCTGCCCCTCTTTCACAGTGCAGTCAGGACCGATTCTTACAATCAGCTCGCTCGAAAGGAAACCCTTGTTCATCTTCGTGGGGGTAATGAGGAAATCCCCGTCGTCAAGCCGCGCTGATATATTGCCGCCGGTGCCCGAAATGAAGCTGAACTGAAAAAGCAGCCGGCCGATCCGGCATATCTCCTCGCGAAGCCCGCTGACATCAGTCATGTAGACTCCTTGTTGCGTTGTGTGCCGGCAGGTGTCTTGCTTTGTAGGGGCTGGCCCCCGTGCCTGCCCTCGCCGGATAGCCGAATCCGCGCAATATGAGGATCATCGGTTTGTCAACGCCCGATGCCTGTACGCAACGAATCGACGTGAGAATTAAGACCCTCCAGAGACGCTACAGTCCCAACTCCCCCGCAATCCCCTTCATCGCATCAAGCACTACGCCGACGTGCTCATTGAATTCAACGCCAAGCTCGGCTGCGGATTTCACAAGCTCCTCGCGATTGACCGCGGCAGCGAAGCTCTTGTCCTTCATCTTCTTCGTAACCGACTTCACCTCAACGTCGCCGAGCTTCTTCGACGGGCGCACCAACGCCACTGCAACGATGAACCCCGTCAACTCGTCCACAGCGTAGAGCGCCTTCGAGAGAAGGTCCGTGCGGGGCAGCCCCAGGTGGTCGCCGTGCGCCTTCACGGCATAAACTATGTCCTCCGGCAGGCCCCTCTCGGCCAACCAGCCGGCGCCGACCTCGGGATGCTCCGCCATCGTCGGATGGAGCTCGTAGTCGATATCGTGAAGGAGCCCGGTGACAGCCCACTTCTCCTCGTCCTCGCCGAAGCGCCTCGCATAGGCGCGCATCGCGGCCTCGACGGCAAGCATGTGCTTGAGGAGCGTCTCGCTCTTCACGTAAGACTTGAGAAGTGTAAGCGCTTCGTCCCGCGTCATCGCATCACTCCCCTTCCGGCCGGTCGGTCTTCTCCCCGCCGCTCTTCGACCGGCGCTCTATCGCATGCTGGAAATCGCCTATCGGCATAAGGACCCAGAGAAGGAGCGCAAGAACTCCCGCTATCCAGACAGCCCAGACCATCCAAACGCCGTACATGGCACCTCACCGGAGCAAACTCGCTTCGCTAATCGATTCTTTCCATCTTCGCGATGCGGCGCAGGTGCCGCTCTCCGCCCTCGAAGGGCGTCTCGAGCCACGCCTTGAGCATGCTGGCCCTCAGCTCGGCGTCCATGGTGCGCCCGCCGAGGCAGAGTACGTTGGAATTGTTGTGCAGCCGCGACAGTTTCGCCGTTTCTACGTCATAGGCAAGCGCCGCGCGAATGCCGGGCACCTTGTTGGCCGCGATGCAGACGCCTATGCCCGTTCCGCATGCCAGAATTCCGCGCTGGGCTCTGCCGTCGGCAACCGCTTTGCCGACCTCGTGCGCAAAATCGGGATAGTCGCTGCTTACCGTGCTGTTGGCGCCGAAATCAATCACCTCATACCCAAGTGCCTTGAGCTGCTTCTTGACTTCCTCCTTAGCCTCGAAGCCGGCATGATCGCTGCCGACCGCTATCTTCATATTTCTTCCAGCCTTTCAAGTATGGCGTCCCTGAGTTTGTCGCGCACGCGGCGGTAAACCGCCTCGGATGAGCCTATCGGATCAGGCACCTCGGAGCCGTCCGGCGTGACCATGTGAGTACGCGCCACGGCAGCGGCGTCGACCTCCCTGACCGCATCGATGTGGTGCGGCGACATTACAAAAATCTCATCGGCGTCGCGCGCAAGCTCCGCCGTCAGCGGCTGCGAGCGATGCGAGGTTATGTCGATATTGAGCTCTTTCATCACGCGAACGGCCTCCGGCGAGGCGGGCGTGCCGGTAAGCGCCGCCGTTCCCGCCGAGATGATGCGATAGCCGGCTTCTTCAAGGTCGCGCGGCTCCGTCCCGAGCCTGTCCGCAAGATACCGCCTTGCAATCCCGGCCGCCATCGGGCTGCGGCAGAGGTTGCCCGTGCAGAGGAAAAGTATCGTGCGCGTCACGGCGCGCTTGATCTCTTCCTGCGTAATCGCGCCCTTGCGCAGTATCCTGAACGCCCCTTCCGATGACACCTCGACCACCGTAGACGCCACGCCCAAGGGCGACGGTCCGCCGTCGACTACGAGATCGATGCGGCCGTCAAAGTAGTTGAGCACCTCCCGCGCCGTCGTGGCGGGCTCCATCCCGTGGGGGTTGGCGCTCGGTATTACGACCGTGGTGTCGGCCTTGAGGAGTATGTCCCGGATAATGGCCAGCCCGGGCATCCTCAGTCCCACGGTTCCGCCCGACTTGCCAGGGACGACCAGCGTCAGCGGTCCGGGCCAGAGCTTGTTGATGAGTTTTTCGGCCACGCGCGGCAACTTGCCGGCAAATCGCGCCGCATCCGACTTGAGGGGTATGCAGATGGTAAATTTCTTGTCCTCGGGGCGCCCCTTCACCTCGCGAAGGCGTTCAATTGCCCCTGCATGTTCGGCGCTGGCCGCCAGGCCATACACAGTCTCAGTGGGCACGCCGACGATGCCCCCCTTCTCAAGGGCCTCGGCCGACGCCTTGACGGCCTCGTTGTACTCGGTGCGGTCGTGAGTGCCGTAGAGTTTTGTTATCACTGTATGGCCCTAACTCCTTGATATTTCACTACTTCGAGAAGAGCGCCGCGTCCACGTGCGGGAGCGGGAAGACAGTCCGGATTCAGGCAGACAGCGTATTCTATCAGAAGCGCCTCCAAAATGCCTCTGTCTGTGACAATTACACCCTGTGCCGTCGCTTGTGTCAAGGCGCTAAGGCTCACCGTCAGCGGAAAACGCTCCAGCATGGACGACCCACGGCCGATATTAGGAAGGAATTCGCACACGAGAGTCCCAAGATGCAGGAAAAGCCCGTAGTCTTCGTAATCAGCCAGGACCCTCAGACCATTGCCGCCATCGAGGCCCCCTTTGCCGGCGGCAATATGGTTTTCGCCAAGGCTGAGAACGTAAACCGCGTCCCCAGCCAGGCCAAGCTCTTGTCGCCCGACGTAGTGATCCTCGATGACGTGTTCGACGGCACGGACTGGTTCACCATCTATGAGCGGCTTATGAGCGAGCTTTCGTTCACATTCGTGCCGATACTGCTACTCCTGGACCCTGGCCGGGTTGACGACGCGGTCGCGAAGATGCAGGCTGGCCTTGTGGACATCCTCGTGAAGCCCCCCAAACCGGCGGAGCTGAGGGCGCGCCTCAAGGCGATGCTCCAGGTCAAGGGCATACACGACCAGATGGACGAGGAGCGCATAGTCCTCCAGCGGAAGCTCGAGGATGAGCGGCGCCTCCGCGAGCAGCTCACCGCGATTAACGAGGAGTTGAAGCGCCTTTCGACCACCGACGGCCTCACCGGCCTTGCCAATTACAGGTACATGCGCAACTGGCTCACCACCGAGTTCGAGATCGCCACGCGCTACGCCCTGCCGCTCTCCGCGATAATGCTCGACATCGACAACTTCAAAGCGGTTAACGACGAGCACGGCCACCCCTTCGGCGACTTCGTCCTCAAGGGCATCGCCGATATCATCCGCGGGCAGGCAAGGCGCGCGGACTTCGCGGCACGGTACGGCGGCGAAGAGTTCGCAATCGTACTTCCGAACACTGACGGCCAGGCCGGCATCAACCTCGCGCGCCGCATCCATAACGCCATCAATAAGCACACGTTCGACGACGGCGCTCACCAGTGCCACATTACCACAAGCATCGGGATATCTAACCATCCCGCTGACGGCGTCCGGACCTCTGAGGACCTTATCGACCTCGCCGACCGCGCCCTCTACGCCGCAAAGGCCAAGGGGCGCAACCGGATTGTGTCGTGGCATGAGATGGGGTAGCGGCAAGCGGCCTTTCAGAAATAACCAAAGGGGCGTGCGGCGGCCTGCGCGCCCCCTTATACTTGGCAGCATTACTTCAGCTTGACCGTTGCCTCCGCCGTCGCGCCGCTGACAACGTCAGTTACCGTAACCTTGTACTCACCAGTCGGGTCATTGAGCGCCGACGGCAGCACAACAGTTCCTTTCCCGTTGTTCACGAGGACGTTCTTCGCGTATTCAGCGCGGAACTTGCCGTCCGGACCGAACAGATGGCACCTCACGAGCGCGGGGCCGGCCTTGCCGGTCTTGATCGCGAATTGTACGTGCTCGCCCTTTTCCGCTTTCGATGGCCCGGCAACCTTGATCTTGTTCGTGGCCGGCTCAAGCCCGAAGACGAGCGCTCCGCCGACAGTTATCGAGGTCCTGACGGTATCGGTAAGACCGAGGCTTTCGCCCGTGCGGACATTGGCAACGTGGAACTTGCCCGGCAGCTTGACCGTAATATCCTGTCTGGCAACCTGGCCGAGGTTGGTATCGGCATAGTAGGTCACTCCGTCTTTGCCTACAACGCCCTCCATGTTCTCCTTCACCATCGCGACGATTAGCGAATCCCCGAGTCTGTATCGCACTACCTGCACCGCGGCAACAGGCTTGCCGTCCGGCGCCAGCACCTTGACCACCGGCTCGACGCCCGCGTGGGTTAATAGCGCACTTACGAGAGCGCGGTAATCTGCCCCGCCGTAGTCTTTGCGGCGGAGGCCGTCGTATGTATCGAACAGCGCATTGAGGTAGATCGCACAGCCCTTGCCGGTCTTCTTGACAACTGCGGCATCCGCTTTCCCAATGGTAAGAAGCGCTGTCCCATCCGCCGCCTTAAGGTCCGGTTCGATTGCCTGTATTCCAGAAAGGTCCTGCGCGACAAGGCCCCACTTGGCGCCTTCATCGGTAACCTTCACTTCAGCAGTGCTGGATGTGGATTCCACCTGGGGCGCCGCAACGCGCTTGGAGGAAGCCGCCGTCTTGATGCCGAAGAGGTCGTTCAAGACGCCTTCCTCCCGCCACGCGCAGTGACCATCCATCACCCCTGCCATCGCATCGGCGATCACGACTCCGCCGCCGTCGACGAATGCCCTGATCCGTTTCGCTTCCGAGGGTGATATTGCTTGCGAGTACGGCAGGATGAAGACCTTGTAGTGCTCCGGAGAGAGTCCCCTTTTCTCCAACTGGTCATACGAAACGAAGTCGAACTGCATTCCGAGGTCGTTAATCGTTTCAACCCAGCCGTTGCGGTCTTCGGCGATACTGCGGGCGTCCTTCTCATGCCCCTGCGGCTGGTGGTCGTTAATCACGCTCGCCGCGTGGACAGACGCCATCGAGAAGTGCACCGCTATGCCGTCCTGCTGGCGCTCGGACTCCATGAAGAGCTTGCCGACCCCCTCGAACTTGAGCGCCTTGAACGCGTCGCCCATGTCGCGCGCGGACTTCGAGTATGTGAGGTCGGGATTAAGGTACGAGGAGAACCAGAAGATGTTGGGATAGAGCACGTTGTGAATCGCCGCCGTCCAGATGGCATTTTGAACCGCGATCCCTGACGAGCCATAGCCCGTCCAGTAGCCGATCATCGAGCCCGGCTTCGCGAACGACCTGTCGAGGTCCCACTGGTTGCCGCCGTTATACGACAGGAAATCGTCGATTACCTGGTCGAGGCGGTACCAGTCGCAGCCGTTGTAAGCGTTTGTCGCCTGCGTGCCCGACACGGCTATGTGCCCGTCAGGGTCGCCCGCGACAGCCGCGTCCCGCACCGTCTTGTACGCGTTGGTGAATTGGATTTCCATGTAAGTACGGTGGTCCGCCCACGGCGCGAAGTTGCGCGACTTGAGGGCCTCGTCGGTCGTGAATGGCACGACCTCTTCCCACGTCTTGAACGCCGTCTTCCACTCGGCGTTGAGCGCGTCAAGCCCGCCGTACTCCTTTTCGAGCCACTTACGGAATGCCGCGAGCGTCCTCTCGTCCCAGCAGAAGTCGAACGGATCGCCGTATGACGTAAGCGATCCCTCGTCGCCGACGAAGTAGTAGTCGAGGTTGTATGCCGCCTTCTTCGCCGCGGTATCCTTGACGCTTTCGGACAGCTTCCCCAGGAATTCCGGATCGTCGAGGCATGGCACCCGCGCCAGAAGCTTCTTGTCGCCCGTGCGCTTGTACAACTCCTTGCGCGTCAGGTACTGAAGCGAGCGATAGTCCTTGTCCTTCTCGAACTTCTCTATAGCGGCCTCCATGCCCTCCTTCGTCGTAGGCCCGCGGTCGTACCAGTAGATGCCGAAGCTCCCGCGCGGGATGCTGAGGCCGTTACTCACCCCGCCGCCCCATGTAAACCCGCTCATGACTCCGCCTTCGCGCACGAGCCGCGTCTGCGTGCTCATCAGAAAGCTCCTCCCGCCGCCGAACGACAGGAGCGCCTGGAACTCCTTCTTTCTTCGCTCCGACTGCACCACGAGCGCCGGCTTGACGCGTGCTTGATCTACGATCGCTCCCTTCTCGTCAACAATCTGCGCCGTGACAAACGCGTACCTGCCGAGAAAATCCGCCAACTGCGCCGTGAACGTCGCGTCTTCCTTCGCCGGCTCTTCGCTGACGTTGAGCAGCCTTTCGAGATCGTCGCTCACCTGTACGCGCGTTTTCAAACCCTTCAGGTCGCCCTTGGCCTTGACCTGAGCTGACAGCGCATCGCCGTCCCTGTAGCAGTCCGTCGAAAGCACTAAGAGTTCAATCGTCGCGCGCTTCGGCGTCTCGAAAAACGTCGTCCCCCAGTTGAGCGTCGCCTTGCTCTCCGCGTCGCGAATCATGACGTCGAAGATCTCCTTGCCGCCCGGCCAGCCCATCTTGCTTTTGAGACCCTCCCCCGGCGCCTTTATGGTATTGAGCCCTCTGGCGAGCGTTACCTCGGTATGGAAATTGCCCAACTCCTGCCCGAATTCATTCCTGCCCGTGACGTCGACAGTTACCTTTTGCTCCTTCGTCGCCGTCGATTCGAGCGTCAGGCCGTCCGGTGTCGCGGTAAGCGATGCGATCGCCACGCCGCTGTCGCGCCCCGCAGCCCACATCACAGAGCGCGCGAGAAGCGAGTATTCATACTCCCAGTAGTTCCACGCGATCCTCGCCTCAATGGGATCGATGTCGTCCGGTATGAATCCCCCCGTCGAATACGCAAGCGCCACAACGCGCCCCTTGCCGTAGTTGCGCACCGCGAGCACGGGATCATTGCCCGCTCTTATCAGCACGTCGCCATTGGCGCGATACTTGAATATGCGCCCGCCGGAAATCCCTTCCGGCAGGAGACTCATCGGCAGCCCCTCGGTGATGAAGTGCGCCGCCGAAATCGTCCACGGCTCCCTCGGCGCCGGCCGGTTCTCTCCGCCGCGCCGCCCGCCCCTGAACGCGAAAGTCTCGTCCGGTGCGCCGACCAGGGGCGAGATATCCCAGACGCGCTCATCTACCTCGGTCTCCCACGCGTCAATGGGCACCTCGTCATCGTTCGCAACCGCCTTCCAGCCGTTCATCGCCACCGGCCCCGTCGCGAACGGATGCCCCTTAACGTCGCCCACATAGGGGTACAGGAGCACAAGTCCCGCCCCATCTTCGACGCGCTTCAGTATCGCATCGCGCGTCGGCTTCGTCATGCGAGACCAGCCGTTGAGGCCCGGGATGAGCATCACTTCGAATTTCGCCGGGCCGGTCAAATCCTTCTCGACGTAGTTATACACGATGCGGAAATCGTCCCGGTCCCCTCTCCACTCGTGGCTGTAATAATCGCCTATCCCCCAGCAGTTCGCGTCCCAGCTGCGGTCGATGGTAACCGTCGTCGGCGCGAGTGACAGCCTCTGCATAAGCTCCACCATGTCGCGCCCGCCCCGAATGGACGGAATGAAGAAGCCCTTGATCGGCCCTCCGGGAAGCGCCGGCGCCCAATCCACGTGCGGCGTCTCGACCTCCGTCGAATACGTTATGTCATTCTTGTGGAAATCGCTCCCCCCCACGCCTTCATCCGCGAATGCCGCGCCGCTCGTGGTGGCCAAAAGGATTGCTGCAACAACCAGGCTTGCTATCTGCATGGGCTCCTCCAAAGTCTCACGGTCTTCATGGTGCGCGTCCTGCAATCCGCGTCCAAATGATGATACGCCTCTCGCCCCCACACACAATCCAATTCCCCAAGCGCGGCGCTGCAGCGAGTCTGTCCATCCCATTGTTTCGTAGGGGCGGGGTTCCGTACCCGCCCTTGCTGCGATACCCAATCACATCGCTAAACCGTTGTCGGCCGGCCGTCTGCACACTCTGGACAAACCCCAATCGCCTTGCGACAATCGTGGTATTCCCGATTTCACTGCGAAAGGAGAACTTATGGCGCCCAAGAAGACCAAGGACACCCGCAAAATCAAAGTCGGCATCGTAGGCTGCGGAAACATCAGCCCGATTTACTTCAAGAATATCACAAGTGTCTTCGAGATACTCGACGTCGTAGCGTGCTGCGACATCATCGGCGAGCGCGCGAAGGCGAAGACCGAGGAGTTCAAAGGCGTCGCCGCGTGCGTGAATGAAGAGCTCTACAGCCATCCCGACATCGACATCATCCTGAACATCACGCCGCCGCTCGCTCACGCGGGAGTATCCCTCGCCGCGATCAAGGCGGGCAAGACTGTCCACAGCGAAAAGCCCCTCGCCACCAACCGCGAAGACGCCAAGAAGATCCTCAAAGCCGCCGCGGCCAAGGGCGTTCGCGTCGGCTGCGCGCCCGACACCTTCCTCGGAGGCGGCCTCCAGACGTGCCGCAAGCTTATCGACGACGGCTGGATCGGCGAGCCCATCGGCGCCACGGCCTTCATGATGGGCCGCGGCCCCGAGTCGTGGCACCCCGAGCCGTTCATCTTCTACCAGGTCGGCGCCGGCCCGATGCTTGATGTAGGCGTATATTACGTGACCGCCCTCGTCTCGCTCCTCGGTCCGGTCAAGCGCGTCACAAGCTCCGCGCGAATCACCTTCCCCGAGCGCCTCATTACGAGCCAGCCCCACTTCGGCACGAAGATCAAAGTCGAGATGCCGACCTTCGTCGCCGGCGTCATGGACTTCGCCAGCGGCGCCGTGGCATCCATCGTGACCAGCTTCGACGTGTGGAAGAGCGTCCTCCCGCGAATCGAAATCTACGGCACCGAAGGATCCCTCCTCGTGCCCGACCCCAACACCTTCGGCGGCCCGGTCAAGGTCATGCGCCCCGGCGGCGAGTGGACCGATATCCCGCTCACCCACGGCTACGCCGAAAACAGCCGCGGGCTCGGCCTCGCGGACCTCGCTTATGGGCTTCGCTCCGGCCGCCCGCATCGCGCGAACGGTCAGATGGCCTGCCACGTTCTTGACGTGATGCTCGGCTTCAACGACGCCTCGGCCAAGGGCAAGCATGTCAATATCCAGAGTTCCTGCGAGCGGCCCGCCGCGCTGCCCATGGGCCTGCGCAAAGGCGTCCTCGACGAGTAAGTGACAAAGCGGTCTCACTGACAAAAGGGCTCGTGCCGTTCACGGCCCTACGGAAATGAAGCGGAGGAACAAGATGGCGACTGACAAAGTGAAGGTCGGCGTAATCGGCTGCGGCAATATTTGCAGTATCTACTTCAAGAACATGATTAACGTGTTCGAAATCCTCGACGTCGTGGCCGCGGCCGACATCCTCATGGACCGCGCCGCCGCCAAGGCCGAGGAGTACAAGGGCCTCGTAGCGATGACTGTGGGCGAGCTCCTCGAAGACAAGGACATTAAGATCGTAGTCAACCTCACGATCCCCAACGCCCACGCCTCGGTCGCGCAAAAGATCGTCGAGGCGGGCAAGTCCGTTTACAACGAGAAACCCCTCACGATCAAGCGCGAGGACGGCCAGAAGCTCCTCAAGACCGCCAAGGCCAAAAGAGTCCTCGTCGGCGGCGCGCCCGACACATTCATGGGCGGCGGGATACAGACCTGCCGCAAGCTCATCGACGACGGCTGGATCGGCGAACCGATCGGCGCAACGGCCTTCATGATGTGCCACGGCCACGAATCATGGCACCCCGCGCCCGAGTTCTATTACAAGGTCGGCGGCGGCCCCATGTTCGACATGGGCCCCTACTACCTCACCGCCCTGGTTTCGCTCATGGGACCGGTTAAGCGCGTCACCGGCTCAGCCCGCATTACCTTCCCCGAGCGCCTCATCACGAGCCAACCCCTTGCCGGCACCCGTGTCAAGGTCGATGTCCCCACGCACGTCGCCGGCGTCATGGACTTCGCGAGCGGCGCGGTGGGCACGATTATCACAACTTTCGACGTCTGGGGATCGACTCTTCCGAGAATAGAGGTCTACGGCACCGAGGGTTCGCTGCTCGTCCCCGACCCCAACACCTTCGGCGGCCCCGTGAAGCTCTTCCGCCCCGGCGGCGAGTGGACCGACATCCCCCTCACTCACGGCTACGCCGAAAACAGTCGCGGAATCGGCGTCGCCGACATGGCCTACGCCCTCAAGTCGAAGCGCCCGCATCGCGCCAGCGGCGACATGACCTACCACGTCCTCGACGTGATGCACGCCTTCCACGATGCCTCAAGAACTGGCAAACACGTCGACCTCAGGAGCACCTGCAAGCGCCCCGCTGCCCTCCCCATGGGCCTTCGCAAGGGCACTCTCGACGAGTAGGGGCTGTATCTCGAATTAGCCGATCACACCGGTCGGCGCGCTTACGCCGGCCGGCTCTCTTCACGACGGGGGATGAATCCCCTCTCCCTACGGGCTTGTCATTACCCACATCTTGTGAGTGTGGGAGAGGAGCCGATAGATTCTCCAAGGTCAATAGTAACCTTGGAGATAGGCGATGTCCAGAAATCTCGTATCGGCGAAGGAGTGGATCCAGGAGC